>Ga0075163_10012935_pt1 | contig 10855 bp, 9 predicted proteins | sample JI1023141ADNA_FD_71478 | JGI IMG/M metagenome (GOLD analysis project Ga0075163, IMG submission 71478) | Wastewater effluent complex algal communities from Wisconsin, to seasonally profile nutrient transformation and Carbon sequestration -... | ecosystem: Engineered > WWTP > Effluent > Algae...
CCGGCTGCGGCGCGTGCGGCGCCAGCGACACCGCGATCGCCGGCAGGCCGCGCAGGCCGCCCTCGACCGCGCCGGCGACCGTGCCGCTGTAGAAGACGTCGCTGCCGAGGTTGTAGCCGTCGTTGGGGCCCGACACGACCAGGGCCGGCGGCCGGGGCGCCAGCCGGCGCAGGCCGACGTAGACGCAGTCGACCGGCGTCCCCGACAGCGACCAGCGGCCAGGCGCCACCTCGCGGCAGCGCAGCGGCTTGTGCAGCGTGATCGAGTGCGAGATCGCCGACCGCTGCCGCTCGGGCGCCACCACCAGCACGTCGGCGGTCGCCGCCAGCGCGTCGGCCAGGCCGTTCAGGAGCGGCGAGCCGATGCCGTCGTCGTTGGTGAGCAGGATCAGCGGGCGCTCGGTCACGGGCGTCTCCTGGCGAAGCGGCCCGCCGTCGCGTCGGCCCGGCCCCGGCGGGCCGCGGGCCGGCACAAAAAAAAGCGGGACGGTCACTGGGGGTGACCGTCCCTTCCTCGTCGGGGCGACAGGATTTGAACCTGCGACCCCCAGACCCCCAGTCTGGTGCGCTACCAGGCTGCGCTACGCCCCGGTTGAGGCAAAAAACGTGTCGAGGGACCGCCGGTCTACAGCATCGGCGCGGCGGTCGCAAGCGCGGCGGTGGAAAAGCCGCGCGCGACGCACCGTGGGCCGCGATCAGGCCGCCGGCGCCGACGGATTCAGGATGTTCTTGAGCACCTGGCTCGGCTTGAACGTCAGCACCCGGCGCGCGGAGATCGTGATCTCCTCGCCGGTCTGCGGGTTGCGACCGATGCGGGCCTTCTTCTCGCGCACGATGAAGTTGCCGAAGCCCGAGATCTTGATCTTCTCGCCGCGCTCGAGGGTCTCCTTGATCTGGTTGAAGACGCTCTCGACGATCTCGGCGGCTTCCTTCTTCGAGAACCCGCCGACCTTCTCGTAGACGGCCTCGATGATGTCGGCCTTGGTCATTCTCGCCATCCGCCGATGCTCCTTGCAGAGGCCCTGGGAGGGGGCCAGACAACTGCGCAACTCACGACCGGCGACCCGGTCCGAACACCCTGACATTACCACAGCTTGGCCAGCGTCATGCGCAAGTGGCCCGATCTCTTCACACAGCAGATCGCTCCCGGCACCCTGCCCGGCCGCCGTCAGCGCCGCTGGGCGTCGAGCTCCCGGACCAGGTGGCCGACCAGGGCCTCGTGGGCGGCGTCGACCTCGGCGTCGGTCAGGGTCCGGTCGAGCGACCGGTAGCTGATCGACCACAGGACGCTCTTCTTGCCGGCGCCCAGGCGGGCGTCCCGGTACTCCTCGGTCAGGGCGAAGCCCTCCATCAGCGGCCCGCCGGCGGCGGCGATGACCTCGGCGACCCGGCCGGCGGCCACGTCCTCGCCCAGCAGCAGCGAGACGTCGCGCGGGCTGGCCGGGAACCGCGGCACCGGCCGCATCCGCGCCGCGGTCGGCGCCGGCCAGATGCCCAGCACGACCTCGAGGGCGAACACCGGCACGTCGATCCCGGCCCGGTCGCGGACCTCGGGGTGGACCTCGCCCAGCACGCCGACGTCCTGGTCGCCCAGCCGGATCCGCGCGGTCACGCCGGGGTGGAGGTAGGGCACGTCGGTGGCGGCGACCAGCCGCGGCGCGTCGACGCCGAGGGCGCGGGCCAGGTGGTCGAGCACGCCGCGGAGATCGAAGACGTCCCAGGCCGCGGCCGGCCCCAGCCAGCGCGGGCGAGCGCCGGCCAGCACCACCGCGGCGTGCAGCGGCTCGTCGGGCAGCCGGGTCGGCTCACCCTCGGTCGCCTCGCCCGGGGCGCGGACGAACACCGAGCCGACCTCGAACAGGGCGACGTCGGCCAGGCCGAAGCTGCGGTTGCGGGCCACCGCCGCCAGCAGGTTGGGCAATAGCGACGTCCGCAGCACCGCCTGGTCGGCCGACATCGGGTTCTTGATCGCCAGCGGGTGAGCGCGGCGGTCATCGGCCGGCAGGCCGAGCCAGCCGTGGCGGTCGCGGCTCTGGAAGCCGAACGTGATCGCCTCGGCCAGGCCGGCGGCGGCCAGGGCGCGCCGGGCCCGATCGGCCCGGGCGTCGACGAGCTGGATCGGCGCGGTCTTGAGCGCCGGCAGCGTGACCGGCACCTCGCCGTAGCCGTGGACCCGCAGCACGTCCTCGATCAGGTCGACCTCGCGGGCGAGATCGGCGCGCGCGCTCGGCGGCGTGACCTTCCAGTGGCCGGGGCCGTCGGGCTCGACGTCGCAGCCCAGCCGCATCAGCGCGGCCTCGCAGTCGCCGGCCGACAGCGGCGTGCCGGTGATCTGCCGGGCGCGCGCCAGGCGGAGCGGGACCGCCACCGCCACCCGCGGTCGCGGGTAGACGTCGATCGCGGTGGTCGCGATCCGGCCGCCGCCCAGCCGGGCCAGCAGCGTCGCCGCGCGGTCGGCGGCGAGCGGCGCCAGCGCCGGATCGACGCCGCGCTCGAACCGCTGCGACGCCTCGGACAGCAGGCCCAGGCGGCGCGCGGTGCGGCGGATGCTGGGCGGGTGGAAGCTGGCGCTCTCGAGCAGCACCCGGGTGGTGGCGTCGGTGACCTCGGTGGCGAGGCCGCCCATCACGCCGGCCAGCGCGACCGCGCGATCATCGCCGCCGATCGCCGCCGGCCCCGACGTGATCACGAGGTCGGTGGCGAGGAGCTCGCGATCGATGGCGTCGAGCGTGGTCATCCGCTCGCCGGCCCGGGCCCGGCGGACGCCGATGGTGGCGCGGGCGCGATCGCCGGCCAGCCGGTGCCAGTCGAACGCGTGCAGCGGCTGGCCGAGCTCGAACAGGACGTAGTTGGTGACGTCGACCAGGTTGGAGATCGGCCGGACCCCGACCGCGCGCAGGCGCTGGGCGAACCGGCGCGGCGACGGCCGCACGGTCAGGCCGTCGATCACCCGGCCGACGTAGCGCGGGCAGCCGTCGACGTCGTCGATCGCGATCGCGGCCAGCGCGTCGGTCGCCTGGTCCATCGCCAGCTCGGCGAGGTCGGCGGCCGGCGCCGGCGGCACCAGCCGGCCGCCGATCAGCGCGGTCAGCTCGCGGGCCAGGCCGAGGTGACCCAGGCAGTCGCCGCGGTTGGCGGCGACGCCGATGTCGAGCACCCAGTCGTCGACGCCGAGCGCTCGCTGGGCCGGGGCGCCGAGCGCGGTCGCGTCGTCCTCGTCGAGCACGACGATGCCGCTGTGATCGTCGCCGAGGCCGAGCTCGTCGACCGCGCACAGCATGCCGGGCGACTCGATGCCCTTGACCGCCTTGACCCCGAGGGTGATGCCGCCGGGCAAGGTCGCGCCCGGGCGGGCCCACAGCACCTTGCGGCCGGGCGCCGGCACGTTGGGCGCGCCGCACACCACCTGGGTCGCGGCCCCGCCGCGCTCGGTGATGACGTCGACCAGGGTCAGGCTGTTGGCGTCGGGGTGCGGCCGCTTGCCGACCACCTCGGCGACCACCACGCCGGTGAAGCCGGCGCCGAGATCGGTCAGCGACTCGACCTCGAGGCCGCCGGCGGTGAACGCGCGCGCGCCCTCCTCCACCGTCGGGACGTGGGACAGATCGACCAGCTCGAGCAACCAGGACCAGAGGACCTTCATCGACAACTCCGTGGTGAGCCAGGTACGCGGTCAGAACTGGGCGAGGAAGCGCAGGTCGCCTTCGTAGTACAGCTTGATGTCGTTGACGCCGTGGCGGAGCATCGCCATCCGCTCGATGCCCATGCCGAAGGCGAAGCCGGTGACCTTGTCGCTGTCGAGGCCGACCTGGGCGAAGACGTCGGGGTCGACCATGCCGGCGCCGCCGACCTCGATCCAGCCGGTGCCCTTGCACAGCCGGCAGCCGGCGCCGCGGCAGAACGCGCACGCGATGTCGACCTCGACCCCGGGCTCGACGAACGGGAAGTAGCTCGGCCGGAACCGGACCTCGAGGCCGCCGCCGGTGCCAAAGAACCGGTTGGCGAAGTGGGTCAGCACGCCCTTGAGGTCGCTGAACCGGATGTCGTCGTCGACGGCGAGGCCCTCGATCTGGCTGAACATCGGGCTGTGGGTCGCGTCGTCGTCGCGGCGGTAGACCACGCCCGGCGCGATGATCCGGATCGGCGGCTTCTGGCTCTGCATGGTGCGGATCTGCACCGGGCTGGTGTGGGTCCGCAGCACGATCTCGTCGGCGACGTAGAAGGTGTCCTGCATGTCGCGCGCGGGGTGATCCTTCGGCATCGCCAGCGCCTCGAAGGTGTGCCAGTCGGTCTCGACCTGCGGGCCTTCGGCGACCGCGAACCCGAGCTCGGCGAAGATGTCGATCATCTCCAGCCGGACCTGGGTCAAGAGGTGGAGGTGGCCGCCGCCGACCGGGCGGCCGGGCAGCGTGACGTCGATCCGGCGGGCGAGGTCGGCCTGGCGCCGGGCCTGGGCCAGGGCCTCGAGCCGGGCCGCGACCTGGCCGCCGATCTCGTCCTTGATCCGGTTGGCGGCCACGCCGACGCCGGGCCGGTCGGCGGGCGGCAGCCGGCCGAGCTCCTTCATCACCTCCGACACCTGGCCCTTCTTGCCGAGGAACTGGGCCTGGGCGGCGCGGATCGCCTGCTCGTCGACGAGCGGGGCGATGAGCTGAGCGAACTCGCCGCCGAGGCGGTCGAGGCGAGCGACGAGCTCGGCGGCGGTGGTGGCGGTGGTCGACATCGATCCTCCCTGGCGAGCGGGCAACCGGCAGGCGTGGGGTCGCACGGGCGGCGCCGGCGCGCGACCGAAACGGCCCGAAAACGAAACGAGGCCACCCGGGGGCGGCCTCATCTCGTCTCGATGCGCAGGCCCCGGTACGGGCGTCGCGCAGCTCAGTGCGCGGCGCTGGCGATGGCCTGGAACGCGGCCGGATCGCTGATCGCGATCTCGGCGAGCATCTTGCGGTTGAGCTCGACGCCGGCCTTGCCGAGCGAGCCCATCAGCTTCGAGTAGCTGTGACCGATCGTGCGGGCGGCCGCGTTGATGCGGACGATCCACAGCGAGCGGAAGTCACGCTTCCGCTGCTTGCGCGAGCGGTACATGTGCATCCAGGCGTGCTGGACCGCCTCGTTGGCGGCGGCGTGGCAGCTCGAGCGCTTGCCACGGAATCCCTTGGCAGCCTTGAGGATACGGTTACGACGACGGCGGGCCTTGAAGCCTCGTTTGGCGCGGGGCATGACTTCCTCGGATTTCTCGTGCGTTGCAGCGGGGCGATCAGGTGCCGTAGGGCAGCATCGCGTCGATCTGGTGGTGCTGCGCGGGCCCGACGTAGTTGTTGGCGCGGAGGTGCCGCTTGCGCTTGGTCGACCGATTGGTCAACCGGTGCCGGCGGTACACGCTCTGATACTTGAACTTGCCGGAGGCGGTCTGCTTGAACCGCTTCTTGGCGCCGGAGTGGGTCTTGACCTTGGGCATGGCTCTGGGCCCCCAGGAAGGTACCCGGGGAAGGAAGGCGGTTTATGCACCAGTGGCCGTCCGAAGACAAGTCCCTTGGTGCGTGATCGTGAGGGCCGTCGGCCCGGCGGAGGATTCGCCGGGATCCCCCCGAGATCCCAGCGGGATCCGAGGGGCGAAGGACGGCTACTTCTTCTCGGCCTTGTCGGCCTTGTCGTCGGGCTTGTCGTCGTCGTCGTCGTCGTCCTCGACGTCGGCGTTGATCTCGTCCTCGTCGATGTCGTCGTCGTCATCCGGCTCGACCGGCGGGGCGTGGCCGGCGGCCTTGGCCGCCTCCTTGCGCTTCTCGATCTCGGCCAGGATCCGCTTCCGGTTCTCCTGCGCCTTGCGGACCACGTTGGGCTTGGGCGCGATGATCATGATCATGCGCCGGCCTTCCATGTTGGGCGTGACCTCGACCGCCGACAGGTCGGCGGTGGCCTCGACCACCCGGTTGAGCACGTTCATGCCGGTCTGCGGGTGGGTGATCTCGCGGCCGCGGAACACCACCGCCAGGCGGACCTTGTTGCCACCCTCGAGGAAGCGGCGGACATGCTTCACCTTGAAGTCCATGTCGTGCCCTTCCGTCTTGGGACGGAACTTGATCTCCTTGATCTCGACGGTCGACGCGTGCTTGCGGGCCTGCTGCTTCTTCTTGGCCTGCTCGTACTTGTACTTGCCGTAGTCCATGATGCGGCACACCGGCGGGAAGGCGCGCGGCGAGATCTCGACGAGATCCAGCCCCTTCTCCTCGGCCAGGCGCAGCGCCTCGTGGGTGGGCATGACGCCCGCCTGCGAGTCTTCGTCGACAATCACGCGCACCTCGGGGACCCGGATGCGGTGGTTGATGCGGAGCCCACCCTGGGGGCGGCGCCGATCGTCGCGGCCCATCGGACGGCCGTTCATGGCAGGACTTTGCTCGGGTGCATGGGGATCGTGGTCATCCTTGAGTCGTTGAGGCTGAGGGTTCTACCCCAGGTCGCGGCGAGTGTGGGTGCCAAAGCGCCACCCATCGGCGATCGCCCGACCGCGGCGGGGGAGAATTCGCCGGTCAGGAGGCCTCGGCCGGGGCCGCGGCCGCGGGAGTGGTCGAGGTGGCCGTGGTCGCGTTGACCCCGCCGCGCGGGATCGTCGCCGCCGCCCGCAGGTGCTCGATGAAGTCGGCGATCGCCATCGGCGGCAGCTGGGCGCCGTCGCGGCCGCGGGCGGCCACCGCGCCGGCCGCGACCTCCTTGTCGCCGCACACCAGCATGAACGGGATCTTCTCGAGCTGGGCCTGGCGGATCTTGGCGCCCAGCTTGTCGCCGCCGGTGTGGGTGTCGACCCGGAAGCCGGCCTGGCGCAGCTTCTCGGCCGTCTCCTCGACGTAGGCGGTCTGCCGCTCGCCGATCGAGATGACCCGGGCCTGGACCGGGGCCAGCCAGACCGGGAACGCGCCGGCGTAGTGCTCGGTCAGCACGGCGAAGAACCGCTCGACCGAGCCCATCAGGGCGCGGTGGACCATGACGATGCGGTGCTTGCCGCCGTCGGCGCCGACGTACTGGAGATCGAACCGCTCGGGCAGGTTGAAGTCGACCTGCACGGTCGAGCACTGCCACTCGCGGCCGAGGCAGTCCTTGAGCTTGAGGTCGATCTTGGGCCCGTAGAACGCGCCGCCGCCGGCGTCGATCTCGTAGGGCAGCCCCGACTCCTTGAGCACCTCGAGCAGCGCGGCCTCGGCGATCCGCCACATGTCGGGCTCGCCGATCGAGTCCTTGGGCTGGGTCGCCAGGTAGAGCTTGAAGTCCTCGAACCCGAAGGTGCGCAGGATGTAGAGGCAGAAGTTGACCACCCGCTTGAGCTCGCCGGGGAGCTGCTCGCGGGTCATGAACAGGTGGGCGTCGTCCTGGGTGAAGCCGCGGACCCGCAGGAGGCCGTGCATCACGCCCGATCGCTCGTAGCGGTAGACGGTGCCGAGCTCGGCCCAGCGGTGGGGCAGCTCGCGGTAGCTGCGCAGCCCCTTCTTGAACATGGTGCAGTGGAACGGGCAGTTCATCGGCTTGGCCAGGTACTGCTGACCGTCGACGTCCATGCCGGCGAACATGTTCTCCTTGTAGAAGGAGAGGTGGCCCGACTGCTTCCACAGCTCGTCGCGGGCGATGTGGGGCGAGCCGACCAGCTCGTAGCCCTGGGCGAAGTGCTCCTCGCGCCAGAAGGTCTCCATGATGTGGCGGATGCGGGCGCCCTTGGGGTGCCACAGGACCAGGCCGGCGCCGATGGTCTCGTCGATCGAGAACAGGTCGAGGTCCTTGCCGATCCGGCGGTGGTCGCGGCGCTTGGCCTCCTCGAGCATGTGGAGGTAGGCGTCGAGCTCGGCCTTGGTCGCGAACGCGGTGCCGTAGATCCGCTGGAGCTGGGGGTTCTTCTCGTCGCCGCGCCAGTAGGCGCCGGCCACGCTCAGCAGCTTCCAGGCGCCGATCTGGCCGGCGCGCTCGACGTGCGGGCCGCGACAGAGATCGAACCAGTCGCCGGTCGCGTAGGTCGAGATCGTGGCGTCGGCCGGGAACGAGTCGATGAGCTCGACCTTGTAGGTCTCGCCGAGGTCGGCGAACGTCTGGCGGGCCTCGTCGCGGGCCAGCTCGCGGCGGACGAACGGCTCGTCGGCGGCGATGATCGTGCCCATCTCCTTCTCGATCGCCGCCAGGTCCTCGTCGGTGAACGGGGTCGCGCGATCGAAGTCGTAGTAGAAGCCGCTCTCGATCGACGGGCCGATGGTGACCTTGGTGCCCGGGAACAGGCGCTGCACCGCCTTGGCCATGACGTGGGCGGCCGAGTGGCGCAGGGTCTCGAGCGGCGACAAGGTCGGCGTGGCGCCGACCAGCCCGTCGAGCAGATCCTGCTCGACGGCGACGTCGGATGGCGATGGAGCGGACGGAGGCATGGCGTCGGACATGGCGCCGGCATGATGCGGGGTTTCGGGCCACGCGACAACCCGGCCGGGCCGGGTCCGCACGCATGGCCCACGAGCGTGGATCGCCGGGTGCGTGGTCGCGGCCGGCGCTACCGGTACGGCGCGCCGCGCGGCCCGGCGACGTCGGCCTGGCCGCGGACCACGGCGTCGAGCGTGGCCCGCGGATCGCGATCGAGGGCGGCGAGGTCGAGCGCGACGACCGCGGGCACCCGGCCGGCCGCGCGGACGATCACCGCCAGGCCGCCGTCGTGGGTCACGGTCACCTGCGCGTCGACCCGCGCGCCGGCCAGGTGGGCGCGGATCGCCTCGCGCTCCTCGGCCGGATCGATCGCGCAGCGGACCTCGCCGACCCCGCAGCCCGGACAGCGGTTGAGCGTCTCGGCCGGCGTCGCCGCGAACGCGGTCAGCGGTTCGGGCCGCACCGCGTAGACGCCGGCCCATGCGCAGCTCGTGCACCGGGCGAGCGACTCGCGGGCCTCTTCCACCCGGTCATCGTAGCGGATCGGCGCCCGTCGCGTGGTCGCGCCGACGTCCCCTACCGTCGCCCTGCCCTCACCCCTGCTATCCGTGTCGTTGGCGTGCGCGGGATTGAACCGCGGACCCCTACCGTGTCAAGGTAGTGCTCTGCCGCTGAGCTACACGCCAAGATCGCGACCGCGTCGCGAGGCCACTCTCGTACCGGGATGGCGTCGGAGTGTCAAGGGCCCGGGCCGGGCGGCGCGGCAAAAGTGATGCGGGCGATCGGTCGCGGGCTGCGGTTCGCCGGTCGCGGGGCGTGGATCGCGCTGCTGATGCTCGGCCACGGGCTGATCTGGCTGGTCGGCTGGCTCGGGCTCCTCCTCGCGTTCCGGGGCAAGGCGGCGCGGCAGCGCTGGTTCGCCGGCCGGCTGACCGCGCTCCTGGCCGCGCTCGGCGCCACCTTCGTCAAGGTCGGCCAGATCATGTCGACCCGGCCGGATCTGTTCCCGCCCCACGTCATCGCCGGGCTGGCCCGGCTGCAGGACGATGTCGGCGCGTTCGCCTGGCGCCATGTCGCCGCCGCGTTCGAGGCCGACTTCGGCCAGGGCCCCGACGAGCTGTTCGCCAGCTTCGACCGGACGCCGATCGCGTCGGCGTCGGTGGCCCAGGTCCACCGCGCCACGTTGCACGACGGCACCAAGGTGGCGGTCAAGGTCCGCCGGCCCGGCCTGCCGGCGCTGGTCGCGTTCGATCTGGCGGCGATGCGGACGGTGGCCCGGCTGATCGCGATCGTGCCGGCGGCGCGGCTGCTGGCCCCGGTCGAGAGCGTCGACGAGTTCGGCCGGGCGATCCGGGCCCAGATCGACTTCACCGTCGAGGCCGGCAACAACCGCCGGTTCGCCGCCAACTTCGCCGGCGACCCCGACGTCGGCTTCCCCGCGCTCCACCCGGCGCTGTGCTCGGCCCGGATCCTGACCATGGGCTTCGTCGACGGCGCCAAGGTGCTGGCGGCGCCCAAGGCGCTGGGCGCCGATCCCGGCCGGCTGGCCCGGATCGGCTTCCGCACGCTCTTGCAGATGGTGTTCGCCGACGGCTTCGTCCACGCCGATCTCCACCCCGGCAACATCCTGGTCGACCCCACCGGCAAGGTCATCCTGCTCGACCTCGGCCTCACCGCCGAGCTCGACGAGGGCAACCGGCGGGCGTTCGCCCAGTACTTCGCCGGCTGGGTCACCGGCGACGGCAAGGTCATGGCCCGGCTGATGTCGGAGCTGTCGCCGGCGGCGCGGGTCAAGGACTACCCGGCCTACGAGCGCGAGGTGATCGCGTTCGTCGCCCGCTACCACGGCAAGGCGCTCGGCGAGGTCCAGGTGTCGACGGTGGCGTTCGACATGATGAACATCCTGCGCCGCCACAAGGTCCGGGTGAACGCGGTCTACACCATGTGCAACGTGGCGATCGCGGTCACCGAGGGCATCGGCAAGCAGCTCGATCCGTCGCTCGATCTGATGCGCGAGGCCCTGCCCTTCTTCGCCGCGATCCGGACCGCCGGTCGGCTCTGACCGCGCGCTCGGCCGGCGGGCGCAAAAGCAGCCGGCGGCGCGGTGGTGGGCCGCGCGGCGCGGCCTGCTACGGTGTCGACCATGTTCCGCCCGATCGGGCCCGACGCCCCGCCGGCGCGCGGGGAGTCGTTGCACGGGCTGGCCCGCGGCCTGGCCGTCGCGGTCGTGGTGTTCGCCGCCTGCACCGTGCTCAAGGTCGCGGTCCGCGAGTCGGTCGCCGACGCGACCCCGTTCTCGCTCTACCTGCTGGCGGTGCTGGCCGCGGCCTGGGCCGGCGGCCTGCCGGCCGGCGTGGTCGCGACCGTCGCCGCCGCCGCGCTCGGCCACCTGGTGTTCTTCCCTGACGGCTCCGACGCCGAGCGCGAGATCGTCCGGCTGGCCCTGTTCGTGGTCGAGGGCCTGGCGATCG
>Ga0075163_10012936_pt1 | contig 10855 bp, 12 predicted proteins | sample JI1023141ADNA_FD_71478 | JGI IMG/M metagenome (GOLD analysis project Ga0075163, IMG submission 71478) | Wastewater effluent complex algal communities from Wisconsin, to seasonally profile nutrient transformation and Carbon sequestration -... | ecosystem: Engineered > WWTP > Effluent > Algae...
GCGCCCGTCTGCTGGGCAAACAGCTGCTGCAGGCCATCCGTCGCCCAGCCTGTAGGCAGCACACCGGCCTTGCGCTCCCGCTCATAGCGGCGCAGCAGGCGGGGGTCGCCCACGCTGCGCCAGTAGTCACGGCTGTGCAGAATCAAAGCCAACGCCTGCACATCGGCCAGCCCCAGGTTCAAACCCTGGCCCGACAAGGGATGCACCGTGTGGGCGGCATCACCTGCCAGCACCCAGCTGCGTGGGGTCTTGGCGGGCGCACCGGCCGACGGCACCACACCACTCCAGCGCCGGGCGCGCGCCAGCTGCAGGGGCCAGTTGGCACGTTCACTCGACAGGCTGAGATGGCCCAGGGCCTGGTGGCTGGCTTCTTCCAGTCGTTGGCAAAAATCTTCAGCGGGCAGCGCCAGCAATTCTGGTGCGAGCGACGTTTCTACAGACCACACCAGCGCCACAGAGTTCCCTGCCGGCCCGCCCAAAGGCAGAAAAGCCAGGATATTGCCACCGCTGAACCACTGCAAAGCGGTCTGGTTGTGCAGTTTTTCACACACCAGCCGGGCAGCGATGGCCTGCTGGGGGTAGGGGGTGCTGTCGAATTCCACGCCGAATTCGGCGCGTGAACTGCTGGCGCGGCCTTCACACACCACTGTCAGCGCGGCGGGCACGGGGCTGTCCACGGTGTCCACCAGGGGTTGGTAACGCACCGCGTCGGCCAGCCGGGCCTCCAGCACGGGGACGTCCACGATCCAGGCCAGTGCCGACGCGGGCGGCGCGTCGAAACGCACCGCGCCGTCCTGGTCACCCTTCACCTGCATCGCCTGCACGGGTGTGGCGGTGTCTTCTTCGGGCCAGCAGCGCACGGATTCCAGCAGCTGGCGCGAGGCCGCGTTCAGCGCGTAGGCCCGCACGTCCGCGGTGGCGCCCTGGGGCGGCTGGGGGGACTGCACCAGTGCCACGCGCAGCCGGTCGCGCGCCAGCAGCAGGGCCAGCGTGCGCCCGACGATGCCGGAGCCGCGAATACAAACGTCATAGGGTTGCGCCATGCGGGGATTGTAGGAGGCGTGCAAAATCCGGGTTCACCTTTCCCCATTGCCTGACTCCGGATTCGCCCATGGACTCCTTCGACATCACCGCCACCATAGCCCGCCTGTTTGTCCATCCCGTCAAGTCCTGCGCCGGCATCGAGGTGCAGGAAGCCCTGCTGACCGACACCGGCCTGGACCTGGACCGCGCCTGGATGGTGGTGGACGCCGACGGCGTGTTTGTCAGCCAGCGCGAGCTGCCACGCATGGCGCTGGTGCGTCCCCAGCTGCGCCTGTCCGACATGGTGCTGCGCGCACCGGGCATGCTGGCCCTGCATGTGTCGCTGGACGAAGTGGAGCAGCCCCTGCAGGTGCAGGTGTGGGGCGACACCGTGCAGGCCTTCGACATGGGGAAGGTGGCGGCCCAGTGGTTCACCGACTTCCTCGGCCGGCCACTGCGCCTGGTGCGCTTTGACCCTGACTACCGCCGTGTCTGCAGCCCGAAATGGACAGGCGACACGGAAGCCACCACCCAGTTTGCCGACGGCTTTCCGGTGCTGGTGGCCACTGCTGCCGCCGTGGACGACCTCAACACCCGCCTGGCTGCGGCGGGCTTTGGTGCTGTCGGCGTGGAGCGTTTTCGGCCCAACATCGTGCTGGCCGGCATCGAGGCCCACGACGAAGACCGGGTGGACATGCTGCATATCACCACGGCGGACGGTGTGGTGCAGCTGCAGCCCGTCAAACCCTGTGCCCGCTGCCCCATCCCCGACATCGACCCGGCCACCGCCGAGAGCCACCCGGCCGTGGGCAACACCCTGCGCAGCTACCGCCAGGACGCGCGCGTCAACGGCGCCATCACCTTCGGCATGAACGCCATCGTGCGCGAAGGCGCGGGGCAGGTGCTGCGCGTAGGGCAGGTGGTAGGGGCGAACTACCAGTTCGATTAAGCGGGTCGGTAAAATACCCGGCTTTCCCCCTTCTGACCCCCGAAAGCCCTGCCATGAGCCTCCAATGCGGCATCGTGGGCCTGCCCAACGTCGGCAAGTCCACCCTTTTCAACGCCCTGACCAAGGCCGGCATCGCCGCCGAGAACTACCCCTTCTGCACCATCGAGCCCAACACCGGCGTGGTGGAAGTGCCCGACCCGCGCCTGCAGCAGCTGGCCGAGATCATCTCGCCCGAACGTGTGGTTCCGGCCATCGTCGAATTTGTGGACATCGCTGGCCTGGTGGCCGGTGCCAGCACGGGTGAAGGCCTTGGCAACAAGTTCCTGGCCCACATCCGCGAAACCGACGCCACGGTGAATGTGGTGCGCTGCTTCGACGACGACAACGTCGTGCACGTGGCCGGCAAGGTGGACCCGATCTCCGACATCGAAGTGATCCAGACCGAGCTGTGCCTAGCCGACCTAGCCACGGTGGAAAAAGCCCTGCACCGCCACACCAAAACCGCCCGCTCGGGTGACAAGGATGCGCAGAAGCTGGTGGGCCTGCTGGAGCGCTGCCAGGCCGCGCTCAACGAAAACAAGCCTGTGCGCGCGCTGGACTTCACCAAGGAAGAGCGGCCCCTGGTCAAGTCCTTCAGCCTGATCACCGCCAAGCCCGCGATGTTTGTCGGCAACGTGAGCGAAGACGGGTTCGAGAACAACCCCTACCTCGACCGCCTGCGTGAATACGCCGACAAACAAGGCGCCCCGGTGGTTGCCATCTGCGCCAAGATCGAAGCCGACCTGGCCGAGATGGACGACGAAGACAAGAAGATGTTCCTCGCCGAAATCGGCCAGGAAGAGCCCGGCCTGAACCGCCTGATCCGCGCCGCCTTCAAGCTGCTGGGCCTGCAGACCTACTTCACCGCCGGCGTGAAGGAAGTGCGCGCCTGGACCATCCACGTCGGCGACACCGCACCCCAGGCGGCCGGCGTGATCCACACCGATTTCGAGCGTGGCTTCATCCGTGCGCAGACCATCGCCTACGACGACTTCATCGCCTTCAAGGGCGAGCAGGGCGCCAAGGACGCGGGCAAGATGCGGGCCGAAGGCAAGGAATACGTCGTCAAGGATGGCGACGTGCTGAACTTCCTGTTCAACGTCTGACCGAGGAAAGGGGGCGCCAGCCATGGCCAGCACACTCAGCGCCCTGCCCCTGGTCGCCGATGAGCTGGACGTCCTGTCCGGCCTGCTGCCGCCGACGGGCCTGCGCATCGTGGAGCTGGGCTGCGGTGCCGCCGGTTTCGCCCGGGCCTTGCTGAAGCGCCACCCGGACAACCATGTCACCGCCCTCGAAGTGGACGAGCGCCAGCATGCCAAGAACCTCGCGGCACCGCAGGCGGGTCTCGAGTTCGTGGCCGCAGGCGCCCAGGCCATCCCGTTCCCGGACGCGAGCTTCGACCTGGCCCTGATGCTGAAGTCGCTGCACCACGTGCCGGCCGAGGTGATGGCTCAGGCCCTGGGCGAGGCGGCCCGTGTGCTGCGGCCCGGCGGCCACCTGTATGTGTCGGAGCCGGTGTACGGCGGCCCGTTCAACGACCTGGTGCGGCTGTTCAACGACGAGCGCGTGGTGCGCGCCGCCGCGCAGGCCGCCCTGGACGAAGCGCTGCGCTCGGGCGCTTGGGAACAGACCGCCGAGCAGCGGTTTGCGATGCCCTCGGTGTTCCGCGACTTTGCCGACTTCGAGCAGCGCGTGATGCGTCCCACCTTTGCCGACCACCACCTCGACGACGCCAAGCTGGCCCAGGTGCGTGCGGCCTTCGATCCGCTCTGCGGCCCCGATGGCGCACATTTCGATCGGCCGATGCACGTTCGGATGCTGCGCCGCCTGGCCTGAGCGGTGCTTGGCGGACACCTGTGCTGCGTGGCACGGCCCGTCAGTGAACGCCGACTTTCCCGGCGACGGGGTCGGCTGCAGTCCTGAAGCGTGAACGGCTTCCGGGCCCTTTTTTGGCACTCCTCGTCATCGAGTGCTAATATTCTTGGAACCAAAGTTCCACAGGACTGTCACAGCACACCATGAACCTGTCCTCCACCACTGCGCTTTCGGTCCGAGATCCCTGGGCCGTCGTGCCCTCTCTGGGTAATCTGGATGCGTATATTTCGGCCGTCAACCGGCTGCCGATGCTGACGCAGGATGAAGAGACTTCGCTGGCCCGCCGCCTGCGCGACCATGGCGACGTGGCGGCCGCCGGGCAGTTGGTGCTGTCGCACCTGCGCCTGGTGGTGTCGGTGGCCCGGCAATACCTGGGCTACGGACTGCCGCACGGCGACCTGATCCAGGAAGGCAACGTCGGCCTGATGAAGGCGGTCAAGCGCTTCGACCCCGAGCAGGGCGTGCGCCTGGTCAGCTACGCGCTGCACTGGATCAAGGCCGAGATCCACGAGTACATCCTGCGCAACTGGCGCATGGTCAAGGTGGCCACCACCAAGGCGCAGCGCAAGCTGTTCTTCAACCTGCGTTCGATGAAGCAGCGCTTCAAGGGCGACGCCGAAGATTCGGACCTGCACCGCTCCACGCTGTCATCGGCCGAGATCGACAAGGTGGCCGGCGACCTCAACGTCAAGGCCTCCGAAGTCATCGAGATGGAAACCCGCCTGTCGGGCGGCGACGTGGCGCTCGAGCCGCAGACCGACGACGGCGAAGAGAGCTACGCGCCCATCGCCTACCTGGCGGACGACTCGAGCGAGCCGACCCGCGTGCTCGAGGCGCGTCGCCGCGATGCCATGTCCGGCGAAGGCCTGCTCAAGGCGCTCGAGGTGCTGGACCAGCGCAGCCGGCGCATCGTCGAGGAGCGTTGGCTCAAGGTCAACGACGACTCCTCGGGCGGCATGACGCTGCACGACCTGGCCGCCGAGTACGGCGTCAGCGCCGAGCGCATCCGCCAGATCGAAGTGGCCGCGATGAAGAAGATGCGCAAGGCCATGGAAGCCACGGCCGCCTGACCGGCATCCGCGGCCGCCCGCCGGCGGCCGCTGTCCTCAGGCCGGTTCAGCCAGCAGGATCTTCAGGTCGTCGGCCAGCGCCTTGGCGCCGCTGCCGTAGCGGGTGAACAGCCGCACCCGGCCCTTGCTGTCGAACACGTAGGAGCCGGCGGTGTGGTCCACCGTGTAGCTGGTGTCGGTCTTGCCCGGCACCTTGCTGAAGAACACCTTGAACTCGCGCGCCGTGTCCTTGATCTGCTCGGGCGTGCCGCGCAGGCCGACGATGTCAGGCCCGAAATTGGCCACATAGCCCTTCAGCAGTTCGGCCGTGTCGCGCTCGGGATCGACCGTGACGAAGATGCCCACCACGCGCGACCCGTCCGCGCCCAGGCTGCGCTTGACCTCGGCCAGTTCGGCCATCGTGGTCGGGCAGACGTCCGGGCACTGCGTGTAGCCGAAGAACACCACCATCACCTTGCCCTTGAAGTCGGCCAGGGTGCGCGTCTTGCCGTCGGGGTCGACGAGCGACAGGCTGCGCGCGTACTCGGCGCCGGTGATGTCGATCGACTTGAAGGCCGGGCGGTTGGCGCCGGGGGCCTGGCCGTCGCAGGCAGCCAGCATCGAGGCCCCCGACACGGCCAGCACGGCCGACAGGCCCAGCGTCATCCAGCCCCGGCGGGCGCGGTTCAAAGGAGCCATGGCAGTGTGTAGTGATCGATCAGCAGCGCCGCAAACAGCAGCGACAGGTGCAGGATGGAGAAGCGGAAGGTGCGACGCGCCAGTGCATCGCTGTACTTGCGCCAGAGCTTGAACGCGTAGGCGATGAACATGAAGCCCAGCACCAGGGCCGCCACGAGGTAGATCCAGCCGCTCATGCCGGTGATGAAGGGCAGCAGCGTGGCCGCCAGCAGCACGAAGGTGTAGAGCAGCACATTCAGCCGCGTGAAGTCGGAGCCGTGCGTGACCGGCAGCATCGGCAGGCCCGACTTGCGATAGTCCTCGACGCGGTACAGCGCCAGCGCCCAAAAGTGCGGCGGCGTCCACAGGAAGATGATCAGGCACATCATCAGCGCCTCCGGCCCGACCTCGCCGCGCATCGCCGCCCATCCCAGCACCGGCGGCATGGCGCCCGAGGCACCGCCGATCACGATGTTCTGCGGGGTCAGCGGCTTGAGCACCACGGTGTAGATCACCGCGTAGCCCACGAAGGTGGCGAAGGTCAGCCACATCGTCAGGGGATTGACCGCGTAGTACAGCAGCAGGCTGCCCGCCAGGCCCAGGGCCCCGGAGAACACCAGCGCCTGCGCGTTGCTGAGCTGGCCCTTGGCGGTGGGCCGCCAGGCGGTACGGGCCATCTTGCTGTCGATGGTCTGCTCGACCAGGCAATTGAAGGCTGCCGCCGCGCTGGCCACCAGCCAGATGCCGACCGTGGCCGCGCCGGCAATGCGCAGGTCGGGCAAGCCTGGCACCGCCAGCAGCATGCCGATCACCGCGCAGAACACGATGAGCTGCACGACCCGGGGCTTGGTCAGCGCCATGTACTGCGACCAGCGCGAGGCGCTGCGGACGGGGGTGGCGATTGTTTGGCTCATCGGAAACGAGGGATTCTAGGCAGCCCGGCCCGGACCGGCGGGCGACAGGGACAGCGCTTGCAAGGCCGGCAGGGCGCGAGCCCACAGGGACACGAGCAGGCCGACGAGCGCGGCCGCGCCGGCGCTGTGCGCCAGGGCGGCAACGATGGGCCAGTCCAGCACCACGTTGGACAGGCCGCTGGCCACCTGGGCCATCAGCAGCCACAGCAGGGCCCTGGCGTAGCGTCGTGCCGGGACCGAACCCTCGCGCCGCAGGCGCAGCACCAGCAGCGTCGCCCCGGCCACCGCCAGCACCGCGACCAGGCGATGCGCCATGTGGATGGCGACCAACGCCTCGAAGGGCAGGAAGCCGCCGTGGCCTGCCCGGCCGAGCTCCCGCAGCAAGGTGAACCCGTGACCCGCATCCATCGGCGGCCACCACTGGCCGTTGCAGGTCGGGAAGCCCTGGCAGGCCAGCACCGCATAGTTGCTGCTGACCCAGCCTCCCAGCGCCATCTGCAGCACCAGCAGTGCAAGCACCCCGCCGACCGCCGCGCGTGCCACGCGCACCCTGGGCACCTGTCCGTCGAGAAAGAACTCGCGCTGCAGCACCAGCAGGCCCAGCAGCACCAGCGCGCCGAGCAGGTGCAGCGTGACCACCGCCGGATAGAGCTTGAGGGTCACCGTGTACTTGCCGAACAAGCCCTGCAGGATGACCCAGGCCAGCGTGGCCGTCGGCCACCAGGGCGAGTGCGGCAGCTCGCGCCGGCGCCACCAGGCGGCCAGGGCTGCAATCACGATCAGGACGCCGACCGACATCGCCAGGTAGCGGTGGATCATCTCCACCCAGGCCTTGCCCACGGTCACCGGGCCGGTGGGCATCGACGCTTGAGCTGCACTGATGTCGGCGTGTGCCCCCAATGGGCTGGCCTCGCCATAGCAGCCGGGCCAGTCCGGGCAGCCCAGTCCCGAGTCGGTGAGGCGCGTGAAGGCGCCGAAGACGATCAGGTCGAAGGTGAGGAACAAGGTGATGGCCGTGAGCGCGGCCAGCCGGGTGCGCACGTCCGAGCCGCGTTGCCGCAGCCACCACCAGCCGAGCGGCAGCGACACCACCGCCAGCGCCAGCAGCGCCAGCTTCAGCAGCGGCGGCAGGCCCACCGAGGAGACACCGGTCATGGCGAGAGCTCAGCGGCCCGGCAGGTCCCAGCTGACGCTGGCGCGCAGCAGGCGCTCGAGGTCGCGCTTGACGCCGTTGGGGTCGGCATCGGCCGGCATGCGCATCATCCATTCGCCCATCGGGTCGACCAGGTAGAGGTGGTCCTGCAGCGCATGGCCCGCGTCGGGGTGCAGCCAGGCCGCCACCGAGGCACGCGGCACGCGCAGGATGTTCATGCCCGGGGCGGCCTCGAGCGCCTGGCGCAGTTCGGGCCTGACGGGCTGGTCGTCGACCACCAGCCAGACCTTGTCGACCCGCTCGCGTTCGCGGCCCATCATCTCGCGCAACTGCCGCTGCATGAACAGGCGCCGCTCGCAGGGCTGGGCGCAGGCGGCATCGTCGACGGCCACGATCAGCCACTGCCCCTTCAGCGACCGCAGCGACACCGTCGTGCCGTCCGGCCGCAGCGCCGGCACGTCGGGCAGCCCGACCGTTGGCTGGATCAGGGCGCCGTAGGAGCGCGCGCTGCCGGTGGGCCGGATAACGTAGAACGTGAAGTAGCTGGCGATCACCGGCGCGGCGCAGATGGCCAGCACCAGCAGCATCTTCAGGCGGCCCGCGCGGGTACCCTGCCGCGACAGGGCCTGCTGCGGCGAGGGCATGGTGTGCACCGTCAGTCCGACGGGGTCGACGGCCTCAGGGGCTTCGGGGACGGAGGAGTTGAAACCAGACATAGAGGCCAAGGATCAAGGCGCAGAGCGCGAACCACTGGAAGGCATATCCGTGGTGCTTGCCGACATCGGCGGCCGGCAACGGCCACTGCCGCTGCAGTCCATCGGGCGGTGCATCGGCCCCGTCGACTTGTTGTATGGACAAGGGCCGCAGCGTGTGGCCGATCTCCCGTGCGAATTCACGGGCATCGAGATTTTGCCGGATCGCGCCGCTGTTCACGGCCTCGAACTCCAGCAGCCTGGACGGCTCGGGGGCTATGCGCCCCGTCAGGGTGACCTCGCCCGCGGGCGTGGGCAGGGGTTGGAGACGGCTGCGGTCCTGCAGGTCGCGCGGCATCCAGCCCCGCTGCACCATCACGGCATCGCCGACCGACAGCAGCAGCGGCGTCACGACGATGAAGCCGCTGCGGCCATTCATGGGCCGGTTGTCGAGGAAGACGGTGTGGCCGCTCAACCACTGGCCACGCAGCGTGATGCGGCGGTAGTGCTGGCCCGCAGCCTGGTCGGTCGTGCGTGCCAGATCGGCTGCCGGCAGGGCCGGCATCGAAGTGCGCTCCTCGATGCGGGTCTGGATGGCGGTCTTCTGCGCCGCGCGATCGAGTTGCCACACGCCCAGCCGGGCCGTCAGGGCCGCCGCGGCCAACGTGGCCAGCAGGATCACCCCACGCGAGCGGCGCCAGCTAGACATGCGGGCGATCATTTCGGCGATGTGGCCCCTGCATCACGGCAAGCACGCGCGAACTCCGATAATCCACACCCATGAAGACCGTGATCGTGATCGCCCTGGTGCTGGTGCTGTTGGCATTGGCCGGCGCCGGACTGTTCATGCTGCGCAAGGGCGACGATCCGGGCACCCGCGATGCACGCATGGCACGCGCCTTGGCGCTGCGGGTGGGGCTGTCGATCGCCATCTTCCTGTTCGTGTTGCTGGGCTGGCGCATGGGCTGGATCCACCCCGGCGGGCTGCCGGTCGGACGCTGAAGAAAACGGGGTCAGGTCTCACATTTCACCTGGTGTGAAATGTGAGACCTGACCCCGGGTTGCGTTCTTCAGGTGAACGCAGGCCCGATCAGAGCCAATAGACCAGGAAGTACAGGCCCAGCCACACCACGTCGACGAAGTGCCAGTACCAGGCCGCGCCTTCGAAGCCGAAGTGACGCTGCGGCGTGAAGTGGCCGTTCATCAGCCGGATGGTGATGAACAGCAGCATCAGCATGCCCACGAACACGTGGAAGCCGTGGAAACCGGTCAGCATGAAGAAGGTGGAGCCGAAGATGCCCGAGGTGAGCTTCAGGTTCAGCTCGTGGTACGCGTGGTAGTACTCGTAGCCCTGGAAGCACAGGAAGGTGATGCCCAGGATCACCGTGATCCACATCCAGGCGATGGTCTTGCCGCGCTGGCCGGCCAGCAGGGCGTGGTGGGCGATGGTGAGGGTCAGGCCCGAGGTGAGCAGGATGGCGGTGTTGATCGTGGGGATCGGCCAGGGGCCCATCGTGGCGAAGGGTTCGACCGTGCCCGCGGGCGACGCGGTCACCCCGCCGCCGGCGCTGGGCCAGATGGCCTTGAAGTCGGGCCACAGGATCTGGTGGTCCAGGTTGCCCAGCATCGGCAGCGCATGCGCGCGCGCCCAGTAAAGAGCACCGAAGAAGGCCGCGAAGAACATCACCTCGGAGAAGATGAACCAGCTCATGCTCCAGCGGAACGAGACGTCGATGCGGTCGGAGTAGAGGCCGCCTTCGCTTTCGGCAATGGCCTCCTTGAACCAGGCGAACAGCGTGGACAGCAGGATCAGCATGCCCAGCAGCAACGACCAGGCGCCCCAGCCGTGGCCATTGATCCACTGGCCGGCGCCGAGGATCACGAAGAACAGGCCGAGCGCGGCCATGGCAGGGTGCCGTGACGGGGCGGGCACGAAGTAGTAGGGCGTGGACCCTTGATGCGTCGCTGCGGACATCTTGTGAGTTCTCCTCGAAACCGAAACTTTGTCTAGAAACCTTTGGGGTCGCGGCAGGACTCAGGCGGCGACGCCGCTGCCCACCACCCACCGCACCAGCAGGACCAGGGCGCCGACGAACATCGCCGCGCCGATCAGCCCCGCAATCACCACGTGCACCGGGTTGAGCCGGGCCACGTCCTTCTCGAGATCCCTCGAGCGCCGAACCCCGAAGAACGACCAGGCCACGGCACGAAACGTCTGCAGGGGCGAAGCCTTGCGCGATGCCGCGGACTTCAGGTTGTCGTCGCTCACGATGGAACCGCCACGACAGCCGCCTTGGCGCTGCCCAGCTTGGGCGTGGCGCCGACCTTGCCTGCCACCTCGAAGAAGGTGTAGGACAAGGTGATCGTCGTCACGTCCTTGGGCAGCTTGCCGTCCACGTAGAACACCACCGGCCATTGCTTGCTCTCGCCCGGCTTCAGCACGTATTCGTTGAAGCAGAAGCACTCGATCTTGTTGAAGTGCG
>Ga0075163_10012937_pt1 | contig 10854 bp, 9 predicted proteins | sample JI1023141ADNA_FD_71478 | JGI IMG/M metagenome (GOLD analysis project Ga0075163, IMG submission 71478) | Wastewater effluent complex algal communities from Wisconsin, to seasonally profile nutrient transformation and Carbon sequestration -... | ecosystem: Engineered > WWTP > Effluent > Algae...
GTCTCTGCCGGTTTTTTGGTCTCAGCGTCGTTCTTTTCGGCCATTCGTGTCGATCTTTCTACTTCAGCGCTTCGTCACTGGATCGGTTTAAGGGGGTGGTTCCCGGGGAACTTGCCCGTAAACCCGATAGTCTTACGCAATCAGCCTTGAGGCGATCGGCGATCCCGCCCGGTCTTACCACAACATGCACGACCCGGTCCCGTCCGAAAGCCGCACCAAGCTCGCCTGCATCAAGGCAGTCGATCAGGATCCCGTCAAGGTTTCTCTGGTCTACTGACAGCGGCGTTTTAGAGCCCAAAACCGCCGTCGCCAGCGCGGCAAGTTTGTTGCGTCCATCCGCCATTCCGTCCCGCGCCGCCAAGAGCAAGCCCAGCGCGGCCTTGCCTTCCTTGTGCAGGACATCGCGCACCATATCGAACCCGGCGACAGCCGTGCCCGATTTACGGGCGAGACCAAGGCCCTCAATGCATCGCCGAGCCAATTGCTGATCAAGGCTGATCAAAAATGCTGCCGGATCGGCGGGTAGTTTGACGGATTGACCGGCGCTACGCGAAAAAAGATTTTTCTCTATTGCTCGCCGGATCAGCGCAGAAGCTGGCTTCACCCAAATCCCTCGGCCGGGAAGACGGCCCAACAAATCGACAACCAAATGACCCTCAGGACCAACGACAAAACGAAGAAGATGTTCAGGTACATCCTTATCGCCACTGGCAATGCACGAGCGAAAGGATGAAGAAAACATTTCCTCATCCCCTTTCATGTCTTCGCTTTGCATCACCATGGTCACGATCGCAAACCCTTTTGTTGTTTAGGCGTGATCGCTTGCCGCATCAGCTTTGGCCGCTTTACGTGCCGCGGCTTCTGCTTCAGCTTGACGAAGCTCGTCTTCAGTGAACCACCCTGCCGCCACCCGCGCTCTCATAATGACAGAATTCGCATCATCCTCCGTCATTTTCGCCACGTCCTTCAAAGCCTCTTGAAGTTCGTCGCTGGCGAGATCTGCTAAATCCTCGACCGATTTAACATTGGCTTTACCCAAGGCGACCATAGCCGCAGGCGTTAGGCCTTCGATATCAGCGATAGCATCAGCGACGCCCAAGTCTTTGCGTTCACCGTCCAAACGTTTAGCTTCGGTTTCAAGATAGGACGCGGCCCGTTGTTGCAATTCAGACGCCACATCCGGATCGAAGCCTTCAATCTTGGCCAATTCATCAACCGGCACAAAGGCAACTTCCTCCACCGTGGCAAATCCTTCGGCAATCAACAGATGGGCGATAACATCGTCCACATCCAAAGCCTCCATGAACAATCGCGACCGCGTGCGAAACTCTTCTTGGCGACGCTCGGAATCTTCGGTCTCTGTCATGATGTCGATGTTCATGCCGGTTAACATGGAACCAAGACGCACATTCTGTCCTCTGCGGCCAATCGCCAAAGACAATTGGTCGTCGGGAACAATCACGTCAATGCGGCCGGCGTCTTCATCAAGAACAACTTTGGAAACTTCGGCTGGCGCCAAGGCGTTAACGACAAAGGTGGCACGATCAGGCGACCAGGGAATGATGTCGATCTTTTCGCCTTGAAGTTCGGCCACAACCGCTTGAACGCGGCTACCTCGCATACCAACGCATGCGCCTACCGGATCAATCGAGCTATCATGCGAGATAACAGCGATTTTTGCCCGACTGCCCGGATCGCGCGCGACCGCTTTGATTTCAATGATTCCGTCATAAATTTCGGGAACCTCTTGGCGGAACAGTTTCGCCATAAATTGCGGATGGGTTCTGGACAAGAAAATCTGCGGGCCGCGACTTTCCTCGCGCACGTCATAAATAAAGGCGCGTACACGGTCATTGCGGCGGAAAACTTCGCGCGGCAACAACTCGTCGCGACGTAAGGTAGCTTCTGCCTTTCCTAAATCAACCGTCACATTACCAAACTCAACCCGCTTCACAACGCCGTTGATGATTTCACCCACACGATCCTTGTACTCGTCATACTGACGCTTGCGCTCGGCTTCGCGCACTTTTTGCACGATCACCTGTTTGGCGGTTTGCGCCGCGATACGGCCAAAATCAATCGGCGGAAGCGGCTCAATCAAAAAATCACCCGTCTTCAGCGTAGCGTTGCGCCGCTTTGCGTTTGCTGGAGTGATTTGCGTATGTTCATTTTCAATGACATCGGTAACTTCACGATAGCGCGCCAATTCAATGCCACCCGACTTACGATCAATATGGGCGCGGATATCGTGCTCATGACCATATTTGGCGCGGCCCGCTTTTTGAATAGCGAGCTCCATTGCTTCAAGAACTTGATCGCGATCTATTCCTTTGTCGCGGGCGACGCTATCGGCGACGGCCAACATTTCGATGTGGGGAAAAGCAGTTGTCGCGGTTTTAGTTTCCATGATCTTGCGATCCATCTTTTTAAGGTTACGTAAGGTTAAAGAAATTTAGCTTCGTCGTTTCAGTTTTTGCGTTCAGTGTTTCCGGCGCCGATCAGCGCCGTTGCCGGTATTAGGTGTTTCTTCGAGTCCAAGAAGTTTTGCCTTATCCATACTGGTTAACGGTAAGGCATAATCGCCCTCTTCGGTTTGGATGCGGACTTCACCCGCATCGGTCAAGCCCATCAACCGCCCCTTGAAGCGGCGGCGACCTTCAACGGGAATCCGCATTTCAATCCGCGCCATATCACCCATGAAGCGTTCAAAGTCGGCAGGCTTGGTTAAGGGCCGATCAACCCCGGGCGAGCTAACCTCCAGCATGTAGGAACCGGAGATGGGATCTTCGACATCCAACAAAGCAGAGGCGGCGTGGCTGATATCGGCGCAATCATCAACACTCATTGGCTGACCGTCTTTACGTTCAGCCATGATCTGCAACGTCGGATTCTTACCGCCGCCAAGAACAACCCGTACCAGGTCATACCCCATGGCTTCGATGGTCGGCGCAATAACAGCTTCAACGGTGCGCACAGGATCCACGTAAACCTTCTCCCACGTCAGTTTAAACACCCGCTCAACGGATGCCGATCGTGGGAGCGATCTCCGAAACGCAAAAGCGGGCCGTTGGCCCACTTTATTTTTTTATTTTTGGAGATGTTTCCTGCCATCCGGCATCCACCAGAGGCAATCACTGCGCCTTATCTAGTCCATTTACTTATATTTTGCAAGGCGCTTAACTCCAGCCAGGCCATTATTATCGCGATTTTGCCGACGAAAGCTTAAATAAGCGCTGGTGCGGCCTTGAATTATCGCTTTTTTCTCGTACCGGGTGGAGGGCCAGTCTGCCGGCCGCTGACGCCAATCAGCCGCTTTTGACGCCGTCCAAATAAAAGCCGGATGCTGGCATGTGTGCATCAGGCTCCAATCAATGTAATCCATAATATCACTGGCAAACCGAAGGTCGGCCCCATCAGCTAAGATCGCGGCAAAGCTGTCCAAGGTCGCAGGCCCCAAAATACGCCGCTTGTGATGACGCGCTTTGGGCCAAGGATCTGGGAAAAGAATAAACAGACGACTGATGGCACCAGGGGCCCGGGCCACCAACTGGTCTAAAACCGGACGCACATCCCCGGGAATAAGTAGAAGATTGCCCGGAATATCCTTGCCGCAAGCCGCGAGCAGCTTGGCTACGCCATTCACAAAAGGTTCGGCGCCAATAAAGCCGATATGGGGATTTTGTCGCACCTGCCAGAGCAGGTGTTCCCCACCACCAAAGCCAATTTCAAGATTAACCGCCGCGACCTTCGCCGCAAACAGCCCGCGAAGATCAACGGGATCATTTCCCGGCGGCAGCTTAAGCGTCAGCCGCGGCAGCAGAGTATCAAACAACTCTGCTTGCCCCGGCCGGAGCTTGCGGCCTTGTCGCCGGATATGAAGCGTATACCGCTGATCTTGTCGCTGATCCGAGAGCGCCACGGCCAAAAGCTATGAGTGCTTAGAATGCCCGCCGCAATTGATCCGCGAGATCGGTCCTCTCCCATGAGAAACCGCCATCGGCTTCAGGATCGCGGCCAAAATGGCCGTAGGCCGCGGTCCGAGCATAGATCGGTCGGTTAAGACCTAAGTGCTCCCGAATACCGCGTGGCGAGAGATTCATCATTTCTTGCAGACGCGCCGACAACTTGTCTTCGCTGACCTTACCGGTGCCTGACGTGTCGATATAAACCGACAACGGCTTTGAAACACCAATGGCATAGGACAACTGAATCAAGCATTTATCGGCAAGACCCGCCGCCACCACATTCTTCGCTAAATAGCGCGCTGCATAAGCGGCCGAGCGATCAACCTTGGTTGGATCCTTACCCGAAAAGGCACCGCCGCCGTGAGGGGCTGCACCGCCATAGGTATCCACGATAATTTTACGACCCGTCAGACCTGCATCGCCATCGGGACCACCGATCACAAATCGGCCTGTAGGATTAACATAGAAATCTTCTTCGCCGCACATCCAGCCTTTGGGCAGAACATTCAACACATGAGGACGAACGATTTCACGGACTTCGTCTTGGCTGACTTTTTCGCTGTGCTGAGTTGATACGACGATCGAGGTTGCCCGCACCGGCTTGCCGTCCTTGTATTCCAAGGTCACTTGGCTTTTGGCATCCGGACCAAGCATCGGCTCAGCGCCTGAATGACGGGCCTCGGCGAGGCTATGCAGAATGGCATGAGCATAGAAAATGGGGGCCGGCATGAGGCTTGGCGTTTCATTGCAGGCATAACCAAACATAATGCCTTGATCGCCAGCGCCTTCGTCCTTGTTGCCGGCGGCGTCAACACCAACCGCAATATCCGCTGATTGAGCATGAACGTGGACGTCGACCTTGGCATTCTTCCAGTGGAAGCCGTCTTGTTCATAGCCAATGTCTTTAACCGCCGCGCGGGCGATTTCTTCCATCCGCTTGTGATTGATGCTGCTCGGGCCGCGAACCTCACCAGCCAGCACAATTTGATTTGTGGTGGTCATGGTTTCAACCGCAACGCGGGCTAGAGGATCCGCCGTTAAAAAGGCATCGACGATCGCATCAGAAATACGGTCGCAGACCTTGTCTGGATGACCTTCGGAAACGGATTCACTGGTAAACAGATAATTGCGCAGCGCCACGGGCACCCCCTTCTCTTAATAGTCCGCGTACCAAACGCGGCAGTCGTCATCGGGAAAGTCGCAGGCGGCCAGGGAAACCCCGTCCGATCAGCGGGGTCTTGTGGCAGGGTTTGCCCAGACCGTCAAGCCTGGGTTTTGGATCGAAACATCCTTAGCGTTTATAGAGTTTTTATTCGGCGCCGAGCGTGGATCTCAGCCATGCTCGCCAGAAGGGCAAAAGCGACAAAAAGTGCCAATAAACTGAGATCGGCAAACTGCGCATAAATTGTTGCCGTCGCCGGTCGTGGCAAACCGGTATCGATGGCGCCTTTGGTAACAAGCGGCAACGAGGCTAAAATCCGTCCCCAGGGATCAACAACCGCCGAAATTCCGCTGGCCGCCGAGCGGATCAAAGGCAAACCCTCTTCGATTGCCCGCAGCCGCGCCGCCAAAAGATGCTGATAGGGGCCGGTCGAGGTACCAAACCACGCATCGTTGGTGATATTTAACAGCCAAGCTGCAGGATCTTGCCGATTCACCACTGCACCAGGAAAAATTGATTCATAGCAGATCAACGGGCTGACCGGGGGTAATCCTGGTAGGTGTAGCGTGACGGGACCTGTCCCGGCACTGTAATCCGTTTCACCGTAAACCGCCTTGGCAAACGGCACGATCCCTCGCAGCGGCACGTATTCACCCAAGGGCACCAAATGGGTTTTATCATAGGTGGCGACAATCTCGCCCCCTGCGTTCACCGCTTGCAGACTATTCCAGAGCTGAATTTGATCGCCATCATCGCCGCCGTCGGACCGGCGCGGCGTTCCTACCAATGTCAGCCCTTGTTCCGGTGTCGCTTTGGCAATCAAAGATAGCTCGCGGGGGCTGCGATCAAGAAAGAATGATGCGGAAGTCTCTGGCCAAATGACATGGGTAATTGGAGCCGCACCAGGAGCCGTTTGCATCATCAAGTGCAGTTGAAGATTTGCCTCCCGCTTATCTCGCGCCCATTTGTCTTGTTGCGGAATGTTCGGTTGCAAAATTCTGATCTGCACATTGGGAACGAAACTAACCGTAGCCGTTGCCAAACGGTGCGCCCCCCACAATCCTAAAGCGACAAAGCCAACCATGGCCATGATCACAGCCGGAACAGCTGATCCTATAGTTTTTTGCTGATGATCAAAATCTGTGGTGGGATTAATCAAGCTGCTCAGAATAGTAAGCCAAAAAACTGTCAAAAGACTGAGACCATACGCCCCAACAAGAGAAACAGTTTGCAGAATACCCGGGGAGTTACCCCAAATCGTGGCCATTAGATTCCAGGGGAATCCGCTTAAAACGTGACCGCGCAACCATTCCGCCGCCACCCACAACAAAGCAAAAATAATGAGAGAAGCAACCCGCGACATTCCATATCTGCGGACGATCCCTTTATGGAGAGCGATGGCCGTTGCCGGAAATAGCGCCAAGCCTCCTGGCAAGATAATGAGAACGATCGGCACAAACCAGAACAGCTGATCGGAAAAAACAACAATGCCTTGGGTGACCCAATAAAGCCCGGCCAAAAACTGGCCGAAACTAAAACTCCATCCTGCGGCAAAAGCCGCTCGTGGCGTACGGCACCCATCCATAATCCACATCAGCAGCATAAACGCGAAAAACGGCGCAACGAGAAAATGATAGGGCGCAAAACCCAAGGCAGCGATCCCGCCCAAGACAAAGGCCAGAATCTGACGCTTCCACCCCATCGTCACGGCAATTCTCTCGGCCAGACGATGGCCGATCCTCTGCGCTTTGATCACGGGAGCAAGGGCAAATCTCATAATGTGGCGGCCGGCTTTTCGAGCGGTGCTGCGGTAAATTCGGGCAGCGCACGCACACGGACACGGCGAACACGGCGCGGATCGGCTTCAACAACTTTAAGCTCGATCCCTTTTGGGTGAACAAAAACCTCACCGCGTTGAGGAACGCGCCCCGCGAGGGCAATGACCAGACCGCCTACCGTGTCGATTTCGTCACGCTCTTCATCATTGAGAATATTTCCGAGACGACTTTCCACCTCGGTGATTTCTGCTCGGCCATCCACCAAAAGTGCGCCGTCAGGTTCACTAACAATACGGGTCACTTGAACGATATCATGTTCGTCCTCGATTTCACCGACGATACACTCGACGATGTCTTCGATCGTCACGAGACCGTCAATGCCTCCGTATTCATCGACGACCAGCGCAATATGGGTACGGCTGTGACGCATCTCGTTTAACAAATCAAGAATGCGAATTGATGGCGCAACAAATAAGGCTTCCCGCAGGATGGTTTTTAAACGAAGCCCCGTTTCACCACCACCGTCTGCCATTGCCGCAACAACGTCTTTGATGTGAATAAAGCCCACCGCTTCATCGAGGCTGCCTTTAAAAACCGGAATGCGCGACCGCGGTTTATCGCGAATAAGACGAATAAGCTCCGGCAATCCAATTCCCATCTCGACCGCCACGATGTCAGGACGTGGCACCATGACTTCCTCGGCGGTAATATCGCGAAGTCGAAAAAGATTTGCCAGCAGCCGTCGCTCGTGGGCATCAATAGCTTCATCTGCATTGATGCCTGTCGTTTCCGCTTCTTGCTCTCGCTCTTCGATGAGCTCTTCCAGGGTTTCCAGCAACCGCTCGTTCTTACGCGGACGGCGCAGACGGCGAAAAAAACTTTTTATTCCGGCAAAGCCTTTAAGCCCCGAGCCTCCCGCCAATCCCCCTGATGAGTCTCCAGCCGGTTTTTCGGAGGCGCCGAGTGAATTTGGATCATGTGAATTTGGATCGCTCGGATCGGTCATGCCGCCCTGCCTTTACGCAGCGGCTTTGTCCGTGATTGCGCGGAAGCCGGCGCATAAGGATCGGCGATCTTTAAACCTTTGAGAACTTGGCGCTCTAGTTTCTCCATAATCTTGGCCGCCTTAGACTGTTCATGGTCATATCCTAAAAGATGCAATACTCCATGAACGATAAGATGGCTGACATGCGCCCGCAGCGCTTTCTTTTCGCTGCGCGCTTCGCGGAGCACAGTTTCGCGGGCCATCACAACATCGCCCAATAAAATCGGCCTTGATTGAATCTTTGATGATTGCACCGTGGATTTTTTATTTTTTTCTTGCCTGCCCATCATGAATTGATCGGCTGGAAACGAGAGAACATTGGTTGGCTTATCTTGACCGCGCCAAAGCTTATTCAGCCGACGCACCTCTGCATCGCTTGTCAAAAGAATGCTCAGGTGAACTGTGCTCTTCGGTAAGGCCGGTTGACTGCTCAGTGCCGCATGTACGGCTTCTTCGACTGTTATACGGATGTTGGCCATAGCACGGCGCCACGCAGCTTCATTTTTAATGGTAATGGCGATATGAAGATCCGATGTAACACTTTCGGTAGCGGCAGCTTTCACTGCGCGCCCCCACGTGTAAGATCCAGCTTGGGGCCTTCGGCCTCTTCATAAGCCTGGACAATCCGCACCACCAAGGGGTGACGCACCACATCCGCCGAGGTGAAGCGAACGAAGCTTACGCCTTCGACACCTTCCAAAATGGCAGCCGCTTCAGAAAGGCCAGATTTCTGATGACCGGGTAGATCGATCTGTGACAAATCACCCGTAATGGCCATGCGTGAATTCTCACCCAACCGCGTTAAAAACATTTTCATCTGCATCGGTGTTGTATTTTGCGCTTCGTCTAAGATAACGAAGGCGTTGGCCAGGGTACGGCCACGCATAAAAGCCAGCGGCGCGATTTCAATTTCACCGGTGCCCAGCCGCCGCGCCACCTGATCCGCCGGCATCATGTCATACAACGCATCGTAAAGCGGCCGAAGATAAGGATCGATTTTTTCCTTAAGGTCGCCCGGCAGGAAACCCAAACGCTCACCAGCTTCCACTGCCGGGCGAGACAAAATGATCCGATCAACCTTGCCATCCAGCATCATGGCGACCGCTGCTGCCACTGCTAAATAGGTTTTTCCTGTTCCAGCAGGGCCAATACCGAAAACCAATTCCCGTTCGGTTAATGCGCGAACATAGTCTGCCTGAGTTGGCGAACGGGGCTGGATACTGCGACGCCGGGTTGTGATGGCAGTGTGTGATTCACCGACATGAGGTTTGGTCCCGTCATGCGCCATGCGTAATGCTGCATCAACTTCGCCACCATCAACCGGCGCCCCTCGCCGCAAGCGCTCGTATAATCCGGATAGAACCGTCCGGGCAATTTCGATCGCCTCAGGCGCGCCACTGAGGGAAAGAATATTTCCCCGCGGGACAATTGAAACGCCCAATTTCTGCTCAATCCGCGCCAAATACGCATCGTGCTGTCCGCACAGTTGTTGCATCAAGGCATTGTCGTCAAATTGAATTTGAGCCGTTGTTATGGGGGCCAGAGATCCGGCTTTACTCACGCGCATATCCTTGTTGCAGAGGAAGTTTGAGGTGATGTCATTTCATCGTCGACCAGAGTTCCAATTAGGCTATTGGTTAGCACTTTTTCGATCAAAACAGGTTTGACAGTGCCGATTAAATTCGGCGCCGACGTGGTTACATTCACGGGTACAAGATAAGGATTGCGGCCAACTGCTTGATTTTGATGACGACCTAAACGCTCAAATAAAACCGGCTGCACTTGGCCCACCGATGCCGCAGCGAAATCCATTTGCTGCCGCCGTAAGAGCGCAAGAACGGCCGATAGTCGTGCCTCTTTTACATCCTCGGGAACTTGATGAGATAATAATGCTGCGGGTGTTCCAGGTCGCGGGCTGTATTTAAACGCATAGGCGCTGGGAAAAACCACCTGCTCGATTAACCCGAGGGTCGCATCGAATTCAGCGTCAGTTTCGCCCGGAAACCCAATGATGAAATCAGATGAGAAAATAAGATCGGATCGGGTCCGGCGAAGCTTGCCAATAATATCGAGATAAAGCGTGATATCATGACGGCGGTTCATCTCGGCTAGAATACGATCAGATCCTGATTGCACCGGTAGATGTAAGTACGGCATCAGCTTATCGATAGAGCCATGAGCCGCAATCAGATCGTCGTCCATATCTAGGGGATGAGACGTCGTATAGCGGATCCGCGCCAGATCGGGGATCTCTGCCAAGGCATCAATAAGCCGCGCCAAATTCCAACTGCTCGGCCCTTTGATCGCCGCACCATGATAGGCATTGACGTTCTGGCCAAGAAGAGTGATTTCCCGAGCACCGTTTTCAACCAACTGACGCGCCTCGGCAAGAACCGCGGCAGCTGGACGGGACACCTCTGTGCCGCGGGTATAGGGGACGACACAGAAACTACAAAACTTATCGCAGCCCTCTTGAACTGTAAGAAAAGCACTGACGCCTTGAGGCGTTTGTGATTCTGGCAGATGATCGAATTTATCTTCGGGAGGAAAATCTGTATCCACCAGGCCATCGCCCTGACGGGCTAGCTGCGCAACCATTTCTGGCAGGCGATGATAAGTTTGCGGTCCAAAGACCAAATCCACATAAGGGGCACGGCGGCGAATTTCTTCGCCTTCGGCCTGGGCGACGCAACCAGCCACCGCAATGGCCATATCCGGTTTACCGTTTTTCAGAGCGCGCAACCGGCCTAAGGCAGAGTAAACTTTTTCCGCGGCTTTTTCTCGAATATGACAGGTATTCAGGATGACCATATCCGCACCGGCCGCACTCGCCACCGGCTCATAGCCCAGCGGCGCCAAAACATCCGCCATCCGTCCGGAATCATAGACGTTCATTTGGCAGCC
>Ga0075163_10012938_pt1 | contig 10853 bp, 5 predicted proteins | sample JI1023141ADNA_FD_71478 | JGI IMG/M metagenome (GOLD analysis project Ga0075163, IMG submission 71478) | Wastewater effluent complex algal communities from Wisconsin, to seasonally profile nutrient transformation and Carbon sequestration -... | ecosystem: Engineered > WWTP > Effluent > Algae...
GCAGAGACGGAATGCGACGGCAGTGTCCTGGTGTTTGGCGTCACCGCTTGGGCAGGCTCAGGTCCGCGCATCATCGTGGATGGCGTGTATTACTCGCTGTCTGGCTTGGCCAACGGGACGGGTATTGGCGCGGGCGCTGCCACCATCTATATCGCAGTGACGTTCACGACCGCCAAGAAGCGCCGCGTTGCGCTCGAAGGCCGCTACGACATCAAGCTGGTGAGCGTGCATACGGCAGGCGACAGCGCATGCACTCGCCCGGCGGACATCAACAGTGCGCGCATGGTGGTGCTGGGCGACTCCAACGCCGCGATGTACGGCTACGACACCAAGGGTGACTCGTTTGCGTGGGTGCTCGCCGATTGCCTTGGCCTGCGCGACGCGCAGCTCAGCGCGATCAGCGGGACGGGTCTGCAAGCGACGAATGGCGGCAGCAACTACAACTACGTGCAGCGCGTCACCGATGTCACCGGTACGCCAGATGTTGATCTGGTCCTGATCTCGCTCAGCTGGAACGACTGGGCGTACGGCAGCGGGTTTTCGGCAGCGCAGATCAAGTCAGCGGCAGCCTCGTTGATCACGACGATTCGGGCCGCACACGCGCAGGCAGTCATTCTGTTTCATGGCATCGCGACATGGGATATCGCACCGGCTGACGAAATCGGCCTCGATGGCCACGAAGGTGCAGTCATCGAAGCGGTCACAGAGTCTGGGGACGCGCTGGTCGGGTTCATTCCGGTGCGCAGCGCGGCCGCGTCACCGATCTTCTACGGAGGATCAACAACACCTGGCACGCACGCCGCAAGGTATGTCAACACTGCGCTGGATCACCTCGGCCCCGACGGCAACCGGTATCTGGGCCGCTGGCTGGCTGACCGAGTGTTTCAAGCCCTGGTCAGCATGTCCGGCACCGACGCCCCAGCTTTACTGGCACCGCCGACGCCCAGTGCAGCATCTGCGCCGGCGAGCTACACGCAAATCGATGTCGTTGAGAGCACGCCGACGCCACCTGCGGCAGATACCGTGCGGATATTTTCGCGGTCTGTAGGTGGGCGAATGATGCCTGCCGCGATGGGGCCGAGCGGGCTGGACACGGTGTTTCAGCCGCACCTGGGCCGCAATGCCGTTTGCTGGGCGCGCCCGGTCGGAAACGGCACAGCAATCAGTGTCATGGGGATCGCGATCACGGCAACCGGCACCGCGACGGGCGCGAATGTAGGCACCACGAACCGACACACGCGGATGAAACGGATTGACTACCTGGTGGCGACGGCTGCAGCAACAGCGGTTGCCGGGTTCAGAAGTTCCGTCGCCCAGTTCAGCATCGGAGCCGCGACACCAGAAGACGGAGGATTCCACTTCATCTGCCGGTTTGGCCCTGCTACGGGCGCGACGCTAGAGACTCGGCGCGGGTTCGTCGGCATGGCGAATACCACGGCAGCACCTACCGATGCCGACCCCAGCACGGCGATGACCAACTACGTTGGCGTAGGTCACGACGCGGGTGACACCAACTATCAGATCATGCACCGCATCACGACCACGGTGACAAAGATCGACACGGGCATCCCAAAGGTGTGCAGCGCGGATCGCACCGAGGTCTATGAGCTGGCGTTATTTGCATTGCCAGGCCCGACGCAGCAAGTCGGGTACGAATTCCGACGCCTGACAACCGGCGACCGCGTGACCGGAGTCATCGCATCAAACCTGCCTGCAGTGACCACGCTGCTCGCGCCACGCGGCTGGTCGAGCGTTGGCGGCACGAGCAGCGTGATCGGCATTGCGTTGATGGGACTGACTATCGAGACGGACTACTGAGCGCGGCCTGCAGTTTCACCGTGCGCAATTTCGTTGCGTGTGGTGCAATTTCTACCCATCGGCATTTATCGCGCCAGAGCTACCCGAAATTTCGCGCGCCGCTACACTCTCACGCACGGGGCGAAGGTCTAGTGTCCGGTTCGCTGAGACATCGTGCTCATGAGGAAAAACAAAGGCTACCGGAACGCGTTTCGCGTGTCCGGTAGCCTTGATGATGCCTACTCAGTTGGTTTTGTGAATGGCGCGTTTGTCGACCGCGAGCGCCGCCTCGTGGACAGCCTCGGACAGGGTGGGATGCGCATGGCAGATGCGCGCCAGATCTTCGGCTGATCCCTTGAACTCCATCGCGACCACGCCTTCGTGAACCAGCTCCGACACATTGGGGCCACACAGGTGCATGCCCAGAATGCGGTCAGTTTCAGCATGCGCAATAACCTTGACCAGACCAGCGGTCTCATTCATTGCCACCGCGCGACCGATGGCGGCAAACGGGAACGTGCCAACCTTGAAGGGAATGCCAGCCGCTTTGACTTGCTGCTCCGTCTGCCCAACCCAAGCGATCTCCGGTTCGGTGTAGATGACCCAGGGCACCGTGTTGAAGTCGACATGTCCAGGCAATCCTGCGATTCGCTCCGCCACGGCGATCCCTTCTTCACTGGCCTTGTGCGCCAACATCGGTCCACGCACGCAATCGCCGATTGCCCACACGCCGTCCACGCCGGTATGACAGTGGCAATCCACTTCGATCAAGCCACGATCCGTCAAACTCACGCCTGCGTCTTCAGCAAGCAGGCCAGCCGTGTTGGCACGCCGCCCCACGGCGACGAGTAGCTTGTCGACGACCAGGGATTGTTCACCCTTGGCATCGGCATAGGTCAGGTGTACTTCCCCTTTTTTGACCTCAGCAGATTGCAGTTTGGCACCCAGCCGAATGTCCAAGCCTTGCTTCTTGAACTCGCGAGCAGCGGTCTTGCTGATGTCGCCGTCGGCGGCAGCAAGGAACTCGGGCATTGCCTCAATGATCGTGACTTTGGCGCCCAGTCGCTTCCACACCGAGCCCATCTCCAAGCCAATCACGCCAGCGCCGATCACGCCCAGTCGCTTGGGGACGGAATCAAAATCCAGCGCGCCCACATTGTCGACAATATGCTGACCATCGAACTTCGCGAACGGCAGCTCAATCGAGCTTGAGCCGGAGGCCAGAATGACGTGCTTGGCCTGCAGTTCGACATCTTTGCCGTCATGCGCTTTGACACTGACACGCTTGTTCGCGTGCAGTGTGCCGAGCCCGTGAAAAGCGGTGACCTTGTTGGCCTTGAACAACGCGGCTACGCCGCCGTTGAACTGCTTGACGATCTTGTCCTTGCGCCCAACCATCGCCTTGACATCGATTTTCGCGTTGTCAGCGCTGATGCCGTGGTCGGCAAACATGTGCGTCAGATTGTGGAACTGACGCGAGGAATCCAGCAACGCCTTCGATGGAATGCAGCCCACGTTGAGGCAGGTGCCACCCAAGGCCAGCTTGCCGTCTGCCTTACCCTTGGTGGCGTCAACGCAGGCCACGCTCATTCCGAGCTGCGCCGCCCGAATCGCCGCAACGTACCCGCCGGGGCCGCCGCCGATTACCACTACGTCGAACTGTTGCACGTCGCTCATCGCTGTCACTCCTTACAGACCCAGCAACATTCGATGCGGGTTCTCGAGCTGGTTCTTGATGTCGACCAGGAACAGAACCGCGTCCTTGCCATCGATGATGCGGTGGTCGTAACTGATCGCGATGTACATCATCGGCGCAATCACGACCTGACCGTTCTCGGCAATCGGTCGCTCCTTGATCGTGTGCATACCAAGAATGGCGGACTGCGGGGGGTTGACGATCGGCGTCGACATCAGCGAACCGAAGGTGCCGCCATTGGTAATGGTGAAGGTGCCGCCCTGCAGATCATCAAGACCCAACTTGCCGTCACGCGCTTTCTTGGCGTAGTCAGCGATGGCCTTTTCGATATCCGCGAACGACATGGATTCGGCGTTGCGAACCACCGGTGTGACCAAGCCCTTGTCGGTCGAGACCGCAATCGACAGGTCGGCATAGCCGTGATAGATGATGTCGTTGCCATCAACCGATGCGTTGATGATCGGATGACGCTGCAGCGCGTTCGCGACCGCTTTGGCGAAGAAACTCATGAAGCCCAACTTGATGCCGTGGGTCTTCTCGAACGACTCGCCAATGGCCTTGCGCATCTTCATCACTTCGGCAAGGTTGACTTCGTTGAACGAGGTCAACATCGCGATGGAGTTCTTCGACTGCATCAGGCGCTCGGCAATGCGTGCACGGATGCGCGTCATCGGAACGCGCTGTTCCGGACGCGCACCACCCGCCACCAGCGGGGTATTGATGTGGTTGACCAGATCTTCCTTGGTCACCCGACCGCCGCGGCCTGTACCGGCGACCTCAGCCGGATTGACGCCGTGTTGCTCGGCAACGCGCCTGCCAGCAGGCGACAACTCGCTGGTGTCGGCTTTGGCGGCGCTGCTCGGCGCAGGCGTTACGTTGGGCGCTTCTGCCGCCGCTTTCGGTGTCTCTGCGGCAACGGGTGCCACGGCACCGGCTTCGATCACGGCAACGATTTGCTGGCTGGTCACGGTATCGCCAGCCTGGAACTTGATCTCCTTGAGCACACCGTCGGTGGGCGAGGGCACTTCAAGTACGACCTTGTCGGTTTCCAGATCAAGCAGGTTCTCGTCGCGCTTGACCGCATCCCCCACCTTCTTGTGCCAGCTGGCAATCACCGCATCCGACACGGATTCCGGCAGGACGGGAACTTTGACTTCGATGCTCATGGAAATTCCTTTCGACGTATTTGGGGGCTGAGCGTTGCTGTGACAATGGGACGAGACGGCTTACTCAGCGGCCTCATCACCGTTCAACTTGGCGACCAGCGCGTTCTCGACCAGCAACGCCTGCTCTTTAGCGTGCGTGGCATGGTGACCGCAGGCGGGTGCCGCACTGCGCGAGCGTCCCGCGTAATGCAAGGCTTGCTCCGACTGCAAGCAGAAGCGCAGGTGGTGCTGGATCTGATACCAGGCGCCTTGGTTCTGCGGCTCTTCCTGACACCAGACGACATCCTTGGCTTTCGGGAAACGCTTGAGTTCGGAAATCAACAATTCACGCGGGAACGGATACAACTGCTCAACACGAGCAATCGCTACGTCCTTGATCGCACGACGCTCGTGCTCTTCAAGGAGGTCGTAGTACACCTTGCCGGAGCAGAGCACGACCCGCTTGACCTTCTTCGGGTCCTTGGCCAGATGGTCAGGAATGATGTTCTGAAAACCACCCGAAGCAAGCGCGTCCAGATTTGACACCGACAGCTTGTGACGCAGCATCGACTTGGGTGTCATCACGATCAAGGGTTTGCGTGCGCGTCGCTTCATCTGCCGCCGGATCATGTGGAACATCTGCGCAGGCGTCGTGGGCACGCAAACCTGCATGTTGTTCAGGGCGCATAGCTGCAGGAAGCGCTCGAGACGCGCCGAGCTGTGCTCCGGTCCCTGGCCTTCGTAGCCATGCGGAAGGAACAGCGCAAGCCCACACAGGCGGCCCCATTTGGCTTCACCCGAGGAGATGAATTGATCGATGACGACCTGCGCACCATTAGCGAAGTCGCCAAACTGACCTTCCCAGATCACCAGCGTGGTTGGATCGGCAGTGGCATAACCGTACTCATACGCCATGACCGCTTCTTCGCTGAGCAGCGAATCGATGATGGTCACGTCTTCGGGTCGCTTGGCGAGCTGCCGCAACGGGACCGTGCTTTCACCGGTCGCTTGGTCATGCAAGGCCGCATGGCGATGGAAGAAGGTGCCACGATTGGCATCCTGTCCAACCAATCGCAGCTTGAATCCTTCCTGGATCAGGGTTGCATAGGCCAGTGTCTCGGCAAAGCCCCAATCCATCGGGATTTCACCAGCCGCCATTTTCAGGCGGTCTTCATAGATCTTGGCAACTCGCGGGTGCAGCTTGAGACCCGAATCGAGTGTGTTGACGCGCTTCGCTAGGGCGTCGAGCGACTTGCGAAGCACACCGGTTTCGGCCGGATCCGACAGCTCGCCATTCAAATAGGCGCTGAAATCGACCGCAAACTTGTCCTGCACACCTGCAGCGAGATCAACCAGACCCTCACCTCGATCCAGCTGCGCGCGCACCTTGTCGACCATGGCCTTGCCTTCGTCGGCACTCAGCAGACCATCTGACTGCAGCGACTCGGCATACACTTCGCGAGTCGTTTTGCGTGCACGGATATTTTGGTACATCAGTGGCTGGGTGGCGGCGGGCTCGTCAGCTTCATTGTGGCCGTGGCGGCGATAGCAGATCAGATCGAGGACCACGTCCTTGTTGAAACGCTGACGGAAATCGAACGCGAGTTGCGCGCAGAACACTACTGCATCGGGATCATCGCCGTTGACGTGCAAAATGGGCGCGCCAACCATCTTGGCGACGTCGGTGCAATAAAGGGTCGAACGTGCGTCGTCGACACGGTGGGTGGTGAATCCCACCTGGTTGTTGATCACGACATGGACGGTGCCGCCGACCGCAAAGCCACGTGCCTGAGACATCTGCAGCAGTTCCATGACCACACCCTGGCCGGCAAATGCGGCATCGCCGTGGATCAATACAGGAACAACACTGTCACGTGTCTCGTCACCGCGACGGGTTTGACGTGCTCGAACCGATCCCGCAATCACCGGGTCGATGATTTCCAGGTGCGAGGGATTGAACCCGAGCGTCAGATGGATGGAGCCCTTGGCTGTCTTGACGTCCGAGCTGTAACCCATGTGGTACTTGACGTCACCCGAACGTGTCGCATCGACCGGACCTTCATGCTTGCCCTCGAACTCGGCGAACAACTGGTGCGGCGGCTTGCCCAAGGTATTGATCAGGACATTGAGTCGGCCACGGTGCGCCATGCCGATGACCATTTCCTTCACATTCTGGTCTGCAGCGCGGTACACGAGTGTATCCATCAACGGAATCAGGCTCTCACCGCCTTCCAGCGAGAAGCGCTTCTGTCCAACGTACTTGGTGTGCAGGTAGCGTTCGAGACCTTCGCCAGCTGTGAGCTTTTCCAGGATACGCTTGCGTTCGTGGTCCTTGTGCGGATAGTTATCCCCGACAGCTTCCAGTCGCTCATACATCCAGCGTCGCTGATCAGCTTCGGCAATATGCATGAACTCGGCGCCAATCGAGCTGCAGTAGGTCGCCTGCAGATGCGCCATCAGCGCCTTCAGCGTTAGACGCTTCGGGCCGGTCGGCATGTTGGTGTTGAACTCTGTGCCGAGATCGGCGGGACTCAAACCATGGAAAGGCAGGTCGAGATCCGGCGCCGGCTGCAGTGGTGCCAAGCCGAGTGGGTCGAGCTTGGCCTGCAGGTGGCCGCGAGACCGATACGCGGTCACCATCTTCAGAACGGCGGCCTGCTTCTGCGAATCACCATCTACTGCGCTGATGATCGGACCGCGGCCCGCGTGTTTTGCCGCCGCGACGATTTGTGTCATCACCGCAGAATGCGGGACATCGCCCGCTTCGCGACCTTTCAGGGATTGAAAGTAGTTCTGCCAGACGGGTTCAACCGAGGCCGGGTTTGCCAGCCAAGACTCGTAGAGTTCTTCCACGAACGCCGCATTGCCACCCGCAATGTGCGAAGACTGCGTAAATTGCTGAATCAGATTGCTCACAGGATTGACCGGTCAGTGGGGCGTTGACGCTGGGATGCTCGACCACGATGCGCAGGGCAGCGTTTTCGCGAAGCAGTTGTCGAGGCGCTGGTTTGGGGGGCGAAAGTATAAACTGCGGATCACGCCTCTTGCGTCGCAACAAGGGTGCTGCGGCCGACAAATTAAGGCTTGGATTCACGTTTTTGACCAAAGTTGAATACGTGTCCGCATATCAGTTTTTGCTGATCCATCGTGCGGGACGACGCTCGAAAAAGGACTGCAGCCCCTCTTGCCCTTCCGGTGATACGCGCAGGGCCGCAATCAGTTCGGCGTTCTCTTCGTCAACCGCTCGACGATGCTTGCTGTCGGGATAGGCGATTCGTTGAACCAGTGCTTTGGCCTCGCGTACGGCAAGCGGGCCGGCGGCCATGAGGCGCTCGATTTCGGCATCGACGGCCGCGTCCAGATCGGCGGCGGTGACGCAACGGTGTACCAGTCCAATGCGTTCGGCCTCGCGGGCATCAAAGACCTGTCCGGTTTGAAACAGGCGTCGTGCGTGTCGTGCACCGATCGCATCGATAACGTAAGGAGAAATCACCGCAGGTACCAAACCCAGACGAACCTCAGTCAGGCCGAAACGAGCGTCTTCCGATGCAATGGCGATGTCACAGCAGGCAACTAGGCCGACGCCACCACCTAGCGCTGGACCATTGATTCGCGCGATGGTGGGGAGCGCCAGGTGGTTCAGTGTCCGCATCAGCTTTGCCAGCTGGCGGGCGTCACGCCGGTTTTCCTTCTCGCTGGCTTGCGCCATGCGTTTCATCCATCCCAGGTCCGCACCCGCGGAGAACGATGACCCGCTGCCAGTAAGCACCAAGACGCGGACGTCCTCGTCGTTTTCGATGTCGCGCAACGCATCGATCAGCGTGGCGATCAGTACGTCATCAAAGGCGTTGTGAATCTTCGCGCGTTGCAGTGTCAGCGTCGCAATGCCCGCCGAAATTCGCACACTCAATGGAGATGCCATCGGAGTTCCTACATCCTGAACACGCCGTAGCGCGTTGCCTCAATGGGGGCGTTCAAGCTGGCCGACAACGCCAGGCCTAGCACGCGGCGCGTGTCCGCCGGATCGATGACACCGTCATCCCACAGCCTTGCGGTGGCGTAATAGGGATGACCTTGACGTTCGTACTGGTCGCGAATTGGGGCTTTAAAGGCGTCTTCTTCCTCGGCACTCCATGCCTTGCCCGCAGCTTCGAGACCATCACGGCGCACCGTCGCCAGCACACTGGCCGCCTGTTCGCCCCCCATCACCGAGATTCGCGCGTTGGGCCAGGTCCATAGGAAGCGGGCGCCGTAGGCGCGACCGCACATTGCGTAATTGCCCGCGCCAAAACTGCCACCGATCACCACGGTGAACTTGGGCACCGAGGCACATGCCACCGCGGTAACCATCTTCGCGCCGTCTTTCGCGATGCCGGCGTTTTCGTACTTCCGCCCCACCATGAAGCCGGTAATGTTTTGCAGGAACAGCAAGGGAATGCCGCGCTGATTGCAGAGTTCGATGAAGTGGGCACCCTTCAGTGCCGACTCGGAAAACAGGATGCCGTTGTTGGCGACAATGCCAATAGGCATGCCATAGACGTGAGCAAAGCCGCAGACCAGCGTCTTGCCGTAGCGCGCCTTGAACTCCTGAAATGCCGAATCGTCCACCAGTCGCGCGATGACTTCGCGGATGTCGAAGGGGCGACGCGCATCCTTCGGCACAACGCCATAGATTTCTTCCGCAGCGTAGAGCGGTTCGCGCGCCGCCTGCAATGAAACGGGGGGAGTCTTGACGCGATTCAGGTGCTGAAGAATGTCCCGGGCGATCTGCAGGGCGTGACGGTCATTCTCCGCGAAGTGATCGGCGACACCGGACACACTGGTATGAACGTCTGCACCGCCCAACGACTCGGCGTCTACGACTTCACCTGTCGCGGCCTTCACCAACGGTGGGCCGCCAAGAAAGATCGTGCCTTGTTCCTTCACGATGATGGACTCGTCGCACATCGCGGGCACATACGCACCGCCCGCGGTGCAACTTCCCATTACCACCGCAATCTGTGGAATGTTCTCGGCAGACAGTCGCGCCTGATTGTAGAAAATGCGGCCGAAGTGTTCCTTGTCCGGAAATACCTCGTCCTGCAGTGGCAGAAAGGCTCCACCGGAGTCAACCAGATACACGCAGGGCAGGCGGTTCTCGCGTGCGATCTCTTGCGCGCGCAAGTGTTTCTTGACCGTCATCGGGAAGTAGGTGCCGCCTTTGACAGTCGCGTCATTGGCGACAACAACCACTTCCTGCTGATGGACACGGCCGATACCGGCGACAAGACCTGCGCCAGGCGCCTGGTCCTCGTACATGCCGTGCGCCGCCTGCGGAGCAATTTCGAGAAACGGCGAACCCGCATCCAGCAAGGCATCAATGCGCTCGCGTGGCAACAACTTGCCGCGCTCAAGATGCTTGGCACGGGCCTTGTCACCGCCGCCCAGGGCAACGCGTTGCAACTGGAGACGGAGGTCGGCCACCAGTTCGCGCATGTGGCGTTGGTTCTCGGTAAAGTCGCCGCTCCGCGTATCGAGCTGAGATTGAATGACGGCCATCGGGGGCGTGCCGTCCTTACATCAACTCGACAGCGAGTGCAGTCGCCTCACCGCCACCGATGCAAAGGCTGGCCACGCCGCGCTTGAGTCCCCTTGCTTTCAGTGCGTGCAATAGGGTGACGACAATCCGCGCGCCGGAAGCGCCGATCGGATGTCCCAGCGCACAGGCGCCACCATTCACGTTGACCTTGTCGTGTGGAATGTCGAGGTCAACCATGGCCGCCATGGCGACTACGGCAAATGCTTCATTGATCTCGAAAAGATCGACGTCTGCAACCGTCCAGCCTGCCTTTTGCAGCACTTTCTGCATGGCACCGACAGGCGCCGTAGTGAACCACTCGGGTGCCTGTGAGTGGGTAGCGTGCGCCACAACACGTGCAATCGGTTTGGCACCTTTCGCAGCAGCATCGGCTTCGCTCATCAGCACGATGGCTGCGGCACCATCCGAGATTTTCGAAGCGCTCGCGGCCGTAATCGTGCCGTTTTCCTTGCGAAATGCCGCGCGCAGGGTTGGGATTTTGTCGATATCACAACGTGCTGGCTCTTCATCGCTCAGGATATCGACATCGCCTTTTCTACCGCTGACCGTTACCGGGGTGATCTCGGCAGCGAAGGCGCCAGCGCTCTGCGCGGCCATTGCGCGACGCACGGACTCGGCGGAGAACGCGTCCTGATTT
>Ga0075163_10012939_pt1 | contig 10853 bp, 12 predicted proteins | sample JI1023141ADNA_FD_71478 | JGI IMG/M metagenome (GOLD analysis project Ga0075163, IMG submission 71478) | Wastewater effluent complex algal communities from Wisconsin, to seasonally profile nutrient transformation and Carbon sequestration -... | ecosystem: Engineered > WWTP > Effluent > Algae...
CAGGGCGTGATCGCGGCCCGTGGCATCGTCGAGGACCTGCGCTGGCTGAATGCGCCGATCAACTGATCCGTCGGTAATCTTCGGCGCGTGTTCCACGTACTGACAATCACCTACCTGCAGCCGCCCGAAGTCATCGAGGGCACCCGTCCCGCGCACCTGCAATGGTTGACCGATGAGGTGGCCGCCGGTCGCATCCTGTTGGCCGGCCGACTGGAATCCCAGCAGGGCGCGGTGCTGATCGCCGGGGACATGTCCGCCGAGCAGGCCGATGCCGTGGCCGCCGCCGATCCGTACACCCAGGCGGGCGTCGCGCGCTATGACCGCGTCAGTTTCACCGCCGGATTCCGCGCGCCCGGGCTTTAAGCCGATTCACAGCTTGAACCGGGATTAGCGCGGGTACTCCCCCCGTTGTGTTCCACAGGGCGCACACCGCGCCCGATTCTGCTTCCTTCACTACTGTCTGGTGAAGGTGCATGTATTCGCACGTGGACATACGAGACGCACGCAGAGGACTGATTGATGACCACCACCGTTTCCGCTTACGCGGCCGAGTCGGCCACCGCGCCGCTGAAGAAGACCACCATCGAACGCCGCGACGTCGGCCCCCGCGATATCGCGTTCGACATCAAGTTCGCCGGGATCTGTCACAGCGATATCCATACCGCCAAGGCTGAATGGGGCACCCCGCACTACCCGCTCGTCGTCGGGCACGAGATCGCCGGTGTCGTCACCGAGGTCGGAGCCGAGGTCACCAAGTACAAGGTGGGCGACCGGGTCGGCGTCGGCTGCATGGTCAACTCCTGCCAGGAGTGCGACAACTGCGCGGCCGGCCTTGAGCAGTACTGCACCGGCACCGGCATGATCGGCACCTACAACGCCACCGACCGCGACGGCACCGTCACCCAGGGCGGCTACAGCCAGGCGATCGTCGTCGACGAGAAATTCGTGCTGCGCATCCCGGACAGCATCCCGCTGGACAAGGCCGCTCCCCTGTTGTGCGCCGGTATCACCCTGTTCTCTCCGCTGAAGCACTGGAACGCCGGTCCCGGCAAGCAGGTCGCAGTCATCGGCCTCGGTGGTCTCGGACACATGGGGGTGAAGCTGGCGCACGCGATGGGGGCGCACGTCACCGTGCTGAGCCAGTCGTTGAAGAAGATGGAGGACGGGCTGCGCCTGGGCGCCGATGAGTACTACGCCACCTCTGATCCGGACACCTTCACCAAGCTGGCCGGCAAGTTCGACCTGATCCTGAACACGGTCTCGGCAAACCTCGATCTCGGCCAATATCTGGGCCTGCTCAAGATCGACGGCACCCTTGTCGAACTCGGTGCGCCCGAGCATCCGCTGGAGGTGCCGTTCTTCCCGCTGGCCGGTGGCCGGCGCAGCATCTCCGGTTCCATGATCGGCGGCATCCCGGAGACCCAGGAGATGCTGGACTTCTGTGCCGAGCACGGCGTCACCCCGGAGATCGAGGTCATCGAGGCGTCCTACGTCAACGAGGCCTGGGACCGCGTGATCTCCAGCGATGTGCGGTACCGCTTCGTCATCGACACCTCGACCCTGTAAGCACCGCCACGACACCGCAAATCGGGCGGCCGCCATCTCGGCGGCCGCCCGTTCTGCATGCGACGATCGGCGGCGTGACCCGCGTCGTACACCTGATATCCGTGCTGGGCGTGATCGGGGTACCCGTCTTCGGCTGGTTCGGCCGCGACTGGGCCGGTGGCACCACCCTGGCGGTGTATTGGTTCGAGACGGTGGCCGCCTGCCTGTTCATCCTGGCCCGGATCGCCCTGCACCAACGGTGGTCGCCGCGGCGTGGCCACTTCTCCTACAACGCGCCCGGCAACGAGGGCCCGCGGCTGCGTCACACGGTCAACGGACGCCGGCGCAGTGGTAAGCCGCTGGCGACCTACATGTCGAGTTTCGCCGTCATCAGCCTGAGTTTCTGCGCGGTGCACGGGGTGTTCCTCGGGACCGTGCTCTTCCTGCTGAACCACAACGGTGTCGGCCACCTGGTCCAGGTCGATTGGCGCAGTGTCGGTTTCGGATGTCTCACCATGCTCGCCTTCATGTCGGTCGACTTCCTGGTGGACCTGATCAGCCTGCGCAACTGGCCGTTTCGTCAGCTGGAGCAGATCGGCAGCCGGGCCTTGAGCCGCGTCATGGTCATCCACCTGACGCTGCTGATCGGTTTCGTCGCGATCGCGGTCACCGACACCCCGAGCACCTTCTTCGGCGTGTTCGTGGTCCTCAAGACCATGGCCTCGCTGAGCACCGCACTGCCCCAGTGGGAACCGGCCCAGCCGCCGAAGTGGCTCAGCTCCGCACTCAACCGGATACCCAGCGCCAAGCCGGGTAAGCGGTTCGAGGATGCCTGGGCCGACGAACGCACCGAGGAGCGCCAGCGGATGGAAGCCAACGAACGTCCCTGGACCGACGCCTGACCGATCGCTAGCTGTCAGACAGATCGGCCAGCGGCCAGCCCGCTGCGGCGAGTCTCGCCGCCACCCGCGCGGTGTTCTCGGGTCCGGCGTCGTGCTGGGTCATCTCGGCGATGAACGCCTCGATGTCATCGCGCGTGATCGGGTCCTCGATATCGGCGGGTGCGGCCGCCTCGGCGATATTGCGCACCACCTCGCGCACCTGCTCCTCGGTCAGCGGGGTGGCCCGCAGCAGCGCCAGCAGCGGCACCCGGTCCGGCCCGGGCACCCCGTCGGGATACCCGGCGCGCAGCCAGTTCAGGATCGAAGCCATCAGAGTCGTGACGGTCATGTGCTCAGTGTGTCACCGAGGCCGTATCCCCGGTCACCGCGTGGGCGCGGTGGCGTGCCCGGCCGATGCGCGACGCAGCGCGCGCACCACGCTGTTACGGGCCAGGTCCACCTTGAAGCCGTTCTGCGCGAGCGGGACCGCGTCCGCGGTGATCAGCTCGGCGGCGGCCCGGAACGCGGTGTCGGTGGCGCGGGCGCCGATCAGGATCGCCTCGGCCGCGGCCACCCGCCACGGTGTGGCCGCGACACCGCCGAGAGCCAGCGCGGCCGCGACGATCTCACCGTCGAGGAGTTCCACGCCCGCGGCCACCGACACCAGCGCGAAGGCGTAGCTGTGCCGGTCACGCACCTTGAGATACCAGCTGTGCCGAGCCAGCCGCGACGGCGGCAGCTCGATGCCGGTGATCAGTTCGGCGGGTCGCAGCGTGTTGTCCCGCTCCGGGGATTCGCCCGGCAGAACGAAGAACTCGTCGAGACCCACCGTCCGCGATCCGGCGGGACCGCGGACATGCACCCGGGCATCCAGTGCCGCCAGCGCCACCGCCATGTCGGAGGGGTGCACCGCCACACACGCCGCACTGGCCCCGAACAGGGCGTGCTCCCGGTTGAACCCGTCGCGCGCCGCGCACCCGGAGCCCGGATCGCGCTTGTTGCAGTGGGCGAACGATGGATCCATGAAGTACGGGCACCGGGTGCGCTGCATCAGGTTTCCGCCCGCGGTGGCCATGTTGCGGATCTGGGTGGTGGCACCGGAGAGGATGGCCTGCGACAGCATCGGGTAGTCGCGGCGGATCACGGGGTGGTTGGCCACCGCGCTGTTGGTCGCGCCCGCTCCCACCAGGACACCGCCGGAATCGGTCGCGGTGATCGCCCGCAGGTCGAGGCGGCCGATGTCGACGAGGGCGGCGGGGGTTTCCACACCGAGTTTCATCAGATCGAGCAGGTTGGTTCCGCCTGCGTAGTAACGCGCGCCCGCGGTGGCGCTGCGCACCGCGCCCACCACGGTGTCGGCGTGCTCGAAGGCGAAGGTCTTCACGACGGCGCTCCTGCGGCGTCGCGGATCGCGGCGACGATGTTGGCGTAGGCACCGCACCGGCAGATGTTGCCGGCCATCCGTTCCCGGATCTCGTCGTCGCAAAGGTGTTGCGGCCCTTCGGGGACGGTGTGCCGGCAGCCCTCGAACGAGGCCACCGACAGATCGCCGCGCGCGACCTCGCGCAGCATCGCCCGCGCCGACGTGATTTGGCCCGATGTGCAGTAACCGCACTGAAATCCGTCGTGCCGGAGGAAGGCACATTGGAGGGCATCGATCTGCGGGTCGCTGCCCTCGATGGTCTCGACGCTGGCCCCGTCGATCGAGACGGCCAGCGTCAGACAGCTCAGCACCCGCTCACCTTCCACGGTCACGGTGCAGGCACCGCACAAGCCGTGATCGCAGCCCTTCTTGGTTCCGGTGAGGCCGAGGTGCTCACGCAGCAGGTCCAGCAGGGTGCTGCGGACATCGGCGCGCACCCGTCGCGGTGTGCCGTTGATCCTCAGGTGCAGTTCGGTCATGACGTGTACTCCGATGCGAAGGGCTCTAGCAGGGATTCCAGGGTGATCGGCAGGTCGCGCAGCCGTTTTCCGGTGGCGTGATACACGGCGTTGGCGATCGCGGCGGGGACGCCGCAGATGCCGATCTCACCGATACCGCGCACCCCGACCGGGTCCAGCCCGTAGTCGGGGACGTCGATGAAGCTGATGTCGAACTCGGGGCGGTCGGCGTGGGTGGGCAGGTAGTACTCGCCGATGAGCTGCCCGGTGCGAGCGTCGTAGGGCACCTGTTCCAGCAGCGCCATCCCCAGACCGAAGGTGATACCGCCCATCACCTGGTTGGCCGCGAGCTTCGGGTTGAGTACCCGCCCGCAGTCCAGCACGGCGGTCCATCGGGTCACGCTGGCCCTGCCGATCTCCTCGTCCACCTCGACCTCACAGAAATGCGCACCGAAAGACTGTGACAACGGCCCGGTTTCGTCGGGTCCGCCGCTGGTGACGGTGAAGCACAACCGCTCGCACAGCTCGGGTGCCGCGCGCAGCAGCTCGCGCAGCTCGGACACCGATGTCACCGCGGTCCCCAGCCGCTGCCGCCACTGCCGGCCCGCCAGTGCCACCGCGGAGCCGACGGTGGCCGTGGTCTGGGAGGCCCCGCTGTACGGCGCGTCGGGGAACAACGAGTCCCCGGATTCGAAAATGACTGCCTCCAGCGGCATCCCGGTGGCATCCGCACCGATCTGAGCCATCACGGTGCGCACCCCCGTGCCGATCTCGTGGGTGGCCGCGGCGAACCGGATCTGCCCGTCGGGGGTGGTGACGACTCGGCAGCCCGACGGCATCCGCCGGCCCGGATAGCTGGCCGCCGCCATCCCCCATCCGACCTGGATCCCGTCGCGGCGCAACGAACGCGGCACCGCGGGCCGCTGGGACCAGCCGAACCGTTCGGCGCCGTCGAGCAGGCATTCACGGAAATGTTTCCCCGACCATGCCCGACCGCTGGGCTGATCCCGGGCCGAGTCGTTGCGAAGCCGCAGCGCCACGGGATCGGTGCCGGTCGCTTCGGCGAGCTCGTCCATCGCGACCTCCAGGGCGAACATGCCCGGCGCCTCCCCCGGCCCGCGCATGAAACATGGTGTGGGCGCGTTGATCCGGGCGACGGTGTGCGATACCGACATCCGCGGGGACCGGTAGAGGAAGCGGGCCGTCAATCCGACGGGTTCGCAGAAATGTGCCACCGTGGAGGTCTCGGTGATGGTGTGCTGTTCGGTGCTCAACAGGGCGCCGTCGGTATCGGCCACCAAGGCCACCTGCTGTTCGGTGCGGGGTCGGTGCCCGGTGGAGCTGAACATCTGGGTGCGGGTCAGCACGAGTTTCACCGGCCTGGCGACCGCTCTGGCGGCCACCGCGCACAGCACCACATGCATCCACAGGAAGCTCTTGGACCCGAACGCCCCACCGACCAAGGGGGACAGTATCCGGACCCGGTCCTCTGCTATACCGAGGTAGGCGGCCAGGGCGCGTCGTTCGCCGGTGATCCACCGGGTGCTGTCATGCACGGTGAGCATGTCGGCCTCCCAATAGGCGACGGTCGCGGACAGCTCGATCGGATAGTGCGCATTGATCGGCGTTCGGAACCGCGATGCGACACGGATGCCGTCGGGCTCCTCGGCGGGGCCGCGGCTGTCCTGCAGCTTCTCCTCGTCGAGTTTGACGAAGTGGTCGGGTTGATAACTGCCGTAGCGGATTTGGCCGCCCTTCTCGTCGGCGGGCGCCGGCGCACCCAGCACGTCGGCGGCCGTCAGCTGGGCGGGCGCGGTGTCGTAGTCGAACGTCATCAGCGAGGCCGCGTGGGTGGCCTCCTCCAGTGAACCCGCAACCACGAGTGCGAGGTGCTGTCCGACGTGCTGCACGGTCAGATCCGAGAGCGGCGGTCGGCGTTCCAACGGCAGATCCCAGGTCATGTCCACCGGAAGGACATGCAGCGGTGGACAGTTGAGCGGCGTCAGCACGAACAGCACGCCCGGCGCCTGCTCCGCGGCGGCCGCGGCCGCGGCCATCGATTCGGCGGTCACCCGACCCTTGGCGATGGTGGATTGCACCAGCACGGCGTGGACCATGCCGTCGATGACGGTATCGGCGGCGTAACCGGCCGCGCCGGTGACCTTCTCCCTGCCCTCGACGCGATCGACGGGCCGCCCGATTGCCGCTGTCACTGGCCGACACCGGCCGGATCGACCGGGTTGCACCGCGAGACGATCAGCGGGTCGGCCGGCGTGAACGGGAAGTCGGGCAGGTCCTCGATGTGGGTACCGAACGCCGCGGCCAGCACTTCGCGGGTGTAGGCGCTCATCGACGCCCGGTAGCCGATGTCGGCCGGGGTGGGCTGGTCGAAGAAGATCAGGAAATGCCACTGGTCGACACCGGTGTTCTCGATGTGGTGCGGATAGGCGCGCGGGATGAAGTACATGTCACCGGTGGTGAGGTTCCAGGTATCGAGCGTGCCGTCGGGATTCATGATCGTCATCCGGGCGTCGCCGTGCGCGACATAGCCCATCTCGGCGGTCGAGGGGTGCCAGTGCGGTTCCCGCATGCCGTTGTCGTTGACACGCAACGAGTACATCGAGATGTCCTTGAGGATCGGCCAGAACTGGGCGCGCGCGAAACGCGCGTTACCGCTGACGTAGTTGAGGCCGGGTTGCTGGGCTTCGACGTCGAACTTGTGCGGGTCACCGAAGTAGGCGCGAGCCGGGATCTCCGCGGCTCCGGTGCGGGCAGCCAGCCGGCGGTCGACGGTACTGCGGCGGATCTTGGCCAGATCGGCGGCGGGCAGGTCGTAGGTGTTGCCCAGCACGGCGTCGCTGAAGGCGCCGAGCGTGGCACCGAAGCCGAAGTCCTCGGGACGTTCGCTGCGGAACGCGACGATGAACTCCGCGACATCCTCACCGACGTTCTCGATGTGGTGCAGCGAACCGGAGTTCGCGTGGAACATCTGCCCGGCGGTGATGATGAAACTGGAGAAGGTGCTGCGGTCGTCGAGGATCGAGACCAGCGCGGTGCCCGACACACAGTAGGTGAGCTCGCTGGCGTTGGCGTGCCAGTGCGGCGTCCGCATCGCCCCGGGGTTGAGCACCAGCCGCTTCATGGACAGCCCGCGCAGGATCGGGAAGTTGTCGGCGGTGACCCGGTGGATGGAACCCAGGTCGGACTGTTCGACATCGTCGCTGTGCAGCAGGGAGATGGCATGCGGGCTGCGGGTGGGCGCTGTGGTCATGGTGTTCTCCTCGGAGCGAGTCGGTTCTCGGTGTTCTCCAGCATCGCCCCGTCGGGCGGTGATGTCTGCTCCGTTGGCGTCCATCGGCGGGGGTGTGTTTCGGTAGGCCGCGCTACCGGCTAGCCCCCATGCGCCGCGCGTCCCCGGACGTCGGCCCTGCCGGAGTGCGAGAATGCAGCGGCGCTGAAGGGATCGGCGACGGAAGGACAGCATGGATGCCCTGCGGGTGGTCATCGCCGACGATGACGTGCTGTTGCGTGAGGGGCTGGCAAGCCTGCTGCAGCGCGAGGGTTTCGAGGTCGTCGGGCAGGCCGGTGACGCCGAAGAGTTGTTGACGCTGGTGGACGCGCAGCACCCGCATCTGGTGCTCACCGATATCCGGATGCCGCCGGGCCACAGCACCGAAGGCCTGGATGCCGCGCGGCTGATCCGCGAGCGTTCCCCCGAGACCGCGATCATGGTGCTCTCGGCGCACGTCGACGTCGATCACGCGATGGAATTGCTGGCCGGCGGGCAGAGCATCGGCTACCTGCTCAAGAGCCGCGTGGTGGACGTCAACGACTTCGTCGACACCCTGCGCCGGGTCAGCCACGGGGCCTCGGTGATCGACCCCGCGCTGGTGGCCGAGTTGGTGTCCGCCCGCCGCCGCGATGATCCGCTGGCGGCGCTGAGTACCCGCGAACGCGAGGTGCTGACGCTGATGGCCGAGGGCCTGTCCAACGGCGGGATCGGGCGCCGGCTGTGGGTCACCGAGGGCACCGTGGAAAAGCATGTGCGCAGCATCCTGACCAAGCTGGACCTACCCGAGACCGGGGACGATCACCGCCGGGTGCGCGCGGTCATCGTCTACCTGGAGTCGCGCTAGCCGAGCATCTCGCGGATCGCATCCGCGGACAGCGTGAGTTTAGGCAGAAATCCGCGGGCCGGGCTCGCGGCCACCAGATCGGCGAAATCCTGCTCGTCGTGGGTGGAGGTGAGGATCACCGCGAGGTCGTGGTGGCTGTCGTTGAGGCGGTCGGCGACGTCGAATCCGCTGTCGGCGCCCAGGTCGACGTCGACCAGCGCCACGTCGGGGTGCAGTTCGGCGGTCAGTCGCTCCGCTTCCGCGGCGTCCGCGGCGGCACCGACCACGGCGAAGCCGCCGCGTTCCAGCATGGCGCGCGCGGCGTCACGGAAGGCGGCGCTGTCGTCGACGATCAAGCAGCGCGGGGCGGTCATGCTTCCAGCTTGGCAGGGCGCGTCGGCGATGGCATTCCTGTTAACGGGAAAACTCCGGGGGCCGCCCGTGCGTGCTGTCCACTACCATCGCCCGGTGACCTGGCGAACCCTGCCGAACCGACTGCTGGCGCAGGTGGTGCGCCCGACGGCGCGCCCGCTGTGGGCCGGCATCCTGGTGGCCGTCGTGTTCCTGATCGCCGAGGTCGCCGCGGTGGCCGCCCTCAAGCAGGTCGCACCGGAGAATGCGTTCGGCGCCTTGCTGCTGCTGGGTGTGCTGGTGGTGTCGGCGGGGTGGGATTTCGGCCTGGCACTGGCGACGTCACTGGCCAGTGCCGCCGTGTACGTCTACCTGCACCTGGAGGGCCGCGACAGTCTGGCACCTGCACTGGCAGTGTTCTTGACGCTGGCGCTGCTCACCAATGTCCTTGTCGGGCAGGCCCGATTACGCGCCGCCGAGGCCGAAGAACGCCGCAGGGAGGCCGATCTGCTGGCCGTTCAGCAGGCCGCGCTGCGCCGGGTGGCCACCCTGGTCGCCCGCTCGGCGGACCCCACCGAGTTGTACGACGTGACCGTCGACGAACTGTCCCGCAGCTCCGGCGCCGACCATGTGACGCTGGTGCGTTTCGAGTCCGGTGACAGTTGCGTGGTGCTGGCCGCCCGGGACCGCGCAGATCCGGCGGGCGGCAGCGCCATGCATGTGGGCGAACGCTTTCCGCTGACCGGTGACAGCATCAGTGCGCGCGTCCTGCGCTCCGGCGCGCCCGACCGCATCGTTGATTACGCGACCGTCGCGGGCCCCATCGCGACGCGATTGCAGGGCCTCGGGGTGCGCTCCGGTGCCGGTGCGCCGTTGATCGTCGACGGTGTCGTCCGCGGCGCGCTGCTGGTGGGATCGCGCCGCCCCCTGTCGTTTTCGCCCCAGTTCGAGGATCACCTTGGTGATTTCGCCGACCTGGTCTCGACCGCCATCGCCAATGCCGAGACCCGCGCGGAGCTGACGGCGTCCCGTGCCCGCATCGTGGCCGCGGCCGACGAGGCACGGCGCGGTTTCGAACGTGATCTGCACGACGGCGCCCAGCAGCGCATCGTGTCGCTGAGCCTGCAGCTGCGGGCCATCGAAGGCGCGGCCGAGGATCCGCTGCGCGGCGAGCTGTCCCAGGTGGTGAGCGGTCTGGCCGAATTGCACACCGATCTGCAGGAACTTTCCCGCGGTATGCACCCAGCCGTCCTGTCGCGCGGCGGGCTGCGGCCGGCGCTGCGGGCGTTGGCGCGCAGATCACCGGTCCCGGTGGAACTCGATCTGCGGGTGGACGGACGGCTGCCGGAGTCGGTGGAGGTCGCGGCGTACTACGTCATCGCCGAGGCGCTGACCAACACGGCAAAGTACGCGGGGGCCGAGTTGGTGACGGTGTGTGCCTACGTCGAGGACTCGGTGTTGCTGCTCTCGGTCACCGATGACGGCGTCGGCGGCGCGCAGGCCGGCGGTGGGTCCGGGCTGATCGGGCTGCGGGACCGGGTGGAGGCGCTGTCGGGCCAGTTCGCGCTGACCAGCGCACCCGGCTTGGGCACCACCTTGCGGGCAGCGATCCCGGTCAGCTCTTGAACTGCAGCACCCGGCACCCTTCGGGCGCGGCCTTGGCCACCGCCATCCGGCCCACGTAGGACGGGTGGCGGTACCTGGCCTCGTTGATGGCGCGCAGGTTGCGCCGGGCGCGGCGCACCGAGAGTTCGACGACATTGGTGTCGGCCATTGCGATCGTCGCCATGAGATCCTCCTTGAGCCGGCTGCTAACCGTATGCGTCCCAGACTGCGGTGCGGACCGATGAGGATCCTCAACGTTAGCCGTGAACTCGATAAGAATGCCCGCTGGCCAGAGGCGGTAAACCGGGACTATGTCGGGCGTTGGCTTGCGGCGTATTCCTCGGGCCGGTTCTTCTTCATCCACGCCCGCACGGGCCAGAACAGCACCCACAGCACCGGGTAGACGGTGACGTAGAACAGGCCGTACACGGCCAGGCAGGCCAGGATGCCGGCCACCCACGCGGGGTAGACGATG
>Ga0075163_10012940_pt1 | contig 10852 bp, 6 predicted proteins | sample JI1023141ADNA_FD_71478 | JGI IMG/M metagenome (GOLD analysis project Ga0075163, IMG submission 71478) | Wastewater effluent complex algal communities from Wisconsin, to seasonally profile nutrient transformation and Carbon sequestration -... | ecosystem: Engineered > WWTP > Effluent > Algae...
TACCGTGGTTCCCGAAACAGAACTGCGACTTGCAACTACTTATGACCACGAACTTGGCGCCGTTGTGTTTTACGTGCGCCCTCATTATGTTTCCATTGTCAAAACGGAAGACGGCAAGTGGGTGCAATACAACGACCGCGTTGCCACGTATTTTGATAACTACGAAAGCGCATACAATGCAGCCGTTTCCTATGGGTTTACCCCAAAGCTATTGTTTTACTTTAGCAAGAAAACAGAACTTAGCATAGAAGAGCAGCTTCGTGCTCTGCCCTTGGAATTTGTCCGTGACATCGGCTGGCCTCTCTTCCCGGACGTAGACGTCCTATATGCAGAAATGCTGCGTCGGCAGGAACTCAATCAAACTGCTGCGGCCACTCTACGCAACGTTCTCCGGATGGAGGTAGACGAAGAAACGCTGACAACTGTTCAAGATGCCGCCGACAAGGCAGCGCAACAACTAAGAGTCATTTCCGACTCGCACGCGTATTACTCAAAATTTGACAATGCCGCAAGACTAAGAATGGAACTCGAACTACGCAAAATGACTTTGGGCACAAGAAACAAACTAGCACGCCACTATTTTATGACTGGAGGGCTGATATACGCGTCGACTCCTGAAAACATCAGTCCTATGCTTAACGAGAAAAGCCTCATTGAGGGACTACAAACCTCAGACATAGGCGAAGCGGTTGCACGCCTGTTGGTCGTGTATTACACTGACGACAAAATTGGCGATGGCGCAGAAGAGAAGGCGCGCCATATGATTCAAACGTATGGCGCCAAAGCAAAGCGTGCCCGGGAGGACGATGACGACGACCAAGGTCGTCAAAGCAAAAGACCGGTTACCAATCTGTCCAGTATTCTATCTTCAGACGAAGACGATGCCCCGTCAGTTCAAGAACAAATTGTAGCCACCAAAAAAGCGAGCACTGAAGCTATTTTGGCGTTTCAAAAAATGGACCTCGAGAAATACATCGGCAAGCTTTCGCCAGAAGAGCAATCTAATCTAGCACGACGACTTGGTGCCACAGAAAAGAGAGGAAGTGCGTTTTCGCAGAGAATCGCGGACGCGGCAATAGCAGAGCCAGAACGGTTTGCTGTGATTGCGGGAGAAAGCGACATCTGGAAAAACGCTTATTATGCCTATTACAAGCGTGTGCAAAGCGAAATTGATATGGACAACAAAATTGCTTCTGCAAGCGCGGCTGCCTTGACGAAGGCTGCCACTAGCGACGCGACGACTGCCCCCGAAGGAAGCAAAACTCGAAAACGCGGCGCAGAAGATAACGACACTCGCACAACAAAACGACCACGCAGGACTGCATCCGCAGAAGGAACTATTGCGGCGCTTGCTGCAATGTCTCTAAAGTAAAAAAGAGGCTTGCTGCCCAACTACAAACACAATAGAGTGTTTGCTGCGTCGGCACAGATAGAACACGCTATTGCCCTGTCCATGTGGATTGTCCTCCTGCTTGCGGTGGCTGTTTCGGGTGCGCCGTGGACGAATGACACGGCCGTTCTCTATGACGAATGCCTCGTGGTTCCTGCGTGCCGAGACGTTCTCTTTGAAGGGTGGACGCCGAGCCTTGACGTATTCGAGGCTTTCTCTCTTCGGACGGGCGGCGATTTTCTGGTGCAGCCGGCGTGGTGGAGCGGGGCCACGCTCCGGGAACAAGCTGTCTACACTGGACTTACGGTGTCGCAGTCCCGAATCTGTTCGGCGGACCGGTTTCCCGTTCTGACGGCGGCAGGGACGTTCCAGTGCGTGTGCCGTGCTGGTCTCGAGTGCGCGGCCCCTTCCTCGACGCACGCGGATGCTATCATCGGGGCACTGGCCTTGCTCGTGGTCGCAGCGTGGTATGTCTTAGCCACAAAATAAACGCCGCCTCCTTCCTTATTGATGAGCGACTGTTCCGAGTATGCGGCCATCTATTGGGTAAAGGACACTTGATTCGCCATGCTGACGTATCTTTTGATTGCGGTGGCGATGGTGAGCGCCAACGTGGGCGTGCGCGTCTACACGGAGAATCAGCTGGCGTCTGTAGAACCTGCTCCCTTGATTACGAATCCGCCTCCGCCACCGCCTCCGTCGCCTCCGTCGCCTCCTGCGCCGCCGCCTCCGCCCCCGTCTCCGCCGCCCCCGTCTCCGCCGCCGCTACCGAGCCCGCCTCCGAGTCCGCCGCCGCCTCCGTCTCCGCCGCCGTCGCCACTGGGACTCTGTGCCCCGAGGACGGTCACGGCGACGTTCAACAATGTTCCGATGTGCTGCACGAACACTCCGGTGCCGCCTGCACCTCCCACGGGCAACTTGATGACGGGCGTGTGCGCGCCTGCATTCTCTTCGTGCTTCCTCTCCTCCTCCGGATACGGGATCGCCAACTGCTCTGCTGCCGTCGATCCGTGCAGCGTTCCCGTGACATACGAAACGACTCAAGCGGCGTGCCCGGGGCACCGAACGTGGTCGATGTATCCGTCGCCGCCCCCTCCCCCGTCTCCTCCGCCGCCAGCTCTTCCATTGACGTTCCCCGTGTCGCCTACGTGCCTCTTTGGTGCCACGCATCCCGCGGCGTCCACGCCCCGACAGCGCAACGTGACCCTTGTCTATCTTCAGGGAACGGGATCATGGCCTACCGCGACCACATCGGGGGCTACCTGCATCTTCTCCCTGACAAACGGAAACGGGACATCCGCAGCCGCGTCACCTGCCACCTTTCTTTTTCAGGATTGTCCTACTAGCAGCTCCTACATTTCAACGCCGTCGTCGTTCCAAGGCTCTTTTCTGACGCCCGATCTCGGAATGACCGCAAACAAAAGTGGCAACGGATACATTGAAATCCTGTTTCGCCCTACGTTCTCGACTGGGAGAGACATCTTTGTGGCGTTTCCCATTGAGGCAACGACAGCCGTTCCCGGATACAGATACGCATACCTTTCAACGCGCAGAAACTCTCCTTATGGCTTTAACTTTGAAATCGGCATCGACCTTGCTCCTACAAATGGTTCTATTCCGAGTATTCCTATTGGACCGAGCAGCTTTTCATTTTTTGGGACAGAGCAAACGGCCCCCGATTGGACGCGCATTTCTCTGTCGTATCGGTTGGACACGACAACGTTCCAGTATCAAGTGACGGCATACAATCTGGCGGGCTCTATTGGTTCGGATGCCGACAGTTTTGTTGTCGCGGGCTCCGGAACATTGACTGGAACCGAGCAGAGGAGGATCGGGGGCAATCTGTTTGAAACGTATGCGGCTGCCTACTCGGGCCGTGGTTACGTTGGGACATTGGCGCCACCTTTGGCCATTTGCGCGTTCTCCGCATACACGCTGAACGCACCACCGCCGCCTCCGAGCCCGCCGCCGCCTCCGTCGCCGCCGCCGCAACCCAGTCCGCCTCCGTCGCCGCCTCCGAGCCCGCCGCCGCCCAGTCCGCCGCCCCCCTCGCTTCCGCTGCAGTTCCCTGTGACCCCGTCGTGTCTCTTTGGCGTCTCGCATCCGGGCTCGTCCACGCCCCGGCAGCAGAACATGACGCTTGTCTATGCGCAAGGGTCCGGGTCGTGGCCGACTGTCTTGGCAGGGCCAACGGTATGCTCGCACACGGTGACCAGTGGGACGGGGACATTGGTCGCCGACAGTCCTGCGTGGTATTTGTATCAAGAGTGTCCGTCAACCGATTTCTACGTGGCCACTCCCACGTCGTTCAGGGGGAGCAAGTTGATTCCCGGAATAGGAACGACCGCAAACCAATCCGGAGATGGCTACTTGGAACTCATTGTGCGGCCTGTTCCGACGAATGACATAGCCATTCTTGCCGCAATTCCAGTAAGCGCAACCAATACCGGGCTGGGCTATCAATACATTTACATTTTTGCGTTTTGGGCCAGCGGACCATCGGGTCCCCATCAATATGCCGTTGGGAGTGGTCAGTCTCCTGCCAACACGGCAATCCCAGATTCACTGGCATCGTTCACAGAGGTGGCACCACTTGGCCCATCTCAAACCACGGCAAACTGGACACGCATTACCTTTGCATACAATCTATCGCCCGGAGACATGAATTTCAAAGCAGCAATATACGGGCGAAACGGGATTCTTGGGTCGTCTTTGCAGTTTTCTTTTCCTGTTGCAGGCACAGAAACATTGCAAGGGACCGAGCAACGGAAGATTGGCGGAGCATTTTTTGACGTGTATGCGTTTGCGTATTCCACCACAGGCTACGTGCCCTCTGGTTCCTATTTGACGCCGCCTTTGAGTATTTGCGCGTTTACGGGGTATGCCTTGCTTGCACCGCCACCGCCACCGCCAAGCCCTCCTTCGCCGCCCCCGTCGCCGCCACCGCCGCCGAGTCCTCCTCCTCCGCCGCCTAGCCCACCGCCGCCAGCACTTCCGCTGGGTTCCGATCTTTTCCCGACGTGTCTATTCGGGGCGACGCACCCTAACGAATCTACGCCTCGGCAACAGAACGTTGTGCTTATGCACGTGTCCGGGTCCAATCAAATGCCCACGGCATCCATTAGCGGAGGCGCCTGCAGCTTCTCGTTGGCTTCCTACACCGGAGGCGTGTCCGTTCCAGAGAGCCCGTCCCAGTATCTCTATCAGGATTGCCCGTCTCAGGACTTTTACGTGACAACGCCGACGACGCGCGCCGGACTGATCACGGTTCCGGGATCCGGGTTCACATACATCAACGGGACAGGATACGGCTTCCTCGACATGATCTTCCGTCCCGTTCCCAGCACCAACTCCAAGGTCGTTTTCTCGATCCCGATTGACAACTGGGCGGGGAGCCACAACGAACTGGTGCTGTGGGTCATGTGGCCCCTTGGCACAGAAGCGCCTTTTGTGTATCGGCTGAGTGCCGCAGACACTCCGGCATTTTCAAATGCGGGAGACTTCTTGCTTGGCGTTTACAACATCATCACAGTTTCCAGCAGCATCACATACACAAACTGGACGCGCGTGCAGTGCACCTATACCATTTCTCTTGTGTCCCCGGGTATCATTGAAGCAACTGTCTACCTTGTGATTCGATCTCAGACGGCCATTATTACCGTATTCTCTGGAACGGTCTCCTTTTTGTCCACGAACGTTCCACTTACCGGCGTCGAAACACGCCAATTTGGATCGGATTACGTTGTCTTGCACTCTGTGGCGTATTCGACGACCGGGTTTATTCCGTCTACCGGCGATCTGCTCCCTCCACTGGGCATCTGCGCATTTTCGCAATACACCCTATTTGCTCCTCCGCCGCCACCAAGTCCGCCACCGAATCCGCCGTCACCGCCCCCGCCGCCGAGCCCGCCTCCAAGTCCGCCGCCTCCGCCAAGCCCGCCCCCGAGCCCGCCACCGCCTCCGAGCCCGCCGCCGCCGCCGTCGCCACCGCCGCCACCATTTGTCCAGCTTGGCGACTGCTGCCCAGCCTACATCGGCGACTTGGGCGGATTCTACCCGGCTCGATGCTGCATTTCCGCTGATCCGGTGCCCAATCCTGCCCTCGGCGGAAGCGGCCAATGCGATGTCAATAGCAATTTTCCGTGCAACACTGGTGGCAGTTATAACTTTGGCTACATCCAGCCAAGTGACGCCGCTATTCCGTGTGTGAATTACAACGATCCGTGCACCATTGAGCCGTGCTTTCCGTCAACGTTCTCAAATTGCACGGGCGGACGAGGGTGGACTACCTACGCCGGGCCTCCGCCGCCCCCGCCTCCGTAGGTCTGCTATCGCAAAATTAAAAACCGCCTTGCAATTGCCACAAAGACGCAAATCTTGACCAGACAGAGGACACTGGCAGAGACGCACATTTTTCCTCCATGGGCCGCAAACGAGTCGACTACGACGACGACAACGTCGAGCTTGGCACGGACGACTCCAAGACGCGGATGCTGGTTGGCACCGGCGCAGACGCAGCCGTGGAAGGCGCAGGCAACATGGCGACCAGCGTCATCAACTCGGCCACCAACATGGCGCGACGCTTCATTCCCCGGAACAAGGCATCTGGATGGATGGCCTACATCTCGATGGTGATGATGTCGACAATGTTTTTCACTCTGATCTACGTCGGCACGCGCGTGGTTCTGAACCAGTCACAATCCAAGGTGCTTGCGCTGCTCACGGGCAGCGACGCGGTTCTGGCGACAAGCTTCTCTTCGCTGGTGACGTGGGTGGTTTCGGCGATCGCGTTTGCATTCGGCACGATGGCGTATCTTCACTTTGACTCGGCGATGCCCCGCGGCATGTCGTGGGGCGGCGAACTGGGCGTCTGGGTCATCCGGATCGCGCTCCAGCTTGTCGGTTACCTTGTTGGCATTTCCCTGCTTGCCATCATCTTTGACGCAAACCTTGTCAACGCCTCGATTCCTCGCGTGGCGGAGCATCTCTCGGCCAAGCGCGCCTTTTTCTGGGAGTTCATTGGCCTCCTCGTTGTCGCGGCCATTTCTGGGCAGCTGACGCACCACACGAGCGAGATGGTCGACGAGTCCACGGACAAGATCAAATACATGGCGCGCGACCGTCATTCCGACGACGAGAAGTTTGCGATCGTCCTTCCTTGGGCGTATGCTGCGGGTGTGATCCTGACCTACCCTCTCACGCACGGGTGCCTCGGCGCGATCTTTGCCGTCGGCGCGCGTCTCGGCACGTCGGCTATTACTGGCCACAGCACGTTCGAGCCGAACATGTGGATCTACGTCGTTGCAAACCTTTGCGTCCTTGCATTCGTGCTCCTTGTCCGCGGCACCATGCTCGTGCCGATGAAGGTCCGCCATCACCGCGCCAACGACGACGACAGCTCGTCCTCGCTCTCGTCCAGCGCGTAAACGCGAGACAAAACGGACACCAACTGCTCAAACTCGGAACACTCTAAATTCTTGCAATTGCTATCTCTGGATTCCTGAATAAACACGCTCATCATGTCTGCAAATGAGCGCGCGTCAACGGTGCGAATCAGGAATCCGACCAAGTGCAAAGCTTCGGCCATGGCATTTGCGTCCTTGACCTGAAGACGGCCAGAGCCTAGGGCGCGTCTCCGTGTCAACAAAAATGCCACTGCCTCTTTGCACGTAAGGACGACCGAGTCGGGCACAGGCAGCCACGGAACGCGCCACTGGAAATACAAGTGCCCAAACGCTAAGACACACTTGACAATCTGAAACCTGCTCTCCGGGCGGTCCTTTGTCTGCAGCGCATAGAAGATCGCCGCTCCTAGATCGCACAATGGCGGTTTCAGCATCCACGCTCGCGGATCGTCTTCGGGGTCGCCAGACGACATTGCTGCAGCGCGTCTCGGAGATTGCGGCGCACTACGCCACCGATCTCGAGACGATCGATCACCGAGAGACGTGTGAGCTTGCCGCGCACGGGCTCCTTTTTGCCTCGGGCCACCCAGATCCCTCTTTAGCGTTCTTTGTAGACGAGCGAAATCGAGTGGCGCGCTTCAAGACCATGCGCAATTTCGCCATGGCACGGGAAGAGGCCGATCGCGAGATTCAGAGCATTCTCTCTTCCTCGGCAACGCGCTCCGAGATCCCCTCGGACGATCTCTCTCCCTACCTACGCCAATTCTCCTTCCATGTCACGCCGGCCATGGCCTCGCTCTATTTCATTGGATCCACTTCCGGGGCTCTCGTATCGACCAAGGCGTTTGCGATGATTGCGCTGGCATGCGGCAAAGTGGGCAAAGAGCTTCCGCGGCCGGTGCCCTCGTATGCGATGGCGACGGCTCTTTCCTTTGTGTATCCGGAACTGGTCTCCTCCGGGATTATCCGTGTGCGTGACGCGCTGCATCTCACGGACATGGCAGACGGGGCGACGGACGTGGATCGGACGCAACTGATCCTCTCGTGGATCACGCCCGTGATTGAGCCGGGAGAGAGAGCGCTTCCCTCGGCAGCGGCGCATCAAGCGCGGCACAAGGTCAAAACCGAGGCTGGACTTATTTACGCATTCTTTGTCGTTGCGGCGCTACGAACCGTAGAGTTCGCGGACGCTCTTCTCCACGATCGCATGCCGCGGTGACTGCGGGGGCGGCGCGGGCGCCTCAAGGATCAATGAATAGTGGTTGTGGAACACGGAGAGGAACCGTGTCAGCTCGATCATCATGTCATCCGGCTCGGCGGCTGCCATGACGCTCGCGGCTGCATGGATCAGGTAGCCGCACGCCACGTCGGTGACGGATGCCTTGATGCTGGCAACGGTCATTCCCGCCTGCGACGCGGAAACATACTGGTCCAGCTTTTTCGTGAAGGACGCCACGTCCATCTGATACTGCGCCAGTGTCTCGGCCGTCGGGATGACGGGCGGAACGGGGGCCTCGGGCATCTGCGGCACCTGTGCCTGCAACTGCTCGCGCGTGTCCTTGACAAATCCGTCCACGTCAATGTCTGCCCCGTTCTCCTTCATGAGACGGAGACACGCCTCAAAGGACGCCATGACCTGCTCGGCCGTCGATCCGGCCAGCGGCTCGCGCATCTGCAGCGCCTCGGCAAAGCCCATCTTGCGCAGGAGGGACTCGGCAGCCGAGGCCAGCTTGGCGGCATTCTTTGGCTCGGCCGGCCCAATCGACTCTGCAGCCGCATACGCAAGGATAAACGGCAACTTGGTCCCCTTGACCTTTCCTGCCGACGCCACAATGTCGCGCGCTTTGGCCTTGTCCTCTTCCGTGAGATAGATGGATGCAAGATCTGCCGTCTTTCGCACGCGCTCAATGGCCTTGTCGCGTTCTTTGCGCTGCATCTCGCGCGTCTTCTTGTCCGCAAAAGACTGCGCTGCTGCGGATACGGTCTCCGCAGCCGCTCTGGGAGTAGAAGCGCCCGTGCCCTCTGGATCCATATGAGTGAGGTGGGCGACTACTTCACTGGGCACGGGTAATCGCCGTTCTGGAGCCGAATGGATTCCATGACTCGCAGGGAGACAGCGTCGGCCAACGCCACGTTGTTTGCCGTCCCGCCAATGCTCTGATACTGGATATTGGTGAAGGATGGCTGTTCGCGCACAGTCACGGCGTCCGGGCACATGGGGTTGCGATACGGGACCGAGACGGTGGGCGGGAACGAATACCACGAGGGCGCGTAGATCGGGTTGATAGCAAAGATGCACGCTTCCTTGTGGATGAAAGCAATTGCGCATCGATGCATATCTGCTCCGAGCTCAACCGCGGCCAAAGAGATCTTTCCGGAGCGGAGAAGCGAGCACATGGCCAAAGAGAGTTCCTGCATCTGATATCCCTCGATGGACTGATTGACGGCAAGCTCGGCGTCCGTGAAGGGGAGGCACCGGGTGCGACTTGTTACTTCGGCCAGTTGTGGCGTCCACGTGGCTAGAGTCCTTGGCACGCGCGACGTTCCGTAGCTGGCGGCCCGGCGCGTGGTTGCCATTTGCGACTTGTAAATCCAGATAAGGAGCATGAGCGCCAGCACAAAGACTATGACGGACGCGGCTATGAGCGTAAAGCATGCCTTCAGCTGCTTTCCGAGGCGCTCAGGCCCGGGGACGTAATCTCCCTCAATATCCGGGGCTACCATCTTCTCAAGGCGCTCTTCCCAGAACCATTTCCGGCGGCGAAGATTCACCGTCTTTGGCACTTCATCCATTACACTAGAGTCTCACGAGTGGCGTGTTTGCGCGTCTCAGGAATCCAATCGCGGCTTTGGCTGGGCGTTCATTATTGTCGATGAGGCAAACTCGTGTTCGCAGGGATTTATGGCCCGAGTCGTCTGGCCCATGCAGGTATGTCCCCTTTCCCTGCCCCTCCTCCCGAGACACTGACATTCTCTGCAGGGTATGAATACCGGAGTGTCTATTGTTCTTTTGTCTACCGTCGCAGATCGGCGCGGATGGTATTTTCAATTGCTGAATGCCAGAGAAGCGGACGGCGTGACACCCGTAATACCGCACGAGTATTGCATGACCAATGTCTGCACCTATTGCAGCCGCACCTCGTCCGCCCGCGCCATTGCCGAGCGCAACGGGGCCTGCCCTCACGCTGCCGTATGTATTGCCGTATCCGACGGAATGGCGCGTTCTCACTGGGACAGGGAGTGGTGCAGGCACTGATTCCGCGGTGGATGGATCCGGAGCGACGGGCGCGCGCCATCAAGATGGGCGGTGCGCACGCCAAGCACGAGATGGAGGGCACCGTCTACTCTGATTCCTCCTGTGTCTTTGCCGACGACGTCGTCAACGCTCTCTTCACGGGCGTCAAGTTCCGTCCCATGGTGCCTCCGAGCGTTTACATTATTGCCATTGATCCCGGCGATCCGCAACCCGGAAGCTGCTACGGCTTGGTCGGGCTCTACTGCCAGACGCGCCTCGTTTCTGCCGTTCCCACCGTGGAGCGCATCGTCATCAAGACCGTGGACCAGTTCTCCTACCGTCGCGCGCACGAAGCCTGTGCTCCCATCCTCTACCATATCCGTCAGGCGCGCAAACTCTGGCCCAACATTACCATTTTCATCACAATCGAGTGCGCAAACAACTCGCTCTGTCAGGAATGGATCGTATTCTCCTCGCAGCCCGAAATAGCGGAAACGCTCACGGACGTGCATCTCTGCTGGGAGAACTTTACCAAGCAATACATTGATAACTTTGGATGCCCCGGGCCCGGCGTGTATCCCAACTCGGTTCACATTGACGAGGCCATGCTCAACCTTATCAAGTTCTTTGACAGCCGTCTCATTCACTTTGACGAGACGCCGTTCCTTCCGCACGGGCCGCCCGACACGGACGTGCGCGAACTTTACACGCTCATCGATCGCGAATTCATGGACCAGCTTAACAACTACAAGAGAACGTTCCCCAAGGGCAGCGTCGGCCTGAAGAGACCGACCTACGGCGGCAAGACCCGCGACGGAGAGA
>Ga0075163_10012942_pt1 | contig 10852 bp, 7 predicted proteins | sample JI1023141ADNA_FD_71478 | JGI IMG/M metagenome (GOLD analysis project Ga0075163, IMG submission 71478) | Wastewater effluent complex algal communities from Wisconsin, to seasonally profile nutrient transformation and Carbon sequestration -... | ecosystem: Engineered > WWTP > Effluent > Algae...
TTGCAAAAATGTTTTTTCTAAAAGTCGCGTAGCGACGAAATATCTGTAGCGTAGGACGTAAGTCCTATGTTACCAGTTAATTAGAATCTAGAGTCGCGGTAGCGACGTAAGATTAAATTTAACATAAATTATTTTATTTATTCTTACGCCACGCGCGTGGCTATAAGAGTTAATTCATTGATTATCCAGTATTTACGCACTAGTGCTCAGATATTTCGCTACTACGTGGCTTAATATTTATTACTTTTGCAAGAAGTTTATTGAATCTGTTTTTCTGATAGTTTAGGTATATTAGAAAAATCATTTTCTTTTTTATTGGTATTTAATTTTTATGATTAATCTGAAGATTATTATCTGGAAAAGAAAATAATATGTTTTATTAAAATAATTGCCTAAATTTTCTTGTAACTTATTGAGCAATACAGACACGATTACGACCAGAGGTTTTAGCCTTATAAAGTGCTTCATCAGCACGTTTAATTATATCTTCCCCATCGCTTGTAGTATCTCCTGTGTATTCTGATACTCCAATGCTAACAGTCACTTGATGACGACAGCCAGAGGTTTCAAAATTAACAGACTCAACCGCAGTACGAATACGCTCAGCTACAACTACAGCACCGCCTAAACTAGTTTCTGGGAGTAGCATAACAAATTCTTCACCACCAAAGCGTGCTGCTACATCATGATTACGTACATGGCGCATTAATACTTCTGCTACGCCTTTTAGTACATTATCTCCTACATCATGACCATAAGTATCATTAATTTTTTTAAAGAAATCTATATCTAACATTATTATTGATAATACTCGGTTATAACGTACAGCTAAGGAGACAAATTTTCTAAGTTCATTACGGAAATAGTTACGATTTGATAAACCTGTTAGTGGGTCGCGGGTAGCTTGTTGATAAAGCTTGTCATGGTAGGAAACATCTAAACGGTCTTTAATTTCAAATTTTAGTATAGTGTCGCCAACTTTAATTTTGTCGCCACTTCTAAGCTCTTGGTCATAGGCACGCACCCCATTAACAAAAATACCATTTTTGCTACTAAGGTCTGTAACTTTAGCGCGCGCTTCGCCTTTATGATTTTTAACCATAGAAAGCTTTAGGTGTTTGCGAGAAACCTTTTCATCATCTACTTGAATATCAGCTTCATCATTGCGTCCTAGTACCATCTCAGGCTTTTCTAAAAGGAAAACGCGACCAAAATCTGCGCCTTCAATTACAGTAAAGTAAAAACCCTCTGAGCCTGTAAAACTAGTCCACTCAGACATCTGAAATTCTATTGTCTGATCACCAAAAGCCTTTGTATCCTTCTTTTCCATGTTTTCAGAGGATAACTCCTAAACTCTCTTGTTGTTAAAACAGTAAATTTTGCGTTATAGGATAGTTTAGATTAACAGCGCAGTTCCAGCCATTTTAGCAATAAATTTATTAGCTTAAACTGATTTGTTTTTTAATATCTTATAGATCCCACGATTGGTAGTCAGAGTTTAACACAAGAATTATTAATGAGCAATGACCGCCATTGCTCAAGAAATATTTTTCATAACCTATAATCATACCTAGGTATTTACACCGGTTACTTATCTTAGCATGTATAAGAATTATATTTGAGATTAATAATCAATTATTAATTTAATCTTTTTTATCACCATTAAAGAGCATTATGTTATGATATGGGGCTTGGCGATCAAATTATTTAGGCAGAGGACATGGCAAAAACCCTCTCAGAAATACTGATTAATAATCGTAACTTATTAAAAGATCAAATGTTAACAAGTGGGGGATATCTGCAATTAAACAAGCAGCCGCCCGAAGAAAATCATTTGAGCCTATTAATTAATCAAATTTTAGATTTAATTATTGACCAAGTTCATTTAGTTAAAAGTGGCTTATTTAGTCGTAAATTCTTGGAAATTACAACTAATAATCACTCCCAAATTTGTATTCCTGGTCTTGGGCCTGCTCTTTCAACCTTACGTATTGTAATTTTTTCTCTCCTAGCCAAAGAAGCACCTCAAGATGATTGGCCTGTTTATTATTTACGCTTATCTAGTGCAATAGATGCCTATTTACTAAATGATCATAGCCTAGCAGAAAACGCTGCATGTGCTTTAGAAACGGCAGATCGCTTATTAGAAGTAGAAGCTCAAAATAAACGAGAAGCTAGTATAAATGCTATCAATCGTGCAATTAGTAGTAGTTTAGAACTATCAGAAATTATCAAAACTGCTGCTTTAGAACTAGGGCAAATATTAAAAGTTTCCCATTTAGCTATCTATCGGGCTACTAGTGAAAAAATTTTAATGCTAGAGCATGAATTTTGCCCAAATAATGAAAAAGTACATGATCTATTAATTTCCTCAGAAAACCCACTAATCAAAAAAGCTATTGAGAATCGTCAGCCTTTAACAATAGAGGATATTAGTACAGAATTAACAGATCCTGCCTTAAGCCCTAGCCTACAATGGTTAAAATCTCGTGCTAAAGCCAATGCTTGTTTATTAAATGCTATTTTTATTAATGGCCGTATTTGGGGAGTTCTTTACTTAACACAAGAAAAAACAAGAAAATGGACCCATCCTGATATTAGTTTAGTAATAGCAATAGGCGATCAACTTACTATTGCTATTCGCCAAGCAGAATTATTTGCTGAAGTAGCTCGTGCCAATAGAGAATGGACAACCACATTTGATGCAATGCCAGATGCTATTTTTATTTTAGATCGTCATAAGTTCTTACGTAGAGCTAATCAGGCTGCAACAAAATTTTTATCTAAGACGGCTGAAACAATAATTGGTACTGACTCTGCTGATCTTCATCCAATTTTCCGTGATACTCAAAATTTACTAGCACAAGCTATTTCTAGTGGACAGCGTAAAAAATTTGAACAACCTTATGGTATGCCTCCACGAGACCTTACTATTACTGCTGATCCAATCAAAACCCCTGAAGGTGAAAACCTAGGAGCAGTTTGTATAATACGTGATGTTACTGATATTCGCCAGGTTGAAGCAGAAGCCCATACACAACGACAATTTTTTGCTAGCCTTATAGAAAATGCTTATGATGCAATTTATACATTAGATAAAAATGGTGATGTTACTTGGGCTAACCCTCGTGTTCAGAATATGCTAGGCCATTCGCCTGTTGAATTAAACCAAAAAAGTATTTTTACAATTGTACCAGAAGATCAAATTGAATCAGCCCGTACAGCTTTTCTAGCTGCTGTAGCAGGTGAACCCCAAATTCGTGAACAACTCTTTCGCCGTAGTGATGGAAGTTTATGCTTAGCAATGGTTACTTACTCTCCACTATTTGTCTCTGGAAAAATTACAGGAGTACTTGGAATTGCTCGTGATGTAACTCAAGAGCGCCGTGCAGCAGAAGCTGCTGCTCATACAGATAAATTACATGCTTTAGGACAAATGGCTTCTGGTGTAGCACATGATTTTAATAATGTATTAGCAACAATCTTAGGTAGAACCCAACTCTTAAAACGAATGGCAGAAACTGATCAAATCCGCCGTGGACTAGAAATTATTGAAACAGCTACTTTAGATGGAGCTTCTACAGCAAGACGTATTCAGAACTTTGCTCGCCTAAACCCTACTAATATTGAATTTAAATCTATAGACCTTAATCAACTAATTGGAGATTGCCTAGAATTTACAGCTACTCGTTGGAATAGTGATGCTCACTTAAAAGGAATTAATTTTGAAGTAACTACTGTTCTTGGAGAAGATGTAATTTCTAGAGGTGATCCTTCTGAGTTAAGAGAAGTATTTGTAAACCTCATTTTTAATGCCCTTGATGCTATGCCTAAAGGAGGCAAATTACATATCTCTACTTATGTAGAAAATAGTCAAGCTACTGTAGAAGTTAAAGATTCTGGTATAGGTATGTCTGAAGAAGTAAAACATAGGATTTTTGAACCTTTCTTTACTACTAAAGGTTCTTCTGGCACTGGCTTGGGCCTTTCTGTTTCCTTAAGTATAATCTCGCATCATGGTGGTACAATTGAAATTGAGAGTGAAAAAGGTAAAGGCACCTCTTTTTATGTTCGCCTACCTCTAGCCAAAGCAGATGTTTTAGAAGTCATTACCTCACAACCTAACACCGAACCTATGCCTGAAGCTCAAATGTTAATTGTAGATGATGAGGATTCTGTAAGAGAGGTACTAGCAGATATGCTAGATATTTTTGGCCATTCTGTTGTTCAATGCTCTTCAGCTCAAGCAGGTTTAGAAGCTTTAAGAAGAGAGGCTTTTGATATTATCTTTACTGATTTAGCTATGCCTGATATGGATGGATGGGCATTATCCGACCAAGTTCGTCAAAATTGGCCTACTACTAAAATAATTTTAATGACTGGTTATGGGGCTGATACTAATCCAGATAATCAAGCAAAGGTGGATGCTATTATTTCTAAGCCTTTTGATATTGAGCAATTGCGAGAAACCCTAACCAAACTACTACGTACTTAACCTAGCATTATATCAAGCCTTAAACAATTGCTTAAATCTACAAACTAACTTATTCTATGTGCTTAAGAATTAATTTTAGGCTAGTTAAGCAGTGACAAATAACAAAAATTTTCAAATAAATTCTTCTAAAAACCTTACCCCCTTGCAGGACTTTTTGCCTAGAGCTAGAATCTTCTCTAGAGATTTTTCCAGTTTGAGAGGGATTTATGTTTTATCGTAGTTTAAGTGTTTTTTTATTAATATTTAGCTTAGTTTCTATTCTAACAACACCTAGCACTATAATGGCTCAAGGTGGTCTACAACAACAACAATTAGATCTACCACGTGATCCAGCACTAGAAAAAGAAGCTAAACATAATTTAGAAGTTGCAAAATTTTACTTAAAACGCAAAGCTTATAAAGCTGTTAGTGATCGATTGTTAGAAATTGTTTACACTTATCCTAAATTTTCACGATTAGATGAAGTACTTTTTATCCTAGCTGATTCTTTTATAAAACTAGATAACACTGATGAAGCAACCAAGTTCTATCAACAATTAGTAAAAGACTTTCCTGATAGTGAATTTTCTAAGGAGTCAAAAAAGAAACTTGAAACTCTAGTTACTGTCAAATAATCAATAATTTCTAAGGAGCAAATTTAGCTAATGTCTATTTTAGTAGTCGGTTCAGTAGCCTTTGATTCTGTTAAAACCCCCTTTGGTGAACGAGATGAAATGTTAGGAGGGTCTGCCACTCATTTTGCCATTGCAGCATCTTTTTTTACTAATGTTAGTGTAGTAGCTGTAGTAGGCGATGATTTTTCTGAAAAACACAAAGATGTTTTACGCTCTCGCAATATCAATATTGCTGGACTAGAGCAAGTACCTGGAGAAACTTTCCGTTGGAAAGGTGTTTATGGCTATGACTTAAACACTCGTGAAACTATTTATACACACCTAAATGTTTTTGCTGATTTTAAGCCCAAATTACCAGATTCTGCTAGCTTATCCCCTTTCCTATTTTTAGGTAATATTAGCCCTGACCTACAGTTAGAAGTACGTAAACAAGTAGATGCCAAGTTAGTGGCTTTAGATACTATGAATTATTGGATTGAAAAAACCCCTGACCTACTTAAAGAAGTTCTTAAAACCATTGATATTTTAATTATTAATGATGAAGAGGCTCGTGAATTAGCTCGTGAACCTAATTTAATTAGAGCAACTAAGAAAATCTTACAAATGGGACCAAAACGTGTAATAGTCAAACGTGGTGAATATGGTGCAGTAATGTTTTCTCAAGATAGTTACTTTGCTATGCCAGCTTTTCCACAAGAAGACGTCTATGATCCAACAGGCGCAGGTGATACTTTTGCTGGTGGATTTATGGGGTACTTAGCAGCAACCAATCAAACCGATGAAGCAGCAATGCGTCGAGCAATGATCTATGGTTCAGTAATGGCCTCTTTTAATGTTGAAGCTTTTGGATGCGATCGTTTAGAACAACTTTCCTATCAAGATGTTAATGCCCGCTTCCGTCAATTTAAAGAAATTACCCATTTTGATGAATTATTGTTTGAAAAAAAAACTAGCTAATAGGAAAACTCTCAATGATCGAATTTTATAAAGTGCATGGTCTAGCTAATGATTTTATAGTTATAGATGCTACTGTTGTTCCTAATCGTGATTATTCTGGTCTAGCAACTGCAATTTGCCATAGGCATATTGGAGTTGGTGCTGATGGAATGCTAGTAATTGTACATGTCTCTGGAGATGAAGCAGATTTTTCCTTGCGCTTTTTTAATGCTGATGGCACAGAAACAGAACTATCTGGTAATGGTATACGCTGTGCCGCAGCTGTTTTATATGACACTAATCGTAGTAATAATAAAGAATTAAATATCCGTACACGTGCAGGTATTAAAACCTTAAAACTACGTACTCAATCTATGTCACGCTTTGAGTTTGAAGTAATGATGGGAAAGCCTATCTTTACCCCAGCAGAAATTCCTATGCTAACATCTGAGGCTCTTTCTCAGGTTATTAACTATCAATTACCTCTAGAAACTCAAAATACCTCTGTAGCCATTACAGCATTATCAACTGGTAACCCCCACTGTGTAATATTTGTCCCTGATTTTGACTCAATAGATTGGCGTACTTTAGGTAAAGAAGTCTGCCAACATAAAGCTTTTCCTAATCAAGTTAATGTAGAGTTTGTACAAATTATTTCTGAACAAGAAATTGCTGCTCGTTTTTGGGAACGTGGTGTAGGAGAAACAGCATCATCAGGAACAGGCTCTTGTGCAGCAACAGTTGCATCTATAATCAATAATTTTACTGAAAGACAAGTGCGTGTCCAAACTTCTGCTGGTGAATTACAAGTTAATTGGCGTAGTGATGACAATATTAACCTAATTGGCCCAGCAGAAATTATTTGCCAAGGTCGTTATCGATTACGATAATTTGCCAATTACCCGAGTAAATTCCTATGATGCCCAAAGGCGTTGAGCAGAGGTAACCTATGTCTTTAAATCCTGCAAATCCCTCCCAAGAAAACCTAAAAGTAATCCATGCGGTTTGCCCTCATGATTGTCCAGATACTTGTTCAATGTTAGTAACAATAAAAGGTGATCGTGCAATTAAAGTTGAAGGAAACCCTAATCATTCTTTTACTGATGGCTTTTTATGTAGCAAAGTCTCTAAATATTTAGATCGTGTCTATCATGAAGGTCGTGTGCTTTATCCTCAAAAACGTGTTGGTGCAAAAGGCTCTGGGCAATTTGTTAGGATTACATGGGATGAAGCCTTAGACGAAATTGTTAATCGTTTTAAGCAAATTGCTAATGAATATGGCCCAGAAGCCATATTACCTTATAGCTATGCTGGTACAATGGGGCTACTTAATTATGGAAGTATGGATAGACGGTTTTTTCATCGCCTAGGAGCATCACTACTTGATCGTACTATTTGTGCTACTGCTGGTGGAATTGGCTATCAATACACAGTTGGAGCAAAATTTGGTTATGACCCTGAAGCAATTAAACATGCTAAATTAATTGTAATATTAGGGAGTAATATTCTTACTGCTAATGTCCATATGTGGCCATTTATTACTGAAGCCCGTAAAGCAGGTGCCAAAGTTATCTGTATTGACCCTTACCTAAACCGTACAGCAGCAGTAAGTGATGAATATATAGCCATTAAACCTGGCACTGATGGCGCTTTAGCTTTAGGGCTAATGCATGTAATTGTAGAAGAAAACCTCTATGATAAAGATTATGTTGACAATTATACTCTAGGATTTACAGAACTTAGAGAGCGATTAAAAGAATACCCCCCAAGTAAAGTATCAGAGATTACAGGTATTGCTGTAGAAAAAATTGTTGAGCTAGCTCGTGCTTTAGCTACCATACAACCTGCTGCAATACGAATAAGTTATGGGTTACAGCGTCATCGAGGTGGTGGAATGGCAGTAAGAAACCTAGCTTGTATTCCAGCATTAACAGGTGCTTGGAGACATTTAGGCGGTGGAATTTTACTTTCTACTAGTGGCGCATTCCCATTAAATAATAATGCTTTAGAACGCCCAGATTTAATTCCTGCTAAAACTCGTACCATTAATATGACCCGTTTAGGTGAAGCATTAACTAATACCAGCCCTAACGGAGACTCATCAGTTTTTAATCCTCCAGTAAAAGCTATTTATGTTTACAATTCCAATCCAGCAGCAGTAGCACCTGATAGTAAAGCAGTAATTACAGGGTTTAAGCGTGAAGACCTATTTACCGTTGTACATGAACAGTTTCACACTGACACAGCAGATTATGCAGACATTTTACTACCAGCAACTACTCAACTAGAACATTTTGACCTACATAAAGCCTATGGTCATTATTATGTAATGCTAAATCAGCCAGCTATTGCTCCTATTGGTGAGGCTCGTTCTAATACAACAGTTTTTCGAGAGTTAGCCCAAAGAATGGGATTTACTGAGCCTTGTTTTTTTGATACAGATGAACAACTAGCAGAACAAGCATTAAATTCATCTCATCCTGCATTAAATGGAATTACTCTAGAAAGATTAAAGCAAGAAGGGTCTGTTCGTTTGAATATACCTAATCCACATATACCTTTTGCTGAAGGAGGGTTTCCTACACCATCAGGTAAATGTGAATTTTATTCAGAACAAATGTTAAAAGATGGATTAGATCCTTTACCTACTTTTATCCCTCCAATAGAAAGCCTTGAAGCTAGTCCAGAATTATTTAAGCGATACCCTATTTCTTTAATTTCTCCACCAGCACATAGCTTTCTTAATTCAACTTTTGCTAATGTACCAAAACTAATAAAAAATGAACGTGAACCAATGATAGAAATTAGCTTTGATGATGCAGCTAAACGTGGTATAGAAACAGGAATGCAAGTACGTGTTTTTAATGATCGTGGTGAGCTACAGCTTAAAGCCTTAGTTTCTCAAAAGGTTAAACCTGGTGTAGCAATATCACCCTCTGTTTGGTGGCATAAACTTAGCCCTAATGGACGTAATGCCAACTTTACTACTTCGCAAACTGTTACAGATATGGGTGGCGGAGCAACATTTTATGATAATTTAGTAGAAGTTGAACCACTTTAGGAGCAATTAAAGACGGATGAATAAAAGTTATCGATTATCTAAAATAATTCCTGAAGCTACTAAGCCATCAAAACCACTTAAAACGGTTAATAATGGAAATTTACCAAAGCTACTTTTAGGTGTTAAGTTTTCTGGTGAAACCCAGATTGACACACCACAAACAGCATTACAAAAAAGACCTAATTATAAAATTGCCCGTGCTGAAGCTATAGGAACTGTTGTTAAACAAACATCTTTTGCTCCAATCCAGCCTGTAACTAATAATGAGGTAGGTTGGCGAGCAGTAGCAATAATACTACTTATAGCAGCAACCGCCACAACAGGAGTTTATTTTGCAAGACAATACTTAAATACTCCACTAGCTCCACTTTCTACCCCTGAGCAAGTAGCTAGTTTAACTAGTACTATTTTTACTGGAACAATTAAACCTATTAGTGAAATCAAAATCACAGCCTCTAGCCCTGCTATTGTTCAAGAAGTTTTAGTAAAAGTTGGAGATCAGATAACAGAAAATCAAGCTTTACTAAAAATAGATGATCGTGAAGCTAGTACAGCACTTTCACAAGCAGAGTTAGAAAAAATAGCCGCAGATCAGCAAGTGTCACAAATTAGTTCTAGTATTTCGTCTGTTAATAAGCAAATGGTTAATATACGTAATCAAGTAACTGCGGCTACAGGGAAACTTTCTTTAGCACAACGTAAAGTAGAACAAGTCCCTGTACGTCAACGCCAAGATTCTCCTGAGCGTGCTCAAGCGGTTTATGACCAAGCTTTATCTAAGTTCCAGCGTACAGAAGCCCTACATCGTCAAGGTTTAATTTCTGCTCAAGAACTAGATGAAATACGTAGTCAACTGCGTATTGCTGAAGCTGATTTAAAAACTGCTCGTGCGGCTGAAGTGGCATCAAGTGAACTATCTCGCGCCCAAGAATCACAATCTGAGTTACAAAACCAACTAGTAAAAACAGAACAACAACAACAATTAACAGACTTACAAAATCAATTAGAACGTGCTCAATTACGTCAAAAACAAGCAATTCAAGCTTTAGAGATAGCACGCCGTCGTGCTAGTGAAACTACTGTTAAAGCAACTAAAGATGGGATTATTGCAGAAATACCTGTAAAAGTAGGGGATCAAGTAATTGTTGGCACTACTTTAGCACGACTAGCTCAACTTGATAGGTTAATAGTAGAAGTCCCTGTTAGTGCTCGTTTAATTAATTCTCTAAAACTTGATCAAAGCGTTAGCATTAAACTACCAACTAATAATCAAACTGTAACAGGTAAGATTATTACTATCAATCCTTTACCCGCCGCCAACCTTAATCATATAGTAGAAATTGAATTTGATAATAGTAATGGTTCTTTACTAGCAGGCCAAGAAGCAGAAGTGAAGTTTGGCTCCAAGTAAGAAAAATCCTTATTATTAAACGAAAAATTATATAAAATCCATCTATTCATAAAAAACCTAAGAAAGGAAGTTTTTTATGAAGTACGATGTGACATTAAAAGAACTATTTCAAGCATCGTCAAATAGATTAGTACAGCTATTATTAGGACAAAGCCTTGAAGTGGTAGAAAGACTAAGTATAGAATTTCCAGAAGTACAGTCCCGCCGTGCTGACTTAGTTATGCGTCTAAGTAATGGAAGAATTTATCACTTAGAGCTTCAAAGTACTGATGATGATGAAATGGCTCTAAGAATGCTTGAGTATTATTGGCTAATATTTAAGCTATATGGTGAAA
>Ga0075163_10012943_pt1 | contig 10851 bp, 5 predicted proteins | sample JI1023141ADNA_FD_71478 | JGI IMG/M metagenome (GOLD analysis project Ga0075163, IMG submission 71478) | Wastewater effluent complex algal communities from Wisconsin, to seasonally profile nutrient transformation and Carbon sequestration -... | ecosystem: Engineered > WWTP > Effluent > Algae...
CCCACCCGCTCCGTCGGCATCTACTGGGACCTCGCGACCTACAACATCATGGGGCCGCACAACGTCCTCGATCGCGATTTCGAGAGCGGCAACCTCCTCCTCGAGCACCGCTTCGCGCCGAACCTCATCGCGCGCCTCAACCTCCAGACCTACGACAAAGATTTCACCGAAAACCAATATCGCTACGGCAGCGGCAACGCCCTCCTCGCCGGCGGCACGATGACCGCCGAGGCGTTTCGCCAAAACCAAGACGAGTCCGCGCACCTCGCGCAGGCCGATCTCCTCTGGACCGTGCAAACCGGCCGCGTGAAACACGCGCTGCTCCTCGCCGCCGACGCCAACCTCTACGCGCTGCGCAACATGACCTTCGTCGCGCCGCCCGTCCGCACCTCGCCCACGATCAACCGCCGCCCCACCTACGTCATCAATCCTTTCGCCCCCGTCTGGCCGAAGATCCCCGACGCCGACATCTCGCAGGTCTTCCAAGACACCGACCGCGAGATTACCACCACCGGCGCGCTCGCCAGCCACCGCATGTTCCTCCTCGACGGCCGCCTCGTCACGATGACCGGCCTCCGCTACGACCGCGTGAAGAACCGCAAACTCTCCGCCCTCGCCGCCACCGCCGTTGTCGGCGCCAACAACCAGATTCCCGTCGTCACCGTCACCGACGGCAGCGGCTCCAGCGAAGACGCGCTCAGCTACACGCTCGGCGCCAACTACAAACTCCGCGGCGACAACCTCGTCTGGTTCGCCAATCACAGCACCGGCTTCGAGCCCACCGTCAGCATCGACAACGGCACCCAAGCCGTCGTCCCCAACGAAACCTCCACCGGCTTCGAAACCGGCCTCAAAGGCTCACTCTTCAACGACGAGCTCTCGTGGACCGCCTCGATTTTCACGCTCAAGAAAAACGACGTCGCCATCTCGAATCCCGCCTTCAACACCGCCGCCCTCCCCGGCACGCCGCAGTTCATCCTCGGCGGCAAAGAGGAATCCCAAGGCTACGAGATCGACGCCCGCTGGAACGTGAACCCGAGTCTCTACGTCCAAGCCGGCGGCTCGTTCGTCGACGCCGACGTCACCGATCCCGTCGATGCCCGCGACCGCATCATCAAAGCCCCGCGCTACGGCGGCTACTTCGCGACGCGCTACGTGCTGCGGACCGGCACACTCAAAGGTCTGCGCTTCGGCGCGAGCACGAGCTACACGTCCGATTACCTCTTCAACCGCGGCACCGCGACGCGCTTCCGCCAGATCCATCCCGCCGTCGTCCTCCACAACGCCTTCATCGGCTACACGTGGCGCGCCCCCGGCAAACTCACGCACAACGTCGCGCTCAACGCCCAAAACCTCTTCGATAAATTCTACCTGCAAGACACCTTCCGCCTCGCCCGCGGCCGCGAGCTGCGCGTGACCTACACCGTCACCTATTGATTGATACGCCACCCATGCGCCGCTTCCTCGTCCTCCCTTTCCTCCTCTCGCTTGCCATCGCGACCCTCGCCTCCGCCGCCGAATCTCCCGCACCCGCACCCGCACCGCAACCCACTCCACCCGCCACCCCGCGCTTCATCACCGCCCTCCGCGCCGGCCGCCCGCAACACGTCATCATCTACGGCACGAGCCTCAGCAAAAGCGGCGCGTGGGTGCCGCAACTCCAGCAAACCCTCGAAGGGCGTTTCCCCGGCCTCGTGAAACTCACCAACAGCGCACGCGGCGGCCAGCACTCCGGCTGGGGCGCGGCCAACGTCGACTCCGCCGTCGTCGCGCTCCAACCCGACGTCGTCTTCATCGAGTTCGCGATCAACGACGCCGTCACGCGCTTCGACCTCTCGCTCGACACCATCCGCCGCAACCTCGACACGATCCTCGACCGCGTCACCACCGCTTTGCCCGCCTGCGAAATCATCCTGCAGATCATGAATCCCGCCTTTGGCAAAACCGAAGGCGAGTCGTCGCACCGTCGCAACCAGGACGCCTACCAACAGATCTACCGCGATGCCGCCAAGCGCCGCGGCCTCCTCCTCATCGATCACTCGGCCGCTTGGAATCGCCTCGCCGCCACCGAGGACGAAGCCGCCGTGAAAAAACTAATCCCCGACGGTGTGCACCCCAACGCCGACGGCTGGCGCCAGATCGTTACGCCCACGCTCCACCGCGCCCTCGGCCTCGAAGTCGCGCCCTGAGTTTCCCACCGTCACCGCGTCGTCACGTCGCGCATGGTTATTCCGCTCGATTCACGCACACCGGCCGCGCTTAGCTCGTCACTGTTTTTCCTCTTCGCCCTCCCGATGAATCTGCCCTCCTCCCCTCGCCTCCTCACCGCCCTGCTCGCCTTCGCCATGTCCGCCGTCGCGCTCCCTGCCGTCGACATCGTCGCCCACCGCGGCGCTTCCTTCGACGCCCCGGAAAACACCCTCGCCGCGGGCAAACTCGCGTTCGTCCAAAAGGCCGACGCCCTCGAGACCGACATCTGGCTCACGAAAGACGGCAAGATCATCGTCTCCCACGACCTCAACGCCAAGCGCACCGCCGGCCGCGACGTGAAGCTCACCGACCTCACCTTCGCCGAGGCCCGTCAACTCGACGCCGGCCTCTGGAAGGGCCCGCAATTCGCCGGCGAAAAACTTCCGACCCTCGACGAGCAGCTCGCCCTCATTCCCGCCGGCAAACGCATCCTCATCGAACAAAAGGCCGGCGTCGAAATCGTCCCCGCGCTGACCGCCACGCTCGCGAAAACGCACCTCAAGCGCGCGCAACTCGTCATCATCGATTTCAAACTCGCCTCCGCCAAGGCCGCCAAAGCCGCGATGCCCGACCTCAAGGTCCTCTGGCTCCTCAGCCCGCCCTCGAAAGATCCGAAGAAACCCTCCCCCGATCTAGACGAAGCCATCGCCTCCGCCAAAGCCGCCAAACTCGACGGCCTCGATGTGAATCACAAATTCCCCATGGACGCCGCCGCCGTGAAAAAAATCCGCGCCGCCGGCCTCGAGCTCCACGTCTGGACCGTCGACGACGTCGCCGTCGCGAAACACTGGGTTGCCCTCGGCGTCGACAGCATCACCACCAACCGCCCCGGTTGGCTCCGCGAGCAACTCGCCCAGTAGTCCCGAGGTCCGTTGATTGCCGAGCCGGTTGCCCAGCGCCGGCCCGCGCGTCCCGCATTAGCCCGGGCGTCCGGCGTCCGCCCGGATGCCCCTCCGCGAGTCTCGGTCAAACGACCGCGCCGCCACGCGTTTACCCCACGGCCCCTCCCACGCCTCGGCGCACCCGCTCGCTGCGTTGCTTATCCGGCGAATCACCGGGCGTTCTACGCAGCCGAGCGGCTGGCCACAGTTTGACCCCACCGTTCCGCGCGCCAGCCTCGGACCAGGTCCCCTCATCTGCGTCCGCCGGCCTCCTCACTCATCTTCGAAAAAGTGTAGCGTGGTTTACGTCCGCCCCGCCCTCCACCGGGTAACGCCAACCCAGCCCTCGCCATGTCAACCCATCCGAGCAACCGGTCCGCCCTTGTCTTGGTCGGAATTTGGACCGCCCTCTTCGCCGCCCTTGTCGCCTGGGATCAGTCCAGCTTGCGGAATCTCGCCGCCGCTTCCGCGGCATCCGCGGCCGATGTCCCCGCGCACCTCTCGCGCGAAGCCTTGATCGAAGGTCTGCTCTGGCTGCTCGGCACCGCCGGCATCTTGATCTCCTATTTTTGGTTTCGCCGCCTCGACCGCGCCCGCGCCCAGGCCAGCACCGCCTTGCAGGCAAGCGAACAGCTCTGGCGCTGCGTTTTCGAAAATTCTCTCGACGGCATCCTCCTCAACAACGCCGACGGCACCTACACCGCCGCCAATCGCGCGGCCTGCCGCATCTTCGGCCTGACCGAAGCCGAGATCGTCGCCCGCGGCCGCCAACTCTTCGAGAGCACCGCCGCCCCCGGAACCGCCACCCTTCTCGCCCAACGCGCCGACGCCGGCTCCGTGCGCGACCGTCTCCGGTTTCGCAAAAACGACGGCACCCTCATCGAGATCGAAGGCGCCGCCGCGGAATTCCGCGTGCCCCTCGGACCGCCCCGCGTCGTGACCGTTTTCCGCGACATCACCGAACGCTGTCGCCTCGAAACCGAGTCCCGCGAAAACGCCCTCCGCTGGCAAGCCGCCCTCGAAGCCGCCGGCGACGGTCTCTGGGATTGGAACACCCAGACCGACGCCGTCTACTTTTCGCCCGGTTGGCAGCAGATGCTCGGCTTCTCCTCCGACGAGCTCACCCCGCACGTCGACGAATGGCGGTCCCGCGTCCACCCCGACGATCTCGCCGCGACCCTCTGGGAACTTGAGCGCCACCTCGACGGCACCACCCCCGCCTACCGCTCCGAACACCGCGTGCGCTGCAAAGACGGCGCCTACAAATGGATTCTCGACAGCGGGCGCGTCGTCACCCGCACCCCCGACGGCCGGCCGCTGCGCATGATCGGCACGCACAAAGATCTCACCGGCCTCCGCCTCGCCGAACAAAAACTCGGCGAAAGCGAAGAGCGTTACCGCCTCCTCTTCGACAACGCCTCCGACGCCCTGATCGCTTTCCCGATCGCAGCCGATGGCCGCCCCGGCCTGATCGCCGAAGCCAATGAAGCCGCCGCCCGGATGATCGGCTATTCGTCGGCGGAACTCCGCACGATGGCCGCCGTCGATCTCGAGACTGAGGCCAGCCGCGCCGCCTTGCCCGCCCGCGTCGCCGATTTGCAGCGCGAAGGCCGCGCCCTCTTCGAGACCGAAGTCCGCTCGAAATCAGGCCGCACTATCCCGCTCGAAGTCCACACCCAGTTCTTCCGCAAACAGCACCAAACCTGGGTGCTCTCCTCGATGCGCGACATCGCGCCCCGCCGCCAGGCCGCCGCCGAGATCGCCCGCCTCGCGCGCGAGCGTCAGGCGATTTTGGAGACGCTGCCCGTCGGCGTCTGCTTACTGAAAGACCGGAAAATCCAGTGGTCCAACTCAGCCTTCGCCACCCTGATGGGCTACGAAAACGCCGCCCTCCTCGGTGCCGATACCGCGCTGTTCTACGACGCACCCGCCGAGTATCGACGCATCGGCCTGGAATCTCTCGCCGCCTTCTCCCGCGGCGAAACCTACGTCGCCGACCTCGCCTTCCGCCGCCGCGACGGCACGCCGTTCTTTGCCAACCTCATCGGTCGCTCTCTCAACGCCGCCGCCCCCGACGACGGCGCCATTTGGGTCGTGTCCGATATCGATGCCCGGGTCACCGCCGAGCGCGCCCTGCAGCGCAGCGAGTCCCAACTCGCCGCCACCCTTGGCGCCATCAACGACCTCATCTTCGTGCTCGACGAAGGCGACTGCATCGTCGGAGCCCACTGCCCGCCCGGCGTGCCGCTGCTCGCGCCTCGCGAAGAATTTATCGGTAAACCCTACTCCGCCATTTTGCCCCCGCCGGTCGCCGCACAAATCGCCGAATCGCTCCGTGCCCTCGCGATCACCGGCGAAGTCCAACACTTCGACTACGAACTCACCCTCGCCCATGGCCCGACCTGGTGGACCGCCACGCTCTCCCGCCGCACCGACCATGCCGGGCACTCCTTGGGCACCGTCGTCCTCGTCCGCGACATCACCGCCCGCAAACGCATCGAGCAGGCCCTCCGCGACAGCGAGGAAAAGTTCTACCAGACTTTCCACCACGCGCCGCTGATCATGGTCGTCACCAATCTCGACGATGGCCGCATCCTCGAAGCCAACGCCATGGCTCAACGCGTCTCCGGCCTTTCACCTGCCGAGGGCCTCGGACGCACGGTTGTCGAGCTCGGCTGGTTCACCGCAGAGGAACGCGCCCACCTCGTCACCCTTTTGCAAACCCAAGGCCACGTCACCGACCTCGAAATGATCGGTCGTAAACCCGACGGCCAGGCCCTTACCTACCTCGTCAATTGCCAGCTCGCCCACATCGGCGGCGGCCAGCGCGTCATCACCACGCTGCAAGACATCAGCGCCCGCAAGCTCGCCGAGGCCCGGCTCCGCGAGAGCGAGGAAAATTACCTCGGCCTCTTCAACACCGTCAGCGAGGCGATCTACGTCCACGGCGTCGACGGCGTCTTCCTCGACGTGAACGTCGGCGCCATGAACCTCTACGGCTTCACCCGCGAGGAACTGATCGGGCAAACGCCCGCCTTCGTCGCCGCCCCGGACCGCAACGACCTCGCCGCCGTCGCCCGCACCAGCGCCGAGGTCTTCGCCACTGGCCGCCCGGCCCCCTTCGAATTCTGGGGCCGCCGCAAAGACGGCGAGATCTTCCCCAAAGCCTGCGTCACGCATCGCGGCAAATATTTCGGCCGCGATGTCCTCATCACCACCGCGCGCGACATCACCGGCCCACGCCGGATGGAAGAAGCCCTCATCGCCGGCGAACGCCGCTTCCGCACCCTCTTCCAGTTCTCGCCCTTCGGCGCACTCGAAGAAGATTTTTCCGCCATCAAGGCTCGCTTCGACGAACTCCGCGCCACCGGCGTCACCGATTTCACCGCCTACTTTGCCGCCCACCCCGCCGAGGTCATGGCCATGGCCGACCGCCTGAAAATTATTATGGTCAACGAAGGCGCCGCCCGCCTCTTCGGCATCTCCGGCCACGCCCCCTCCGCTTACGACTTCCGCCGCCATCTCTCCCCGGCATCTCACGCCGTCTTCGCCGGTGAGCTCGTCGCCCTCGCCGAGGGGCACACCACGTTTCACGCCGAGATCACCGGCCTCGATGCCGGCGGGGCCCCCGTGCACCTCGACCTCACCCTCGCGGTGCAGCCCGGCCACGAAGCCACGCTCGACCGCGTCATCGTCTCCTTCATCGACATCACCCAACGCAAACAGGCCGAGGCCGCGCTCCGCGAAAGCGAGGAGCGCTACCGCACCCTCGTGGAGCTCTCCCCCGAAGCGATCTTCGTGCACGCCCGCGGCAAGTTCACCTTTGCCAACCGCGCCGCCGTCCGCCTCGCCGGCGCCGAATCCTCCGCGCAGCTCATCGGCCTCAACGTGATGGATTTCGTCCACGCCGATTCCCGCGAACTCGTCGCGCGCCGCCTCGGCACCCTCACCACCGAGGGCCAGCTCAACCCGCTCATCCGCCAGAAATGGCACCGCCGCGACGGCTCCGTCATCGAGGTCGCCGTGGTCGCCACCCAAGTGACGTTCGACGGCGCCCCCGCCATGCTCGCGATCGCCATGGATCTGACCGCCCAGCTCCAGGCCGAGACCGAACTGCGCAAACTCTCCCGCGCCGTCGAGCAAAGCCCCGTCACCGTCATCATCACCAACCCGCAGGGGGAATTCGAATACGTCAACCCGAGCTTCACCGCCACCTCCGGCTACTCTGCCGACGAAGTGGGCGGTCGCCACGTCCGCCTGCTCGAGTCCGGCGAGCTCCCCCCTGAACACTCGGCCGCCATGTGGGACCGCGTCCACTCCGGCCATGAATGGCGCGGCGAATTCCACAATCGCCGCAAAAACGGCGAGACCTACTGGGTCTCCGCGGTCGTCTCGCCCATCATCGACGAGTCCGGCCGCACCACCCACTACCTCGCCGTCTCGGAGGATGTCACCGAACGCCACGCCGCCGAAGCCCGCATCCGCGAACAAGCCGCCCTCCTCGACGTCACCCAGGACGCCATTCTCGTGCTCACCCTCGACCGCAAGATCACCTACTGGAACCGCGGTGCGGAAAAAATTTACGGCGTCACCTCCGCGGAAGCCCTCGGCCGTCGCTACGAGACCGTCGCCTACCGGGATGTCCCCGCCGACTACGACGCCGAGTGGCAGCGAGCACTCGCCCGCGGCGAGTGGTCCGTCGAACGACGCCAAATCGGTCGGGTCCGCGGCGAGATCACCGTGCAAAAACGCGCCACCCTCGTCCGCGACGAACAGCAGCGCCCGAAAGCCGTGCTCATCGTCGTCACGGACATCACCGAGGCGAAACGGCTCGAATCGCAGTTCCTCCGCGCCCAACGCCTCGAAAGCCTCGGCTCCCTCGCCAGCGGCGTCGCCCACGATCTCAACAACGTCCTCACCCCCATCCTCATGTCGTCGGGCCTCCTCGCGGAACTCGCCCAGAACGACCACGACCGCGAGCTGATCGACCTCCTCTCCTCCAGCGCCCGCCGCGGCGCCGACATTGTCCAACAACTCCTGCTCTACGGCCGCGGCAGCGATTCCCCCCGCTCCCCGATGAGCGTCGCCCGCGTGATCAAGGAAATGGTCCAGCTCATGCGCGAGACCTTCCCCCGCGATATCGACATCGTCTCCGATGTGCCCGTCGACCTCGCTATGATCGACGGTGATCGCACCCAAATCCACCAGGTGCTGATGAACCTCTGCGTCAACGCCCGCGACGCCATGCCCGACGGCGGCGTCCTCACCGTCACCGCCGAAAACACCCACGTCGACGCCGCGCTCGCCGCCGTCCACGCGGGCGCGAAAGCCGGCGCCCACATCGCGATCCACGTCAAAGATTCCGGCACCGGCATCCCCCGCGAGCACCTTGATAAAATCTTCGATCCCTTCTTCACCACGAAACCGCTCGGTAAAGGCACCGGCCTCGGCCTCGCCACCGTGCTCGGCATCGTGCGCAGCCACGGCGGCCTCGTCACCGTCGAGAGCACCCCGGGCGCCGGCGCCGAATTTGTTGTTTCGATCCCGGCCCGCGCCCCCGCCGTCGAGTCCGTCGCCGTCGACCCCGACCGCGCCAACCTCCGCGGTAAAAACGAACTCGTCCTCGTCATCGACGACGAAGCCAGTATCCGCGGCGCCCTGACGAGCACGTTGAAGCTCTACGGCTACCGCGTGCTCACCGCCAACGACGGCGCCGCCGGCACCAACGTGTTTTCCGAACACGCCCAGGACGTCCGCCTCGTCATCACTGATATCATGATGCCCGTGATGGATGGCATGCAGGCCATCCGCGCGATCCGCCGCCTCAACCCCGCGCTCCCCATCATCGCGATGAGCGGCGTGCCCACCCAACGCATCGAGCTGGAGACCACCTACGGCCCGCACCTGCGCTTCTTACCGAAACCCTTCCTCATCGAAAAAGTCCTCGCCGTCACCCACGAGCTCCTCGCCGCCGCCCCGCCGCCCGGGCCGTTTGTAACGTAATACGTTACAAAGGTCCTCCGCCGTTTTCGGCGGCGGGCGCCCTCACCGCCCGCCCTCGGCCGCGTTGGCGGGCCAGCGCTGCGGCACCTTCCGCAACTTCGCGAGATCGTAGCCCTGCGCTTTCAATTCGCCGAGCAGCCGCTGGTAATCCGCCTCCGGAATTTCCGGCGTGCGTGCCATGATCCACACGTAGTCGCGCGCATTCCGCCCGATCACCGTCTGGCTGTAGTCCGCGTTCAGGTGCGTGATGAGAAACTCCGCCTTGAACGGCCAGATGAACTGCATGCCCCACGTCGAGTTGTTCACCGTGTCCCGCACAAAGCCGCGCGGATTATGCCGCTTCGCAGGCCCGTCGAAAGCGCCGTCGTTGAAGGTGAAGACCGTATCGATCGTGCCATCCGGATCGAGGCGGTAGGTCTCGATGCCATTGTAGGCCTGCTTTTCGATAAACGTCGGGATGCTCGCGATCACATACCACGGCCCCATGTAGCGCCCCAGATCGACCTTCTCCACCGTCTTCAACGGTGGCAGCGGCGACGCACAGCCGCCGCCCAACAAGCAGCCGACCATTCCCACCACGACGAGACCGAGCGAACGTTTCATCGCGCAACGGACACCCGCTTCCCTTCGCCGTCAACGCCCACGCCCGAATCGCCGCGCGCCTACGGCCGCGCAAACGCCACTATCTCGTTTTGTTCGCGGTGATTTGTCCAAAATTTCTCGCCGTCCCACGCCAGCGCCCGCGCCTGAAACGGGATCCGCGCCACATCCTCGCACGTCGCCGCGCCCGCTCCCGCCGACGACACCTCAACGCGCGTGAGCCAATACTCCGTCGTCTCCTCCGCATCCGTCGTCACGAGGTAGAGCACGCCTTCGACAAATACCTGCCCGCAGATTCCGTGCGGCACCTGGATCACGCGTTCGACTTTTCCGCCCGCGCCTACCGCAATCACCTTTTTCGGATACCACTGGCTCACGTGCAGCCGCACACCGTCGTAGCTGAGCTGCGAGCCCGCGTCGTCCGGACAGGGCAGCTGCCAAGTCGCATCGAAGCCCACTCCCGGCACCAAGCGCCGCACGATCCGATTGTCGTCCGCTCCCTCGCTGCACAACACCCGCAGTTCCTTCCCCAACGCGGTCATCCCATACGGCGTGCCCGGAGCGGCGAACTCTGCGCCGACGCTCCATGCGCGCGGATCGATCGCATAAATTCGTTTCGTCTCCCGCGAGCCCATCCAGAGCGTCGCGCCATCCCACGCGAGCGACTGCGGTTTCGGAGCGGGCGACGCCATGCGGCGGAGTTCTTGGATCGTTTTCATGCAAAGAGATTTTTCCGAAGGTTCACCGATACAGCAAAAATTCCGCGCGCACTCGCGCAAACTCCGCCAAGCCAGCCTCCCACCGCGCCGCGATCGCCGCGTAGTCGTCGCCGCGCTCAAACGCCTCGCGCACCTTCGACGTGCCCATGACTTTGTCGAAGTAGTCCGCGTGGAGTTCGAGTTTCGCTCCGTAGATTCTCCGCACCACCGCCAACACCGCCAGCACCACCGTCACCGAGCGAAACGCCCCGCGGTCGGTCACGTGCAACTGACACCCGCCGCACCGCGCACCCGCCCATTTCGAAAACGTCGGCGCAAACCACGTCTCGCGAAACCGCGCGCCCGCCAACCCGAGCGCATTCAGTTCCCGCGCGAGCACGAAGCCGTCGATCCACGGC
>Ga0075163_10012944_pt1 | contig 10850 bp, 12 predicted proteins | sample JI1023141ADNA_FD_71478 | JGI IMG/M metagenome (GOLD analysis project Ga0075163, IMG submission 71478) | Wastewater effluent complex algal communities from Wisconsin, to seasonally profile nutrient transformation and Carbon sequestration -... | ecosystem: Engineered > WWTP > Effluent > Algae...
CGCATCCCGCTGCAGCGCTTCGGCACCATCGACGAGGTCGCGCAGGCGGTGCTGTTCCTCGCCGCGCCCGCGAGCGCGTACACGACCGGCGCGGTGCTCGTCGTCGACGGCGGGCAGTGGCTGGCGGGCACGAACTTCCTGTCGCTGCTGGCGGAGTAGCGGCCGGGCCGGTGTTACGATCGGCGGCTCGATGTCCGCCGACGCCGCGTCGCATTACCTGCGCGACCTGGGGACGATCCTCGGCACCGCCGCGGTCATCAGCCTCGGGGCGCAGCGCCTGCGCACGCCGCCGGTGCTCGGCTACCTCGTCGCCGGCGTGATCGTCGGGCCGCACGTGCCCGGCATCGTCATCAAGGACGTCGGGCTGACGCACACGCTCTCGGAGCTCGGCGTGATCCTGCTGATGTTCTCGATCGGCCTCGAGTTCAGCATCCGCAAGATCGCCCGGATCGGGCCCGCGGGCGGGCTGACGGCGCTCGTCGAGGTCGGGCTGATGGTCTCGCTCGGCTACCTCGTCGGGCGCCTGCTCGGCTGGACCGGGCTCGAGAGCCTGTTCGTCGGCGCGTGCCTCGGCATCTCGAGCACGATGCTGGTCGCCCGCGCGTTCGAGGAGCAGCGCCTGCGCGGCGGCTTCGTCGAGGTCGCGTTCGCGGTGCTGGTGTTCGAGGACATGCTGGCGATCGTGATGCTGGCGATCCTGACGGCGATCGCCAGCGGGCACGAGCTGTCGCCCGCCGAGTTCGCGCTGACGATCGCGCGGCTGGTCGGGTTCTTCGTCGCCATCCTCGCGGTCGGCCTGCTGGTGGTCCCGCGCTTCATCCGCGGCGTGGTCGGCCTCGGGCGCAAGGAGGCGACGCTGATCGCCGGCGTCGCGGTCTGCTTCATCATGGCGGCGCTCGCCCACTGGGCCGGCTACTCGGTCGCGCTCGGGGCCTTCCTCGCCGGGATGCTGGTCGCGGAGTCCGGCGAGGGCGCGCGCGTCGAGCACGTGATCCAGCCGCTGCGCGACATCTTCGCGGCGATCTTCTTCATCTCGATCGGGACGGCGATCGACCCGATGCTGGTCGCGCAGCACTGGTTCCCGGTGCTGGTGCTGACCGCGGTGGTCTTGCTCGGGAAGACCTTCGGCGTGGCGCTCGGCAGCTTCCTGGTCGGCAACGGGGTCCAGCGCTCGCTGCGCGCCGGGATGAGCCTGGCGCAGATCGGCGAGTTCTCGTTCATCATCGCGACGCTCGGCATCTCGACCCGCGCGACCGGCGAGTTCCTGTTCCCGGTCGCGGTCGCGGTGTCGTGCCTGACCGCGCTGACGACCCCGTGGATGGTGCGCCGCTCGGAGGGCGTGGCCGAGCGCGCCGTCCAGCGCATGCCCGAGCGGCTGCAGACCTTCGTGACGTTCTACGAGGCGTGGATCGGGCAGCTGCGCGACGCGCCGCGCAGCCGCACGCGCATGGCCGCGGTCCGCCGCGGGACGCTGTGGATCGCCGTCGAGGCGGCGCTGCTGACCGCGACGATCGCGGCGACGTCGCTGCTGCGTGAACGCGTGGTCGCCGAGCTCGGGCCGGTCACGGGGCTGTCCGCGGAGGTGCTGGGCGGCGCCTGGCTGGCGGCCGGGGTCGCGCTGGCGCTGATCTTCTTCGTCGGGGTGCTGCGCCGCGGGCTGGCGCTCGCGCGCGCGATCGCGGCGCTGGTGCTGCCGCTCGGCGAGGCCGGCAAGCTCGACCTCGGCTCCGCGCCGCGCCGCGCGTTCACGCTGGTGCTCGAGCTGGCGCTGGCGCTCGCCGTCGGGCTGCCGCTGGTGGCCTTCGCCGGGCCGTTCCTGCCGCTCAGCTCCGGCGTGCTGGTGCTGGCGCTGATCCTGAGCGTGCTGGCGTTCGCGGCGTGGCGCAGCATCACCAACCTGCAGGGCCACGTGCGGGCGGGCACCGAGCTGATCGTCGAGGTCCTCGCCCGCCAGAGCCGCGACGGCGAGGCGGAGCCGGCCGCCCACTCGCTCGTCCAGGTCCACACGATGCTGCCGGGCTTCCCCGAGCTGGTCCCGCTGCGCCTCGAGGACGACTCGCCCGCGGTCGGGCGCACGCTCGCCGACCTGAACCTGCGCGCGCGCACCGGCGCGACGGTGCTGGCGATCAACCGCGTCGACGCGGGCGTGGTGATGCCGACGGCCGGCGAGGTGCTGCGCGCGGGCGACGTGCTGACGCTGGCCGGTCCGCTCGAGATGGTCGAGGCCGCGCTGGCGCTGCTGCGCAGCGGGCACGCGGTCGAGCCGGCCGCGGACGAGAGCATGATCGCGCTCAGCGGGTAGGGGACATGTCGTGCAGGACATGGCGCGGGGGACATGTCGCGGGGGACATGGCGCAGAGGACATGTCGCCCGGGGCATGTCCGGCGGGACAGGTCAGGGCAGGCGGCCGCGGAACACCTGACGGGCGGGGCCGGTCATCCACACGCGGTCGCCGGCGAGGCGCACGTGCAGAGCGCCGCCGGGGAGCTGGACGCGGACGGCGGCGTCGGGGGCGGTCAGGCCGAGGCGGGCGGCGGCGGCCAGCGTGGCGCAGGCGCCGGTGCCACAGGCGGCCGTGATCCCGCACCCGCGCTCCCAGACCCACAGCGTCAGCGCGCCGTCGGGCTCGACGCGGGCGAACTCGACGTTGGTGCGGTCCGGGAACCGCGGGTCGCGCTCGACCTGCGGGCCGAGGGTGCGGGCGAGCTGCTCGGGGTCCTCGTCGGCGCCGACGAAGGCGACGGCGTGCGGGTTGCCGAGCGACACGGCGAGGAAGGTGCGTCCAGCGGCCGTGCGCTCGCCGAGGATCTGCGCGGGGCCCATGTCGACCTCGACCTCGCCGCTGCGGCCGTCCTCGCCGCGCGACCGGATCGTGCAGGCGCGCGGACCGGCGTCGGTGTCGACCTGAAGCTCGGTCGAATCGCCGGCGAGGTGCAGGGCCACGCAGCGCAGGCCATTGCCGCACATCTCCGGGCGCGAGCCGTCGTGGTTGAGGACGATCATCGTGCCCGCCGCGCCCGCGCTCGTCGGCGGGCCGACCACGAGGATGCCGTCGCCGCCGACGCCGAGGCGCCGGTCGCAGAGGAGGGGCGCGCGCCCGGCGAGGGCGGCGAGCGCGACCGGGAGGGCCGCTGGATCGGCGTCCGCCCGGAGGTCGACGAGCACGAAGTCGTTGCCCAGGCCCTCGACCTTGAGGAAGGACAGGGGCCGGGTGCTCATGCGCGGCTCAGGGGGCGGGGGCTTCGGCGGGGGCGTCGACCGGGGCGGCGTCGGGCTCGGCCGGGGTCGGCTTGGGGGTCGCGCGGGGCTTCTTCGCGGGGTCGACCGGCTTCTTCGGCTTCGCGGGCTTGACGGCCTCGGCCGGGGGCGCCTCGGCCGGGGTCGGCTTCGCGTCGGCCGGAGGGGCGTCGGCCGGGGCGAGGTCGGCCGAAGCAGCGGTGTCGGTCGGCGCCGCGGCCGGGTCGGCCGGAGCCGCCGCGGGATCGCCGGGCGCGGCCGGGTCGGCCGGCGCGATGTCGGTGGGGGCGGGCTCGGTCGGGGTCCCGGGCGTCGCGGGAGTGGTCGACGAATTCGGGGTGCTCGCGGTCGGATCGCGGCGCTCGGGCAGGGGCAGCGGGCCCGGGCCGATGCGCTCGTAGTTGATCTCGTCGTCGGCGCCGGCGGCCTGCTCCTCGGCGGAGTTCACGTCGCTCTTGGCCTTGAGGTTGGCCGAGCCGCTGTGCGCGCTGGCATAGGCCAGGAACATCGCGAAGATCATGAAGCCCGCGGCGCAACCCTGCGTGATCTTGGCGAGAACGTCCGAGCTGCCGCCGCCTCCGAAGACGCTCTGGCTGGCCCCGCCGCCGAGCGCGGTGCCCATGCCGCCGCGACCCGCCTGCAGCAAGATGATGAGGATCATCAGGACGCAGATGATCACGTAGATGACGGTGATGAGGGTGACGAGGATGTCGAACATGGGCTTATGCCGCTATGCCGCGCTGACGACGAGGCGGACGATCTGCAGGAAGGCTTCGGCCTCGAGGGAGGCACCGCCGACGAGGAAGCCGTCGACGTCGCCCGCGGCCATCAGCGCCGCGGCGTTGTTCGGCTTGACGCTACCACCGTAGAGGATGGATCTGTCAGCCCCGGCCGGGCCGAAGTGTTGCTCCATCCAGGCGCGGAGCTTGCGGTGCATGCCGGCGGCGTCCCGCGGGGTCGCGGTCTTGCCGGTGCCGATCGCCCAGACCGGCTCGTATGCGAGGATCAGGCGCTCGTCGACGAGCTCGGGCGGTAGTTGAGCGAGCGCGGCGGAAAGCTGCGAGACTACGTAACTTTCGTGGGTACCGGCCTCGCGGATGTCGAGGCTCTCGCCGACGCACAGCACGACCCGCAGGCCGGCCTCGAGCGCGACGCGGACCTTGGCGGCGACGCTGGCGTCGGTCTCGCCGTAGTGGGCGCGGCGCTCCGAGTGGCCGACGATCGCCCCGTGCACGCCGGCGTCGAGCAGCATCGCGGGGCCGACCTCGCCGGTGAACGCGCCTTCCTCCTGGCCGGCGACGTCCTGGGCGAACAGGAACAGCGGGCCCTGGGGGCGGACCCACGGGCGCACGGTCTCGAGCGCGACGTAGCTGGGGGCCACGCCGACGCGGACCTGCTTGCCGCCCTCGGCGACCGGCTCCGGCAAGTCGCCGACGACGGCGGTGGCGAGCTCCTCGGCGGCGCCGCGGAGCAGGTTCTGCTTCCAGTTACCGATGGTCCAGCGGGTACGAGCCATGATCGGCCTCATCAATTGCCCCTGCCGGAGTTGTTGAGGAGGGCCTCGACGCCCGGGAGGACCTGGCCCTCGATCATCTCCAGCGAGGCGCCGCCGCCGGTCGAGATATGGCCGATGCGGTCGGCGATGCCGGAGCCCTGGATCGCCGCGACGCTGTCGCCGCCGCCGACGACGGTGAAGCCCGGGCAGTCGGCGACCGCGCGGGCGACCGCGAGGGTCCCGGCGGCGAACAGCTGGTTCTCGAACAGGCCCATCGGGCCGTTCCAGAACACCATCTTCGCGCCGCGGATCGCCGCGGCGAAGCGGGTCTCGGTCTCCGGGCCGATGTCGAGCGCCATCTCGTCGTCCTGCACGCCGCCGTCGCTGACGCGCACGACCCGGGCCTCGCCGGCCTTGAGGCCGCGACCGAGGCGCAGGTCGCCCGGGAGCAGCACGCGGATGTCACGCGCCTCGGCGCGGGTCAGCAGGCTGCGGCAGTCGGACAGGCGCTCGGGCTCCTGCAGCGAGGCGCCGAGCGCGACGCCGCGGGCCGCGAGGAAGGTGTTGGCCATCGCGCCGCCGATGAGGATGCTGTCGCCGGCTTTGAGGCGGTCGAGGGTGGCGAGCAGGACCGGGAGCTTGTCCGAGACCTTGGCGCCGCCGATGATCATCACGAAGGGGTGCTCCGGGCGGTGGACGACGCGGCCGAGCGCGGCGGTCTCCGCGGCGAGCAGCAGCCCGGCCGCCTTGGCGCCGATCAGCCGGGGGACGCCGACCACGGACGCGTGGGCGCGGTGCGAGGCGCCGAAGGCGTCGTTGACGTAGGCCTCGCACAGGCTGGCGAGCGCCTGCGCGAACGCGGGGTCGTTCTTGGTCTCGCCGGGGTGGAAGCGCAGGTTCTCGAGCAGCACGATCTGCTGGGCGCGGGTGTCGAGGACCAGCTTGGTGACGCCGTCGCCGACGACCTCGTCGGGCAGGCGCACCTCGCAGTTGAGCAGCTCCGCGAGGCGCGCGCCGACCGGCTCCATCGAGTACTTGGGGTCCGGCGCGCCGTCGGGCCGGCCGAGGTGCGAGGCGAGGATCAGCCGCGCACCGCGGTCGCGCAGCCGCTGGATCGTCGGCAGGGTCGCCTTGATCCGCGAGTCGTCGCGGACCTCGGCGCCCTTCAGCGGCACGTTGAAGTCGACGCGGACGAAGACGCGGCGGTTCTCGACGTCGAGGTCGTCCAGCGCGGGCAGGGACAGAGGGCTGTCGGGGGCCGACGGCATGGCGTGCAGCAATACCGACCGGCGTCGGGCAAGTCCACGCCGGAGGTCGTGAGCTTTCGACCGCTACTCGGCCGCCCAGCGCGCGTCCATCGCCCGCTCCTGGCGCAGGTCGTGGCTCACGAGCTCGATCAGCTCCGACGACAGACCAATGATCTGCTCCGGCGAGTAGCCCTGCTCCCGCATCTGCCGGAACAACGAGCGGGCGAGGATGCTGAGGGCGCGGCGGCTGGTGTCCCGGGTCTCGGCGGTCGGCGTCATGGTGGGGTCCTTACAGGGCGCGGCGATATGCAAGTGCCACGCGCGCCGCACCGTATCCCATGGGATAGAAAATCCGTCAAAGATTTTCAATGTTTAGGGTGGTAACGCCCGGGCGCGAGAGGGCCCCATGGACCCAGTGTGTGCACAGGTCTGCGCGCTCCAGGGTTGCAGTTCCCGCGCACGTCGGTGCGCACCTCGCAGCACGAAGCGCGCGGCTCAGTTCGCCGGAGCCGGCAGGGAGATCTGGCCGAACAGCACGCGATTGAGCACCGCGAGGCGCTGGCGGATGTCGGGCGCGACGATGTTGAAGACGACGCCGATCTGGTGGGTGCCCTCGGTGGTCGTCAACCACGCGACCTGACCGGGGATGACGAGCGCGTCGCTGCTGCCCCACTCGAGCACGAGCCGCAGGTGCACGTACACCTGCGTGCCGGGCTCGACCGAGCCGTTGCTGGTCATGCACACCGCGATCTCGTTCATGTCGCGACCGCGGCCGACGACGCGGCCGCGGCCCGTGTCGAGCTCGACGTCGAGGTCACACACGAATCGATCATATGGAGCGCGCCGAGCTGTCACGCTGTCAGGATATCAAACTCCGCAACGCCGTCCCGCGGGCTTTGAGGCGCAGTTTCGCGTCGTCCGGTCACCTCGTCGCCGCGGCGGGGCGCGCGAAGCTCAGCCCCGTGAGCCCGGCGAGCACGGCCTCGACCTCGGCGAGGCGGACGTGGCGGCCGATCGCCTCGTGGCCGTCGCGCGCGGGCAAGCTGGCGATCTCGAGCAGGAGCTGCTGGCGTTCGAAGTAGAGCTGCGTGACGCGCACCAGCAGGCGCTCGCGCACGTCGGCGAGGTCGAGGGCGGCCCGCGCGGCGCGCAGCTCGTCGGCGTTGAAGATCAGGCGGTCGAGGTCCCAGCTCGCGCGCACCTGCAGGGCTCGACCCGCGCCGAGGTCGCGCGAGAGCTCGTCGCCGTCGCCCGCGGCCTGGTCGAGCTGCCAGCCCTGGTCGCTGCGCACGTCGAGGCCGGCCTGCACGGTCGGCAGCAGGGCGGCCGCGCGGACGCGCCGCAGCCAGCGCTGGGCGGTCCTCGGCGCGAGCGTGGCCCGGCGCAGCGCGGCCTCCTGGACCTCGGCGATCCCGGGCCGGGTCGGCAGCTCGGCGAGCGCGCGGGCCAGCAGCGCGGGGTCGGGCACCGGGGCGGGCGGCGGCGGGGCGAACGACAACAACGACACCATCATTATGGCGAGCATCACCGGGCACCTCCGCAGACGATCGCGCGCACGGCCTCGCGCTCGACCGGGCGCAGCGGACCGCGGCTGCGCGGGCCCGGGAGGGCGCGCAGGGCCGGTCGCGCCTGCGCCTGCAGATCGGCGCGTTCGCGCCGCTGCGCCGCCCAGACCCCCGGGTCGAGCCCGACGCTGATCAGGGCGAGGAGCTGCAGGCCGGTCGCCGCGGCGCGCGAGTCGGTCAGCCCGCGCCAGCCGTCGAGCGCGCGCAGCTCGACGCCGAGGCGCAGGCGCAGCGCGGTGGCCCGCCGCAGCGCGAGCGCCCGCGCCGGTCGGACGCACAGCAGGGCGTCGTCGGGCGCCTCGCTGCACGGGTGCTCGGCGAAGTCGAGGCCGTCGCGTCCGGCGACCGGCAGCGTCCCCGCGGGCCCGCAGGCGCGTGTGCGCGGGGCCTCGCGCGGGGTCGCGGTCCAGCGGGCGAGGCGCGGCACGGGATCGCCGCGGACGATCAACCATGCGCCGTCGGAGCGATCGGCGAGGACGAGCGCGCTGCGGTCGACGAACTCGGCGCGCAAGGTCGCGACGTCGACGACGCCGGCGAGGTCGAGGCGCTGCCAGCAGCGCTCCACGGCCGCGTCCCAGCACACCCACGCGTCGCCGCGCCACAGCGCGAGCCAGGCCGCCGGCGCCGCGAAGCCGCCGTGCACGAGCGGCAGGTCGTCGGTCGCGGCGGCGGGCTTGACGGGCAGGTCCGGTTCGGGTCGCAGGAGGAGCACGAGGATCAGCGGGAGCACCATGCCCGGAGGTCGATCGCCGACGCGCCGGTGTTGCGCGGGTGGCCGATAATTTTCATGGTCGGCGTCGGCAAAAAATTCTCGCTGCACGTGCAACGAGCGCGCGGGCCGTGTCGACCTCGTGCGCATGACGCTGACCTCGATGGTGCTCGCGGTGATGGCCGTCGCGCCGGACGGCCCCGGGCTGCGCTTCATCGACGTCGGGCAGGGCAGCGCGCTGCTGCTGCTGGGCTCCGAGGGGCACGCGGTGATGATCGACTCGGGCCCGCCGGGCGCCGCCGAGGCGGTGATCCACGCGCTCGACGAGCACGGCCTCGCCGGCGTCGACCTGTGGATCCACACCCACTTCGACGCCGATCACGTCGGCGGGTTCGGGCGCGCGGTCGCCGGGGCCGACGGCGTCGCCGGGACCGCGGACGACCTCGAGGTGCTCGCGCTGTGGGACCGCGGCCTCGACGGCGCGCCGCCGACGGACGCGGTCGCGGCGTACCGGACCGCGGCGGGCGACCGCCGGCTGCGCGCGCGACCCGGCGACGTGTGGACCGCGCCCGGGCTGACGCTCGCGCTGGTCGAGACCGGGGCTGCCGACGAGGTCGCCGCCGAGAACGCCCGCGGCCTGGCGATCTGCGTCGAGGTCGGAGCGCTGCGCGTGCTGGTCCCGGGCGATCTGCCGGCCGCGCGAGCCGCGGAGGCGGCGGTCGCCTGCGGGTCGGTCGATATATTGTGGGCGGCGCACCACGGCGGCGTCGACGGGACGTCGGCGGCCGTGATCGCCGCGGCCGATCCCGCCCTTGTCGTCGTTTCAGCGGGTAGCGACAACCCCTACTGCCATCCTGCGCCGATCACCCTCGCGCGCCTGCACGACCGGGCGGTGTGGATCTCCGGGCTCGCGGGCGCCGGACCGTCGGGGGCCTGTGCTGGCCTCGCAACGTCGTTTGGGGCGCTGCATCGGGTGCTGGCGGGCGATCTGTGGCTGGCCGCCGACGGCGAAATTTTTACGGCCAAAACCGGTCATTGACGGTTCGGGGGTGGACCGGGGCCCCCAGAGTGGCCGCGCCTGCATACGCTGTTACACTGCGACGCCAGTGCGGCCCCCCTGCTCCAGTGCTCTCCTCGGCCTCGCGATCCTCGGCCTGTTCTCGGCCTGCGGCGGTTGGCGCGGCTACGGCGACACCTACTATCGCAAGTGGGAGCGCGGCCCGGTCAAACACGAGGCGACGTACCGCTTCGGGATGCCGGGGAACGGCTGGTCGCCGCTCAAGCAGAAGGGCACGCAGGTCGCCTGGTACAACGGGGCGCTGGACGCGGTGATCGTGCTCGACAGCCAGTGCGAGCGCCACGGCGACAGCACGCTCGAGCAGTTCACGGACCACCTGCGCATCGACTTCAGGCACTGGGAGATCAAGTCGCAGGAGGCGGTCCAGCTGGTCGGGCGCGACGCGGTGCGCACGATCGTGCTCGCGTCGATCGACGGCGGGACGCAGACGCAGATGGAGCTGTGGGTGACCAAGAAGAACGGTTGCCTGTTCGACCTCGAGTACATCGCGCCGCCGGCGAGCTTCGCCAACGGTCAGGCCGACTTCGCCCGGGTGGTCGCCGGCTTCACGTTCCCGATCCAGGAATAATCACCGCGTGCTCAACTGGATCGAATCACTCGGCAAGGCGATCCGCGACGGGGTCGAGTGGGCCGGCGGCATGGCCACGATGTTCATGCAGGCGGTGTCCTCCGGGTTTCGCCGGCCGCTGGGCATCTACGACATCTTCTATCAGATCGTCGCGCTCGGCATCCGCAGCTTGCCGCTGGCGACGCTGATGGGCGTGTTCGTCGGCATGGCGCTGACGTGGCAGTTCGGCGAGGCGCTGATGAGCTTCGGGGCCAAGAACGCGGTCGGCTCGGCCGCCGCGCTGGCGCTGGTGCGCGAGCTGGTGCCGACGATCATGGCGCTGACGGTCGGCGCCAAGATCGCCACCGGCATGACCGCCGAGCTCGGGTCGATGAAGGTCTCGGAGCAGATCGACGCGATCGCGTCGCTCGGCGCCGACCCGGTCAAGAAGCTGATCTGGCCGCGGCTCGCGGCGGCGACGCTCGCGCTGCCGCTGCTGTGCGTGTACGGCAACGTGCTGGCGCTCGGCGGCGGCGCCATCATCGCCGACACCGTCTTCGACGTCCCGGCCGGGTACTTCTACGAGACCTACGTCGACGAGCTGTACCCGATGGACTACATCTCCGGCCTGGTCAAGGCGACGACCTTCGGCATGCTGGTGGGCATCATCGGCTGCTTCCAGGGCTTCCAGACCAAGTTCGGCACGGAGGCCGTCGGCATCTCGACGACCAACACCGTCGTCGCGACCAGCGTGACCATCATCGTGATGGACTTCGTGCTGACCATGATCTTCCTCCCGGTGGGCTGACCCATGTCGGTGGTCTTCGAGCTCAAGAACCTGCACAAGCGCTTCGGCGACAACGTGATCTACGAGGACATGAACCTCGAGGTCGAGGAGGGCGAGACCTTCACGATCATCGGCGGCTCGGGCATGGGCAAGAGCGTGTGCCTCAAGCTGATGATCGGGCTGCT
>Ga0075163_10012945_pt1 | contig 10850 bp, 13 predicted proteins | sample JI1023141ADNA_FD_71478 | JGI IMG/M metagenome (GOLD analysis project Ga0075163, IMG submission 71478) | Wastewater effluent complex algal communities from Wisconsin, to seasonally profile nutrient transformation and Carbon sequestration -... | ecosystem: Engineered > WWTP > Effluent > Algae...
GCGCGCACGATCGGAAATGCCCGGTGAAGTTGCACGCCTCGCCGATGGGGTTGCCGTTCGCGTCGCGGTCCTCGGTCTGCCCGTAGATCACGTCAGGCATCTCGCCGCGCGCGAAGTGCTGCCGGTCGTCCTGCGTGCGTTCGTCGATTTCCTCATAGCGCCCGTTCACGGGTTCGGCGTCCGACGTGTACCGCTCCACCGTCCAGCGCCGCCCGGTGCGCCGGATGAAACGGTTGCCGCTCGGCTGGACGCCGGAGCATGAGTTGCCAAACGCATCCTCGCCGGTGTGGATCATCGATGCGTTCGTGGTTTCCACCCACTCTTCTAGCGGGTCGGTCTGGTAGCCGTAGCACGGTGGCTCTTGACCAAGCCGCGCAAAGCACCCACCGCCCGCGCGAAGGTCAGACGCACAATCGAACCCCCACAGGCGATAGTTGACCGTCTTGGTGTATACGAGCAAGTACGCCGACCCGAGCAGGCAGCACCGCCGGGGCTGATCGGTCCGGCAAGACGGGAGGTACGCCCGCACACAGCACGCGGTGGGGCACTCGCGACACCGTTCGTCCCGGCAGTCCGAGACGCACCCGTCGCCGGTGTTCGGGGTGAACGCACGCAGCACCGCGATACCGGCCCGTTCAAGGTCCGCGATGGATTGCACCTCGCCGGTGGTTCGGTAACAGAACTCGCCGACCTTGATCGACACGCACCCCGCTACCAGCGATTCGAGCACCCAGAGAACCGGGTCGCCGTCACAGCACTCGACGAACTTGACCGCGTTCAACCCGGCGCAACAGTCGGAAAGGCAGCTCGCGTCGGCAAGTTGCCCGCCGATCGCGATGAGCCGCCCGTCTTTGGTTGCCAGTTCCGGCATTAGATGGGTTCTTTGTTGTTGTCCATGCGGTACTGGTTCGTGAGCGTGAGCGTAGCACCGTTCGGCTTGCCGACGTAGGTGGTACCCTTCTGGCTGATGAACGTGGTGATGGTGGTATCCACGCTCAGGCGGGTAGCGTCCAGCGTGCCGCCGAGGTGGTTGTACGCCGTGATCGCCGTCGTGCCGTGGCCGTTGAGTGACACCGTGCCACCGTACTGGTTGACCGTGGAAGCAGCGCCCGCGTTGGATACGTCGATGATGATCGTACCGCCGTAGACGTTGATCGTGGTAAACGGACGGCGGATCGTGTGAGAACCGCCGTACACGTTGAGGAGCGTGCCCGCGGTGGTCTTGGACCCGAACACCGCCGACCCGCCGATCAGCGTCGCGTTCGTCACAACCGACGCGGCCTCGGCTTGGAAGCGACCGCGCTGGACGCGGGCGTAGGTGGCCGTCCCCGAGATAAGGACGGTATTGCCTGCGCCGTTCTGCATCAGGTTGGCGAGTCCGGTATCGAACCCCTGAACGTAGAGCGTACCCGTGCCGTTGTGCTCGATGCGGCCTTCGGTGTTGTCCGACCGCCACTCAGCAGCGGTGCCGTCCGATGCCTCGGTGATGAGCGGGGTGGAGTTGGTACCGACGCTGCCCGAGAACGATTCCGCGATGATGAGATAGCGGATGCCCGTCGTGGTGTCCGCGTTGCGGTCCATGTTGTTCGTGAGGTTCGTGCCGCCTCGACTGATAACCAGCGTCGCGTTATCGGCGAACCCCGAACCAGCGCCGCCGCTGGAAGTCTTCCAGTTCGTCGATACCAGATCGTTCACGCCCTCAGTCAGATATTCCGTCGCCATGATTCAAGCTCCCGCGGGCGTGCCCGCTATGAAAGTTTCGTGAGTCGTCCGAATGATCCAGCCCGCGCGTTTGGTCCAGTGCCGACCGCCTCGCGCTTCGCCCTTGCAACCAGCGTCCCCGCGTTCGCACCGTTTACGATGATGCCGTTCACCTCAAACACCCGCGCCGCGGTGCCGTTGCTCGCCGTCGCCGCCGGGTTGTTGTCGTAAGCGTTCGCGCCGCGGATCGCGGTAGCCGTTGCCGAAGTCCAGTAGAGCTGCTTGTATGCAAGCGACGTAGGCGACGAAGGCCCGTTTACCGCTACGTCGATGCCCGTCGTCACCGCGTTCGAGTCGATGAGGATGTAGAACTCGAAGTAATACGCGGTGTTCGCTTCGACTGACAACTCCGTCCCGGTCACGTCCGCGAACGTCGCACCGATCAATGTCTGATCGCTGGACTTGTAAGCAATCGTCGTCTGCGTGCTGGTTGCAACCGTGAGCGTGGAACCAGCGCCCGCATCGGTCAGCGTGATTCCCGTTCCCGCCGTGAGTACCCGCTCCGCTGTGAGCGTGGCATCCGTGCCGAGCGTGAGATAGGACGCGCCCGTAGGCGCGCTTGTGCCCGTGGCCGCGATCGTCACCGCCCCGCCCGCGCCGCCGTCCGTCACGCTGATACCGCTACCTGCCGTCAACACGCGTTCATTGGTCAGCGTGCCGTCAGTCGAGAGAACCACGTACTCCGCGTTCGTCGGAGCACCGCCGCCACCACCCGCGCTAGGACGCTGGAACTTCACAGCGCAACCTCCGTGGGAATGTCGGACTTGCGGGCCGTCACCATCACGTCCAGATAGCACGCCGCGCCCTCGCCGGTCGTCACGTCCAGCACGATGTAGGGACCAACAACTCCAAGCAACCCGCTAGACCGCGTGGTAGTGTTCAACGTGACCGCGGTAGCGAAGTCCGTGAACGGGCCGCTGACCGAGTGCCCGTACCGCACCTTGATCGCCGCCGTTGCAATCGTGCCCGTGGTCGGCTGGATCGTCACCGAGAACACATCGAACCCGCCCACGTTGACGATAACGACGTGCTGCGCCGCGTCGTGGAGCAAGCCCGTGTACTGCGCTTCGCAACCCTGAAACAACTGGGTCATGTAATCCCCCCGTCCGTCGTGCCGGTTGCGCCGCTACCACTCCCACCCGCCGAGTTGTCCGGGTTGCCGTCGATCGGCGGAAGGTCGATACCACGCCGAGCAACCACGCCGCGCCGGTTCGGTTCGATGAGCGGATCGACCGCCGCGCCAGGTGCCGCGCCGCACGACGCGAGAGCGGGCGGTTCGTAGAAGTGCCAGCGAAGATCGTTCCCGATGATGACGCCCGGCACGCTGCACCCTTTGAGCCTCAACGCGTCCAGCACTTGGAGCGGTCCCCACAATCGAACCTGCGGGGTCTGATTTTTGAAGGTGAGAATCGCGCCGTTGATCGACACGTCGATCGTGTACCGCACGCTGTCGGTTGTGTACCCGAGCGAACCGTCCGCGAGCGGTACTTGCCCGTCAACCTCGGTGATCTTGCCCTCGACGTATTGCGCGGTGGAGTTGTTCACAGCGGCACCATGCCCGGCAGCGATCGCCACCCGTCGGGGTCATTCTCGAAAGTCTGGATCAGCACGGCCTCAGGTATCGCGCGCGCGTTCTGGTTCGCTACCAAGTCCATCACCGTGAACGGCTTGCGGATCGTGATTGATCCGTTGGCGTTCACGATGCCCTCGCGCGGTGCGCAGATGTACCCGTACTGGCGACCCGTGCCGGGGTCGGGTACCGGCGAATCCGGGAACACAACCAGCGTGGATTCGGTGGGCGTGATCGTCGTCCCGCGGTCGAGTTCCCACGTATACGTGATGAGGAACCGCGTTTGGTCTTTGCTGTCCTGCTCCACGCTCGCGCCGAGGAACAGGTATTTCGTACCGCGGATCGTGTGGATGCGGTGGTCTTGCGCCGCGATCACGTCCAGCGTCGAAGTGTCGTCCGATTCATAGGACACCTTCAGCGAACGCCGCACGCGCCGCTCGGCAACCTTCACCGTCTTCGCATCCCAAACGATCGCGGAGTCTTCGTTGTCACCCGTCCGCGTGGTGATCGTCTTCAGGTACGCGAACGGCACATCGACCGTTTCCTTCGCGTAGGACCACCCGAAGAACGGCACGTCCGGCAAGGTGTCAGGGTCACGCTGCCGACGCCCGCCGCGGAATGACGTATACGTAGCCGTCACGACGTACAGCGTGTTCCCGTTCGTGCCCTGAATGTCTACGCGGTCCAGAGCCGCGAACGGGTAGCCGGGGAAGACTCGCGAATCTTCCAGCGCATCGAAAGCGATCTTCGCGGCCTGTTCGTTCTGCGCTTGCAGCACGCGGAACACCCGCGTTCCCGCAAGGTGCCCTTCCTCATCTCTGGAAAACTTCCGGCTATCAATGAGTTCAGCGATGGAGGCCATTAGCGGTTGTCCCCCACTTTGTCGATGAGCGTTTGGATCAGAGCGCCGACGCGGTTGATGCCAACCTCTAGACCGGACGTGTTGAAGAGTCCGTTTATGTCGTTGCGGAGTTGGGCGAACTGCTCGCGTTGCGCCTGCATACGCGCGCGGTCACGCTGGGCGTAGTAGTCCTCAACGGCGGCGTAGTCTTCCATCAGCTTGCGGATGGAGTCGCGGCGTTCCTGCGCGATCTTCTCGTCGGCTTCTTTCGCCAGCCGTACCCGCTCCTGCTCGGCGATGAAGTCGTCGCCCTTGCGCTTGTTGAGCATCGCATCCTGATACGTGCGGAGCGATGCCAAGCGGTCTTCGCGTTCGGTCTGTAACTCGACCATGCGCGCCTTGCGCTCGCGTTCGAGCGTATCGCCGGTGATCTTCTTTCCGGCCTTGTCGGCTGCGTCGATCTTCATTTGGTACAGCGTGTTCTCCGCTGTCATGCGATCTTGGAACGCGTCTTTCAGTGCCGTCGCCTCAGCGTCCGGATCGAACGTGCCCGGTAGCGGGGTGTTCTGCAAAGCAACAAGCGAGTTTCCAACCTTCTGAATCTCACGGTTTGCAGCCGCCGCCGCGATTGCCTTCGCGTTGAGCGCCGCGCCAATCGCCGCAAACGCCGCAACCACGCCACCGACCAATCCAATGACCGAGTAGAACGAACCGATGATTCCGTTGATCGCACCAACCGCCAGCCGGGCGGGGTTCGTCATGCCCTTTAGGCTTTGCGTGAAACCAACGGCCTTCGTCTCTGCCTTCGCCGCCGTGTCTGCTACAGCGGTCTGCGCCGCGGCCTGTGCCATGCTTGCCGCGGTTGCCACAGCCGCCGCGTTCTGCGTGGACTTCGCACGGTCACGCGCGATCCTATCGGCCCGATCCGCCGCGTCCGCCGCGTCGATCTGCGCCTTACGTTCCAACGATTGAAGCGCGGCCATGTCTTGCAGCTTGGCCTGATACCGGTCGGAGTCGTCCGCCGGAACCGCCGCCGCTGCGGCCTTCTCGGTAGCAATGACCGACGCTACCGTCTTCTCTTTGGCCGCGGATAGACCGGCATCGAGCTTGGAGGTATCAGCCCCAAGTTCGACGTTTGCCCTGCCGATTGGTCCGCCTTCAGTCGCCACGGTTCATCCTTACGCGGTGGTGATCGGGCCAAAGATCCGCAACGTGCCGGTGATCGTGATCGGCTGCCCGACGTTCACCGCAATGCGGATGGACTTCAGATACGCCTTGATCGTGTAGCTTCGCGGGCCGGTCGATGACGTTGTGATAACGATGCTTGGGGTCAGCGCCGTAAGGTCAAAGCTCGGCACAGGCCACGCCGTAGCCGTGCCGGGCGCGGACGACGCCGGGGCCACGCGGAGCGGGTCATACGTATCGCCCTGCGTTTCCGTGAGCGTTCCCGAGCCCGAGTACGTGTACGCGAGCGTCTGCTTATCCGCCTTGCGGATGGTGTGGCCCAGCGTCTTGTAGTTGATCGACCCACTAAGCGTGTGGTTGTTCGTCGCACCCTTGAAGAGTTGGAAGATTGCCGCTACGCCCGTCGCGTTCGCCGCCGCGGGCAAGGCCGGAGCCGCCGCGCCCGATGCTGTCGCGTTGAACCCGCCTCCCCAAGTGAAGATACCCGAAGGCATGTACTGCTTCACCGTCGGCGGAGTGGTCCCATCGAAGGCCGTGATTTCCTGCTCGCCAAAGTCCACGTCCATCGACCAATCCGTGACGAACGCAACCGCCGTCCCGTTGTACGTCACCAATCCGGTGTTTCCCATCAGCGGTGCGGACTTGGGATACAGCCCGCTAAACGACGCGGTACCGCTCATCAGGCCCGACAGCTTCTCAGCCGCCGACCCGCTGCCAGACAGCTCCGAAATGTCCGTCTCGTCCGCGTCGATGTTGAGGGTGAGTTCCGTCACCTTCAGCATGTCGATGAGGTACTTTAGATCGGTCGTAGCGGTTACGCTTGTGATCGTTGCCGTTGCGCCGTTGAGAGGATTCGCCATGATTCAAACTCCTAAGCGTTCGTCGCTTGCTTGGACAGACGCCCGCTGAAAGTCAAAGTCGCCTGGTTCACTTCTATCGTGTCGCTTGGTCCGATGCTCGCGTTACCGAGCGTGAGTTTCCCGCACGCCGTTCCGAGTACGTTGGAAGATCCGATCGACGGCAACGCGAGCGTGTGGTTGTGGAGCCCGTAGGTAGGCGTCTGGTTCGTGCCGGTCGAAAGCGTCGAGTCACCGATGAGCCGGTCGATCACGACTTCCAGCCGGTCCGTGCCGAATGAGTCGCGGTCGAATACCGTGATCGTGATTTCGCACGGGCCTTCTAGCCCGTCAAAGAAGTGCTCGCCGTTCACGTCCACCGAGTACACCAGATACGGGAACGCAGGGGCCTGCGGGCTTGCCTTGCTGAACGATGCACCGCCAGCAAGGGCCGAAGTCCAAGTGCCAGAGAAGAGCGTGGTATCCGCTTGGAGTCTGGTGAGCAGTGCGCGGGCGACAACGGCGGGATTCATGCTGGCACCACCTTTACCGGGAAGCCGGACTTCGCGAGGGCCTTCGTCGTGCCGATCGCGAACACGTTCGTGAGTCCGGGATTACCGCGCGCGCGCGCGAGGGCCGGGGCCATGAAGGGCCGCTTCGGCATCCTGATCGACCGCTTCAGCACGAACACGGGTTGATCCTTGCGAACAACCGTCTTCCGCTTGCCATCCGCGCCCGTCACGTACTGCTGAGTCCGGACGCCAGCATCGCCCACCAGCAAGGCCTGTTTGCCGAACATGGGGATGATGAGCCGCATCGGATAGGACCGCAGGGACTGCATCCCCTTCTTCTCATGCAGCCGCCGCGCGGCATCGTTCACAGGCACCGGCAGGAACCGCACGTTCTTCGCGTGGATCGGCTTGCCGTTGTTGCCCGTCTCATGCACCCACCCGTAGAACGCACTTGATCCGACGATCGCCGACAGCTTGCCACTGGCTTGGACTTGGATGCTGTTGCGCAGCATCCCGCGCTTGTTGGCGGGAGGCATACCCGGCGGGCTGGACTTGTAGCGACCGCCGCCGATGCTGCGCTTCACGTCGTCTTTGACCACGACGCCCATCGACATAGCGCCAGCCCCGCACGCGGTCTTGACCGCCTGCACAAAGGGACCGAGGTTGGACCAATCGAACTTGGGCACTATGAGTTCCTAAACACGTTCACCTGAAACACCACACCGTTTGAACAAAGGTCGATCGGTTCGCCGTCAACATCCCACACCACACCGTCAACCGTGATCGTCGAAGTCTTGGTGATGATCGACGCTATCGAAGTGCCGTCCGTCGCCGTCGCGCCTAAGAACACGCGGCCCAGCGTCGTCCCCGTGGCCCGCTTGAAGATTGCCGACTCGCCCGACGTTGCGAGTTGCAAGTTGCATTTCGCCGTGTACGTCACTGAGTCCGTCGTCTCCCACGCGCCCGATGTTTCCTGCGTGGAAAGCCGAACGGTTAGCGTCGCGGTCTGCCGCAGGAACCGCGTAGGTGACGGCATCGAGCTTTGCGGGGTGATTGTCACAGGCCAGCCCCCGATCGGTACGGGCCGAGTAGATCGGCCTGCGCCACCGCGGCCTGATCCGCCGTCGCATAAGACACGCTCCACTGCCCGAGGCTCTCGGACGCGATCCCGAGCGGGGTGCGCGCCGACGCGTTGAGCCCGTCAACCATCCGGCACAGCGCCATCTCAATATCGTCCGCCGGTGCCGCGTTGACGTACACCACAGTGCAGCGCCCGAAGTTCGGTTGCCAGGACCAATCGGAAATGCTTTCGACGCCCGTGGATTCGTCGTAGAACGTGCGCCCGTTGCCGTACCCGTTGAAGCTCACCACGCCCGTAGCGGTATCGACGTGGTAGGTGGTCGAGTCCAGCGCCGTGCCCGCGGTGTTGTCACCGAGGATCGGCGTGATGCTGGTGATGCTGGTGATCGGCCATTCCTTGAGCGTGAGTTGCGAGGCGTCCACGTCGTGAATCTCCGTCCGCGTTGCCGACTCGAACCCGTCCGTGAGCGATCGCCCGCAGTACCGACGCATCGCGACGTGTGCGTAGTCGATCAGCTTCTGTAACCGCGAGTCGTCACCCGTGCCGGTGATGCCCGCCCAAACTTTGTACTCGGCAAGGGTGAGAATCGCCACGACGCCCCCTTAGTTGAGAGCCATAGCCATGAGTTCGATGGTCGTGCTGCCCGTGACCGACGCCGCGGTTTCCGTCAACGCCAGAATCCACTTCGCGCCGAGCAGGTCCGTCCCCGCAATGTCGTAGCAGTCCGAGTAGCGGTAGGTGGCATCGCAAATCTTGTCCGCCGTCGCCGCGGTCGTGAGCGTGAGTGTGATTCCTGTTCCTGTTGACGTTCCCGAGTCGATGCGCCGGAAGATCACGCTGCCGTCGTTGAGGAACGCACCCGTGCTTGGCGTGAAGCTCGCATCCGGCCCGTAGACCGCATAGAGCCTGACGACAGGCGACGTTGCAACAGCGGTCGTCGCCGTCGCATATCGCGCCATGATGAGCAGGCGGGTAGTAGCGGGATGCACGCGCGCCGGAACAGCCGGACCGCCGTACGTCGCCGGGCTCTTCAGGATGGTCGCCGATTCCGCGGCGGTTACCAAGTTGCTGTGGATGATCGACCACGACCCCTTCACGCTCGCGGGGTAGGTCACGTCGCCGCCTTGCATTTCCGCGCCCAGCTTGGTTTCTGCCGCCATGTTGCGTTCTCCGGTTGGAAAGCACGGCGCACCCTTCCGGGCACGCCGTGATGGTTGTTCTATCAGCCCGCAACGATGAGCTGTTGCCCGAGGTTGCACTGAGTAGCAGTGCCGGGCACTTCCTGCATCGTCGCGTAGCCAATGGCCGCGGCGAACGTACCCGCCGCGCCGTTGCCAGCGGTAGCAGACACGTTGATATACCGCTTGCGCAGCCCCGTAATCGGGATGGTCACGCTCACGATCGTGTTGTCCGCCGTAGCAGACGGAAGCGTTCCGCTCACGCTGAAGTCGGCACCCGTAATGTCGGTTCCGCTCGTCAACGTGGTAGCGTCGGTCTTCGCGTCGGCCTCCTGTACCTTCAAAGCCGCGAAGGCAATGTCGGTAGCGCCGATGATGACTTCGACGGTGAGGCTTGTAACGCCCTGCGTGTCGAACACCGTGGAAGTCCACGCGGTGTTATCCGCGATCGCCTGCGGGGCGATGAAGATGTGCCGCTTGAGTTTCTGTGCCAGATTCGAGTCCATTGCATTTCTCCGGTCTGTGGTTGTGGTTTACGATTCGGCGGTGATGAGAGCGGCGATCGGCCCGTCTTCGCGAGACGCTGCCGTGCTGGACGCGTTGCCCATGTCGTGGACGTTCACGGCGTAGTTCATCGCCATCTGGTAGCCGATCTTGCGCTGATCCCAGTAGCGTTCCGTACTCACGCTCATCGAGAGCGTTTCCGGCGCAACGCCAACCTTCGTGCCCTGGTTGAAGTCGCCGAAGTACATACACACGGACCCGTTTTCCTCGCCCTGCGGCATGGCGTTGGAGATGACCAGCGGAATGCCCATCCAACTCTGCGGGATGCCGTTGACAACTTCGAGAGCCGGAACGCCGCCCTTGCTCATGGCCGCGGGCACCAGCACCGAGTTGTAGAACTGCCACGAACACAGGCCCTGAAGCGGACCGGAGCCCTCAAGGAAGCCGATGCTGCCGCGAAGGTTCTGAATGTCCTGATACGTCAACTCCGACCAGAGATTGCCGGAGCCGCGCACAATCGCCGCGGCGTATTCGGCGTTGGTTGACCACGTACCACCAGCACCGGTCACGAGGCTCTGGAGCTTGCCGAGAAGACCACGCTGGTTGAAGTACGTGGATGTTCCGTCACCGCGGACGAAGATCTGCCCCAGCTTCTGCATGATCGCGTAGCGCATCCGCTCCGCAACCTTGTCGCCGAATGAGAAGTTCGACGCCTGAAGCTGCTTGTTCGTGACGGTGGAAAGTGCAACCATCTCGAACGGCTGGAGCCGGACCTGATCGCCCGCGATGTTGCTCTCGGGCGCCGCAACGCCTTCGCCAGGCGAATAAACCGTGATGCCGCCCGCGATGCGAGGGATCGTCTCGCCCTGTGCCGCGATGGGCGTGATGCTCACGAGCTTCGTAAGCGCTTCGTAGCTCGATCGCACGTCGATGATCTGGTTGGACAGCACTTCGGGGATCGCGAACCCGCCCGAGGAGAAGTCGTAGGAAACGTTGGCCTTCTTGCAAATGTCCAACGCTTCCGAGTACTGCTTGTTCGCCGTCTCGCCCAGCTTGTGCAGCGTGCTGGCCTTCAGCCACGCGCCGCACACTTCGGCGGTGTCCGCGTCTTTGAAGTACGTGTTGCCCGCGTTGCACTCGGCCTGAAACGCCTTCTTTGCGGCGTTCGCGATGAAGAACGAATGGGGAGCGCCGTCGGGGTCCAACGTCCCGCCGCCGGTCATCGCGGCAGCGCTCGCGGCCTTGCGGGCGGCTTCACGCAGCGCCTTGTTCTCTGCCTGCACGGCTGCCACGTCAACCGACGGGACGACGAGCGGCTTGCGCGCCTTGCTCGCGGTCGCCTTGTGCGCCGCGTCAAGGTCGATCGCCGTACCGTCTTCGCC
>Ga0075163_10012946_pt1 | contig 10850 bp, 11 predicted proteins | sample JI1023141ADNA_FD_71478 | JGI IMG/M metagenome (GOLD analysis project Ga0075163, IMG submission 71478) | Wastewater effluent complex algal communities from Wisconsin, to seasonally profile nutrient transformation and Carbon sequestration -... | ecosystem: Engineered > WWTP > Effluent > Algae...
CGTTCCCGCCGCAACCCAAGGACGAATTCGTGCTGAAGTTCATCAAGCCTTGACCGAAGCGCGGCATCGAAGACTGGCAAAGCCCGTCAGGAAGTCCTGTTCTTTCCCTGCATTTCCTGACTTAGGTCAGTTCGAGCTGCCCGACGGCTCCAGCCTAGCGCTGTAACGCCGAAGAGTGACCCAGGATTCTTCCTGTGACACCTGGGTCTTTTCCATGACGCTGCAAAACCTCCGCGTGCAGACGCGACTTCTCATCGCCTTTGGACTGGTGCTGGCGCTTTCCACCTTGTCGGGCGGCCTGTCGGTGGTCAAGCTCGCCGGCATCGAATCCAACCTCGAGGACGTTGTGCTCGACAACAACGTCAAGATCCGGCTGAACTACGCGATGGCCGAGTCGGTGCACACGGTGACACGTGTGATGCGCACCATCGTGCTGCTGAAGGACAAGGAGCAGATGAAGACCGAGAACGACAAGCTGCTGAAGGCGCGCGCCGACTACGACAAGGCCTGGACCGCGCTCGACAAGATGCCCGCCAGCGACGCCGGCAAGGCCGTTCGGGCCAAGCTCGCCGCTGTGCGTGCGCAGGCTCGCCCGATCAACGACAAGGTGCTCGAGCTCGACGCCACCGGCAAGGAAGAAGAAGCCGTGGCCGTGTTGCTGAAGGAAGCCAACCCGGCCAACGACAAGTGGCAGGCGGCCATTGGCGAGAACATCGCGCTGCAGGAAGCGGCCAATGCCCAGCAGTACGACGAAGCCAAGACCGGCTACCAGGACGCCCGGGCCCTGTTGATCGGTGCCAACGTGCTGTGCATCACCGTGGCCCTGCTGATGGGTTGGCGCGTCACCCGCTCCATCACGCTGCAATTGGGTGGCGAGCCGGTCGAAGCGGCCGAACTGGCACAGTCGGTTGGCCAGGGCAGGCTCGACACCCACGTTTCGCTGCAGCCCGGGGACACCACCAGCCTGATGGCCAACCTGAAGACCATGCAGACCTCGCTCGTCGACGTGGTGGGCCGCGTCCGCGGCAACGCCGAAAGCGTGGCCACCGGCAGCGCACAGATCTCGCAAGGCAATGCCGACCTGAGCCAGCGCACCGAAGAGCAGGCCTCGGCGCTGGAGGAAACCGCCGCGTCGATGGAACAGCTCGGCTCGGCCGTGCAGCAGAACGCCGACAACGCCAACAAGGCCAACCAGCTGGCGCACGGCGCGTCGCAGGTGGCGGTGAAGGGTGGCGACGTGGTGGCCCAGGTCGTCGAGACGATGAAGTCGATCAACGAGAGCTCGCGCAAGATTGCCGACATCATCTCGGTGATCGATGGCATCGCCTTCCAGACCAACATCCTTGCGCTCAATGCCGCGGTGGAAGCCGCCCGCGCCGGCGAGCAGGGCCGTGGCTTCGCGGTGGTGGCCGGCGAGGTGCGCAATCTCGCGCAACGCTCGGCCGAGGCCGCCAAGGAAATCAAGACCCTGATCAACGCCAGCGTCGAGCGGGTGGAGCGCGGCACCGACCTGGTCGACCAGGCCGGCGCGACGATGGTGGAGGTGGTCTCGTCCATCCAGCGCGTCACCGACATCATGGGCGAGATCAGCGCCGCCAGCACCGAGCAGAGCGCCGGCGTGGCGCAGGTGGGCGAGGCGGTGTCGCAGATGGACCAGGTGACGCAGCAGAACGCCGCGCTGGTGGAAGAAAGCGCCGCCGCGTCCGAGAGCCTGAAGCAGCAGGCCCAACAGTTGCTGGAAGCGGTGGCGGTGTTCCAACTGGGGTCGGACGGCAGCGCCCACGCCGCAGCGCCGGCCGCGGCCAGCGCCAAGGCTTTCACCAGCCCCAGGGCCGGCGCCCCTGCAGCCCGAGCCAAGGCAGCACCTCAGCCGCGCGCGGCCGCCAAGACGGCCCCGGCGATGGCCCCCGCTGCCAGCACCGGCTCGGGCGGCGACTGGGAATCGTTCTGAGCCCGGGGGCCTGATGCCACCGAAGCGGCGGCCCGGCAGGGCCGTCGCCGTGACAGCGCTGCGGCGGCCCTGGCCGCCGCTTCCCTTTGCGCTATCCTCGCGCGCCGCCAGCCGGCAGATCGAGCAAGCGAACGCTCCACGGTGAGTGGCCCGGACGGGTCACCGGCGAGCTTGCACTGCCGAGGAGTCGCACCTTGACCACCACCGAGATCTTCCTGATCGCCATGGCGATCATCTTCAGCGTGCCGTACCTGGTGTGGCGGCTGGGCCGCACCGACTACTGGGCGCCGCTGGTGGTGGTGCAGATCATCGCCGGCATCCTGCTCGGCCCGGGCGTGCTGGGCAAGGCGTTCCCGGAGTTCCACCATTTCGTCTTCAGCCCGCCGGTGGTGCTGGCGCTCAACGGCATCGCCTGGTGGGCGGTGATGCTGTTCGTGTGGATCGCGGGCATCGAGCTCGACTTGAAGAAGGCCTGGGAGCACCGCCGCGAAAGCGGCATCACCGCCGGCCTGGCGCTGGGCACACCGCTGCTGTTCGGCAGCGCCGCCGCGGTCGGCCTGCTGGGGTTCCCGGGCTGGATGGGGCCCCGGGCGCTGCCCTGGCAGTTCGTGCTGGGCGTGGGCATGGCCTGCGCGGTGACGGCCCTGCCGATCCTGATCCTGCTGATGGAAAAGCTGGCCATCCTGCGCCAGCCCATCGGCCAGCGCATCCTGCGCTACGCCAGCCTCGACGACGTGGCCATCTGGGGCGTGCTGGCGCTGATCCTGATGGATTGGCAGCGCGTGGGCCGCCAGGGCACCTTCCTGGCGGGCTTTGCACTGCTGACCTGGGCCTTCCGACGCCTGATGGCCTGGATGCCCGAGCGCGACCGCTGGTACGCCGGGCTGATCTGGCTGGCGCTGTGCGCCTTCGGGGCCGACTGGTCGGGCCTGCACTTCATGGTGGGGGCCTTCCTGGCCGGCGCGGTGCTGGACTCGGACTGGTTCGACCAGGCCCAGATGGACCTGCTGCGCCACCACGTGCTGCTGGTGGTGATGCCGGTGTTCTTCCTGAGCACCGGCCTTCGCACCAACTGGGAGATGGGCGGCGCGGCCGTCTTCGTCGCGGCCCTGGTGCTGCTGGTGGCCTCGGTGGTGGGCAAGCTGGCCGGCATCCAGCTGGCCGGCCGGCTGCTGAAGTGGCAGCCCGGCGAGGCCTCGCTGATCGGCTGGCTGCTGCAGACCAAGGCGCTGATCATGATCATCTTCGCCAACATCCTGCTCGACAAGCAGATCATCACCAGCGAGACCTTCACGGCCCTGCTGCTGATGGCCGTGGCCAGCACCATGCTCACCGTGCCGGTGGTGGCGCCGCGACTGCAGCGCATGGGCGGGCTGATCCGGCGCGAAAGCTGAGCTTGGGGTGCCGTCTGGCGCCAGCGCGGCCGCGGCCGCGCAGAATGGGTCGATGACACGCCCTTCGCTCCATCCGCTGCACTCCGCCCGACGCCTGTCGGCCCCGGCCCTGGCGCTCGCCGCCGCCCTGCTGGCAGCGGGCTGCTCCTTCGCCCCGCCCGGCCCGCCCATGCCCACCGTTGCGGCCGTGGACGTGGATCGCTACATCGGCACCTGGTACGAAGCCGCCTCGATCCCCAACTGGTTCCAGGCCAAGTGCGCGAGCGACACCCGTGCCCGCTACCGGCGCCAGGACGATCGACTCGAGGTCTTCAACACCTGCCGGCGCGCCGATGGTTCGCTGGACAGCGCAACCGGCGTGGCCGAGGTGGTGCCCGACTCCGGCAACGCCAAGCTGCGGGTCAGCTTCTTCCGGCCGTTCTACGGCGACTACTGGGTGCTGGCCCTGGATGCCGACTACCGCTGGGCACTGGTCGGGGAACCGGGCCGGCGCTACGGCTGGGTGCTGTCGCGCGCACCGAACATGGCCACTGCCGACCTGGAGACTGCGCTGGCCCGTGCGCAGGCGCTCGGCTACGAGCGGCAGGCATTCAAGGCCACGCCGCAATCGCCCTCACCGGCACCCTGAACCGCAAGACGCCGCTTGCCGGCGACGAAATCCGCCCCATCGGTATGCCACCGCACCGACGGGCAGCACGCTCGCGCTCATGCTCCTTGCATGCCAGGGTCGCCGCAATTCACCGGTATGACCCAGGCCCTGCGAGGAGAACGTCATGGGCTTTGGAACCATCTTGCTGATCGTGCTGATCCTGATGTTGATCGGCGTCTTTCCGGCCTGGCCGCACAGCAGCGGCTGGGGCTACGGCCCGACAGGCGGGCTCGGCTTGGTGGTGGTGGTCGTGCTCGTGCTGGTGCTGATGGGCAGGATCTGACGAGCAGGCCATGCCGAGCAGTGTGATGTTCAGCAGAGCGCTGCTCGGGCTGCTCGCTGCGATCTGCCTGAGCAGCTGCAGCGGCATGCCCAAGCTCGTGCCCGACCTCGGCCGGGCGCCCCAGGCGGCCGTGCGACTGGAAGGCGCGCGCGGCCCGCTGTCGCCGGCGCAGAGCCAGGCCGTGCTCAACCGGCTGCGCGGCAGCGGACAGCCCACCGACCTCTTCGAGCGCCACCTGGCGCTCGAAGAGGCCATCACCGGCAGTCCGCTGACCACGGGAAACCAGGTCACGCTGCTGCAGAACGGCCCCGCCACCTACAAGGCCATGCTGGCGTCGATCGCCTCGGCCACCGACCACATCCACATGGAGACCTACATCCTCGACGATGACGAGGTGGGCCGCCAGTTCGCGCAGGCGCTGCTGGACAAGCGGGCGCAGGGTGTCGAAGTCAACCTGATCCGGGACAGTGCGGGCACCATCGGCACCCCCGCCGCGTTCTTCCAGCACCTGGTAGATGGCGGCGTGCAGGTGCTCGAGTTCAACCCCCTCAACCCGCTGGCGGCCCGCGACGAATGGGAGCTGAACCAGCGCGACCACCGCAAGCTGCTGATCGTGGACGGCCGCACCGCGTACCTGGGCGGCATCAACATCAGCAGCGTCTATTCGGGTGGGTCTTTCGGCAGCGGCCGACGCGCTCACCCAGGCGGCGAACCCGAGGCGTGGCGCGACACCGACCTGAAGTTGCAGGGACCGGTGGTCGCCGAACTGCAGAAGACCTTCCTGGCGGCATGGGCCGCCCAGCACGGCCCGCCGCTGGCGCCGCGCAACTGGTTTCCGCCCCCTGAAGTGGCTGGGCGCCAGGTGGTGCGCGCCATTGCAAGTTCGCCCGAGGACGCCTACAGCCTGATCTACGCGACCCTGCTGTCGGCCATCGGCAATGCCGAAACCAGCGTGCAGCTGACCAACGCCTACTTCGCACCGGACCCGCAACTGCTGGACGTGCTGGAAGCGGCCGCCGGGCGCGGCGTGCGCGTGCAGCTGATCCTGCCCTCGCACACCGATTCGTGGCTGGTGTTCCACACCGGCCGCAGCCACTACGAGCGCCTGCTGAAAGCCGGGGTCAGGATCAGCGAGCGCCGCGACGTGATCCTGCATTCGAAGACCGCGCTGATCGATGGCGTGTGGGCCACGGTCGGCTCCACCAACCTCGACTGGCGCAGCTTCCTGCACAACCACGAGCTCAACGCGGTGGTGCTCGGCCCCGAGTTCGGCCAGCAGGTGCAGGCCATGTTCGACAAGGACCTGGCCGCGTCCGACCCGGTGACGCTGCCTCAGTGGGAACAGCGGCCGTGGCTGTTCCGGCTGAAGGAGTCGTTCTCCCGCCTGTGGGAGTACTGGCTCTGACGGACGTGGTGCGCTGGCGAACAGACGCCCGGCCAAGCGCGCACTACAACCGGACCACGCGCTTCGATTGATCCACTTCACCGCTCAAAGGATTCTCATGTCACACCACTTCCATCTCAAGACCGCGCTGGCCATTGCCGCCCTGCTGTCGATTCCGCTGGCCCAGGCCGCCGGCACCGTGAGCAAGGTCGACTACAGCGTCGGCAAGAACCGCATCAGCGCCGAGTACAAGGCCGACAAGGCCGCCTGCAAGGCCATGGCCGGCAATGCCAAGGACATCTGCATGGAGCAGGCCAAGGCCAAGCAGACGGTGGCGCGCGCCGAACTGGAGTACGGCTACACCGGCACCCAGGCCGACGCCGACAAGGTGGGCATCGCCAAGGCCAAGTCCGCCTATGCCGTGGCCAAGGAACGCTGCGACGACCTGGCCGGCAATCCGAAGGCCGTGTGCCGCAAGGAAGCCGAGGCCGCCGAGACCAAGGCACTGGCCGACGTCAAGCTGGGACAGAAGGTCGGCAAGGCCTCGGCCGAAGCCACAGACGACAAGCGCGATGCCAACTACGAAGTCGCGGCCCAACGCTGCGACATCCTGGCCGGCGACGCCAAGGCCAACTGCATCGCCACCGCCAAGGCACGCTTCGGCAAGAGCTGAGCGCCCGTTCCCACTTCACCTCGAGGAGACCCGAATGTCCAAAGGCCAACACGGCAACAAGGAAGCGAAGAAACCGAAGATGGTCAAGCCGGCAGCACCGCCGCTGACCCCGGGCGGCCTCACGCCGATCGCCACGCTGCCCGTGCGTCAGACCAAGAAGCGCTAGCCGGTCGCTGGGGGCGCGCCTGATCGGCTGCGCCTGGCACGCCGACCCGCGGCAAGCCGTCGCGGTATCGTCGCGCCATGCACGTTCCGACACGCCCGCCGATCGCCCGCACCGTGCGGCACACCCTGCTGTCCGCGCGCGACCTGCTGTTCACCGCCGGGCCCTTCGCGCTGGTCGCCATCGCCCTGCTGGCCCTGGCCTACTGGGTGCTGGATCCGACGCCACCCCGCCACATGGTGCTGGCCACCGGCGGGCCGCGCAGTGCCTACGCCGCCTTCGGCGAGCGCTATGCCCTGGCCTTGAAACGCCACGGCATCACCGTCGAACTCCGCGCCACCGAGGGCGCGGTCGAGAACCTGGCCCTGCTGCGCAGCCCTGGCTCGGGCGTGGACGTGGCCTTCGTGCAGGGCGGTACCGACGATGTGCAACCCAGCGCCGAGTCGCCCGACAAGCACCTGTTGTCCATCGGCAGCCTGTTCCAGGAGCCGGTGTGGCTGTTCTACCGCGAGGACGCGGCGCAGCGCCTGCTGAAGACCGGCACCCTCACCCGGCTGACCCAGCTGCCCGGCTGGCGCCTGAGCATCGGCGCGCCGGGCAGCGCGGTGCCCAGGCTGATGTCGCGCATCCTCGAGGCCAATGCACTGACGCCCGACAGCCTGTCGCTCAGCCGCCAGGAAGAGACGCCTGCGGTGGTGGACCTGCTGGAGGGCCGGCTCGACGCCCTGGTGCTGGCCACCGCGCCCGAGGCCCTGATGGTGCAGATGCTGCTGCGCACGCCGGGCATCCGCCTGTTCGACTTCAACCAGGCCGAGGCCTATGCGCGCCGCTTCGACTTCCTGACCCCGGTGGTGCTGCCGCGCGGCATCGTCGACCTGGCGCAGGACCTGCCCCCGCAGGACGCCCACCTGGTGGCCCCCACCGCGATGCTGGTGGCGCGCGCCGGCACCCACCCGGCCCTGGTGCAACTGCTGGTGCAGGCCGCCCACGACATCCACGGCGGCCCGGGCTGGTTCCAGCACAAGGGCGACTTTCCCAACACCCGCAACACCGACTTCCCGCTGGCCGCCGAGGCCGACCGCTACTTCCGCAACGGCCCGCCCCTGCTGCAGCGCTACCTGCCGTTCTGGTTCGCCAACCTGTTCGACCGCATGTGGGTGGTGCTGCTGTCCATCGTCGCGGTGCTGATCCCGCTGTCGCGCGTGGTGCCGCCGCTGTACCAGTTCCGCATCCGCTCGCGGGTGTTCCGCTGGTACGGACAGCTGCGGGCCGTGGAAGATGCCGTGGGGCTGCGCCCTGCCGATGAATTGAAGCGCGAGCTCGACGCGATCGAATCGAAGGTGGAGCGGGTGACGGTGCCGCTGTCGTATGCAGACGAGCTGTATTCCTTGCGCAGCCACATCGCGATGGTGCGAGGGCAATTGAACAACGGGCCCGTCAACCGCGCCTGAAAACCAGCACCAGGTTGTTCGCCGGCATCGCCACCCGCTTCACGAACACCAGCCCTTCGCGCTGCGCACCAGCCACCACATCCGCCAGCCGCCGCAGGCCCCACAGCGGATTGCGGGCGCGCAGGTCCAGGTCGAAGGCCACATTGCCCGGCGCGGTCGGCTCGCCGTCCACGAGATAGGGCCCATACAGCGCGAGCACACCACCCGGCAACAGATGCCGCGCGGCGCCCTGCATCAGCGCGGCGCAGGTGGCCCAGGGCGAGATGTGCAGCATGTTGGCGCAGTACAAGGCGTCGAACGCGGCCGGCGGCATCGGCCAGGCCGGCGACAGCACGTCCAGGTGCAGCGGCGGCAACACGCGGTCCCGGTCGGCGCAGCGCGCCGCGATGCCCGGCAAGGCCTGGGCGTCGCCGTCGGTCGGCTGCCAGGTCCAGTCCGGCATTTCCGCCGTGAAGTGCTCGGCATGCTGGCCCGTGCCGCTGGCGATCTCGAGCACACGCGCCGTCGCGGGCAGCAGGTCGCGCAGCACCGCGAGGATCGGGCCCTTGTTGCGCTCGGACGGGGCGCTGAATGGCAAGGCGTCGGCGGCCATGGCGCTCAGGCCTCCTCGGCCTCGATGACCAGGCGCAGGCGCGCCGCGCCGCCCACCTGGGTGACGGCACGCACCCGCAGCGCCTGGCCCAGGCCCACGTCGCAGCGGCAGTGGTAGTCGAGCGAATCGGACTGGCCAGGAACGCCGGCGTCGACATGCGTGTCGATGCGCCGCTGCCACTGGCGCCGGCCATCGAGCTCCACGGTCATGGCATGCCAGGCCGGACTGCCGTCGGCGGGCGCGCGCACGACGAAGCGCACATCCACGTCGAACACCCGGCGGCGCTGCGCGCTGGCCGGAATGTCCAGGTTGGCGACGTCGGCGGCGCCGGCATCGACGAACCAGCGTTCAGGGGCTTCGGACATGGTGGATGGCAAGGAGAGCAAAGTGACCGGCGACCGGCTCTGCGGCTGGCAAGGAGGGCGCATTATCCCGACGCGCCGTACCATGCCGGCCATGAGCTCGAATACCCCGCACGACACCGATGAATCCCCGCCCTCCGACGAGCCCGTGAAGGAGGCCCGGCTGTGGCACGACAACGGCTGGACGGCCCGCGTGATCAAGAACGAGGACGACGAGGGCTGGGCCGTGGAGATGATCAAGGACGGCGAGCCCGAGCCCGCGCTCGTGGGGCCCTGGACCATGGGCCGCGACAAGAAGAACCCCAAGCCGCTGGACACGTCCGCCTTCAACACCCTGGTGAAGACCGCCGCCGAAGTGCTGCGCCGCCATGAGCAGGCATTGCATGCCTTGCACCACAAGAGCGTCGTCGTCAGCACCGCGGCGGGCCGCATCACGGTGACGCTGGACATCGTGCCCGACGAGGACGACCCTCATGGGCTGCTCGCGGCACGGGACGCCGACGGCGAACCGCTGGCGCAGGTGCGCGTGGCGGCCAACTACCGATTCAGCACCGCCAATGCCGAGGCCTGGATCGAAGGCGGGTACCGCCGGCCCTCGTAGCGCCGGATCGAGCCCCGCACAGCGCGGCCATCCATCGCGCGACAGGCTCGCGGCGACGATCGCTCAGAACTTGCGCACCTCGATGTTGTTCTTCACCAGCGCGTAGCCCAGCTGCCGCGGGGTGACGCGCAGCAGACGTGCCGCCTTGGCCTGCACCCAGCCGCATTGCTCCATGGCCCAGATCAGGCGCTCGCGCTCGCCGTCGGGCGGCTCGGCTGGCAGCTCCTTCCTGTCGGCGGACGGCGCCACCTGCGAGGTGGGCCCGATGCGGGTGACGCCATTGGCATCGGGCGCAGGTGCGGCAGGTGCCGAGGCTGGCCGCGCCGCGGGCAGGCCGGCGATGGCCGCCACCGCGTCGGCCTTGTCGACGAAGTGCAGCGTCTGCGTCAGGCAGCGGTTCTGCTTGCACGGGAAGGCCAGGTCGCGGATGGTGTCGCCCTGCACCATGGTGGCCGTGCGCTCGATGCAGTTCTCGAGTTCGCGCACGTTGCCGGGCCAGTAGCAGTGCGTCAGCACCGCCATGGCCTCGGACGTGACGCGGAGCTGGCGGCGGTTTTCCTTGTTGTATCGGTCGATGAAATGCGCCACCAGCGGCGGGATGTCGGCCCGGCGCTCGCGCAGCGGCGGCAGGAAGATGCTGACCACGTTGATGCGGTAGTACAGGTCGGCGCGGTACTCGCCGCGCTGCACCATCTTCTCGAGGTCGCGGTTGGTGGCGCAGATCAGCCGCACGTCCACCTTCACGGGCTTGGTGCCGCCCACGCGCTCGAACTCGCGCTCCTGCAGCACGCGCAGCAGCTTGGCCTGGAAGCCGGGCGAGATGTCGCCGATCTCGTCCAGGAACAGCGTGCCTCCGTGGGCCAGCTCGAAGCGGCCCTTGCGCTCGCCGATGGCGCCGGTGAAGGCGCCCTTCTCGTGGCCGAAGAGCTCGCTCTCCAGCAGCGATTCGGTGAGCGCGGCGCAGTTCACCTTGATGAAGGCCTCGTCCTTGCGCGGCGACAGGAAGTGGATGGCGCGGGCGATCGCCTCCTTGCCGGTACCGGACTCGCCGCGCAGCAGCACGGTGGCGCGCGAGGGCGCGGCCTGGTGCACCTCGTTGAACACCTGCTGCATGGGCTTGGATTCGCCGATCACGTTGTCCAGCGTGTGGCGGCCGCGCGGCTCGCGGCGCAGGGCCTTCTGCAGGCGCGTGGTCTCCTGCTGCAGGCGCTGGTGCTCGTCGCGCACCGCCTGGTGCAGCGAGGTGGCCTGGGCCAGCAGCGTGGCCACCATGGTCAGGATGCGCTGGTCGTCGGACAGGCGCGCGCCGCCCTCCACCTCGCGCTGCGCGGCCAGCACGCCCACCAC
>Ga0075163_10012947_pt1 | contig 10849 bp, 7 predicted proteins | sample JI1023141ADNA_FD_71478 | JGI IMG/M metagenome (GOLD analysis project Ga0075163, IMG submission 71478) | Wastewater effluent complex algal communities from Wisconsin, to seasonally profile nutrient transformation and Carbon sequestration -... | ecosystem: Engineered > WWTP > Effluent > Algae...
TCAACCTCTCAACAAATCAACCCCTCAACAAATCAACAAATTAACAAATCAACAAATCAACACCTTCCTTACAACAGTTCGATGTAAAAAATCAGTTCCGAATTCGGCGGGATAGAACCCTGGCCTTGTTCGCCGTAGCCGAGTGGGGCAGGGATGAACAGGTATGCCTTGCCGCCGTGGTTGAGCAACTGGGCGCCTTCGTCGAAACCTTTGATCATCTGACCGACACCGGCAGCGAAAGGCAGGGCCTGGCCGCGGGAGAAGGAGTCGTCAAAGTGTTTGCCGTTGGTCAGCACACCGTAGTAGTGGGTTTTGATTTGCTCGCCTTGTTTGACTTTTTCGCCGGTGCCTTGTTCGACTACCATCATTTTGAGGCCCGAAGCCGTGGTGGTCAGTTTGCCGTTGAGTTTGCCCGCTTTGTAGTCGGCGGCCATAGCAGTGACCATAGTGGCCACACCTGCAGCGCGTGTTTTGGCTTCTTCACCGATTTTCTGCTCTTCCATGGCTTTGCGCTGTTCCTCAGCCAGTTTTTGCTGGATTTCTTCCTGCGAGACGATTTTTTCGAGCACGATTTCGTAGCGCACCTCTTTGGCATCTTTCAATGCCGGGGGGATGAATTTCTGGAGGAAAGAGTCGATGGTTTCGTAGATGGTGACGCTGTCGCCCACACCCGAAAGCAGGAGGGCGTCGTACACAGCCGGAACACGCTGCGGAAGTTTGTCGGCCGAAGGCAATTCAAATTCACGCGGGCCGCCGAAATTTTTGCGGGTGCTGCCCATGAGCGAGTCGCCGATGAAGGCTTCAAAGTGGAACATAACGGTTTCGCCCGCTTTCGGTTTTTGACCGCCCTTGTCGGTGTGGTTGACATAACGGTAGCCGTGCTCCGTTTTGATGCCGTCGTTTTTACAAGCGATTTGAGTAACCAGAATGGCTGCGAGAGCCAACATCAATAATGTACGCATTTTCTTGAAAGTGAATGAGTAATGAGCAAATGAATGTTGCGGGGATATAGGATTTTCAGACTTTGTTCGGCAGAAGAAAGTGCTTCCGGCGGGCCAAGTCCAGATCTCCGGAATCCGGTTAATTATCTTTCAAAAGTGCCTCTTTGTATTGAGGCAATAGGTCCTTGAATTTTTGAATCGTCGCTTTCAGGCTGTCGTGCGAATAGGCGCCTGCCGCATTTTTGTGGCCGCCGCCGTTAAAATGCTTCTTGCAAATATCCTGCACGTCAAAGTCGCCCTTGGATCGCAGGCTCAATTTGACAACAGTCGGCTGATTGTGAATGAAAACAGCCAGCCGTACATCTTTGATCGTAAGCAGGTAATTCACAATCCCTTCCGAGTCACCGCGCTGGATGTTGAATTCCTCATAATCCTTTTTCGACAACCAGATCATGGCGGTGCGGAATTCCGGGAAGTATTCGAACCGGTTGAAAAGGCAGTGCCCCAACAGGCGCAGGTTCTTTTCTTTTTGGGAGTTGAAAATCATATCCTGCACCGCCGAATCGTCCACACCGCGCTCCACCAAATCAGCCGCAATGCGGTAAACCAGCGGGTTGGTGGCATGCCGGAACGACCCCGTATCGGTCACCAGGCCCGTGAAAATACATTTGCCCACCACCGGATTTATTTTTTGCGCATCGCCCATGCCCGTGATAAAACGATAGACCAGTTCGCAGGTGCTGCTGGCTTCCGGTTCGCTGTACATATAATCGGCAACGGGGTCGGGGTACAAGTGGTGGTCGATGAGGATGCGGGTGCCTGGCAAATCCCTGGTAAAATCGCCCATCTTGTCAATTCGGCTCAATGCGTTGAAATCCAGAAAGATAAACACGTTTTTTTTCAACATCACATGTTTACACTCCTCGGTGTGGATGTCCCACACCAGGATTTCATCCGCGCCGGGCAATGCTTCAAATTCTTCCGGAAACTCCGAAGGGAACAACACATGTACCGTATGGCCGTATTGTTCCAGGTAGTGCCGCATGGCGAGGCTGCTTCCGATCGCATCTCCGTCGGGATTGCGGTGCGAAAAAATGGCCACGTTTTGCGGTTGGTGGATGAGTTGTTTGAGTGTTACCGGAAATTCCATGTGTTCAGAAATCGGCGATTGGAGTGTATAACTGGCGATTGGAAGTTGCAGTTTTGGGCAATTCCAAACTAAATATTGCCCTGGTGCATCCAAAAAGGCGCGCAAAAGTAGGTGATTCGAGGCTCATTCATCGGTCTTGCCGGATATTATTTTTAGGAAAACCTTTTTTAGTACCCTGTTTGAAATAAAATCTTGCCCTACCTTTGCGGCCCTTTACCACCCAACGGTTATTCACTTTATTACTCATTCACTCATTTACTCAATAATATGGCAGGTAAGCGCACATTTACCATGATCAAGCCGGACGCAGTCCGCGCCGGCAACATTGGCAATATTCTTCAGATGATCAACGCCGCCGGATTCCGCATCGTGGCGATGAAACTGACCAAACTCAGCCTTGAAAAAGCAGGCGAATTTTATGCGGTACACAAAGAGCGCCCGTTCTACGGCGAACTTTGCGAATTCATGAGCAGTGGCGCCATCGTTGCCGCCATTCTGGAAAAAGACAACGCAGTGGAAGATTTCCGCACCCTCATTGGCGCTACCAACCCCGCCAATGCCGCTCCGGGCACCATTCGCGCCAAATACGCTACCAGTGTCGGTGAAAACGCTGTACACGGCTCCGACAGCGACGAGAATGCTGCCATCGAGGGCGCATTCCATTTCGGTGGTGTGGAAATGTTTTGATCCGAATGGATCAATACGGATCGTTTCGAACTCCTGTGATTACCAAATCACAGGAGTTTTTTTGTGCCGGTTATTTTTTATAGAATATTTTATGTGGTAATAAATTCCGCACTTGACATTTTTATGCAAAATTTATTTGCAAATCAGGCGGATATTTCATTACATTTGGTGGTCCAACGAATCATTTGAACCCCTTCAATTCATTTCACATGTCATTGCCCCAAAAACGACTTGTCTTTCCCCTCTGTTGAGCGTGCCACGCAGCAGAGGGGAAAGTTTTTTAGTGGCCGCAACCGAACAAGCAAATAAGCCACAAAAACTAGACTATTCATAAACCTTAGTCTCATTTCAAATGAAAAAAACGCTTGTTCAAATCTCGATAATTGCCGCCTTCATGGCTTTGTGCCATGTCTCTGCCACGGCCCAGTCGCTGTATTTCTACCTGTACAACAACACGGGCAAAACCTTTACCAAGATTTATGTAAGTCCTTCGGAGTCTGATAGTTGGGGTAATAACCTCATCCCGACTTCCTATCTTTATTCAGGATATCAAACGAAAATACTCATACCGGCCACCTATGGCGAAACCTGCTATTTCGACCTGAAAGTGATCACGACAGACGGCACATCCTACAAATTCACATCACTGGACATCTGCCAACTATTCCGCATTACCATACACTGGAACTGGACCTACACCACGGAGTGGGAATAAATCGCCCCTCTGGATGAACGACAACTCCTGCAGGTATTTTATCTGTCCGGATATCCATCGCTTTGATACATTTGCGGAGGGTTTGTTTCAGGACAAGCCCTCCGCTTTTTGTGCGGAATCAACCCGATCTGAGTGTCTCAAATTATGTCGGCCTCAACGAATCATTGAATCCGGCAATCTCCAATCGATTCATTATGGACAAGCGCAACAAAATCTGGGTAGGCGTCGTATTTGGCCTTTTGCTTCCGGCCATTGGCGCCATCTTTATTTTCAATCTCTTCAAAATACTGGCTATGCTGGGCGGCGCCAGTGGCGAAGGATTCACGCCGAATTTCCGCGAACGCACCAGCGTCGTCATTGCGCTGGCTCTCAACCTGTTTCCCATGAACATATTCCGGAAACAACGCTGGGAAAACGCCATGCGCGGGATCGTGATCATCACCACCATCCTGGCCTTTGCCTGGGTGGGGCATTATTCGCTGGAATGGTTTTGAAGCCACAGCCTCACATTCCATAGTCGCGTTCAACCAGGCAAATGCGCGTTTTAAAAGCCAAATACCATTTTTCCCGACCCAATCGCTGGGCCACCAGATGTTCGGCATTGGCCTTCCATTGCCGGATGGCATCCAGACTTTCCCAATAAGAAACGGTGATGCCAACTTCATTGCGCGCCGATTCGACACCCAAATATCCGGGCTGACTGGCCGCCAGCCGTACCATGTGCTCTGCCATGACAGCATAACCGTCGTCGATTTCTGTGCGGACCGAACTAAAAATCACGGCGTAATAAGGCGGAGCAGGCGTTGTTGCTATCATTGTATTTAATGTTGGTTAAAAATTCACTCATTCACCCATTCACTCATTCACCCATTAAAATGGAATACCGCCGTCTTGGAAAATCGGGTCTTCAGGTGAGCACACTTTCGCTCGGCTCCTGGATCACCTTCGGAAAACAAATTGAAGACAATACCGCCGAACGGCTCATGGCCATTGCTTACGAGCGCGGCGTCAATTTTTTTGACAACGCTGAAATTTATGCCCGCGGCCAGAGTGAAATCGTGATGGGCAAAATTCTAAAAAAAATGAACTGGGAGCGCAGTTCCTGGCTCGTTTCTTCCAAAGTATTTTGGGGCGATGGCGGCAAAAAACCAAACCAGACCGGGCTGAGTCGCAAGCACGTAGTCGAAGGTTGCCATGCTGCCTTGCGCCGGCTTCAGGTGGATTACCTCGATCTGTTTTTCTGCCACCGACCCGACAAGAATACGCCCATTGAGGAGACGGTATGGGCGATGAATCACCTGATTGCGCAGGGAAAAATCCTGTATTGGGGCACCTCGGAATGGAGCGCCCAGGAGATCATGGAGGCACACATGGCGGCCCGGGCCAACCACCTGATCGGCCCCGTGATGGAACAACCGCAATACAACATGTTTCACCGCGCCAAGGTGGAGGTAGAATATGCACAGATTTATAAAACCGTGGGGCTGGGCACCACCATCTGGTCGCCTTTGTATTCGGGCGTACTGACAGAGAAATACCTGGACCAGTTTCCCAGGGACGGCCGCCTGAGTCTGGAAGGCTTCGAATGGCTGCGCGAACGCAACCTGACACCGGCCCATATCGAAAAGGTGCGGGCATTGCACGGAATAGCCAAAGATCTGGGTGTTTCGCTGCCCAAACTGGCCATCGCCTGGTGCGCCCAAAACCCGAACGTAAGCAGTGTGATTCTGGGGGCTTCCAAACCGGAACAACTGGAAGAGACCCTGGAAAGCCTCGAAATAGTAAAACTGCTGACGCCGGAAGTCAACGGGCTGATAGAGGACACGCTGGACAACAAACCGGTCGCGCCGGAGTATTGAAGCGGCACTCCCTAAAATACCCTGCAAGGAGGGTGTGTCAAAAGGTTGATGCGTGTTGATAGAAATTTATCAGGTTGATATTTTGATCCGAAAAAGGGCACAGATTCGGCCCTTTTCCCCGTCAAAAATCAACTTTTATAAACCCTGTCAACTTTATCAACCTTTTGATACACCCTCCTTTTTTTATGTGGCCATGCAGCGGGAAGTGGTATTTCGGCCTCTTCCAAATAAACCTCCATAACACAAAACAAACGACCATACCAACCTTTTTATGAAGACCATCTTGCTCGCCCTTTTGCTTGGTTTGGCAGGCATACTGCATGCGCAAAGCATCGAAACCACCCCAATCACCTTCGAATGCGCAGAAACCCCGCTCCGCTGGCTGCACGCGCAGCAGCATCCCGAATCCATGTTGCGCCAGGAAAAGGCTGACCAAACCATCCTCGAAAATACACTCGCCGGGGTGACTGCTGCCAAATCGTCGGCGCCGGTTTTTACGCTGCCTGTGGTGGTGCACATCATTCACAACAACGGCCCGGAAAACCTGTCCGATGCGCAGGTATTCAAAGCGATCCAGCACCTGAACGACGCCTTTGCCAACAGCGGACCCTTTGCCGAGCCGGGTTCGGGCGTGAATACGCAGATTCAGTTTTGCCTGGCCAGGCGCACCCCCGACGGGTTGGCTACCAACGGTATCGTCCGGGTGCAGTCACCTTTGACCCATTTGACCCTGGAAATCGACGACCAGGATATGAAAGACCTGAGCCGCTGGAACCCTGCGACTTATGTCAATATATGGGTTGTTGGGTCCATCACCAGCGCCTCGGCCGGCCCGGGTGTTGCAGGTTATGCCACCTTGGCGGGCTCACACGGCGACCCGAACGACGGCCTGGTGGTGGAAGCCGCTTTTTTTGGTGTTGATCCCGAACTGGAGACGGTTGCCATCCATGAAATCGGGCATTACCTCAATTTGTACCACACTTTTGAAGGAGGTTGTCCCAACGACGATTGTACCATCCACGGCGACCGCGTGTGCGATACACCGCCGGATCAGGCACAACACACGACCTGCCCTTACAATTCCTGTTCCACTGACGCCAATGCGCCGGCATCCAACCCCTTCTCTACGGATGTGGATGACATGACTGAAAATTACATGGATTATTCTCCGTTCAGTTGTTATTCCCGGTTTACACAGGGGCAATCGGATCGCATGCGCCTGACTGTTGAATACATCCGAAACAGCCTGCTGGATTCCAAAGGGTGTGTTGATCCGTGCACTTTGCCCCTGTTGGCCGGATTCGCAGCCAATCCGGATACGGTGATTGCCGGAGGCAGCGTCGTTTTTACCAATCAAAGCAGTGGCGCTGCCTATTTTGACTGGTTGCTCGATGGCGGAATGTTTTCAGACCAGCCCAATCCCATTTACACCTTCGATTTACCGGGTTTGTACAACGTTACCCTGATCGGCAACAACGACGATCCGAACTGTACCGATTCCATGTCGCAAACCATCGTGGTGACCTGCCCGGTGGTCGCCGGTTTTACTGCAAGTTCGGAGGACGTTCTGATTGGCGAACCGGTGACTTTTACCAACACTTCCATCAATGCCTCGGGCTTTGAATGGTACGTCAACGGGGTGCTCAATGCCACCACGCTCAATTTTACCCAAAGTTTTGGGACGGCAGGCGTTTATTCGGTCGTGTTGCAGGCAACAGGCGCCTGCGAAGCCTCATTTACCCGTTTGATTATTGTGCGGTCGCTTTGCTCCGGCGATGCGGCCCAGTTCCAATACCCCATTCCGGATGAGGACGATTTTATTTGGCCGGCATTTACCAGGAGTAATGCGCAAGGGGCCGTTTTTATGGCCGGCAGCAAGGGCACTACCCAATTTGTATCCAAGGTGTTGCCCAACGGGTCCATGCCCTGGGTAGTCTATGATTCATTTCCCGCTGCCCAATCCGGATTCAAATCGGGTTTGTTCACCACTTCGGATAACGCACTGATCTATTTAAATTACAACACCGGCAGCACCGGTTTTCTGGTAAAAAGGGACCAAAATGGACAGGAGTTGTGGAGCCGGAAAATTCAGATCACATCCCCCGGCCAATATGGTATGCAGTATTTGTGCCCCCATCCCAACGGCAACATTTCCTGCATTTTCGCGCTGAGTACCGGCTTTCAGTTGTATCATTTTGATCCAGACGGCAACCTGCTGTGGGTCCGAAACCTGAACGGCAACCTGGTAGAAGTCAACAATATCCGGGCGGCAGCGAACGGAGGCATCTGGGTTTCGGGCGTGATGAAAGTGGGTATTGAAAATCGGGCGTTGATCGTCAGGCTGGATGCCAGCGGCAATTTTCTGTGGAGCAAGCAATATCAGATACCCATGCTGTTCGCATTTGGTTGCATCCTGGAAAATTTGCCGGACAATGGTTTTTCGCTGGTTTATCGTGCCGACGGTACTTCCAACGACCTGAAATCATTTCTGATTCGCTGCGATGCTGCCGGCAATGTCCTGTGGAGCAAACGCTACGACGTTCCCGGGCTGACCAACCCGCAAATCAGCAAACCCATCCTGATGCCGGACGGCAATTACCTGGACTGGACAAGGGAAGGTCTTAATCAGGGCAATGATTTCCTGATATCCTTTTATATCAGCAAGATTGACCCGGACGGGAATGTGTTGTGGACGAGGCACCTCGACCTGCCCCAAACCGACTGGGACAATTTGACGGCGCCCATCGCAGTCGGTGGCCGATTGTATTATTTCATGACGAACTTTCCGGATGAGATTTTCCGGTTCAACACTGACTGGAACAACCCCGAACCCTCCACCTGCTACCTCAGCCCGGCAAGCCTGGTGGCCAGCCCGCTCAATATCACTGCCCTCAATGGCCCCCTGATTACCGTCAGCAATACCGCCAGCCAAATTACACCCTACACCGGCGGCTCCACCCCGCTCGCCCTGGCAGAACCGACACCAACCTGTGGCGATTTGCCGCCCTGTCCGGAGATGTGCGACAACGGGCTGGACGACGACGAGGACGGCTACGTTGATTGTTTTGACAGCGATTGTGATTGTTTCAATGGAGTGGATTGCACCAGCCTGCCGCCGGCCGACAACTTCGATGCGCGACTGGCCTGGGAGTCGCCGGTGGACCACCTCAGTTGGACCGGCGTGCCCATTGTCGCCAACCTGAACCCGCAAACGGACAGCCTGCCGGAAATCATTGTTCCGGTTGCCGCCCCCAGTTTTTTTGCACCGGCGCATACTTTTCAAATTTTCAGAGGAGATGGCGCCAATGCGGGCAGCCCCGACCAAATTTTTTTTCCAGTGGGTTTTGACTGGGAATTAACGGCCCACCCGGCCATTGCAGACGTGAATTCCGACGGGGTGCCTGAAATGCTGATGCTGGAATCGGATGGGTACATCAGGGTGTACCGGAACTACACGCCCGGGGCCAATCCCTGCATGCAATACTGGTTAGGGTCGGACCAGCCGACCGGGCTTGTGAACATTCGCCCCATGCTGGCAGACTTTGACCAGGACGGAACGCCGGAAGTGTATGCCGGCAACGACGTATTTCGTTTCAATTTCTCCGACCCGGCCAACCCCCAGTTGTTGCGGGTGCTGGACGGCAGCGGCCCGGCCGGCCAGTTTTTGGGCGGCGCCAACGCGGTGACTGCTGCCGATCTGCTTTCGCCGGCCGATTGCAACGGAGACCCCGATTGCAATGGACTGGAACTGGCCGCCGGATCGGTCATTTATTCGATCGACATCGATCTGCTGGATGGAGATGGCTACCAGATCAAAGTGGCCAGAAATCTGAATACCTTTGAACCGGTTTATACCTGGGATGACGGATTTACCACAGTGGGTGACATTGATCTGGATGGCATCCCGGATGTGGTGGTCAGTTCGAAGCGGTTCAACCTCTTGGGGACACGATACGGCGTTTATGTATGGAATAAAAACGGTCTGGTGCGGTTTTTCGAAATATCGACTCCGACAGCCATTTTCGGCGGTCTGCCCACCATCGCCAATGTGTACGATGACACACAATCGGGCGCCGCCAAGGACCTTCCGGAAATCATTATTTGCAGCAACAAAAAACTCAGTTGTTTGAATATCAATGCCGCGAACGCCACACCCGCGCAACCCTGGTGGTGGGACCTGGTCACGACCGACGAATCCGGATTCACAGGCTGCACGGTGTTCGATTTCAATGGCGACAAACTCCAGGAGATTGTTTATCGCGATCAAAGCGACCTGCGCATCATGTACGGTGGTGCGGCTCCCTTCCCACCCGGTGTGGACAGCCAGCGCAACTGGTGGAAAACGGTCACGGGCAGCGGTACAGCGGATGAATTTCCCGTGGTAGCGGATTTGGACAACGACGGCCAGGCTGAAATCGCCGTGACGGGCACCGTAGTCGAGTGGACTTCGATCAACCAGAAGAAAGGCCGGCTGCGTGTTTTTGAAAGCAATGCGGCTCCCTGGATGCCTTGCCGGAAACTCTGGAACCAGTTCAACTACAACCCCGTCATCGTCAACGACGATCTCAGCATTCCGGCCGAACAACAAAAACACTGGCTCGAATTCCCGGGTCCGGGCGGCGGCAAATGGCCGTTCAATACCTTTCTGGCACAATTGCCCTTGCTCAATAATAACTACCAACCAGCATACCCTGCCGCCGATGCGCTTGCGGATTCGATTCAGGTTGTCTGCGAGGGTAATTTTCTGAAAATCAAAGTAAAAATTTGCAACAACGGCAGTGCTGAATTGCCGGCTAACACCCCGGTGGCGTTTTACAAAGCCGATCCGACGCTGGTGAACGCCGCTTTGCTCGGCACGCTCCAATACACCAATGCCGCGGTGCCTGCGGGCGACTGCCGGTATTTCAATTTTACCTTGCCGACTTTCGACGGGCCGATTTTCGGCGCGGTAAACGACAATGGCCTGGTGCCCAGGCCCTATTCCCTTTCCAACGATTTTCCCGGCAGCAACTTGCCGGAATGCCATTTTCCAAACAATCTTTTTTATCTGAACGGGACCGCGCCGGGGCCTGCACTGGATTTGGGACCCGACCGGGCCTCCTGCCTGAGCAGCATTGAGGTGCTGCACGCCGGCGGCGGTTTTGACGAATACAAATGGCAAAACGGGTATGCCGACAGTGTTTATACCGCCTACGGACCGGGCAAATACTGGGTGCAGGTAAAGGACGGTTGCGGCAACGTACAATCCGACACCATCCAGGTGGCGCTGACCGCCCTTGCCGGTCCCGAACTGGGTGCTGACCAAACATTGTGCATCGGCGATTCCGTCGTCCTGAATGTCGGCGGTTTTGCCAAGGTCGCCTGGACGCCCGGCAATGCCGTGACTTGTACCGATTGCCCTGAAATCGTGGTCAAACCGGCCACCTCGACCACCTTCCGGGTTACGGTACAAACGGGCGATTGCATTGCAACGGATTCGGTGCGCATAGTCGTTTGG
>Ga0075163_10012948_pt1 | contig 10849 bp, 7 predicted proteins | sample JI1023141ADNA_FD_71478 | JGI IMG/M metagenome (GOLD analysis project Ga0075163, IMG submission 71478) | Wastewater effluent complex algal communities from Wisconsin, to seasonally profile nutrient transformation and Carbon sequestration -... | ecosystem: Engineered > WWTP > Effluent > Algae...
CCCAAACCCCACTATCGCCCGCTGACCAAGTTCGAGAACCGCGGCATCAAGCTCGGGCACGGAGTATGGGACTTAGTGTTTGAACGGGTGTAGAGCCTTTTAGCCCTCAGGCTGACCATGGCCCTGCACCGGCCTAACCCTCCCCCCAACCGAAACGGCGTGGGTGCCAGCTGCGTGGTGCTGCCCGCCGGGCCGTGGACGCTGCTCATCGACTTTTTGCCGCAGCGCTTTCCAGGCGTCAGCACGGATACCTGGCTGCAGCGCCTGCACGCGGGCGATGTGATCGACGACCAGGGCCGGGTGCTGGGCCCCGATGCACCCTACTGCGCCGGACTTCGCCTGTACTACTTTCGCGCGCTGGCCACCGAACCGCACATTCCCTTTGAGGCCACGATACTCTGGCAAGACGACCATTTGCTGGTGGTGGACAAGCCGCATTTTCTGCCGGTAATGCCCTCCGGCAAATACCTGCAGGAGACGGTGCTGATCCGCCTGAAGAACGGGTTGGGGCTAGAGGCGCTGTCCCCCATCCACCGCATTGACCGCGACACCGCCGGGCTGGTGCTGTTCTCCAAACAGGTGGCCAGCCGAGGCGCCTACCAGGAGCTGTTCCGCACGCGCCAGGTCGACAAGACCTATGAATGCATCGCACCCTGGAACCCGGACTTGCCCTGGCCGCTGAAACGCGAAAGCCGTATGGCCCCGTCCGCCCACTTCATGCAACAGGCCGAGGTGGACGGCGCACCCAATGCACTGACCCACATCACGCCCATCGAGGTGTTGGACGCATTGGCCCGTTATGCGCTGAAGCCCATCACCGGCCAGCGCCACCAGTTGCGTGTGCACATGGCGGCTTTGGGTTTACCCATTGTGGATGACGGCATCTACCCGGTTCTGACACCAGAAGGCGTCGCCGACTACGACCGGCCCTTGCAGTTGCTGGCGAAAAGTATTGCGTTTACCGACCCCTTGACCGGCGAGGCGCGGCGTTTCGAAAGCCACAAAAAACTACGGGGACTGGCAGAAGTTCAATGTCAAACTACTGCCTAGCCCCCGTAATCATTACACAAGATGCTACCATTTAGATAGCATTTGCCTCAGCCGTTTACGACCACTGCACCTTGCCACTGGCGCTGTACCAGGCGTCCACCTTGGCATTGACTTCACCTTCAATGCGCGAGCGTTTAATCTTCATGGTGGGCGTCAGGAAGCCGTTTTCAATGGTCCAAGGCTGCTGTGCGATCACAATCATTTGCAGTTTTTCATGGTTGACCAGCTCGGCATTGACGTCCTTGAGCAACTGGGTCAATTGGGCCTCTACTTCCTTACGGAATGCAGGGTCTTTTTGCTTGGGTCGCACGTCTTCTGCCAGCATCACCATGGCGTAAGCAGCGGGTTGACCCAGCCCGGACACCATGCTCATTTCAACCAGCGGGTGCGCATTCAGGCTGTTCTCAATGGGCGCCGGCGCCACGTATTCGCCTTTGGAGGTTTTGAACAACTCCTTGACCCGTCCGGTGATCTTTAGCAGACCATCGGCACGGCGCTCACCCCGGTCACCGGTGCGGAAGAATCCATCGGCAGTGAAGACTTCTGCATCCAGATCAGGGCGTTTGTAGTAGCCCACCAGCTGCCCAGGAGACTTGATCAGGATCTCGCCCTCTTCGCTGATACGTACCTCAACGCCCGGAAGTGGCACGCCCACGCAGCCAGGCATGTTGATCTCGGGCGTTGAGTTGTGCGAATAGGCAAAGTCTTCCGACATCGCATAACCCTCAATCATGTTGAGGCCCAGACGGCGATACCAGTTAATCAGATCTGCCGGAATAGGCGCCGAGCCGCTGCCGGCCAGCAGGGCCTGGTCCAGGCCCAGGTTCTTGAGGACCTTGCGTTTGACAATACCGCTCAAGATAGGAATGCTGAGCAAGCGGTTCAGCTTCTTGGGTGGCATCTTGGCGAACACACCTTGCTGGAACTTCAGCCACAAGCGGGGTACGGAAATGAAGGTCGTAGGCCGTGCGCGATTCAGGTCCGCAACAAAAGTGTCCAGGCTTTCGGCAAAAAAGACATGGGTCTTGCCGTCCACCATGGATGCACATTCCACCCAGGCGCGCTCAAACACGTGGGCCAGCGGCAGATAGGACAGGATGCGGTTGTCATCAATGTCCCCAATTCGCGATTTGATGTCCTTGGAAATGTTTTCACTGACCTGGGTGATGCGCTCAAAGCTGTGCATCACGCCTTTGGGTGTGCCGGTTGACCCGGAGGTGTAGAGCAGAATGGCAATGTCCTTGCCATCGCGCGCAATGCGGCCGGTCAGCGGCTTGGTGCGGCCGACAATCGCGTCCCACTGCTCATAACTATTTTTGGGAGCCAGAGGGAAGGAAATGCAGGGCAACGACGCTGGAATACCCGGCTTTTGCTGTTCCCAGGTGTCGAGTTTGCCAATAAACAGCATGCTCGCACCGCTGTGCTCCAGGACATAACCGATGGTTTCTGCGGTCTCAGTCGGGAAGATCGCGACCGTGGTGCATCCAGCCATCCAGATAGCCAACTCGGCCATGAAAAAGTGGGCGCAGTTTTTGGACAACAGTGCAATGCGGGCACCAGGTTCGAATCCCTGCGCCTTGATGTGTGCCGCCATGCGACGCGCCTGATCCAGCGTCTGCTTCCATGTGTAGTCCACCACCTGACCGCCACCGACGGGTTGGGTTAAATAAACCCGGTCCGCCAGCTTGGCTTCGTGGTCGTACACATAGTCCAGAATCAGTTTGGGTTTAGCCACCGCGGGTCTCCTTGTAAGTTGAACGCAAAGAATACCCTATCGTGCAGCTCCGCGACACTGGGAAAAGCCCCTATACGCTATAGACAGGGCTCTCCAGACTGCGAATGCCAGCCGGTATATTCGGTGCTTCATGGGGTCTTGCGACCGCCTTCTCCCTCTGTTTTATTGGAATGTTTCTTGAGCCCTGAAAATTTGGCCGACCTGTCGTTGGCGGCGTTCGAGGCAGTCGTCTGCGCGACACCCGGCTTCCGTCCTCGCCTGGGCCAGCACGAAATGGCCGCCTGTGTGGCCGCCACGCTGGCCCGCGCCGACCTGGGTGAACACCCCACACCCGCCAAGGCCATCGCCGTCATCCAGGCCGGCACCGGTGTCGGCAAATCGGCGGCCTATGCGTCCACCGCCGTGGCGCTGGCACTGGAGCGCAAGACCCGGGTGCTGATCTCCACCGCCACCGTGGCGCTGCAGGAGCAGCTGATGACCAAGGACCTGCCCGCCTTGGCACTGACCATGGACAAGCCCTTCGTGTTTGCGCTGGCCAAGGGCCGCGGGCGCTACGTGTGCAAGCTCAAGCTGGAGCGACTGGTGGGCACCGGCGGCGCGCCGGAGGACCTGTTTGATGCCGATGACGACGCGCCCAAGCCGGCCAAGTTTGGCTCGGTGCTGTCGCAGGAAGAGGCCGAGGAGCGCCGCATCCATCTGTACGAGAACATGGCCACCCTGCTCGCCACCAGCCAATGGGATGGCGACCGCGACACCCTGGCCGAGGCACCGGACCCACGCGACTGGTCAACCGTCGCCGCCGAGCGCCACACCTGCACCGTGCGCCACTGCCCGCGTTTTCGCGACTGCAGCTACTACGAAGCCCGCACCCGCCTGGCCGAGGCCAATGTCATCGTCGCCAACCACGACCTGGTGCTGGCATCGCTGGGCATGAAGACCCTGCCCGACCTGGACAGCTGCCTGGTTATTTTTGACGAAGGCCACCACCTGCCCGCCGTCGCGCTGGACCAGTTTTCCAGCAGCATGGACATGAGCAACCTGCGTTGGCTGGACAAACTGCCCAAGATCGTGAACGAGGTCAGCAGTGCACTGCACCTGCATGCGGGCGAAGATGTGGCGACGGTGACCGGCCAGCTCAAGGGCGCGCTGACCCAACTGGCCCGCATGGCAATGGACCTGGTGTGGGGTCAGACCGGCCAGAACGCGGACGGCGGAGGCAAAGACGGTACGTTGCGCTTTGCCCATGGCCAGTTGCCCGAAGACCTGACCGAACCGGTCTCGCAAATCCACGCCCAGGCAACTGGTCTGTCCAAGGCACTGGAAGCGCTGGGGCTGGAGGTGAAGGCTGTGGCCAAGGAAGACCCCAGCCAGGCCACGTTATGTGCCCAGCTTTACGCCAAGATGGGTGCATTGGCGCCACGTCTGAATGGCGTGGTCTCGACGGCCAGCCTGCTGCTGGAGCATGGGCCACAACCCCTGGCCAAGTGGCTCCAGGCCGAGAGTGAACACGGCTACCTGACCATGACCGCCCACGCCTGCCCCATCGTGCCGGGCGACCTGTTGCGCCAGTTCCTGTGGAGTCAGGTGCGCGGTGCGGTGCTGACATCGGCATCGCTAACCAGCTGCGGCAGCTTTGACTACTTTCTGCACGAGGCCGGCCTGATCAACAACCCGAATGTGCAAGCGCTGGAAGTGGCCAGCCCGTTTGACTACAACCGCCAAGGCACGTTAACCGTGGTGCACACCACAGCCGACCCCAAGCAGGCCGACGCCTACACCCGCGAGATGGTCACCGAGCTGATGCAGGACCTGACCCAGGTGGAGACCGGCGCATTGGTGTTGTTCACCTCGCGCGCACAGATGCGGGTGGCCACCGAAGCCCTACCTGCAAGTTTGATGGAAGTGGTGCTGGTGCAGGGCACACAATCCCGCGCACGTTTGTTGGGTTCCCACATGGCGCGGGTGGAATCGGGTCTGCCATCGGTCATCTTCGGCATGCAGTCCTTTGGCGAAGGATTGGACCTGCCTGGCAAGTTATGCGACACGGTGTTTATCACCAAGTTGCCTTTTGCACCACCGTCTGAACCGGTGGACGAAGCCCGCGCCGAATGGCTGCGCAGTGTCGGGCGCGATCCGTTCAACGAGCTGGTGATACCCGCCACTGGCATCAAATTACTGCAATGGACTGGCCGCGCCATCCGTACGGAGGACGATCATGCGGCCGTTATTTGTTACGACAAGCGTTTGCAGTTGCAGACCTATGGTCGACGCATGTTGGCCGGTCTGCCGCCCTACCGACTTTTGCAGCGGAAAAATGGGCGTATTATTTGAAGCGCCTCTTCGCCCCGCCCGCCACTTTTCCGAGCCCTTGAACCATGACCCTGTCTACCAAAAACATTGTGTTGATCGTGTTTGCACTGCTACTCAGTGGCTGTGAATCCATGACCGTCTCGGAGTGCAAGGTGGCCGACTGGTCGCGCGTGGGTGCCGCCGATGGCGCCAAGGGAGAAAGTGACCGCCGAATTGCCGACTACACCGAAGACTGCGGCAAGGCCGGCATTGTTCCGAACGCCAAAGCCTATCGGCGGGGTTGGGATGTCGGAATTGTGCAATTTTGCACGGCAGCGAACGGCTGGCGCGAGGGCGTGCAGGGTCACTCCAGCAAAGCCTCGGTATGCCAGGGTCAGACGGGCTATTCCGCATTTTCCCGCTACCTGGAAGCCGGCCTGGAGGTCTACCGCCTCAATGAGAAAATTCAGCGCAATACCAGAGAGATCGCGCGGCTGCAGGACAAACTTGAGGCGTCAAAGAAAGACGATGAAAAGAAAGACATTCGCGCTGACCTGCGCCACCTGGATCGCGAACAATTCCGTCTCAGAAATATGTTGACGCAGCAGCAGTTTCTCAAACCATGAAGCGGGTGTTTGGCGCGCTGGTCAGACCGGCTGCTGACCGAGCTGCAACTTGACTTCAGCGATAGCCTCGTTGGACAAGCGGTTCCCGTACTGACTGACCACCCGACCTGCGGCCATGTTTGCAAACCACGCGGCGTGGGTGTGGGTGTGTCCGTGGGTTGCCGCGTACAAAAAGGCCCCCGCAAACATATCCCCTGCCCCATTGGTATCCAGAGCTTTGACCGGTACCACAGGAACGTCGGTCTGCTGCCCGCCCTCCAATACCCGGCACCCTTTGGCGCTGCGGGTCAGGCACACGGTGCGTGCAACCTGGCGCAGTTGGCGACAAACAACCTCCAGATCGTCCGAGCCGCACCAGGTGTGTGCCTCTTCTTCGTTGCAAAAAAGGTAGTCCAGCCCGTCACCCACCATGGCCTCCAAGCCGGAGCGGCAAAACTTGATCATGCTCATGTCGCTCAAGGTGGCCGCCAGGGCGACTCCCGCCTCACGGGCTATGGCACGCCCTTGCAAAGCTGCTTCCAGCCCGGTGGGTGAAGCTGCCAGGTAACCCTCCATGTAGTAGACCCGGGAACGCGCAATGTCATGGGGATGCAAGGCGGTGTGGTCCAGATCGGCAGTCGCCCCAAGAAAGGTGCTCATGCTGCGTTCAGCATCCGGTGTCACCATGACCAGGCAACTGCCGGTCTGACCAACCGGAGGTTTCATATGGGTCAGGTTGGTTGCGACACCTTTGGCGACCAGGTCTTCCCGGTAAAAAGCACCTAACTCGTCATCGGCGACGCGACAACTGTAAAAGGCCTTGCCGCCCAGCTGCGCAACAGCCACCACGGTATTGCCAGCCGAACCACCACCGGTGCGCCGAGCGCGCAGCCCGTGCACATGGGACAACAGATCGGCCCGCCTGGCGGCGTCAATCAGGGTCATGTGCCGCTTCTCGACACCCATGGCATGCAGTTGCTGGTCGCTGACTTCGTATTCGGAATCCACCAGGGCGTTACCAATGGCGTACAGGTCGTAATGTGTCATGCAGATAGTGAATTAAAAGCTAAGAAGACGTCGATGCACCGGCAGTATCGCGCGGTTTACTGTTCGGCAAAGGCACGTTCGATGACGAAATCCGCCTGTTTGGTCGTGTTGCCTTCCATGAAGCCACGCTTTTCCAGCATGTGTTTCAAATCACGCAGCATCGCTGGGCTGCCACACAACATGACGCGGTCGGTGTCCGGGTTGAGCTTGGGCAAGCCAAATTCGGCTTCGATCGTGCCCGCTTCGAATAGATCGGGAATTCGCCCCCGGTTCTTGAATGTCTCGCGGGTCACCGTCGGGAAATAATGCAATTGTTTGGTGACCATCTCGCCCAGGAATTCATTGGCCGGGAGATCAATGGTCAGATAGTCCATATAGGCCAACTCAGCCACCTCCCGCACACCGTGCACCAGCACCACTTTTTCAAATTTCTCGTAGGTTTCGGGGTCCCGTACGATGCTCAAGAAGGGCGCTAAACCGGTGCCAGTTCCCAACAGGTACAACGTCTTGCCCGGCAGCAAATAATCAATCAGCAAGGTCCCTGTGGGCTTGCGGCCGACGACGATCTTGTCGCCCACTTTGATGTGTTGCAGGCGCGAGGTCAGCGGGCCATCCTGCACTTTGATGCTCAAAAACTCCAGATGGTCTTCGTAGTTGGCGCTGACGATGCTGTAGGCACGCAGCAGGGGTTTGCCGGTTTCCAGACGCAACCCGATCATCGTGAAGTGCCCGTTGGAAAAGCGCAGCGCCGGGTCACGCGTGGTGGTGAAGCTGAACAGGCGGTCGGTCCAATGGTGGACGCTCAATACGGTTTCTTCCTGGAATGCACTCATGGGGGCCCTTGCGATGATTCAAAAACGAACTTGGGGAAAACCCTTTAGTGTAAATCGTTCCGAAGGCCTTCCTGTCGCCGCCTTTACCAACGGGTCAACGCCCTACATCGAGCAAGGTGGACGGCAGGGCTTACGTTCTCCGGCTCGCTTCGCGCGCGGACGGTGTTGTCTGCAAGCCTCGTCGCATCAGCGCTTTGGTTGACACGCCTGCTCTGCCGCAACCGTGAGTGCGACCTGCGCCCGCAATCCACACCGACCACCTTGAGTGGCGATGTTTGAAGGGGAGCAGTGATGCACGGCGCACACGCATTGCGGGCATCCACACGGTGCTTTTTTAAGCCGGGTATGCCGCGATAGCCGTCACTCGGGCAAGCTAAATTTGCGTGTGCAGAAAGCCATCTGCGACAGTCAACAAGGCATTAGCCCTCCTGACCATTTCCGTAGACGATGGGCAAATCGAGTTATTCTTTCAGTTGGTGGACAACTGCTCAATGAAAGTTAAGTCATGCTGAAACTCATCACGACAACTGGCGGTGTAACTGTCTGGACCCAATCATTCGGAAAAACTGAGAACCCCTCTGTCTTGCTGGTTATGGGAGCAATGAATCAAGGCATCTTCTGGCCAGATGAATTCTGCAAAGGGCTGGCCGGGGCGGGCTATTACGTAGTTCGCTATGACCATCGTGATACCGGAAAGTCGTCAAGAATTGATTTTCAAGCGAACCCTTATGACCTCAATTCGCTGACAGATGATGCCTTTGAGGTCATTCGCTGCTATGGGTTGGACAGGCCCACCGTGATTGGTCTGTCAATGGGCGGATACATAGCGCAATTGCTGGCAACTGGCTATCCGAATATTCTCAGTCGAATTGTGCTGATTTCATCGACCGCCGACCATCGACCCTACATGGCCGCCACAGCCGGAAAGAAAACCGCAAGCTACTCGCTACCCGGTCCTGAACAAAGTTACTTGGATTACATCACCGCCGCATCTGTGAATCCACCGCAATCGCCGGACGAAGTCTTGCAGAGCATGAGTGAAGGTTGGAGGGTGACCTACGGCGGACCACGCCCATACCCCAAAGCGCAAGTGGAGCACGCTTTACAAGTTGCGGTTCAACGCGCTCCTGACCTTGCAACCGGTTTTCATCATGGCTGGGCCGTTGCAGCCGCGCCAGACCGTATGCATCTGGTCACCCGAATTACTGCTCCGACGCTTGTCCTACACGGACGATACGACCCATTGCTGCCGCTGGCACACGGGCAATATCTGGCATCACACATTGACAATGCCGAGTTTGAAATCTTTGAAATGGGGCATTCTTTCATGTGGTCATGGGATGAGGAAGTTCTCGCGAGTGTGCTGAGGTTCATGCAGTCATAAGTTACGTTTGCTTGGCATCGACCAATGGCGGCTTTCAGCCCACAAGAGTCATCCACGGTGTCAAATCCTATGACTCCTTGCGCCCCCTGAACTGACTTCCATTGCCGATCCGACCAACACCTTACCCGCATGGTTTGGGCCGTTGGTTCCCGCCAATTTCTGGGCCTTTGACAGTATGAGGCGGGAGCCAATGGCCCAAACCATGCCGCCAGAACAGTCAAAACGTTGAGGTAAAGGGTAATCCGGACTTCTGTTTGCTACAACATTAGTAGCTGCTTGCGCTTATTCTACGTGGGCTGAAGGCCGATTTGGCACATAGAATTTTACTCAGTCGCCGTAGAGCGCGGTAAAACTCAACCCCGGCGTGTGGCCGGTGTTCATGAAGCGGGTCAGGCGGCCGCTCCCGCCCCTAAACTGACTTCCATTGCCGATCCAACCAACACCTTACCCGCATGGTTTGGGCCATTGGTCCCCGCCGATTTCTGGGCCTTTGACAGTATGAGGTGGGGGCCAATGGCCCAAACCATGCCGCCAGAACAGTCAAAACGCTGAGGTAAAGGGTAATCCGGACTTCTGTTTGCTACAACATTAGTAGCTGCTTGCGCTTATTCTACGTGGGCTGAAGGCCAATTTGGCACTTAGACTCTGATTCAACCCCCGACTACGCGAAGGCTGACGCGTTAGCCACTGCCAACGCCGTCATATTGACCACCCGTCGCACCGTGGCAGAGGGTGTCAACACATGTGCCGACGCCGCAGCGCCCAACAGAATCGGGCCCACCGTGACCCCATGTCCGGCGGTCATCTTCAGTACATTGAACAGAATATTGGCCGAGTCCAGATTCGGGCAGATCAACAAATTGGCTTCCCCTTGCAAGCTGGTGTCAGCCAACGCGGAGCGGCGTACCGACTCGGACAAGGCGGCATCGCCCTGCATCTCACCATCACACTCAATATCGGGCGCCATCTTGGCAAACAGCTCACGGGCCAGGCGCATCTTGCGGGCCGATGGCCGGTCAGAAGACCCAAAATTGGAGTGCGACAAGAACGCCACTTTGGGCGGCAGACCAAAACGGCTGACTTCTTGCGCGGCCATCAAGGCAATGCTGGCCAACTGCTCGGCGGTAGGATCCTCGTTCACATAGGTATCCGCAATAAACAAGGCATGGCGTTCCAGCATCAGCGCGTTCATCGCAGCAAGGCCTGGCGCACCCGCTTTGAGGCCAACGATGTCCCGCACATGCTGCAAGTGGGTGTCAAACCGCCCCACCATCCCGCACAACATGGCATCGGCGTGGCCCAGCCGTACTGCCAGGGCCACAATCGTGGTACTGGACCGGCGTACCGCGGCCTTGGCAGCCTCTTGCGTCACGCCGTGCCGGCCCATGAGCTTGTGGTAAAGCTCCCAGTATTGGCGAAAGCGTGGGTCATCTTCAGGGTCGACGCAATCCGCATCGCGCCCCAACTGCAGACGCAGCCCGGCCTTGGTCAGGCGGGCCTGTATAACAGCCGGGCGACCAATCAGGATCGGATGGGCCAAGCCCTCGTCCACCACAACTTGGACAGCCCGCAGCACACGTTCGTCTTCACCCTCGGCATAGGCAACACGCTTGGCGGCGGGTAACACGGCCTTGGCAGCGCTGAACACCGGGCGCATGAACATGCCGGTTTGGTAAACAAAACGCGAGAGTTGCTGACGATAGGCCTCCATGTCCTGGATCGGTCGAGCGGCCACACCGGATTCAAACGCCGCTTGCGCAACGGCGGGTGCAATGCGCAGAATCAGTCGCGAATCAAAGGGGGTCGGGATCAAATAGTCGGAACCAAACACCAGTTCCTTGCCGGCATAGGCATTGGCCACTTCTTCACTGATGTCGGCCTTGGCCAGATCGGCGATCTGGCGCAC
>Ga0075163_10012949_pt1 | contig 10848 bp, 8 predicted proteins | sample JI1023141ADNA_FD_71478 | JGI IMG/M metagenome (GOLD analysis project Ga0075163, IMG submission 71478) | Wastewater effluent complex algal communities from Wisconsin, to seasonally profile nutrient transformation and Carbon sequestration -... | ecosystem: Engineered > WWTP > Effluent > Algae...
GAAACCGGTAGACATGCAGTCTTGAGGGGGCTGTGCCAGCAATGGCGTGCAAGTTCGAATCTTGTTCTGGGCACTAAAAAAGCGAAATCTGTTGGGTTTCGCTTTTTTTTTATAATTTCAGTAAGTACGCCAGCAAAATTATTGTACATATATACTTTAGCTTTCTTCATCTTTCGCTATTAAAACTGGACCCAATTCGTGTCCAAACAATGATAAAATTTGATTCACTTTGTCCATTTGTAAACTTTCTTTGCCTTGTTCCAAATCGCGTACAAAGTGAAGGCCTACGCCTGCTTTAAAAGACAAATCTTCTTGCGTTAATCCAAGCGATTTTCTTTTCTTTTTTACAAATTTACTGAGCTTATTCATTGTAAATATACCTTTTCGGGTATAGTTTTAATTGTGTGAAAGCCATTTATTGCTGAAATTATATGCAATTAAGTATAATTTACCTTAAGTGTAGTAGTTTATATGTATTTACATATAACAAAGTCTAAATAAATCTTGTTCTGGGTACAAAAAAAAGGGAAATTCTATAGGATTAAACTATTTGGATTGTTAGTCTTGTAATTCAGAATAAGTCTTAAGTGGTTTATAATTTATAAACCTTTCAAAATCTCCAAATGTATTAATAGTATCTAAAAGAGTAATTGATTTGCCATCTGCATTAATTTCAGTTACTACTATGTAATCTGCTGCATGAACCCAGGCTATTTCTTTTAAACTATCATTATCTAGTTTTAAAAATACTGTTGAACAGCTTCCTGTAACTAGAAAAGCATCTATACAATCTAATTCTTTATTATACCTTAGGTTTGGATAGTTTTCGGAGTTCTTTATTATATATAAACTATCGAATTCAGGTGAATACATGAATATTTTTCTGATGTCATTTGCTCCTCTCGCAGCTTCCATTGAGTTGTAGTGGAAATCTAAATATCCATCGTTATTTAAGTCTTCTAGTTTTGAACCAAACCCTCTTACGCCATTATATTCTAATGCTAAATTGTTTTTGAGTATCCACTTATCATAATTCTTAGCATAAAATTGAAGTGTTACAGAATCTGGTTTATCGGCAAATCGATAACAACTAAGTTCAATCTTATTATTTCCTTTATTTCCTATTTCAAGGCTATCTATAAAACTATCCAAAAGCCAAATCTCATTATTTATTGATTCTAATTCAATTGAATTATTCTTAAAAACACATCCAATAAAAAGTAAGGATAGAATTAATAAAGATTTCATAATAGTAATTTATTTGTCCAACGTTAATAGCTAAAATCCAATCTCCAAAACCCTACTCCAACTCCATCTTCAAATACTTAGCCGTATGGCTATCAGATTTTTTGATGATCTCTTCTGGAGTTCCTTCAGCTACTAAATTTCCACCTTTTGAGCCGCCTTCTGGTCCTATGTCTATAATATGATCGGCAACTTTTACTACGTCCATATTGTGTTCTATTACCAAAACTGTGTTTCCTTTGTCAACTAGTTTTTGAAGCACGCCAATAAGTACTTTTATATCTTGAAAATGAAGACCTGTAGTTGGTTCATCTAAAATATAGAAAGTTTGTCCAGTATCTTTTTTCGATAATTCTGAAGATAGTTTTACACGTTGCGCTTCGCCACCAGATATGGTTGTAGAGCTTTGACCTAGTTTCAAATAACCTAAACCTACTTCTTGAAGTGTTTTTACTTTTCTAAAAATGTTCGGCATTGCTTCGAAAAAATCTACAGCATCATCTACCGTCATTTCCAAAACGTCATTTATAGATTTTCCTTTGTAGCGCACTTCCAAAGTTTCTCTGTTGTATCTTTTACCAAGGCAGTTTGGACATTCTACCAAAACGTCTGGCATAAAGTTCATTTCTATTACTTTTTGACCGCCACCTTTGCATTCTTCACATCTTCCGCCTTTTACATTAAAAGAAAAACGACCTGCTTTATAACCTCTTATTTGTGCTTCAGGAATTATAGCAAACAATTTTCTGATTTCATCAAACAGTTTTATATATGTAGCTGGGTTAGATCTTGGCGTTCGTCCTATTGGTGATTGGTCTATTTCTATAACTTTATCGATATGTTTTAAACCGTTTATTTTTTCGTATTTCAAAGGTTTTTTTCTGCCATTATACACATACGCGTTCAAAATAGGGTAAAGCGTTTCGTTTATCAAAGTAGATTTTCCAGAACCAGAAACACCTGTTACACATATAAAAGTTCCTAAAGGAAACTTTACATTGATGTTTTTCAAATTGTTTCCAGATGCACCAATAATCTCTAAAATATTTCCATCTCCTTTTCGTCTGGTTTTAGGAATGTCTATAGCTATTTTTCCATTCAAAAAGTTGGAAGTCGGCATATCAAATTTCAAGAATTCTTTTGGCGTACCTTGTCCTACTATTTCGCCACCGTGCACACCTGCGCCTGGTCCAATGTCTATTATGTAGTCGCTGGCAAGCATAATATCTTTGTCGTGCTCTACTACTATTACAGAATTATCTGCTTTGGTCAAAGCTACAAGCGAGTTTATCAGTCTTTGGTTGTCGCGCTGGTGCAAACCGATACTCGGCTCATCTAAAATATAGGTAACACCAGAAAGTTCTGCACCAATTTGTGTAGCCAAACGAATTCTTTGCGCTTCGCCACCAGATAAACTTCTAGCAGGTCGGTTTAGGCTTAAATAATCTAAACCTACATCTAAAATAAAACCAAGTCTCGAACGTATTTCTTTCAAAATATCTTTGGCTATTAGGTTTTGTTTGTTGCTTAAATGTTTTTCCAAATCAGAAAACCATTCGTTCAAATCATCGATATTCATTTCTGCCAAATTACCGATGTGGCTTTCATTTATTTTAAAGAAAAGCGATTCTTTTTTCAATCTAAAACCTTCACAGCTTGGGCAAGTTTCGCGTTCCATAAATTGCTCTGCCCAACGTCTTACGCTGTCTGCATCAGAAACTCGATACGAGCGTTGAAGCATTCCTGCTAAACCACCGTTTTCTATAGTGTACCATCTTTCAGAAGTGTCTAAGTCGTCATCAAAAGTTGGTGTATCATCATCTTCTGTGCCGTAAAGCAAAACATTTAGTACGTTTTTTGGCAAAGTTTCTAACGGATCTGTAAGGCTGAATTTATACTTTTTGGCAAATTTTTTCAACTCTTGAAACAATTGCCCTTCTTTTCTAATCCCAATCGGAGCCAAGCCACCTTTGGCTATACTCAGTTTTGGGTTTGGAAGCATCGCTTCTTCAGAAACCTGCATTTTGTAGCCAAGTCCTTTGCAGTTTGGGCACATTCCATAAGGCGAATTGAAAGAAAACGTGTTTGGAGATGGTTTATCGTAACTCAATCCAGATTCTGAATCCATCAAGTTTTTACTAAATGGAAGCACATTTTGTTTTTCGATATCCAAAATATACATCAAACCTTCGCCAATTTTTAAAGCATCTTCTATACTTTTTTGAAGCTTCAGATCATTTTCTTCTTTTACAGAAAGTCTATCAATAACCGCTTCAATATCATGAATTTTGTATCGGTCTAGCTGCATTTTTGCTTCCAAGTCTATAATATGACCGTCCACACGCACTTTTAAATAGCCTTTTTTTAGTAGTGATTCAAAAAGTTCTCTATAATGTCCTTTTCGGTTTCTAACCAAAGGGGCAAGAACTACAATTTTTTGTCCATCAAAGTTCTCTTTTACTTTTTCTACAATCTGGTTTTCGTCGAACTGAACCATTTTTTGCCCCGTTTCGTAGCTATAAGCATCAGATGCTCGCGCAAAAAGTAAGCGTAAAAAATCGTAAATTTCGGTAATGGTTCCAACGGTACTTCTAGGATTTTTTCCTACAGTCTTTTGTTCTATAGAAATTACTGGACTTAGGCCAGTTATTTTATCTACATCAGGTCTTTCCAAACCGCCTAAAAACTGACGTGCATAGTTAGAAAGAGTTTCCAAATATCTTCTTTGCCCTTCGGCATAAATAGTATCAAAAGCAAGCGAAGATTTTCCGCTGCCGCTTATACCAGTTATTACCACCAACTTTTTTCTTGGAATATTGATATCAATATTCTTCAAATTGTGCACTCTGGCACCTTCAACCTCTATAAATTCAGGTTCTTGGACTATATTTTTGTTATTTGTTTTCAAGGTTGGCAAAGATACGGTCATTTACGATATTTGATTTATGATTTACGGATTTTCTTTGTAAAAGAAGTTGATGTCTTCTTTATTTACATTAACCCACTGGTTGGTATCTCTGCTAGAAATGTGAGGAACAACAATCTCCTAATTCAAAGTATAACTATCTATACCTGCTGCTTTATAAATCAAATCTTGAATATTTGTTCGTACGTTTAAGGATATAAGTTTGTTATTTTGCATAGTTGGGTATGTTCTGTTAGATAAGAAAACATATATTATATTATATACCGGGTCTGCCCACATTACACAGCCTGTAAAACCTTGATGTCCAAAGGTTTCATTAGAGCATAAATCTGATGATGGTCCAGAGTTGTTTTTTTCTATAACAGGTTTATCAAAACCTAAACCTCTACGATTTCCGGCTATTTTTGCACTCGTAAAATAGTTTACGGTAGCTGGTTTAAAAAACTGTACATCGTTGTATGTTCCTTTGTTCAAAAGCATTTGAAGAATTACTGCTAAATCATTAGTGGTAGAAAAAAGCCCTGCATGTCCGCTTACGCCACCGAGCATTGCAGCACCCATATCGTGCACGTGCCCTTGTATTCTTTGGTTTCTAAAGTAGCTGTCGTTTTCTGTTGGCACTATACGAGCAACAGGAAATTTATTTAGAGGTAAAAAAGTTGTGTTTGAAATTCCTAATGGTTGGTAAAATGTTTCACTTACATATAAATCTAGCGGTTTTTTACTTACTCGCTCTACAATACTTTTCATTAAATAAAAACCTATGTCGCTATATCTATACTTTGGGTCTTCGTTTACTGTAGATTCGCGGATGGAATTCCAAATTACACCTGTAGAGTCGGCACACATATACATGTTTTCGGCTACCTGAACACAAAATTGTTCGTTTGGTCTAGTTTGGTACCATTTGTCGTAAATTGTGTCTGTTTTGTTTGTTTGCAAATAAAACGGAATCCAACCAGGCAAACCAGATTGATGTATCATTACAGATTCTAAGGTCAAAGGTCCAATGTCAGTAGTGTCAAATTCTGGAAGATAATGTCCGATAGTTAATCGTAAATCGAGTTTGTTTTCTTCCCAAAGTTTCATTACGCTAAGCGTAGTTGCTGCTACTTTGGTAATAGAAGCTACATCGTATATAGAATTTAAATCTACAGCCTGACCTGTTTCATAATCAAAATTCCCAAAGGCTTTATTGTAAAAAATTTTACCATCTTTAGCTGCTAAAATTTGTCCGCCAGGTGTGGCTTTATCTTCTATAGCAAAATTCATAATGCTATCTATGAGTTCTAAATAACCAGATTTTATGTTTAGTTCCGAAGGCACAACTTCATCTAAATTTGAAGAAACTAATATATCAACTCCACTTCCAGATTTAAATTTTCCTGCCGAAACGGGTAGTTTTCCGGTAGCACTCATTTGCCCTGCCAAAATTTTAGCAACAGCTACTTCCGTAAGTTCATTTTCTTCGTAAGCAACGATTATATTTTTAAACTTGTCGAAATACTTTAAGCTGTAAGGCGAACCAAAAAGCACTAAAATTACTTTTGTTTTTGCGTTTAAATCTTTCAAAATTTTAAGTTCGTCTTCAGAAAAACCATAGTTTTTGCTAGAATAACGGCTCATTCCATAAACAGGAACTATTACTTGGTCGAAAGCACCAAGTTTTTCTAAGTTGTAAGTGCTTGTAGTAAATGTAGTAACTTCGCTATAAGCGTTTAAAGTTTGTAAAAATTTTGGGTAAATAGTTGTGCCCAAAGTTAAACTTGCGGTAGTTAATTTTTTATTTAAAGGAATAAGTTTTTCATCATTTTTAACTACTGTTATAGCTTTTTCATAAAGCCTTCTTTGTATCAATAAACCTTCTTTGTTGTTTAAAAATTCTGTAACATTTTTGGTAGAAAAATTTGGTGTTTTATCTAAACCCAATTCGTATTTGTAAGACAAAACGGTTAGCAATCTTTCATTGATATATTCTTCAGAAATTTCGCCATCGGTAACAGCTTTTTTTATCAAAGAAATTCCTTTTGGAATATCTTCAGAATAAAGTAAAATGTCGTTTCCAGCCAAAAAAGCTAATTTATCTACTAAGCCTGGCGCATAATATGCACTTACGCCTTTCATATTTAAAGCATCAGAAAAAACCAAACCTTTAAACCCAAGCGAATCTTTTAGCAAATAGGTTGTTACTTTTTTAGAAAGCGAAACGGCTAAGTTTGGTGTAGCATCAAGCGCAGGAATAAAAAGATGAGCCGCCATTACGCCCATTAAATCGTTGGCAAACAATGTTTTGAAAGGATAAAGTTCTAAATTATCTAAACGCTCCATATTGTGCTTAATAACTGGAAGTGTTTTGTGCGAATCTGCATCGGTGTCACCGTGGCCAGGAAAATGTTTGCCTACTGCCATTACATTTTGGTCTTGCATTCCTTGCATGTATGCCAAACCTTTTAGGGCAACATTAAATTTATCTTCACCAAAACTTCTATCGTTTATAACTGGGTTGTTTGGGTTGTTGTTTACATCTATAACAGGAGCTAAATTAATATTTAGGCCAACAGCTTTGCACTCTTGAGCTATTCTTTTGCCCATTTCATAAATCAAATCATTGTCTTGTATAGCACCAAGCGTAAGTTGTCTAGGATATTGAATGCTACTATCCAAGCGCATATTTATACCCCATTCGCCATCTATAGAAGTCATTAAAGGAATTTTAGATTCTTTCTGAAAATCGTTAATCCATTGAGCTTGAACAGTTGGAAAACCTTTAAAAAATAAAACGCCACCAATTTTATTTTGGCTTATAAGTTTAGAAATTTCTTGTTTATGTGTTATGTCTTTATCTGGAAAAGCAGAAGCCATAAAAAACTGACCTATTTTTTGGTCGAGTGTCATAGTATTCATTACAGAATCTACCCAAGTACGTTTGTCTATTTGGTGTTTTAAGCCCGCATTATTAAGCAGAGGCTTAGACTCTTGGAAGCCGAAAATACCAAAAGTAAACACAAAAATTATAGATATAAAGAGTACTCTCCAAAACATATTATACATAAATTACAAAAATAGACTGCTAAATTATTAGTTTTACTGCTAAAACCGTGCTAAAAAACAGAAAATGAGTAAACAAACGTTTGTGAATAAATATTAAAATAGAAAAACAGATGATATTTGTTGTTATTTTTGTGGAAACAAAGATTTTAGAATAAAGAATAATGGAACAAATTTTTGAATATATTGGTGTTTATGGATTAGTGATAATTGGTTTAGTATTAATTATTATAGGTTTTATTGGAAGCATTATGCCAGCATTGCCTGGTCCGCCCATTGCTTTGGTTTCTATTTTTTTAATTCATTTTGCTTTAGAAAAATTTTCTTTATGGATGTTGGCTGCATTAACGCTTATAACAATTGGTATAGCCATAGCAGATTATTATGTACCTATTTTAGGAACCAAAAAATTTGGAGGCTCAGAGTATGGTGTAAAAGGCAGTACTATTGGTTTGATTGTAGGGCTATTGGTAACTTTTTTTACGAGTGGGTTTGGTATTCTTTTAATGCTATTAGGACCATTTATTGGAGCATTTTTAGGAGAAAAATATGCTAAAAATAGCAATAGTGTAGCATTGAAATCTGCCACAGGAAGTTTTGTAGGATTTGTAGCGGGTACTTTTGGCAAGATAATTGTTGTGTTGTTGATACTTATGGTGTATTTATTCAAAGTATTACCAATAATTTTTTAAATTTGCAAAAAAATAAAAAAAAACTATGAAAAAAATTACGATTTTATTAAGCTTAACATTGGTGTTAGGTTTATTTAGTAGCTGTAAAAAAGATGGAACAGGAGTATTCTTGTTTTCTCTACAAGACGATAGAGATTTAGGGGCAAAAGTAGATGCAGAGATAAAATCTAGCGGGGAGTTTAATATACTTAGTAGAAGTAGCAACGCTGCAGCTTATGCTTACATGGATGCTATGCGCGACGAAATTTTGGCAGGCGGTCAAGTAAAATACAAAGATGAATTTGCTTGGGAATTGAATATTATTAAAGATGATGCAACTTTAAATGCATTTTGTACACCAGGAGGATATATATATGTTTATTCTGGATTGATTAAATATTTAGATAATTCTTCTTCATTGGCTGGAGTTTTAGGTCACGAAATGGCGCATGCAGACAGAAGACACTCTTCAAAACAAATGCAAGAGCAATATGGTATTTCTATACTTTTAAGTGTTCTTTCTAGTACAGCTGGCGAAAACGCCGCAGCTTTAGGAAATATAGCAGCATCTTTAACCAATTTAGCTTTTAGTAGAGCAGACGAAACAGAAGCAGATGAATATTCTGTAAATTATTTATGCCCAACTGACTTTGATGCAGCAGGAGCAGCAAATTTCTTCCAAAAAATTATAGATGAAGGAAATCCAACCGTGCCTGCTTTTTTGAGCACGCACCCAAATCCTGACAATAGAGTAACAAAAATAACTGATAACGCAGCAGCAGGTAACTGTAGTCCAGACGTTGCAAACCCAACTGTAAATGGTTTAACTTACGCACAGTTTCAAGCATTATTGTAGAAAATAATTCTTTAAAATATAAAGCCTCGACAAATTTGTTGAGGCTTTTTTGTTTTTGGTATTGTCTTTTATAATTGACTATAAACGTTTTTTGAAGAAAGAAAAACATGCGTAAGTTTTCCTGTTTTTAATCAACAATGTATTTTTAAGGTTTTAAAATAGAAACTATGTTAGAATTTTTGCAGCCAATAAATTATGAAGATATTAAAAAACCCAATAAAGAATGGGCAGGTTTTCAGTTAGGAAAACATATTCATTTTAATGATGGCGATACGGCATTTGATGTAGAAGACTACAAAATTGCAATTATAGGTATCGAAGAAGATAGATCTTCTACAGATAACCACGGTTGTGGAAAAGGTATAAACCATATAAGAACAGAGCTTTACGAACTTTATGTACATTTCGATATGCCAAAAATTATAGATTTGGGCGATATAAAAAATGGTAAAACAGTAAAGGATTCACAAATAGCATTAAAAGAAATATTGAAACATTTGTTGGAGAAAAAAGTTACAACTATCATAATTGGTGGTGGTCATGATTTAACTTATGGGCAATATATGGCTTATGAAAACAGTTTGCACAAAGCCGAAATGGTAATTGTAGATGAAAAAATAGATATTTTAGAAACCGAAGTGGTAAATTCTTCTTCGTTTTTGTGGCATATTATAAATCATGAACCAAGTTTTTTACAAAATTGCACACATTTAGGTCATCAAGTTTTTTACAACAATCCTAAAAGTGTAGATATTTTAGAAAGTTTAAATTTTGAAGCTTTAAGGCTCGGCGAAGTGCGTAAAGATATTTTGGAAATAGAACCATTTTTGAGAAGTGCAGATATGTTGAGTATGGATTTGTCGTGTATAAAAAGTTCTGAATGTCCTGCAAATGCAGTTACTTCTCCAAACGGATTTTTGGGCGAAGAAGCATGTCAGATAAGTAGATATGCAGGTTTTAGTAACAAAATAAGCTCTTTCGGTTTGTATGAAATGAATCCGTATTTCGACACCAACAACCAAGGAGCCAAGCAAGCAAGCCAAATACTTTGGTATTTTATAGAAGGTTTTTCTGGTAGAAGAGAAGATTTCCCATCGGAAGACAATCAAAATTTTATGCACTATATAGTAAGGTTAGAAAGTGCCGATAACGAAATAGGATTTTGGAAAAGTAATTTTAGCAACCGCTGGTGGATGGAAATGCCACAAGGAAATTCAGAAGAAAAAATTTATATTCCGTGTAGTTATTCAGACTATCAAACGGCACTTAAAGACGAGCTTCCAGACAAATGGATGCGTGCTTATGCAAGGTTGGCTGAATAAGTATTTTTACATAACCGAAATATTGGTTTAAGAATTTTATTTATCTGGAAACTTTGCTTTTACCATATCCCAAGCCAACTCTGCTTCGTAGCCTTTTACTCTTAAAAAATCAACTATCTTTTTTCTGAAAACAAAAAGTTCTTTGTCTTTAATTGTGGCGGCTTTTTTCTCTATCAGGGTTATTATAGTTTTTTCGTAGTCTTGGTCGTCTATTTTATTCATCGCAAAGCGAACATCGGTAGCGGAAATTTTCTTTTCGTAAAGTCCATTTCTAATTTTTATTTTGCCCCATTTATTATTCAAAAATTTGCCTTGTGTGTAGTAGCGTGCAAAACGTTGGTTGTCTAAAAACTTATCTTTTTTCAATAAATCTATGAGTTTAAAAGATAGTTTCTCTGAAACTTCGAGTTCCCTTAGTTTATCCAAAACTTCAGATTCTGCGCGTTCTCTGTAGGCACAAAATTTTCCGATTTGCCTATAAATTATTTTTTCTTGGTCGCTTTTTAGGCTTTCTATTTGTTTTGCCATAAAATTTTATGATACTTTTTGCCAGTTTAAAAGATTACTTTTGCGCACGCAATAAGCACCAAAGATATGAAAAATAAAAAAGCGATTATGTACCTTTTTTTGGCAAACACCGTTTCGGGTGTTTCGCAAGGTATTAGCTTAATTTCTATAACTTGGTTTATAAGCAACACGCTAGGAAAACCAGCATTATTTGGTTTAATGTTTTTAGCAGCAACAACATTTTCTATTCCTTGGGGAATTTTTGCTGGCGCT
>Ga0075163_10012950_pt1 | contig 10847 bp, 10 predicted proteins | sample JI1023141ADNA_FD_71478 | JGI IMG/M metagenome (GOLD analysis project Ga0075163, IMG submission 71478) | Wastewater effluent complex algal communities from Wisconsin, to seasonally profile nutrient transformation and Carbon sequestration -... | ecosystem: Engineered > WWTP > Effluent > Algae...
CCGTCGCCGCCCGGGCGGCCGGGCGTGATCGGTCGCGCGTCGGGGCGCAGGCCCAGGGGCGCGAGCTGCGGCGCCGCTTGATCGAGCGCGGCGGCGTGGGCGGTCGCGGTCAGGGTCGCGGTCGGCGAGAACTGATCGGCGGCGGCCCACGACATCCACACGTGCTTCGACGCGACGCCGGGCGGCGGCCGACGGATCAAGAGCGGCGCGTAGTTCACCGGATCGATCCGGTCGAAGAACATCTGCCAGAGCGTCATCACCGGGTGGCCGCCGCCGAGCGGCTCGCCGATCAGGAACTCGAGGCCGGCGCGGGCGTCGACCGGCTCGGTCTTGCCCAGGATGCCCTCGACCAGGACCGAGCCCGCGCCCGACAGCACCACCGCCTGGGCGCGGCTGGTCACCGCGGCCGCCGGGATGCCGACGTTGGCGCCCTGGGAGTGACCGAAGTAGTAGGTGCGGGTGGCGTCGAAGTCGATCGCGCCCACCGTCGGCGCGGTCAGCGGCGCCAGGTCGCTCAGGCGCAGCGCCGTCAGCACGTCGACCGCGCCCTGCAGGTGGTTGTCGCGGGCGGCCCGGGGGTTGACCAGGTTGAACACCAGGCTGTCGGGCGTGCGCGCCGAGGTCCCGCGCCGCTCGCCGTGGCCGACCCCGTCGAGGGTCAAGGTCGCCATCGGCGCAACGGCGGTGGCCAGCGGGCCGGCGATCGTGCCGACCGCGGCGCGGAACGAGCCGCCGGTGCCGTGGCCGTGGACCACCAGGGGCCAGCCGCCGGTCGGCATCGCGGCCTTGGGCACGGTCAACGCGAAGCACACCGGCAGGTCGCCGGCCGGGATCGGCTGGCCGCTGCCGTCGACCGCGATCGCGCCGCCATCGGCCGGGCGCTCGTAGGGCAAGGTGCCGGCCTGGTAGTTGGTCACGGTCAGGCGACCGTGGAGCTCCCAGAACGGCCCGCTCGAGTCGCCGCACGCCCGGGTCGCGTCGCCGGTCGGCCCACACGGCGACGCCGTCGCGCCGTCGCACAGGGTCAGGTCGGTCACCGTCGGCACCGGCGCCGCGGCGACCTGGGTGGCCAGGCGGCGGGCCAACGCGCTGGCGTCGGCGACCGTGAACAGCGCGACCCCGGCGACCTCGGTGGTGGCCCGGCTCTGCGCGGTCAGGTAGTCGCGGAAGCGGGCGTGCTTGGCCCAGGCCTCGGCCAGGACCGGATCGGCCGGGGCGGTCGCGCCCAGGACCGCGATCAGATCGGGATCTTGGATCGGCGCGGCGCCGGTGGACGAGCGCGCCGCGGTCGACACCCAGATCGCGTAGGTGTGGCCGGGCTCGAGGGCGGCGGTGGTCGGCACGCCGATCGTCAGACGGTTCTGGCAGGCGTACTTGGTGCGGCCGCCGTCGTAGCCGAAATCGCGGCCGCGGTTCTGGCCGTAGCTCGGCGAGCCCGGGGTGACGTCGACCACGAACAGCGCGGCGCCGTCGGCGACCGAGCCGAAGTCGAGGGCCGACGAGAACCGGAACGACGCTACCGCGATCGACGGGAACCCGGCGAAGTCGGCGGCGGCCGCGTCGGCGTACAGATCCACCAGATCGACCCCCAGGGGCGACAGGCCGGGGCGCGGGAAGTCGGACAGGTCGAGGGTGCCGTCGGCCGCGACCCGGACGTCGCTCGGGTAGGGCAGGCGGTAGAAGTCGGCCAGGCGGCGCCCCGGTCGCGGCACCTCGAAGAAGACGCGAAACGGGCTCTGGTCGGGGGCGCAGTCGACGCCGTCGAACGGCGGGAAGGCGTCGGCGGCGCGATCGCACTCGCCGCCGATCGTGCAGGCCAGGCCGGGCAGGCAGTCGGCCGAGCTGGCGCAGGCCTCACCGACGTCGGCGGCGCCGCCGGCCTGGCAGGTGCCGCCCAGGCCGTCGAGCTCGCAGCGCAGGTCGCTGGCGCAGTCGGCGCCCGACGCGCACGCGCTGCCGACCGCGCCGCCGCCGGCCGGGGCGCACACCCCGTTGGTCGCGCATTGCAGGCCGAGCCGGCAGTCGCGGTTGGCCGAGCAGCTCCCGCCGATGCCGACCGTGCCCGGGCTGATGCAGACGTCGGCCGCGCACACCAGGCCGGCGCCGCAGTCGTCGGTCTCGGCGCACGCCGAGCCCAGGCCGCCGTCGGGGCTGGCCGGGGGCGCGTCGTCGGCGCCGAGCAAGGCGCACCCGGCGAGCGGGGCGGTGGAGAGCGTAGCGGCGACGGCCAGGAGCAGCGTACTGCGCATCGAAGGACCCCCATCGATCACGATACACCCGGGGCTGGCGGGGCGGGTGGTCGGCGCGTCCGCGCGCGGTCGATCACGGCCGCGGGTCGTGGCGGTTGCGTCCGCTCGCCGGTTCGGCCATAACGCCGACGCGTGCTCGACTCCATCGCCCACTCGATGCAGAACTTCATCGCGGACGTCGGTTACCCCGGCCTGTTCCTGCTGATCGTCCTCGAGAGCACGATGGTCCCGGTGCCGTCGCTCCTGGTCATGCCGTTCGCCGGCTACCTGGCCAGCCAGGGCCAGTTCTCGCTGCCCGGGATCCTCGCCGTCAACTCGGCCGGGGCCATGACCGGCTCGCTCCTGTCGTACTGGATGGGCGCGGTCGGCGGCAAGCCGCTGCTCCTGCGCTGGGGCAAGTACGTCTTCTTGAAGCCGGCCGACATCGAGAAGACCGAGCAGTTCTTCGCCCGCCACGGCGCGTGGACCGTGCTCATCGCCCGGTTCTTGCCGGTGGTCCGCCACCTGATCTCGATCCCGGCCGGGATCGCGCGCATGCGCCTAGGCATGTTCGCGCTCCAGACCTTCCTCGGTTCGGCGGCCTGGGGCGGCGGCCTCATGGTGGCCGGCTACGCGATCGGCAAGAACTGGGAGTCGGTCGCCAAGCAGGCCAAGCGCGTCGATCTGGTGATCGCCGCCGTCGTGGTCCTCATCATCGTCGGGATCGCGGTGCGGTTCTTCTTGCAGCGGCGGCGGGCGGCCCAGGCCGCGGCCTCCGAGGCGGCGCGATGAGCGAGGCCCGGGCGTGACCGGGGGGGCGTCGGGGCCGGCCGGGTACCCCGGGGCGCCGGAGCGCGGCCCCTCGGCACCACCCGGCAACGGTGGTAGGGTGAAGCCGATGTTGCAGTCGGCCGAAGTGGTCGCGGTCCATTTCCTGGACCATGACGAGGTCGAGGTCATCGACCAGGCCCTGCGGGTGGTGGCCGCCCGCGCGCCCGCCGACGCCCAGATCCTCCGCGATCTGATCGAGCAGCTCCGTCAGACCACCGCCCTGGTCGAGAACACCCGGCCGCTGCGCGCGCCGACCGCGATGGGCGGCGAGCACCGCGACCAGCAGACGCTCATCGATCACCTGATCACCCTCGACGGGTTGTCGGGCGATCTGATGCTGCCGCTCAAGGCCACGCTGTCGCGCACGGTGCTGCTCACCAAGATCAACTTCCTGCGCGCCTTCGTGAAGGCGACCTCGGCGGTGGCGCTCGGCGCCTCGACCGACGGCGCTGGCGACGTCGGTCGGTTGATCCACGACCTGAACGAGGAGCTAGCGCAGTCGATCTACACGCTCTTGTGCGAGGAGCTGTTCCTCGCGCTCCTGCGCAAGCCCGACGTCAAGGTCGGCACCAAGCGCCGGGCCGCCGACCAGCTCATCTCGATCTGGGACGACTCGACGCTCGAGATCAACGACTTCGCGCCGCTCCTCGAGTCGGCGTGGCACGCGCGCAACCGCATCCACTCCGACTTCGGCTGCCTGGTCGGCGCCACCGAGACCTTCCGCCTGGTGTGCGAGGACTGCTCGCCGGAGGTCCTCGAGTTCTTCGCCCGCGACGGCATGTCCGAGGGCGAGACCGAGGCCTTCGAGGAGTTCCTGTTCAACATGACCTGGGAGGAGCTCGGGACCTTGCGCGGGCGCATGCGCGAGGAGGGCAAGCAGGCCGTCAGCGCGCAGTGGGCCGCCACCGTGGTCGGCCGGCCGATCGACGAGCTGGCGCACCGGCGCGAGATCGACCCGATGGCGCTCTACCGGTCGTATAACCGCCGCCAGCTCGCCGCCGACTTCCGCCTGGTCGCCAGCCGCCCCGGCCCTCGCCGCACCGCCGAGGGCTACCTGATGGTCCACCTGCTCGATCAGAACGAGGTGTAAGGGGTCGGGAGCGGGAACGGGTTCGGGAACGGGTTCGGGATCGGGTTCCGGGCCGGGATCGGGTTCGGGATCGGGTTCGGGTTCGGGTTCCGGGCCGGGGCCGGGGTCGGGTTCAGCCTCCGCCTCGACCTCGGACTCGGCCTCGGTCTCGGTCTCGGCCTCGGTCTCGGACTCGGCCTCGGTCTCGGACTCGGCCTCGGTCTCGGACTCGGCCTCCTCCTCCTCCTCTCCCGCGCACCGCTTGCGGTCCCTCACGCGGATCGTGCACCGCTTGCGGTCTCGTGTCGCGCCGCGCCTCGCCTCGCCCCCCCTCCGCGCGCCCCGCCCGGCTCACGGATGGGTGACGATCATGACCGGGCAGTGCGCCGTCCGCATGACGCGGTCGGCGACCGACCCGAGGATGGCCCGGGCCAGACCACCCCGGCCGTGCGAGCCCATCACGATGAGATCACAGGCCCGTTCCTTGGCCAGCCGCACGATCTCGGAGGCCGGTGGGCCCTCGATCACCACGGTCTCCACCCCCTGGGCCCCGAGCTCGATCGCGCTCTGCTTCTCGAGGGCGACATCGCGGCTCGCTCGCTCGAGGAGCTGCGCGACCGTGCTCTCGGAGGCGATGAGCGCGCCTTCGGGCAGCGGATAGTTCGGGATCTGGAAGGCCGTCGCGATCACCAAGGGCACCCCGAGCCGCGCGGACAACTCCGCGGCGTAGGCCAGGGCATGCCGGGCTTGGGCCGACGAATCGGTAGCGAGGAGGATGCGCTGGATGTGCATGCCCTCAGCTTTTGCACGAACCGGGCCGGCGCCAGGCGACCGCTGGTCGCAGCGACCCTGGGCCGCGCCTCACGCGCCGCGCCTCCCGCGCCGCGCCTCACGCCGTCGCCGGCAGCGTCACGCTGGCGGGGTCGCGTCGGCCTCGGCCAGGTGCTTCTCGATCAGGCGGGCCAGCTCCGGAATCGCCTCGATGACGTTCTTCTTGGCCGAGCCGCGGTTCTTCTCGTAGAGCTTCTTGATCGTGCCGTGCTCGCTCTTGGCGGCGCGGGCGTCGGTGACCTGGAGGAGGTCCTCGGCGACGTCGTCGGACCGCGCGACCAGGAACTCCGAGAACGCGCCACCGCCGCCGCTCCACTTGTCGTAGTACGGCTGTAGCTTGCCGAGCCACTCGTCGAGGAGCGCGTTGACCACCGACGGCACGAAGCCGCGCTTGAAGGTCTTGACGGTGGCGTAGACGCCCTTGATGGCGATGCCCGACAGCCCGCCCTTGGCCTTGACCTGCGCGTCGATCAGGTGGCAGCAGTCCTCGATGACCTTCTCGCGGCGAGGCGCGACGGCGATGCGTTCGACCAGTGTGGGCATGTAGATCCTTTCGGCCGCGGAATGTACCCAATCCCGCGCCGGTCGGCAGGTTTCGCGCCGGCCCATCCTCATCGCGGGCGCGGATCGCGGTCGATCGCGCGGCGCCCCCCGCGCGGCTACTTGAGGGCGATCTCGAACTTGGCGCAGCGATCGGCCATCTGGCTGCGGTCGAGGGGCGGCAGCTCGGTGACGTACTTCTGCGCCATCTCGGGGTCGCCGAGGATGCAGGCCGACGACACCACGACCCGCAGGAGCTTCACGTTGCCGGGCGCCTCGGCCAGGAGCTGGATCGCGAGCTGGCGCGCGTTCTCGTAGTCGCCGCGGTCGTAGAGCTTGTTGGCCTCGAGGAGCCGCTCGGCCGACTCGACCGGGGGCGGCGGTGGCGGCGGCGACGGCTCGCCGCTTGGCGCGGTGCCGAGCGGAGACGCGACATCGGACATCGGGCCGCGCTTGGGCGCGGTCGGCGTCGGTCGGGCCGCCACCGGCCGGGGCTCGGCCGCCTGACGGGGCTCGCCGGCGCCGCGGTCCTCGGCGGCGGGGCGCGCCCGGGGTTGCTCGGTGCTGGCGATCGAGGTCGGGGCCGCAGCTCCCCCGCTCCGCAGCTCCCACAACAGATAGACCCCGCCGAGCGCCACGGCGGTGGCGCCGAGGGTCAAGGCGAGCGGACCAGCGCGCATCGCGGGGTTTCTACCATGGGCGACGCCGACGCGCCGCTCCGATGCGCGCCGCGGTCAGCGCACCTCGAGCAGCTCGACCTCGAACAGCAAGGTCGCGTTCGGCGGGATCACACCGCCGGCGCCGCGGGGGCCGTAGCCGAGGTCCGGCGGGATGAGCAGGGTCCGCGCGCCGCCGACCAACATCGACGCGACGCCCTCGTCCCAGCCCTTGATCACGCGGCCGCGGCCGATCGGGAAGGTGAAGGGCTCGCGGCGGTCGTGGCTCGAGTCGAACTTGCCGCCCTTGGCGCCGTTGACCCAGAGCCAGCCGGTGTAGTGCATGACGCAGGTCTGGCCGGTGGTCGGCTGCGCGCCGGTGCCGACGCGGGTGTCCTCGTACTGAAGGCCGGAGGCCGTGGTGGTGAACGCCATCGCGTGAGCTTGGCATCGGCCGAGGCCGGGCGGAACGTCGGCGGTCGCCGATCAGTCGGCGCCGTCGCCGGGATCGCTCTCGAAGTCGCACGGGTCGCCGCCGATCACCTCGCCCTGGAACACCCCGGCCTGCTCCAAGATCTGGAAGTCGACGCCGTAGGCCGCGGGGGCGGGGAAGTCCTGGGGGCCGTCGGCCGACCAGTGGTTCTGCCAGGCGGTCTCGACGTAGCGCCGGGCGTCGTGGATGATCATCAGGTCGCGCGACAGCCCGGACAGGTTGGTGGTGGCGTCGCCGGTGTCGCGCATCGCGTCCCAGCCCTTGGTCGCGAAGTCAGCCGGGATGATCGCCAGGAGCTGGTCGACCGTGGTGATGCCCATGATCGCCAGCTCGCCGACGACCTCGACGCCGAGGCCCTCGCTGCCGAAGTCCACGGCCAGGCGACCGTCGGCGACCTGGGCCGCGAACTGTCGGCTGAGCGCGTCGCGCAGCGTGTCCGGAGTCAGCGCGACCGCGACCTGGTTCGTGGTCGCGGTCGGGGCCGCGGCCGGCGCCGGTGCGCGGCCTCCACACGCGAAGGTGGCCAGGGACAGGAGCACAGCGACGACGAGGTGGCGCATGGTCCACCATAGCCTAGCCCAGCTCGCGGCCGCCTAGCGTGCGACGATCGCGCGCACGCCGTCCGCCAGGAGCGCGCCGATCGCGATCTGGTTCGACGGGTGCGCGATGGTGTCGCAGGTGACGACCCGCGCGGCCCCGGCCGCCAGGAGCTCGTCGTGGGCCCGGTCGGCGAACACGCCGTGCACGCCGACGCACACCGGCGGGCGCACGCCGTCGCCGCGCAGGTGCCGGATGGTCTCGATCATGGTCCGCCCGGTCGAGATGATGTCGTCGAGGATCACCGGCTGCCGTTGGCCGTGATCGGTGAGATCGGGTGGCGACACCGTGACGTCGCGATCGCCGCGCCGGGTCTTGGTCAGGACCACCCGCGGGCACCCGGCCAGGGCGGCCACCGCGTCGACCCACTGCGCGCTCTCGGCGTCGGGACCGATGAGCAGGGGCGCCTCGACGTTGGCGGTCAGCCAGGCCGCGATCGCGGGCGCCGCGTGGACCACCTGGGTCGGGATCGGGTACACGAGGTCGAGGGAGCTCCACCGGTGCAGGTGTGGATCGACCGTGCACAGCCAGTCGATCGCGCCGCCCAGGAGCCGCGCGAAGTAGGTCGAGGTCAGGCCCTCGCCGGGATGGAACCGGCTGTCCTGGCGCATGAACGCGAGGTACGGCGCGACCAGGCCGACCCGGCGCGCGCCCAGGTCGCGCGCGGTCCCGGCCAGAAACACGATCGGCAAGAGCCGCTCGGCCGGGCGCTCGAGGCCGCTCACCACCACCACGTCGCGGCCGGCCAGCTCGCCGTCGATCCGCACCAGGCACTCGCCGTCGGGGAAGCGGTGGACCACAGACGGCGCGACCGCGGCGCCCAGGCGCTCGGCCAGGGCCGCGGCTGGCCCCTCGTAGCCCGGCGCGGCGACGACGATCACGGCACCTTCCGGCGCAGCAGGCTGCGCGAGCTCCACCACGACCACACCAGGAGCGCGCCGGCGATCCGCGCCGTCCACCACCCCCAGGCCGCGCGGTCGTCCTGGCCGCGGCCCTCGAGGACCAGGGCGAAGGCGCCGCCGGCGATGCCGATGCCGGCGAAGATCGCCTGATGGCCGAGCCGGTACATGAGCTGGCTGGCCGGATCGAGGTTGGCCACCCGCAGGCGCAGCTCGCCGGCGTGGGCCAGGCGCAGGAACCGGCGCAGCTCGCCGGGCAACGACGCCACGCTCATCATCACGTCGCGGCTCGTGTCGACCAGGACCGCCGACCAGTCGCTGTCGCCCAGGACGAACCGCTCGAGGTACGGGCGGATGACCGTCACCGGGTTGAGCGTGGGGTCGAGCTCGGTGCACAGGCCCATGAGCAGGAGCAGCGTGCGCTCGAGGACGATCGCCTCCTTGGGCACGTGGAAGCTCTCAGACAGCTCGCGCAGCGAGATGTCCATCTTGCGCAGGTCGGCCAGGCTCTCGAGGCTCTTCTCGAGGGTCTTCTCGGGATCGAGCTTCAGGTCCTTCAGGTTCAGGGTGTCGAGCGAGATGCTCTCGCTGAAGCGATCGTGGAAGTACTCGATGACCTGCTCGAAGACCCGGTCGTCGGCGCCGCGGGCGACGAAGCCCATCTGCCGCATCGCGCGGACGATCCGGCGGGTGTCGCGGGTGAGCCCGCCCTGGACCAGCTCGATGATGCCGGCGCGGAACTGCGGCGAGATCGTCGCGACCGCGCCGAAGTCGAGGAACACCAGCTCGGCGCCGTCGCCGGCGGCGGCCGGGCGGACCAGCAGGTTCCCGGGGTGTGGATCGGCGTGATAGACGCCGTCGGTGAAGATCTGCTGGCAGTAGACCTCGACCACCTGGCGGGCCAGGGCGCGGCGATCGAGGCCGAGCTGCTTGCAGCCGATCGCGTCGGAGATCTTGACCCCGGTCTCGAAGCGGGTGGTCAACACCCGCGCGGTCGAGCGATCGCGCACCACCTGGGGGAACGCGACGTCCTTGCGATCGGTGAAGTTGGCGGCGATGCGATCGCCGTTGTCGGCCTCGGCGCGGAAGTCGAGCTCGGCCAGGACGATCGCGCGGATCTCGCGATAGACGTCCTCGAGGCCCTGGTACGGCACGAACCACTGGACGATGCGGAAGATCCGCTTGAGCGTCCGCAGATCGTCGCGGACGATCTCCTCGATGTCGGGGTACTGGACCTTGACCGCGACCGCCTCGCCCGAGGCCAGGGTCGCGCGGTGGACCTGACCGATCGACGCCGACGCGATCGGCACCCGCTCGAAGGTCGCGAACACCGCCTCGGGCTCACCGCCCAGCTCCTCGCGGATGCGGGCCGCGATGTCGGGGTAGGGCCGCGGCGGCACGTGGTCCTGCAGGCCCTCGAGCTGGCGGCGAAACTCCTCGGGCAGGAAGTTGGTCATGATCGAGATGACCTGACCGACCTTGATGAACAGGCCCTGCAGCTCGCAGATCGTCCGCTCGATCCGCCGGGCGTTGCGCAGGTGGGTGGCGCGCAGCTCGCGATCGATCCACTCGTCGGAGCGCCAGCGGGCCCAGAACCGCAGCCACAGGTAGCTCGAGATCACGCGAAACGTGGTCCAGTAGGCCTTGAGGAAGCGCATCGCCGCGCGGGGCGGGCGCCGGGCCGGCTCGGGGACGCGACCGGCCGCGCGCGCCGGGGCCACCGGCGGGTAGTCGTTGGAGTCCCCGTCGGACGCGCTCCGCAGGCTGTGCGCGACGTCCACCACCCGAGCGTACCCCCGGGCCGCGCGCCGTGTCGACCCGCACCGGTGGCTTGCGCCGCGCGCGGGTCGGCGGTACGCCACCACCATGGCGACCGACGAGCCCAGCGACCCGGCGAGCGGCGAGCGCGAGCGCGAGCGCGAGCGTGACAAGGACCGCGACCGGGACCGCGATAAGGACGGCTTGTCGGAGTCGCTGCGCCAGCGGCTCGAGGCCCTGGTGCCGGATCTGGTGCGCCGGACCTTCACCGCCGGCATGGGCGCGGTGTTTCAGACCGAGGACAGCCTGCGCAAGTTGACCAAGGATCTGTCGGTGCCCAACGTCGCCGGCTACCTGGGCGAGGCCGCCGACAACACCAAGGACAAGGTCCTCGAGATCATCGCCCGCGAGGTCCGCGAGTTCCTGGCCCACGTCAACCTGAGCGAGGAGATCGCGCGGCTCCTGACCACGCTGTCCTTCGAGGTCAAGACCGAGATCCGCTTCATCCCCAACAGCGAGCGCTACACCGGCGTCGAGCCCGATGTGAAGGCCGCGGTCCGGGTCAAGCGCGCCGAGCGCGGCGAGCGTGGCGAGCGCGGCGAGCGTCCCGCCGGCCCCGAGCGCGACGAGGAGCCTGAGGCGCCGGTCGACGAGTCGACGGTGGTGCCGCCGAGCGCGGCGGTCGGCCATCGCGCGGCCTCGGTGTCGCGTCTGCGCCGGTTGTGGCGCCGCGCGGCTGAGGAGGTCCGGGAGGTCATGGGCGACGACGACGACGGGCCGCGGTAGGGAGCGGTAGGCGAGAGCGAGACCGAGACCGAGACCGAGACCGAAGCCGAGACCGAGACCGAGGCCGAGACCGAGTCCGAGTCCGAGTCCGAGTCCGAGGCCGAGACCGAGACCGAGACCGAGTCCGAGACCGAGACCGAGTCCGAGTCCGAGACCGAG
>Ga0075163_10012951_pt1 | contig 10847 bp, 6 predicted proteins | sample JI1023141ADNA_FD_71478 | JGI IMG/M metagenome (GOLD analysis project Ga0075163, IMG submission 71478) | Wastewater effluent complex algal communities from Wisconsin, to seasonally profile nutrient transformation and Carbon sequestration -... | ecosystem: Engineered > WWTP > Effluent > Algae...
CTATAACTAGTTTGGCAAATAGTACGAGACGAATACTGCCACGCTGTGCCACCGCCAACACCGTGTACACTAGTTAGCCCTGCGCCGACAACAACTGTAAAACTACTACAGTGTGGCAAGTCGGCTGTTGGATTTATAGTAATTACGTTGCCGTTTAAAGTCACCGTCGCCGCTACTTGCGTTGCGCCAACCTTTACAGACACAAACTTGGCTAGTTCTTGCTCCTTGCCAAGCTCTACATCAAAATTAACAGATATATTAGAATTTTTGGCGACTTTGTATGTACTGATAGTCGTTCCCGTGACAATTGGGCCACCGGATGTAGTAAAGCTAATTACGTAGGCTGTTTGTAGTGTGCTGCTATCTGTGGCGGCAGCGTTTTTAGCTGTAAGTACAAAGGTGCTACTACGGGCAAGGGGTGCATCTAAGGTGACGGTCGCTACCGCGTCTTTAAAAGTTGTTTTTGCGGCGACAGGTGTTTTTTTATCGCCCGCAACTTGCTCAATACTAATTTCGCCAATTTCAGAAACTTGTTTAGAAAACGTAATACCTATTGCTGTAGGGGCTTCGTACACTTTTTGCCCGTTTTTTATAGTGCTACTTATGATTTCAAGCGGATCTAGCGTTGTAACACTAGTAGCCATAACTTGTTCAACAGCCTGATTTTGAAATGTTCTATCTAGCATAAGGCTATGGCTTGAGCCCTGTGAAAGTTGTAGATTTGCTAGCGGACAGGTGACAGACTTTTCTTTAGTTGTACATTCAATACTTGCAGCTTGCGTACTTAGGCGATAGCCAAAAACGCTGTCTTGGTGGCTTGTTGCAAAAACAAGTGATCCTTTTGCCGAAGTTGGGGTATTTGTATCTGATATCGCTGTAATAGCAGGTGCACCGTCAGATGATATCGTGACTTTTTTACTAAGTAGCCCCATACCAAAAGCCTGTATGCGTATAGTGTTGGTTGTTTTGTGTAAGGGTGCGGTAGATGGTGTTATGCACGAAGTATGCGAATATAGTGGCAACGACCCAACGGATATAGTTGGCATAGCAGTGATGTTAAAATTTGTGACACCTGTTAGTTTAGTAGCTTTTGGGGTAAACAGTGGATTTGTAAAGCACGACACACCGCTGTACGAATACTGCGTTTGTTTTGGTATAAAAAACTGTATGGTGTAAGCAAGCACTACTGCTGTAAAAGCAGCCGATAAAACTAGCGCAAAAACCAGTAAGTACGAACGGTGTAGACGAACACGGAGCCTGGGTAAATGTAGACCATGTATCTGATATGAAACAGGCACGGACAACGATCCGCGCTCATCTGCCATAGTATCTGTAATACTTTTTAGTTTCATAGTTTTTTTGTTTTTAGCTTTTACGTATAAATAATAGCATAAAAATGCTAAAAAAGCAAGGATATGTCAGACGATATGTCTCTGTAAACTATTGACAAAAAAGTGTTTTATTGGTATAATCTTATTCGTATAGTTGGTTGAGGTGTTTATCTCCTGAATATACGCTTTTTGACAAGGTAGTATCGTACTAGTAACAGAGGTAGAGTTTACTCCCATTCTGTGAAAGTATTTGTTTTCTCTGTATTTTTTTGCTTGTAAGCAATAAGCTCCTCATAAATTGAGTGGTTTTTTGCTTACAAGCAAACATCATTTGTGCCGCCAGCATAAAGTTCGTTTTGCGTGCTAAGAAGCAAGAGGTAGTTACTAGGGTTCCATTAGCCTGAACGTTGCCATACCTTGCGTCTTTCATTGCACCTCAGCTGAGTGCACTGGAAGTTGTTGTACATCATCAAGTGAAGTTCACCAACGACCCTCCAGAAGGAGACACAACATGAAGTTCCGTACCCGAATCGCTGCAATCACCGCAGCCGTCGCCATCAGCGCACCCGCTGGTGTCATGCTGCTCGCAACCCCGGCATTCGCCTGGCACGCCAACAGCGACTGCATCAGCAACAAGTGGGTCGTCGAGAACCCGAACGAGGAGTGGGCCACCAATGCCACCTTCACGTTCGACGACGGCACCGTCATGACCCCCATCGAGCCCGGTCAGGAAGTCGCTGCGCCCGCCGCCGCCAACCACGTCACCGTGACCTGGGTGGACTACGGCACGCCGCACAGCTACGACCGCCCCGAAGGCTGCCAGCCTCCCGTCGTCTACGAAGACTCTGCCTCGGCAGAAGCCATCTGTGACGAAGACGAGGCGACCCTGTCGGTCACCGTGACCCTGGGTGGACCCGCCGACAACGTCGTCGTCTACGACGGTCAGGAACACGAACTCGGCGCCAAGCCGGCCGGCACCTTCACGGTGACGTATCCCGCTTCGGTGGGTTCGGTTCCTGTCATCGTGACGGTCGTTCGTGACGGCATCGGCAAGGATGTCCTGGACACCACCGTCACCGTGGAAGAGTGCGTCCCCGCACCCACCACCACGCAGCCTGCACCGACGACGACGCAACCCGCGCCGACGACCACGCAACCTGCGCCGACGACCACCGCTCCTGCCACGACGGTCGCACCGACCACCACTCAGCCCGCCCCCGTGACGACGCAACCCGCGCCGACCACGACCATGAAGCCCCCGACGAGCACGCTCCCCGCAACGGGATCCGCGCAGACCGCCGGCACGGCACTCATCGCACTCGCGTTGTTCCTGCTCGGCTCCATGCTGATCATGATCGTGCGACGGCGTCCCCGGCTCGGCTGAGCTGACATGAGCTGAAAAGGTTCGGGAAGTGAGCATTTGCTCCTGACTGTTGCTTGCAACAGACTGGTTTTGACTACGGTCAGAACGCTTCCCGAGCCTCAAGGCTTTATATAGAAAATACGTTTAGGGTAATCCTTAAGCAAAAGAGAAGACACTAGAGTGTAAAAGTTTTGTAAGCTAACGCTTGCTACTAAAAAAAACTCCCACACCACCACTACCTTGTCACTCTCTCATTATTCAAAACAGAAGTTTTGGCTAATGACAGAAGTCCGGAGGAAAGAGCAGTCCGAGTCGACAGATTTATTCTGCGACCCGGCACGATGAGAAAACCATTCCCATGGTTGTCTCATAAGCGCCAGCGCCTACCTTGTCACTCTCTCATTATTCAAAACAGAAGTTTTGGCTAATGACAGAAGTCAAAAAATGCAAACAGGCCACAAGTAATTAAGTTGGCCTATTTGCTGTATATTTTAGGTTCGTATATAGACAATTCTTGTGTCCATAGTTCTTATGGATTACAATGATACCAAATGGGGAAACTAAAAAAACCAATCTTGGTTGTTGGAATAGTACTTGTAGCTATAAGTATTGCAGCAGCAGTGTATCTATTAGTTATTAAAAAAGATAAAGCACAAAACTCCGATTCGACAAATCAGGACAAAGCATCGTCACAACAGGCTGTTTCGGTGACAAACCCAGAAGAAGAACTAAAAGCAGCAGGTGATACATACACCGATGCAAATGCACCAAAGATTTTAAACGCGGCAGAACTGTATTCGACTAAGCGTGACTTTGAAAAAGTAAAAAATACGCTTAGCAAAATTCCTGATACTGCTGCGATATCTGTATTAGGTTCTAAGTATCGTATTTTGACATCTATGTATTTGACGCAAAGCAACCAAGATATGTACCTAAAAACTAAAGCAGAATACAAGGCTATACTAACAACAAGGTCAGCAAAAGATGCACAAGCAAAAACAGCACTTGCAAGTATAGATAAAATTTTTCCTGAAAATACGGCACCGTCAGTAACGTACCCAGAAGGGCAGGAGCAGCCATGACAAAACGACGTGAATACATCGGTATAGCAGTTTTATCTGCAGTTGTCTTTGCGGGTTTTTTTGTTATGAGTTTTCAGCGTGCTGCTGCCCAGTTTGCTTTTGATATGCCAAACGAACTTATAGACGCATCGCAGGCCACCAACAGAAGAATGAGCGATGGTGCAGTTATAGGTAACAGGGGTTACGTTGTTGTTGGAACGGGTGAATATAGTAGTACTGAAACAGGCATGACGATATTGTCGCCAGTTCCAAATGTCCGTGTGCGTATAGAACACGGCAACCATTGCGGAAACATGTCTCCAGGGAGCTTCACAGGTGTAGATGCGCCTTTACCAAATGCCGCTACCACGACTACGTTCGTCGTAGTGGATAGATCAACCAGGGTTATATTTGGACCGGCAGCTAACCAGCCCGCCTTAATGACGGGCGGTAATAACTGCGGCACACTGGACCTAACAACAGGGGTACTAGATTTAGAACTAATGCCAGACGGACGCTACGGCGGTCTTGTCGCGGCACTTATGAACGTTTCAGGAGCTGGTAGTCAGCAAAACTCATTTAGAGTTGTTGTGCTAGACGCTGCGGGTAATCAGTTAGAGACAGCAGATGTTGGCTTTAACCCAGAAGTCGTAGACAGAATGAGCCCAGTTATTGGAAGGCCCGGCATAACATCACTTGCCATGAGTATTGCTAACAGTGACTTGCCACGTTATGCTTTGACCGATTTTGGTCTACCGTTTACGCTTGACTGTGGCGCTGTTGTGAACAATGTGTATGTTCCATTAACTTTTTATGATGTAGACCAAAATATATGGCAAAACGTTAATTTAAACGGCAATTTTGTACCATCTGTAGCCGTTGTATTAGAAAGCTCGCCCATAGGTGCAAACAGCTGGACTGCTATAGGCATGTGGGGGCTTGATTACGACGGTAGTGACGGCGCAGTTGGCGATCCTGGCAATGCCGGGTCTATTACCATAGGTAACTTTGGGCCTTTTGTGAATAATCGGGATTACCGCGTGAGGGTAAATAATATTTATAGAGCAAACGCTCTGCAGTTTAGTGTTAATAGCGACGACCTTCGCTCTGGGTCGCGAACAACTTGCGCTGTACCGACCTGTGATATTACGTCAGTAGTCGGTACAACTACAGGAAATGTCGTGTTTCCGGGTGATCAGTTCCGATTTAACGTAACCACCGCGGATGCAAGTGGCTATGTACTGGGAGTAAATGGTCCTGCATGGGGTAACCCAGGTGCATGGGGTAACTTTATTGTGAACGGTAATCAGTATATTAGGTCACCAGTAAATCCAAGTGGGGGCAATACTGTCACTGCTTTTAGATATGGAGACAGCGGGGCATTTAACGAAGGTTTTTATGCGACCAGTACGGGCACAAGTAGTGGTACGCCGTTAGCACCGGGAAGCTATCCGTTTAACTGGGGGCTTGTGATACCGGGTGTCGGCTGGGCGGCCGATACGTGTAGCGGCACACTTATCGTGACTGCACCAGATGTTCCGCCAACAATTACAATTACGCAAAACTGTGCCGTACCGTTTACTATCACTATTAATGTTAACGACCCCAACTATTCGACAAATGCCGGTAATCCACAAATTAACTATACGATTGGCGGCGTTGCTCAGCCGACAATCACCGCAAGAAGCCATACATTTAATATGCCAGGAGGCGGTATTTCGGCAGTTAGTGTTACTGCAAATAGTTTTGGCGTTAACCCATCTCCACCAGGCGGGCTAGGTACAAAAAATGGCTCTGCATCTGCAAACTTTGACCCTTGTGGGTACCCATTTACAGTAAGTTCGCAGCCACAACTACCGTCTCTTGATGATTCAGAATTACCGACTAGTGCATCTTTTGTATCATTCATCACGCTTAGCGGTACGGCAACTCGTGTCAACGGCGGACCGAATGGTATAAATACAGAGCGAGAGTTCTTTTTTAACCGTGGTGGCACATATGATGCAGTAAACGGAACGCTTACTGGCACTGGTTCACTTGTACTTAATCCTGTCGTTACGACAAACGGGGTAGGGTTGCCCGCAACCGGTTCTAATAATGTGCTTGGTGTTCAGAATCGTAGTTTGGTATTGCCTGGTTATTTGCCTACCTTCCAGGCCGGCGACTATATTTGCTCAAGACTTACTATTAGTCCTGCGAGTGGTCTCGTTGATTTAGCGGGCAATATAATCACTGGAACAACAAGCGGATCGTCGGTAAGAAAAATTTGCATCACGATCACTGATAAGCCATACGTAAAAGTATTTGGTAGCGATGTTCTTGCTGGATCGGGTTTTGGTTCGACATGTAGCGGTATACCTAATGCGAATATTACTGCATTTGCGCGTAATACGGGTGGTGGTTGGGTAGGTGGCGGGACTCAGTTTGGCGTATTTGCTGGTGGTGTCGTATCTGGCTTTGCAAGTAACAGTATCGCTGCCCCTGCGTCGCCAAGTTCACGCGTATTTGCTAACACTGGGGCCTTGGGCTCAGTGTTTGGCGGCTTATTTGGGTCTTCTACCTGTGCTGATGACTTTTGGGCAAGCAAATCCACAAGTGTCGGCGTAACAGCGACAGTGCCGTTAAGTTCACTGTCGAGCGCTACGCCAATTGTTGCGCCTGGGCAGTATCAATTTGCCCCAGGGAGCAATATATCTGCAGCGGCGGCAATAAACGGTAAGATTGCCGTGTTCGTTGATGGCGACGCGACTATAACTAGCAATATTACTACCTCTACGGGACCTTGGGCTTCGACAGCGGCTATCCCGTCTGTATACCTTGTAGTTAGAGGTAACATTTATATTGCCCCTAATGTGACACGACTCGATGGCATTTATGTGGCTATGCCAAGGGTTCCCGCTAGCAATATAGGTACTCCTGCTGACGGTGGACGTATCTTTACTTGTACAGATAACGGTGCAGCACCTACCAACGCTGCATTACTAGGTGCGTGCCGAACTAACAGACTTGTTGTTAACGGTGCATTTACTGCAAAGCATGTAAACCTTTTGCGAACAGGCGGTAGTTTGCGTGGTGCAACGACTGCAGCAGTGCCACAGCCAGCAACCTGTACAGCTGCTAACCCAGTAACAATATATACAGACTATAAGTTTTTGGGCACGTCACGTACCTTAGCGGCTGGGTCATACGTAGCAGGCGCTGCAACAGCACCTGTTGGCTACCGACAAATAAGCTCTGTAAAGGTACCTGCCGGATGCCGCGCGGTATTATTAGACGAAACGACAGGGCAGAGTAAAGATTTGTATGCAGACTGGACAGTTGTAGACGGATCGAGTCCGTTTAATGATGCGACAACTAGGATTGATGTTACTTCGATACCAGTATCGCAAAGACAACTTGGGCTACTATGGTCTACAACAGGCCCTATAGAACCCGCAAACTATGACTGCGCATTGTTTAATGAACCATCGGACAGCTGGTGGACGGGCGTGTATGCAGATAATTATTTATGCGCACGAAGATCATACGCATTAGGACTTGCATTCAGCGCAAATGGGCCAATACCTGGCAGGACGTGCGTGCTAGTAAACGAAGCTGGCGACCCTAATGGTTGGGCTAATAACTACCTTTGTACAAATGCAAATCTAGGACTGCAGTTTACGGGCGGTGGCGGCACTATAGGTATTGCCGGAATGTATTGTACATCAGCGGTATATGAGCCAGGAGATACGCACATGCCCCTTGCTTGGTGGCTAGATAACTTTATGTGCGAGCCGTTAGCACCCGTACCTGCATCGCCTGCAATTATCGGCGAAACAAGCGCTAGCACCAATATTGCAGAGATATTTAACTTTACCCCTGATATGCTTATGGCGGTTCCGTCGCCTACTACAAAGCAGACAATAGGTTCATTTGATTCGGTTATTAGCTTACCTCCATCTTTATAATAAATCTGTTATCATAAGAACTATGAGTGGGCGTCGTTTAACGAAGTATAAAAAGCATAAAAATCATGCATTGCATGCTGTCGTGCATAGTAAGCCACATGCACTTCCTAAAAGACGCTTTAACAAAAAGCCGCTTGCGGTCGGCTTACTTTGCGCACTTGTTCTGATTGGTATTGGTGCCTTTGTCTATATGCGCATACAAAATAACACAAGTCAGTCGGACGCATTGGACGGTGAATCAGTAGCTATTAGCGCACTCATTGATAGAGCCAAAAATCAGCAGAGCAGCACAGATGCTGAAGCAGGTCAAAAGTTGGCCGAAGACATAGTTAATACGAGTGGTTATGAGAATAGCCAAGATTTATTGGCTATATTAGTAGAATATTACATTGACCAAGGGAACCCGACACAAGCAAGAAAGTACTATACAAAACTAGCGACTGTATATAACAGCAGTAAGGTGTTTTCTGAGTCCTTGGGTGTGAAAAAAAGTATGGAGCAGTTAGAATCTGACGTGATTTTTATAGAGGCTAGAGCTATTCAGTTTAAAGAGTCAAATAAAAAAGGACTTGTGTCGCAATGATGCACCTAGCTTTACCTAAACGGTACGTAGTCGGGGGGTTGTTAATGGCAATTTTTTGGCTATGCGCACTGCAAGGGTCAATGCACGCAGCACCAGTCGTAGATAACATAGGACCTGGCTTGATGCCATCTTACATCGAGGACTATCTACTTGACTGTGGCGATACGAATGGTGCAGTTGCGCAAACTGGCTGGGTAAGTCTAAGAGGCAGACCAACAGAGACAGTTATAGATGTTCCAAATGCAACAACCACGACAGTTGATTTGCAGTATAACGTTGCTGGTATTGTATGTCGTAATTCAATCAAGGGCGGGATTGTTAGTACGACGAATGGTATTATTTCGACAGAACCTTCGACACTTGGTATTTCGGGGACGGGGTCAGCATATGCATACGGTTCTAGTGACGGCAGCTTATCACTAGGTGTACCCATACCATTTACATACACATCCGCAACAGCATTTACAACGACAACAGATATTAACATTGGTATAAGTGAAAAACGTATACACACATACTCCGTTAGCACCCGCTATAGGTGCGTTACCAACCCCGGCGACACTAACTTTAGGACTCCTACAAGTAGTGTAGATTTTGGTGCCTGTCGCAGTATTGCTGTACCAATATTTACAATCCGCGTTAATGTTCCACCGCCAGTTCCGGCGAGGCCAAATCTTAGCTGTACGGTGAGCGGTGCGTCAATCATTGCTGGACAGACAGCGACCGCAACACTAGTAATTAGTCATAACGGCCCTGCATCTGCTCCTACGAGTAGCTATTCGGGTACATTGCAAATCACAAGCCAGCCATCCGAAAACCTGTCGGGTAGTGTCGGCAATGGCTTGGCGGTAACACAAAACGGCACAACAAGGACATATACTGTACCCGGCAGTTACACGGTTACAGTAGATCTTACAAGTAGTTCATCTGCCGGTGGTAGGGCTTTTTCGTGCACCAACACTATAACTGTCACAGCACCTGCGCCTACTATCACTTGCACAGTAACATCGGGCGGGGTTGATGTTGGATCTAATGGCTTTGTGACAGTTAGCGTACGTCATACGGGACCAACCTATGCGCCAAACTTAGCATATGACGCCACGGTGACAATCACTTCACAACCCACGGAACATCTTACAGGAAGCCTAGTAAATGGTACGGTTGCAGTTAGGGATTCTACTGCGCGGCTGTATCCAAATGCTGGGGTCTATAATGTGACGGTGAGCGTGTCTGCAACAGGCGGAGGCTTTACTGTAAGTAGTCCACCACCATGCACGACGACTATAACGATTTATGCAAGGCCGTATCTGCGCACCTACAATAACGACGTACAGGCTGGTTACGGGTTTACAAACGCCGGCACATGCGAAAACGGCACAGGTGATATAACGGCGTATACTCGCTCAGGTGCAAATTCGTATTCGGGTAGCGGTACACAACTTGGAGCGTTTGCAAGGGGTCAAATAAGTGGGTTTCGCAGCGCAAGCACACTAGCAACTGCAGCAACCCTGCCCGAAGTAATAGCGTTTGCCAATACAACCTTAGTGAATACGGCTGCTGGTAGGTTTGGTGGATCGTTTTCTGCAGGAAACTGTATGTTTGATTACTGGTCACAAAGTTCACGGGCCGCTGTTATTACAAATCAGGTAGTAGATATTAGTACCCTTGAAACGGGTAGTTATTATGTTGAGCAAACAAGCGCAACAGTACCAGTAGTTATAACTGGCCAAATAGCAAACAGTCGCAGAGTGTCTGTATACGTCAATGGCGCAGCATTCGTTAGGGGGGCGTCGGTAGGGTATAGCAGCGCAAACTGGTCGACTCGTGGCGAGATTCCGTCACTGTATGTTATCGCTAGGGGGGATATATTGATAGGAAGCGATGTACGTAATTTAGATGGTAACTATATTGCACAAAATAGAAACCTGACTGATGGGCGTATTACGACATGTGCAGATACGACAACTCTACGTACCTTTAGTAGCAATGCGTCACTTTTGGCAAATTGTGCCACTAGGCTTGTTGTAAATGGTAGTTTTAGTGCTAGACGTATAAACTTTTTACGCACTATCGGCACAGTGAATGTGTCTGTGCCAGGTGAGGCTGCGAGTGTGTCTAACGCTTCAGAAGTATTTATTTATTCACTAGAAAACTTCATGGGCGAACAGGCCCTAGACGGCCTACAGCAGCAAGAGTATGATTCTATAACAGCACTACCGCCAATCTTATAAAAACACTTTGACTCTATCACGCTTATGCTATAATTACAGGTAATGGGTATCCTTACAGGCGTGGCTGATTTCTTCGGTCTCGACATCGGTACCACCGCAATTAGAGTTGTCGAACTTCATGGGGGTGGGAAAGTGCGAGGTCTTGCTCACTATGGGCAAATTGCTGTAGATAGCAAAATATCACAGAGCGACGCAAATGCAGATATGCAGCGTCTTGTTCAGTCAATTAGACAAGTTATTGCTGATTCAAAGATCACAACGCGTAATGTTGCTGTTGGCATACCAAGCCAAAAAGTATTTACTGCAGTCGTTGATATTGATCGTCTTAGTC
>Ga0075163_10012952_pt1 | contig 10847 bp, 6 predicted proteins | sample JI1023141ADNA_FD_71478 | JGI IMG/M metagenome (GOLD analysis project Ga0075163, IMG submission 71478) | Wastewater effluent complex algal communities from Wisconsin, to seasonally profile nutrient transformation and Carbon sequestration -... | ecosystem: Engineered > WWTP > Effluent > Algae...
TCAGGTGACTGTACCTATTGCATTTCGAGATGAACCCAATGAAAGTTGGATCTTGGTTGTTCAACATACCAACAAAGGGTTTGGTATTAATACTGATCCTATCGATCTTGTTGGAATTGTAAAGTCAAATGTTACTCTCTTATATGGTGGAGATCTAGTTCCTCATGGAACTTGTGTCCTTAGAGTTAAGGATCCAAAAGATATTGCAAACAAAGCCATTGGTGCATGGATGCTTAAACTCTTTAGACAACAGAAATCTACTAATATTAATGATAATGAGGATGATAAATACCGTCTCCGTAACTTTATGGTTTATGGGGACATTAGGGATGCTAAAAAGTATCTTAAAGAATCTCTGGAAGAAGAGGATCGTGAATATGACTATTATAATCTATGTAGACGTGGCAGGTATGAGGCAAGAAGTCGAATGGAAGGATTGCAGACAATCTTAGATCAGATGAATGATATTGAGCTCTGACGCTTTCAGGGAGCTACACCGCCACCACACCACCGGTGCTCAGCGGTCCATTTTTTAGTGATCATCAAAAAATACTTTGATCACTAAAGCCAAACAGATAGTCTAAGACACTTATTTGAGCACACATTATGATTATAACTAACTAATAATCAGTCTACGTTCATACTGTAAAATAACTTAAGAGCCTTAGACATACCATATCTGTCAACTCTGTTACGATCCTCTTCATATTTACATTTGAATCTAATATGATAAAAGTGTTCTTTGATTCGAATTCTATCCAATATCGTATCAATGATATTATCATCTCTATGATCACAAATATCATATCGATGTCTGCTAGTTCTTACTTTAATATTCTTAGTTTTTAAGAACGCACCAATCAACCTATCATCGCTTATCGTATCAGCATTCTGTTCAACTTCTATTCGATTCTCTATTAATAATTTCACGAGATCTCTACTTAAGAAGAAACCTGCACCACTTGCATATGGACCAGTTTTTCTACGTAAGAGTACCCCTTCATATAGCATTCTGTCAGGTAATCCTTTAATATATTTGTAAGTTCTATCGAAGATAAAAAAACTCGATAAGTTAGTTCTTAAGAGTAACTTGTAATCATAATGTTTATCAATGTACTCTAATGCATCTAATGTCTTAATTAAGACACCTGGTTTCAGAGATTCTTTCACATTAGAGATTAACGAAGACTCTTGAACTTTTATATTTTCAGTGCTAGTAATGTCAACCTGATCACTATCTAAGGTATTTAAGAAGGAACCATATACATAGAAAACTTTGATATGGGAATTGGTTTTATCATATTGACTCCATACTTGCCTAAAATAATCATACAACAATCCAGGACTAGCTATAACAAGTATTATAAGATCATATGATTCCATTCTTATATAACTTAACGATCTTTTTCGTTAGGGCTGAACACAAATGTGGAGAAATTGAACCAAAAAACACTAATATTAAAATATTATATAGTAATTGATTTATGAATCATAATCCATTCTTATCTAATACAGCAAGTTCTATAGCTATTTTACCAAGAGAGATTCCTGGAGGAGCATCACTATTAAGATTCGAAGATAATAGGGCAACACCAGTGCCATCCAATTATTTTTCGGCTAGATCTGGTGTTTTTGGTGCGTCAACCATACGCCTATTTGGACCAGATCTGAAACAAGATCTCAACCAAATTCGTAACATAATGAAGAAGAAAGATAAGACCCAATTCTTAAACATGGGTATAGCTACACAGAAAGTTAAGGAGTTGCTACCTTCGATTGGTTCCAAACGTAGTCACGACTTAGCATTAGCGTTATATTGGGAATTGATGGATCAAGATATCAATCTACCTGAGGAATATATGAGCTATGAACGGGTTCGAAATTACTTAGAGAATAATGACTACGGATTAGTGACGGTAAATAGAAATGAACTGAAAGCAGGTATATTAGGTGGAGATTTAGAGTGCTTAATAGGTATCACTCATCCAAATATTGGTAAACTAGGTATGGCTTCCCCTTTACAACCAGGCCATCTTTTCGGTATATTTCCCAAAATTCGTAATATCAATAACGATAATCAACATTTAACCGCGGCTGTGAAATTACTAGAAAGTGACTACAACGAGCTATTTAAGAATCGACGAGCATATTCAAAACTTTTCGATCCAATAGAAGTCCAGGAAATAGACTATATGAACCGAATACAGCATGTTGGTGATTTACTTCGCAAAATAGCAATTTCTAGTGGTCATGTCGATAGTGTTATACAGCAATACAACAAGAACCTTATTAGCGAATTTGATGATATCATGGCAAATATGCAGACCGATGTTCCAACAAAACCACAGTTCCAAGATCAACTACAGTTAAGAAGAGAAACACTTTTAGATGCATCTACTAAAGCTCAGTATAAAGTGTTTGATCCCAGTAATATAGTCAGAACGACTTTCCGTGACACTTCAGATCATGAGGTTCCAAGGATCGTATCAAGTGAGCAGGTGAAGACAGTTAAAGCTGAAATAACAGATCTGAAAAAAGAACTCGATGCTCTAAGAGAAGAAACCAAAGTCTTAAAGTCTCAAGTATCTAAGGAGTCTAAAGTAAAGAAAGTTAAAAAGGAGAATGGAATAGAAAGCGAAAGAGAAATAGAAAGAGATAGACATAGACATAGACCAAAGGGTGTAAATCTAATCCAAGATAGCATCAACGAATATGAGAAAGTTGAGACAGGTGTTGTAGAATCAGATTTGGAAGATAGTTCGGATGAGGATAATGATTAAGGATAAGATCGTAATAATAATAATAAATCTAACATTTGAAGACTTAGATTCTTGTTCCGACATAGTGGTGAGATAAGTCATAAAACCGATAGTTCAACATAGTATTTGTCAACTTCAAAGTATTTTTGTGACTAATTGTTCTGACAAAATCCTCAACTAATTTTCGGACCCTATTTAATTACAGATACCTTTTCTTAAAGTCATCAGCAGTTATGATCGGTGTTCCAATATCTTTTGCTTTAACAACCTTAGAACTTGTGAAACTAGCATCTTTGATGACAAGAAGATCTGTATTTCCACTAACAGATCCAGCTACTTTTCCTCCCATCAAGGTCACCTGATCTTCTAAGCCTTTATGCACACCAGTGAATACTATCGTCTTACCCATCAATGATGGTTTTACTGGTGCTACTGTTTTCACGACTGGAGCCTTAACAGGTACGTTTGCTGAAACGGGTCTACCAGTAGGAACCATTAATGGTAATTTTCCAACTACTTGAACTGGGAGTTTAGAAGTTCCACTTGATACTTTGGCCCTTGTTACTGCCGCCGTTGCTGCCGCCGTTGCTGCCGCTGTCGCTAGGGCCGCAGCACGAGCAGCTTCTGCTTCTGCTTCCAATCTTAATTCTTCTTCTTTTTGGGCTTCTTCTTGAGCAATTTCGGCGTCGTGTTCTGCTAGGGCGTCATTGATCTTATCAAACATAGCTTTCTGAAGTAGAGAAGCTTTTTCATAATCTTCATCTGTGTAGTCTTTCTTTGAATAACCGATAGCTTGTAAATCGTCCCAAATTTCGTCTAGCTTAGAATCATTACGATATCCACCATCTTCGGAAGGTAGAATATAGGGTTCTGGTAGAGGATTTAATCGATAGATTCCGACCCATCCCAATCGATAAATTCCATATAAAAAAGCGATAAAAGGTGCCAATCCTTCCATTAATGGTTCACCTGTCTTTTTCTGAAAACCTTGTACACTCATAATTTTCTTCAACAATCTATCTCGGTCTTCTTCCGTTCTAAATTGTTGTTCTAAGAGGTCTGGAATAGCATCTAAAATCGTTTGAAAACGTCTTTCACCCCAACCAGGACCGAAGATATTGCTAGCCGCCATGAAGGTAGTAATATTACTATTAGCTAGCTTTTGTCTCATACTATCATATAGTTTCGTAGCCATCTTCCCTCGATAACTTGGAATAGCTTGGAAGTCCTGAACATTCATATCTAAAATTTCATGTATTCCGCTCTGAGCATATGCGATACCCTGAGAACTAATATGGTTGAATATATTCTCAATTGTCGATGGACCCCACCCCGGTACATCGAGTTTCTTGAAGAAATATTCTACCCTACTCTGTAAGACCTGTTCATCTTCATCTGCACCAATAAGAGAGATTGCTTTATTCGTCTCATTCCATTCATAAGGAAGATCGGGCATTTGAGGTTCTACTGGTCTTAGACTTGCAGCGATATGTGGGATTACGTCGCCACCACGAACAATACGAATAATAGCTCCAGGACCGATACCCATGTCGATTACGTGTCGAGCATTATGGACAGTCACATGTTCTACTCTAGTACCACCAAGTCCCACAGGTTTAATTGTAGCTACAGGATTTAGTTTTCCATCCTTTGATTTGTTCCAAGTAACGAATAAGACTTTAGTGATAGCAGATTCAATGTCATCAGAGTCTGAACCGAATTTGAAAGCAATTGCATAGCTAGGATATTTGTCTCCTGGTTTGATGTCACGTACTGGTACCTTATCTTGACTTAGGATCAGACCGTCAAGTTCATATTTCGATTCCTGTTTCCTCTTGGTTAACAACTGACGTAATTCTTCCAATGTGGGAACATGATCGATTAATTGGTTAGGAACCACATTAAAACCAAGGTTTGATAGAAAATCTAAGGCATCCGTTAAGCTGTGGGAATTCCATGGACTGACTAACTCATAAACCACCAGATCGAGGAGTTTGAGGAAAGCTGTTTGTAATGTTTTTCTAGCCATGATACCTCTTGCAATGTTTCTCATAGCCATTTGACCTTTTCCTTGGCCTAATTCTTTTAGAAAGGTGTCCTTGCTAATTAAAATTTCTCCACGAAGAAAGAGTTGATTACCATTGGCAGCAATAATATCTTCTGGAATATCTGGAAGATCCAAATAAGGAAGAATGGCCGATAAATCTTCACCAATAATGCCATCACCACGAGAGAATAATTGCATTTTCACTGTATGGTCAGGTAATAATCGATATGTTAAGGCTACAGACATACCATCTAGCTTATCAGATATATTATAGAAATTATTCGTGACTGCATTTGTTCGTCCTACCCAGGATGCATATTCGCTAACATCATTCGGTTTTACCTTATCCATTGAAGGCATCAAAAATGGTAACTGATATTTGATACGGTAATTCGGATTCGTGAAACTCTTACCTCGTTTTATTATCTCAGGATATGACTCAACTTTGAAACTCTCAAATCCTTCTGTATCTGTACTAGTACTGCCAGTACTCGCTGTTTCTGTTTCCTTTTCTGTTGTTGCTGTTGCTGATGGTATAACGGATCCTATCATCTTTAAAGCTTTATTGTTAGGATCCACGAGTTTAAGAACTTCTTGAATGTCATCGAATAGTTGGTCTTCGACGATGGGATCACTGTTATAATATGCATCAGATAGAGTAATTATAAGATTACTCAGTTCTGGAACTGGCAGAGCAGCCGCATATTTTAATTTGTCATTAGCCATAATGAACTCCGGCAAAATTTCGCTCATCGAACGAGCACTTGGAACTGCCTTTGCTATAACTTTAGCTGTAACTTTTGGTGTAATGCTTGTTTTAGCAGTAGTAGTTCCAGGGCGAGTAATAATCGGTAACCTCGTGGTACTCGTTTTCGTTGGCTGTGAAGATGTCAAGGTAGTAGAAGCAGAAGCCGAAGTTGAAGTGCTAGTCGTAGTAGTGGTTGATGAATTTGTACCAGATGTCTTAACAGTTGAACTCGCAGGAGCAACTTTAGATATCGAGGGTAAAATCACAGGTTTCCGCAAAACAGGTCTTACACTCGGAATACTTAGTTTTGGGTTTGACATAGGGTTTTTTGTTTTTACGATTAAATGATTAAATTATAAAAATTCATCAATTTTTATAAGGTTATGTCAGAATTAGCTAAAAATGCAGAGCCTTGCCAACTTACCTGGTGTCGAAATTACACAGTGGCCTGTCCCATTTTCGATAATGCGACATGTGATATGTGATATGTGATATGCGAAAAAATCAGTTATTTACATAACTGATTGTTAAGTTATTCACTTTTACCGTTTCAGGATAAAGGAGTCGAAGAGGAAATTTTATCCTACACCCAACGCTGACAGTGGATATGTTGAAAAATTGTTATATTTTTAGTCAATTACCATTTAATTAACTAAACCTTGTTTAAAACTAATAATGAATAGTGCCGAGGCGGAACTGCGTCGTCGCATGAAGATATACTATCAAATTACTAATGGAGACATAGCTTTTAGAGATTCCTTAGTAAAACCAATCAATGAACTTTTCATAGAAGGGTCTAAGGATAGCACCCCGGATAGTACCCAAGATATGGATACTTGTAAAGCCGAACCAAATGATGATGATGAGAACAACAACACAGATGAGAAAGACTATGAGAAGAAAGCACGAGAATATTATAAGCATATTCCTGTTCATAAGATGATTAGACCAAATGAGGCAGCTCTGCCAATCTTGCTCTCTGATCCCATCGTAACAAAGATATGCAAGAATATCAGAAAAACACCAGGGTTGGATGTCCTAATAGCTGGATCGACTGCTCTGGCAGCCGTATATCGGCGGTCTACTTTCAAACCTAATGACTTAGATTTATATATCAAAGATGTTACCTATGACAAAGTAGTACAACTGGACCAAATAGTTCGTCAGACGTTCAAGGGAAAGAACATTATTATTATTAAGAATCCTATAACGATTACGTGGCTAGTATGTGGTCCCACTCCTGAAAAACCTCCAAATTCTAAAAGTATTGACGATCGTGAAGGTATTGACGATCGTGAAGGTATTGACGATGGTATTGACGATCGTGATGAATGTATTCGATATCCTTCTAATTATGTGGGGTTGGAAGAAAGTCAAAAAGAAAATAGAGAAAAGAAGGAGAGAGAACAAAAGGAATTAAATGGGTATCAAAAAAGATTAAAAGCTGGGAAGCTTCGCATGATTGAAGATGTTATCTATCAAGTCCAACTAATAACCCTGAAGATCCAATCATGGTCAGAGGTTTTTATTACATACCATAGTGACATTACTTGTATGGGTTTTCAAATACAAGATTCAAAATTCGTCTACATGCATGAACGTTGGCCCAACATCTTAGACCACAAGAGGGTACATTATTTTAGTAATATTCTAAATTGTGATACTCCCACAAGTTTAAAGAAGGCCGTTAGCAAATATGCATTAAGAAGATTTAATTGTCAAGTACTGAGTATTAATAGTGATTATACAAGTACACTCTGGGGTGATCCTAAATCACTTGTTTCGTCTGATCGAAAGTGGATAGAAAGAGAATACAAACAAGAGGAATGTAAAGAAACTCAGGCAATGATGAGTCTAATTCAACGTTCAGAAATCTTGAGGAAATCACAGAACAGAAGACATGAAATGTATTCCTTAACTAATTACGGACGATTACTTTCTGAAGCTCTAGAAGCAAATGATAATCAAAGCATAGAAAGAGCTAAGAAGTATATCATTACTAACTATGAACGATGTATAATGAATGGCATGATGTTCGATAACGAAGGTTTTCTTATATTTCCTAAAACAGACGAAAAAGAAGTATTGTTACCCGGAATAGGTATTTCAGATGATGTTAACAAATATTTAGATAAATATCTAGGTAACAATGTATTGCAATATCTTGCAAATAAGTTTTACAGTGTTCGTGGTCTATTTTATACCAATGACATCACTGATCTACAGAGTATTATGACAGATGAGGATTTCGTACCTGCATTGGAATTGCCAGATTTAGTTTTATCTAGTAAACTGAACAAAAAAGTAATGATCCCATGCCCGAGACAAAAAGCTGTAAAGAGCTCTACTTCTTCTGTTGACAAACCTTCTGAAAACCATTTAACGCGTGGCGACGAAGTAGTTTCAAGTTCGAGTGAGTGCTCCCTTACTCAAGATAAGGATAGTAAGATAAGAATAACTAAGCCTACCTATGCAGACATAGCAAGACAGGCACAAGTAAAACAGCTAGAACAACTTGGACTAGAACAAGATCCAGAACAAGATCTTGAACAAAAATGGGAACTTAAAAGGCAAGAACACAAACGGTGTTATGAACTAGCTGCTGGAGTTATAAAGCAGCACTTAGAAGAGGGAAAATGTGATTGTACGGACAAATGTACATTAGATCAAAATCATCATCGATTGTATGTTTATAATAAAAATTGTGATCATAAGATATCATTGGGAACATTTGTGTATTACCCAGTCTTAACTTGCCCTATCTGTACAATCCCTTTTCAGGGATATGTCCGACATAACACTTAAAACATATTAACTAGAACGTATCTGTTGCAAAACAATCAAAATATTACTTTGGTCTATTTGTACGTTTTCAGCCTGCTGGTTCTTTTTCTTTTCGCCTTGAGAGATACATTCAAAAGGCTTTCCAACTTTGTCACGATGAGATGACTTAGAGAAATACATTGACGGGCTTGTACCACCTCACGATAACATAATATACATGTATTGCGTTAATACATTACCGTAAGGAGCATTCTGAAACATAATATACATGCTTGTAAGATATATTATGTATTAAAATTGATGCAGTTTGGGACAGCCCCTCTATCGGATCTCATCAAAACAAAATGAACACTACTACTACTAACAATACTACTGCCCCGACCACTTCGACCACGACCGCTGCCAAGCCTCGCCTTCCGATTCTTGCTCCGCGCAAGTCAGCACCTATCGCCATGCCAATGCTCCCGTCATCCATGACGATAGGTTCGACTACGCCGAGTTCGAAGCCGAAGACCAGTCTGCCTGTCGTGCGTCGAACGGTTCCCTCGGCGGCACCGGCATCACAGCCGGTGCTGAGCTTGGCTCCCCAGCCACGTTCGATCACCCGTCCAAGTCTTCCTGCCTTTCCTGAGGAAGATGAGTATGATGATCTTGAAGCGGCGTGCGATGAGGAGATGGATGCGATAATGGAAATGCAGGAGATCCTCGATGAGGAGCATGAGACTCGTGCTTCGTCCGCAACATCGAACATGGGTCTGAGCGGCAAGCTGAAGAACCCTCGCATCCGAGACCTGGTGAAAGGTTTCAGGTACATGAGCTGGAACAGCCATGGTACCGTGCGCAGTGGTCGCATCACACGTCGCAACAAGAACACCGTCAGCGTCGAGCCCTTCGATGCTCCGGCTGGACACTCGGCGTCTGTCGGATACGGACTGATCTACGACGTCGAGCCCAGAGCCCCCAATCAACCGTCAGCAAATGATCGGGTGAAAGCCGCTCTTGCCACGGCGACCTATGTGTCGTGGAAAGGCGACTCTGGTCAGATCATCGTCGGTTCGGTCATTCGTCGCAACGACAAGACCATGTCGGTCCTTCCTCTCGGCGAGACGAACCCCGAGAAGTACTGGCGCATCCCCTATGCGCATCTGACGGCGGTCTCCCTCGAACAAGTCGCGCGCCTCAGCGGTGTTGGTCGACGATGAAGAAACATTCACCACCTTACACCTTCTTTTTTCCACCCAAAACCAAACTTTGGTATCTGGTCCATATATTATGCGTAATATAGACATACGCTATATTATGTATTAAAATTGATGCAGTTTGGGCCAGCCCCTCTATCGGATCTCACCAAAACAAAGAAAATGGCTACCACTACTAATACTACTACTACCCAACTCATTGATCTCTTCGACTTCGACGCCACCCCGCAGCCCACGTTTACGGCACCGCAAACGCAGGCGGGAGCGATCCCTTCGAAGGCGCGTCAGGACGACGATGATGATGGCGATGATGAGGCGAGCGAAGGCATCGCGGAGGAGGAGCCGACGACATTCGAGGGCGCGATTGAGAAGCTGGGTGCGATCCTCACGGATCGCTACTCGAATCGCGACGAGTCCGAGCAGGCCGCGGTTCAGCAGATCGTCCTTGAGGCAAAGAAGGCGGCAATCGTGAGCTTCGGCAAGTGCTATCAAGAGCTCTTGGACCAGACGATGGCCCAGGAAGAGCAGATCGGCATGCTGCAGCTTCAGATCCAGCAGCAGGCTGCGCAAGCTGCTGCTGTCAAGCTTCCGAAGTTGAGCGAAGTGAAGGTGCCGACGCTCGACTGGGTGATCAAGAATCACAAAGGCAAGGGTGAGAAGCTCAACGGTCACCACATCTACTGCATGGTCTATCGCAAGGTTTTCGGACACTTCCCTGAGGAAGGCGTCTGGAAAAGCCTCAATGCGGAGGAGCAGAAGCCGTGGAAGACCGTCGCGACTCAGTACTCGTCGTACCGCGCGGCGCAGAAAGTTACACCGGCTGTCTTCAATCCATTCGCTGTGCCTGCAGCTGCACCGGTCGCCGCCGCCATGCCGGCCATGACTCCACAGATGTTCCAGGCCATGCTCATGATGGCTCAGGGGCAAGTCCCGGCGCAAGTCCCAGTGCAAGTCCCGGTCCTGGCGCAGCCCCAGGAAAAAGACAGCAAGGCGAACAGTGCCTACCGTCTCTGGCTCAATGACTGGATGAAGCTCCCGGAGAACAAAGGCAAGCTCACTGCGCCCGCTGGCACCTGGAAGAATGTGCCAACCGAAGTCAAGGCACAGTACGAGGCCAAGTTCAAGGCTCTGCAGGCGGTGCGTGCTCAGCGCGCGTAAATACGCCCACTCAAAAAAAAGCAAAAAAACCAAAAAAAAAACCACTTTGCTTTGTTGCTCCGATGTCCGACAGGCTCTTAATCGGAAAACACCCATCCACTATCGAAGAAACCAGAAAAACCATAAATATCATATACTTTGCATTCAATAAT
>Ga0075163_10012953_pt1 | contig 10845 bp, 15 predicted proteins | sample JI1023141ADNA_FD_71478 | JGI IMG/M metagenome (GOLD analysis project Ga0075163, IMG submission 71478) | Wastewater effluent complex algal communities from Wisconsin, to seasonally profile nutrient transformation and Carbon sequestration -... | ecosystem: Engineered > WWTP > Effluent > Algae...
AAGCTGCGCCCGTCCACTTCCACGGCGGCGTTGAGGGCGATCATCCGGGTCTCGTCGATACGCCCCGCCAGCGTGGCCAGCGCGGCTTGCGCCTGGGCGGGCAGGCTGCTGCGCATCAGCAGCACGGCGTCGTAGCGCGGGAAGAAAGCGCGGTCGTCCTTCAGCACTCGCAGGCCCAGGCGGCCGATTTGCGCGTCGGTGCTGTAGACATCGATCAGGTCCACCTGCCCCTTGGCCAGCGCCTGGTAGGCCAGGCCGTGGTCCAGCGCGGGCGGGTCCGCCAGGGGCAGGGCGTAGCTGCGTTTGAGTGCCGGCCAGCCGTCGGCGCGCGCCAGGAATTCGTGCGACAGGCCAGGCCGCAGGCTTGCCGCGGTGGCGGCTGGCAGGCGGGCCAGAGCCGACAGCGAATCCACGCCCAGCCGTTGCGCGTCGGCTTCGCGCAAGGCCAGCGCATAGGTGTTGTTGAAGCCCAGGGGCACGGCCGCGACCAGGCCGCGTGGGGCCAGCCAGGCGTTCAGTTCCTGCAGCGTGGGCGGCGGCGCGTCGGCCGGTGGGTTGCGCTTGAGCAGCTCACGGACGATGGTGCCGGTGTACTCCGGGTAGATGTCCACCTGCCCGCTGGTCAAGGCCTGCTCCAGGATGGCGGTGTTGCCCAGCCCTTGCCGGTGCTCGGCGGCCACGCCCCCGCGCTCCAGCGCCTGGCGCACGATCTCGCCCAGCACGTAGCTTTCCGTGAAGCGCTTGGAGCCCACCTTCACGGGCTCGGCCGCGCCCGCAGGCATCGGCAAGCCTGCGGTCAAGGCCACCGCGAAGGCCACCGCAAAGGCCCAGGCCAAGACCCAACCGCGCCGGCGCAAGAACAAGTTCATGCGCCATTGTGGCTGCGGCGCGAAGCGGCGGAACCCACCGCGCCCAGCGCCTGGCGCTGGCGTTTGAACCGGTGCGACGCAACGCGCAGGTGCAGCTGCATCACCTGGCGGGCCAGTTCACCATCGCCCGCGCGCACGGCAGCGGCCAGATCCCGGTGGTGCTGCAGGCTTTGCAGTTTGTCCTGCAGGGTGCTGATGTAGTGCGACCGGATCACGATGGGCATGTCGATCAAGCCTTCGAGCATGCCGCGCAGGCGCGGCGAGCCGCTGCCATCCAGCACGGCCCGATGGAACAGTGAATTGATGTGCTGCAGGCGCTCGGGCAACGCCGCGCCGCCCTTGTCGATGGCGCGCGCCATCTGCTCGTTCAGTGCGTCCAGCCGTTCGGCCAGCGCCTCACCACCACGGCGCGCGGCCAGGTCGGCGGCGTGGGCTTCGAGCATGCCGCGCAGGTCGAAGGTCTCTTCGATGTCGAGCTCGGTCCAGGCCGCCACGCGCACCCCGCGGTTCGGGTCGGCGGTGGCCAGCCGGTCTTCCACCAGGCGCTTCAGCGCGGCCCGCACCGGCGTGCGGCTGATCTCCAGCTCGCGCGCGATGTGTTCTTCCTTCAACTGGGCGCCGGGCGCACACGTGCCGGCGATCACCCGTTGCTTCAGAACTTCATACGCCTTGTCCGCAGCGGCAGCCATTTTGTTCCTGGGTTGTACTTTCGGCGCGCAACTCGTAGCGACTGCTACCCAAATATCGCAGCGTTCTGACAGAACACTTGATTGATTGTTTTTTTATTGTACATTTTGCGCCATCAACTTCAACTCTGCGGCAAACACAACATGGTGGGTCTCCAGATCCTAGAGCGCAAGCGACAAGTCTCCGCGCAGCTCGTCCAGGCCTTCAGGGGCTTGCCGGTGGCCAACATCAGCGATTGCATGGCGCGCATGTCCGCCGCCGGGCCGCGCCTGCGCGCCATGCACAAGAGCGGCCCTCTGGCCGGGCCTGCGCTGACGGTGAAGTGCAGGCCTGGCGACAACCTGATGATCCACAAGGCCCTCACCATGGCGCAGGCCGGTGATGTGATCGTGGTTGATGCCGGTGGCGACCTCACCAACTCGCTGTTCGGCGAAATCATGGTGGCCACGGCGGTCAAGATCGGCGTGGCCGGCGTGGTGCTGAATGGCGCCGTGCGGGATTCCGAGGAAATCGGCCAGGGCACGTTCCCGCTTTACGCCGCAGGGGTCACCCACCGTGGCCCGTACAAGGATGGCCCTGGCGAGATCAACGTCCCTGTCGCCATCGACGGCATGGTGATCCACCCCGGGGACCTGGTCGTCGGCGACCGGGATGGCCTGCTGTGCGTGCCCATGGACGGCGCCGAAGCCGTGCTGGCCGCGACGCACCAGAAGATGCAGGCCGAGAAGAAGATGCTCGCGGACATTGCCGCGGGCACGCTCGACACCGCCTGGATCGACGCCACGCTCAAGCGCATCGGCTGCAACACGGAGCCGCGCTGAGATGTCTCTCGTGCAGAAGCGGGTGGTCCGTTCGGACCTGTGGATAGCACCCGCCTTTGACGAGGTCCTGGCCGGCGCGCCAGGCGTCTCGCTGGGCGTGTCGCTGGCCGTCTTCCCCGTGGCCGGTGATCCTTCCCTGGCGTGGGATCTGCTGGCCGGCGCGCACGTCTATCACATCTCGGCAGCCAAGGACGAATTGCCGCAGACCTACTTCGCCCGGGCTGAATTGCTCGCGCGCTGCCCGAACCTGCTGTGCGTGTCCGCGGGGGGGGCGGGCTACGACACGGTGGACGTGGCCGCCTGCACGGCCGCGGGTGTGGCCGTTGTCAACCAGGCCGGTGGGAACGCAGCCTCGGTTGCGGAACACACGCTGGCGCTGATGCTGGGTGTCTCGCGCAGGATGGTCGAAGGCGACCGTCGCATGCGCCGCGAGACCGGCTACGCACGCGAGGACGTGATGGGCCATGAGATCCGTGGTCACACCGTGGGCCTGGTCGGCATGGGCCACATCGGCCGGCGTGTGGCCGCGCTGGCCCGCGCGTTTGGCATGGACGTGATCGCCACCGACCCGTTCCTGTCGGCTGACGAGATCGAACAGCGTGGCGCCAGGCCGGTGTCGTTCGACGCCTTGCTGGCGCAGTCGGACTTCGTGTCGCTGCATTGCCCGCGCGACAAGACCACCCTGAAGATGATGAACGCCGACACCTTTGCGCGCATGAAGAAGGGGGCGATCTTCATCACCACGGCACGTGGTGGCATCCACGACGAAGCGGCACTCGTGCAGGCCTTGCAGTCGGGCCATCTGGCCGGCGCGGGCATCGATGTCTGGGACCAGGAACCGCCGCCGCTCGCGCACCCGCTGCTGGCGATGGACAACGTGTTTGCCACCTTTCACGTGGCAGGCGTGACCCACGAAGCCCGCCGCAACGTCGCCAGCATCAGCGCGGAGCAGATCGTCGGCCTGCTCGCAGGCGAGCGCCCCCCGCGCCTGATCAACCCCGAAGTCTGGCCCGCATTCCAGAAGCGTCGCGCACGCATCCTGGGCTGATGCCCGTCAACGCGGCCCCCGCCAACAACCACCCTTGGAGACATGCCCATGACCACCCGTTCCACTTTCCTGCGCAGGCTGCTGCCGGGGTTCGCTCTCCAGATGGCTGCCATGGCGGCTGTTGTCACCGCGGCCCTTGCACCTGGCGTGGCGCATGCAGCCTACCCCGATCAGCCCATCAAGATGGTGATTGCCTACGCACCCGGCGGCGGCACCGACATCATTGCCCGGCTCACCGCGCAGTTCATGCAGAAGCACCTGGGCAGCAGCTCGGCGTTTGTCGTGATCAACAAGCCCGGTGCCGGCGGCGCGCTGGGCTTCACCGAACTGATGAACGCGACGCCGGACGGCTACACCATCGGCTTCATCAACACGCCCAACGTGCTGACGATTCCGATCGAGCGCAAGGTCGCCTTCCATTGGGAAAAGTTCGACTTGATCGGCAACGTCATCGACGACCCGGGCAACTTCTCGGTGCATGCCGACACGCCTATCAAGACCCTGGCCGAACTGGCGGCCTACGCCAAGGCCAACCCGGGTGCCGTGACCTATGGCACCACCGGCATAGGCTCAGACGACCACCTGGCCGCGCTGGCTTTCGAGCGGGCCGCCGGTGTCAAGCTGACCCACGTGCCGTTCAAGGGCGCGGCCGAGGTGCACAACGCTGTCGCCAGCAAGCAGATCGTGGTGGCTGCGATCAACATCGGCGAAGCGCTCCAGTACCAGAAGGGTGGTACGCCGTTGCGCCATCTGGGGCAGATGAGCGAGCAGCGTTCGACCCTGGCGCCGAACATCCCGACGTTCAAGGAACAAGGCTTCAACGTCATCATGGCGTCGCTGCGCGGTGTGGCTGCACCCAAGGGCCTGCCGCCGGCCGTACGCGAGCAACTGGTCATCGCGCTTCAGAAGACCGCTGCGGACCCGGAGTTCCAGGCCAAGGCCGCCGGCTACTTCGCGCCGCTGCGTTACCTGGCGCCGGCCGCCTATGCCCAGGAACTCAAGTCAGACGAGGCCGGGTTCCGGCAGCTGTGGCAAACGGCGCCGTGGTCCGACAAGTGACTGCCGACTGACCGCCGACTGACCGCCGACATGGAAGCAACCTGGAGACTGAATTGAATGTCCTGAACCGCGCCCTGCGCGCCCACTGCCAAGGCCGCCGGCTGTTCGCTTTTGCGGCGCTGGGCCTGATGTCCGGTCTGGCCCTGGCGGCCTACCCGGACAAGCCCATCAAGATCGTGGTGCCATGGGCGCCCGGGGGTGCCACCGACCAGATCGCGCGCCTGCTGGCGCCGCCGTTGTCGCAGGCCATGGGCGTGCCAGTCATCGTCGAGAACAAGGCCGGCGCAGGCGGTGTGGTGGGCACCCAACTCTTCGTCAAGGAGAAGGCCGACGGCTACACCCTGCTGCTGGCCACCAGTTCAACGAATGCGGCCGCGCCGCACCTGGTCGCCAAACTGGGCTTTGACCCGATCAGCGATTTCACGCCCGTGCTGCAGCTGTGCTCCATTCCGAACGTGATGGTGGTGCCCGTCAAGTCGCCCTGGAAAACGCTCAAGGACATCGTCGATGCGGCCAAGAAATCACCCGCGGCCTACACCTACGGCTCAGCGGGCATAGGGGGCTCGCAGCACCTGGCAGGCGCGCAGTTCAAGACGGCCGCCAAGATCGACATCCGGCATGTGCCCTACAAGGGCAGCGGCCCTGCGGCGCAGGACCTGCTGGCAGGACACATCGACATGATGATAGACACCGGGTCCCTGGGCAGCATCCGCGGCGGCTTGCTGCGCCCCATTGCGGTGGCTTCCAGCAAGCGTCTGGGCGTGCTGCCTGCGGTACCGACCTTCGAGGAGGCCGGCACACCCATGGTGGCCTCTGCGTGGTACGGCATCACGCTGCCGCGCGAAGCGCCCGGCGATGTCGTGCAGCGCTTGAACACCGAGCTGAACAAGATCCTGAGATCGGCCGAGGTGCGGCAGAAACTCATCGATATGGGGGCGGAAATCGGCGGTGGCAGTGCCGGCGAATTCGCCGGGTTCATGGCGTCTGAGATCAAGCGATACGAGAGCGTCGTGAAAGACTCGGGCGCTCCCAAGGAGTAAGTGCGACCCGCGCGACCTGCTGGGCTCGGCATCAACCCCCCGAGGCCTGGCACCGGTCGCGTGGGTGCGCTTGGCGCGGTATGGAACGCCCCCGATCAAGGCGCTCTTTTGTTATTTACATAAGGTTTATCGTGCACTAATCATTGCCATGGGCAAATCGCGTCATGCGGTTAGGCCGCGCCCGGATGCAGCTGCGCCCCCCCGCTGGACAAACTTTCGGCAAGCATCCGCGTTAAGATATTCGTTAATCAATTCCGCACAAGGGGTCATCCATGGGACTGCGCGCCAGCGATGTCGTGCCCATCAGTGAAGCCCGTGCCCGGCTGACCGAACTGGCCGAGGACGTGGTGGGCCAGGGCATGGAAAAGTTGCTGACCAAGAACGGAGCCAGCTATGTGGCCTTGGTCGATGCCCGCAAGCTCGACTACTACCACGCGCTGGAAGCTGAGCATGCAGGTCTGGTGCTGGCCCAGGCTGCGTTGGAGGGCCTGGAAGACCTGGCTGCGGGACGTGTGCTGGATGAAGCCGCACTTGACCGCGCGCTTGCGCCCCCGCGGGCACGCCCGCGCAAGAAGGGCTGAATTGCCGTGCCCCTTCCGGTCAACGCACGGGTCCAGGCTGCTCAGACATTTGTGCGGGACGTGCGGGCGGCCCAGGCGTTTCTGGTGCAACAAGACAGCGTCAATGCCGATGCGCGCTACCGCGACTTGCTTGCATTGCTGAGTGACGCACGTTCACACATTCGCTGGAACCCCGCGGCCGGTCGGCCCGCTCGGTTCCTGCAGGCTCAGTCGACCCAAGTCCAGATGATGGCCGCCCGCGCAGTGGCTATTGCCAAGTCACACGGCTTGCCACATCTGCGTGAGTTGGTGGTCAAGCCGTATGTGGTGCTGTACGCCCATGGTGACGACCGGGTGCTGCTGCTGGCACTCAAGCATGAGCGGGAGTTTGGCTTTCGGGTGGGGTAGACCAGCCGCTGGAACGCAGCGGTTGCTGACGGCTTTCATGCCCGACGCGAAGCTCCTGAAGCTCTTGCATCACAACGCCGCCAGCACGCGTTCGCGAAGACCATCGAACCCGTCCTCGATGAAGTCGTAGGCCCTGTTCGGATTCGGATCGGGTGGTCCGGCGGGGCCCCACTCATCAGGCCGCCGGACGAACGCCGTGCGCATGCCGGCATCTTGCGCCGCATTGAGATCGAAGTTGTGGCACGCCACCATCAGGATCGCCTGCGGCGCCAGGTTCAGCCATCGCGCAGCCGTCTGGTAGGCCTCGGCATGGGGCTTGTAGACACCGATCATTTCGCACGAGACGATCGCGTCCCAGGTGATGCCGTTGCGGCGCGAGACGTCCATCACCAGGGCTGTAGGCAGCATGGTGAACGACACCACGGGCAGGCGCTGGCGCAGTGCGGCGAGTGCTGGCGCGAAGTCGGGCCAGGCGTCGAGCCGGTGCCATGTGCGCCAGAGTTCGTCGCGCTCTGCGGCCGAGAACTGCTCCAAGTCGAACTCGGTCAATGTCTCATCAAGCACGCGCCTGTGCACGTCGTCCATGTGGAACCCAGGATGCCTTTGGCCGACGATGTGTTTCATGGTCCGCCGCCGCCAGTCGTTGGCCGCCGCGTGCCAGTCGCGTTCAACGCCGTGGCGCGAGCCGATCTCGGCCAACACACGCACAAGTCCACCATGCCAGTCGAGTACCGTGCCGCCCGTGTCGAAGGCCAGTGCCTGGATGTTCATACGACCACATTCATGTGAGCGGCCTGCAGATCAGCCGTGGAGTCTTTCGTTCTGCGGGAACATCGCGCAGCGCGCTTGAAGATCACCGGCACCTTGGCGTTTGGGTTCAACGTGGTGAACGCTGCGTCGTCCGCCAGGGAAAAACTGCCGTGGCCCAGCGTGGGCAGCTGCAAGGACGGCACGCGCTGCCGCGGGACCAGCGTGGACGGCAGCGACGGGCTCGGCATGTCATGTCTCCAGATGGGGTTTCAGGGCAATGTAGCGCCTTGGATGAAATGATCGGCAGTCTCTCGTCTCCATTGTTTAACCATTCATCTCGCTCCTGCTCTTGATGTCCGACCGCCTGTCCGCCTTGCTCCAGCGCTTCGAACTTCACGCACGCGTGTTCTACAGCGGCGCGTTGTGCGGCATTGCTGACTTCGACGGCGGCACCGGCGTCGGCCATCTGCACCTGGTGCGACGCGGGCCGCTGGGCGTGACCGATACGCTGGGACGCCACAGCGTCGTCAGCGAGCCCAGCGTGCTGTTCTTCCCGTGCGCTGGTGCGCACCGCCTGACCGAGGTGCTGGTGATCCAGCTGCTGCGCCACGCCATCGCGCACCAGCTGGTGGACGGTGGTGTCATGGCCGGTCTGGCCGACCCGCGCCTGGCCAAGGCCATCAGCGCGCTGCATGCCGACCCCGCGCGCACGTGGACCCTGGACGCGATGGCCGGGCTGGCCGGCATGTCGCGGGCGCGCTTTGCGGCGCACTTCACGCGCACGGTTGGCATGCCACCCGGTGACTACCTGACCGGCTGGCGCCTGGGGCTCGCCCGCACGCTGCTGCGCAAGGGACTGGCGGTGAAGCAGGTCGCTGCCGAGGTGGGCTATGCAAGCCCAGGCGCCTTCGGGCGCGTCTTCCTGCAACGCCTGGGCACCACACCCACGAAGTGGCAGCACCGCGATGCCGGGGCGCGGCCCTGAGCTCGCTCAGATGCCGATCGTCAGGTTCACCCAGGCATCCGGCAGCCAACCCAGGACACGCGCCTCGACCCACTTGTCGGCGCCGGTGAGGATGGCGACGCCCATGCCGCCGAGCAGCACGGCAAAACCGCGCCGCACGCGTTCGATGCGCGCCAGGATCCAGTCGCGGGCGCGCATGAAACCGCTGCGCGAGACATAGGCCACCGCCACCAGCGGGATCGCCGCGCCCAGGCCGAACAGGGCCAGCACCACGCCGCCGCGCAAGGCACCGCCTTCGCTGGCCACCAGCGTCAGCGCCGAGCCCAGCAGCGGCCCTGAGCACGGGCTCCAGACGAGGCCGAGCACGGCTCCCAGCGCCGCAGCGCTGAGCAGGGAGCCACCGTCCAGCCGGCTCGATGCGGCATTGGCCGCGCTGGCGATGGGCAGCATCCAACGCGAGAAGCGGTCGCCGAGCGCCGGCACCAGCATCACCAGCGCAAAGGCGATCAACATCGCCGCGCCGGCCACGCGGATGGTGTCGGCGTCTATGCCCAGCGCTGGCCCCAGGGCACCGAGCACCACGCCGATGCCGGCGAACGACAGCATCATGCCCAGGCCCATGGCCACCGGCGCAAGACGGTGGCCCTGCACCGCACCGCCCAGCACCAGCGGCAGCAGCGGGAACACGCAGGGTGACAGGGTGGTCAGGCCACCCGCAGCCACGCTCAGCCCCAGCTGAGGCAGCGACAACGCGAGTGACATCCGGCAGGCCCGTTCAAAGCGCCGTCTTCAGCGCGGTGCGCAGGCCGACGGCGGTGGTGTCGTTGATGCTGCGGCCTGTTTCCTTCTGCCCGCGCAACACCACCAGCGTGGACTGGCTGCGGATGGCGAACTGCTTCTTCAGGTCCTTCTCGGTGTCGTAGTTCACCGCCAGCACCGTGATGTCCAGGCCCGACTCGGCCTTCATCGCGTCGAGCAGCTTGTCCTGCGCGCGGCAGGTCGGGCACCAATCGGCGCGGAAGTGCAGCGCCACCGGCTTGTCGGCCTTCTGCGCTTCAGCCAGTGTGGCCGCCGAATAGGGTTTGATGTCGAGTGCATGGGCCGCAGCGGCGGCGCACAACAGGGCGGCTGCGGTGATCAGTTGGACAAGTTTCACGGGGTTCCTTCGGGGTGAGTTGGCGGGCGAGCGGTCGGGCGGCCCGCATGGCGGGCCTGTCTTCGTCAGTCGTCGGGAGCGGGCTGCGCCTTACGTCTGACATCGGGCACCGTGATTCTCTGGATCGAGAAAGGGGCCAGTGAACCGATCGACTCAGACAGCATGCGATTCGTCTCGCGTGTGCCGGCCCAGAACCTGCATATTGACAATGCGCCATCGCTGACTCCGACGAGAAGTGTGCAGACATGGCCCAGCAGATGAAGACCCCCATCGGGCAACCTGCGACGTCCAGACAGTGGGCGAGCGTGCATGGGGCCCGTTTGGCGCTGGCAAGCCTTTCCTTGTTGCTGCTGGGTGCCTGCAGCACGGCGCCACCGCTGGCTGGCAGCGGCCAGGCATCGATTCCGGTGCTGCGCGGCTGGTTCGACGGCGAAGAGGTTTTCTACATCACCACCGACGTCTCGCATGCCGACGTGGCGCAAGCCAAGGGCGCGAACTTTGCACCCAGGCTTGCCGATGCCTTGCCTGCGGGCCCGCCAGTGCCGGGCCGCCAAACGTCGGTGGACAAGGTCTATGCCGTGACCAACTTCAAGCAGGACAGCGTCTTTGCATCCGCGCCCTACCCGATGGGTTCGGCAAGTCGGGACACGGCTTACAGCCCGCTGTGGCAGATGGTCAAGGTCACGTGGGCTGCTGGCAAGACCCCGCAGACGCTGAAGTCGGAAGAGGCCGTGCTGGCAGCCGTCGACAGTGGCGCGGTGACGTTGGAGGCCACCCGGGTGGTTCTGAACTGCCCCATCGTCCACCGCGGGCCCAAGGGTGCCCTGCCCGGCGTGTCGCTGATTCAACCGGCGCGCTGAGAGCAGCGGGCCTTCACCACCGTCCTGCTATTGCCTGCACGCGACGGGTAGGCGGCGCACCACTCTTGCTGGATCCGAAACACTGACTTGGCTTGCGCGGGCATTCTGCTGCGGGCCTGGTGCGGCCACAGTCACGGTCATGCGTCGCTCCAATTGCAGCGCAGATCCACGGAGCACACCATGTCCCACGCCTTCGCAGGCATCGCCTTCACGACTTCGGTCAAGGCCGCGCAGCAACGCGACGGCAGCCGTGCAGGCTATGCGCGGAACTTCGAAGATGGCGCCGAGGTGTTCAACGATCGCCTGGGCGAGGCTGAGACCGGGTTCATTGCCGCACAGCGCAGCTTCTACATGGCCACGGTGTCGGAGACCGGCTGGCCTTACCTGCAACACCGTGGGGGGCCGCGCGGCTTCCTGAAGGTGCTGGACGACAGGACACTGGCCTTTGCCGACTATGCCGGTAACCGGCAACTCATCAGCGTGGGCAACCTGGCCACGAACGACCGGGTCGCGCGCATCGCTGATTTGGAAGCGCGGCTGGCGCAACGCGCCGCCGAGCCGTCCGCATCCAGCTGACCGCCCACCGCCTGTCGTCGCGCTGCGCGACCGAGGACTCCCCTGTC
>Ga0075163_10012954_pt1 | contig 10845 bp, 2 predicted proteins | sample JI1023141ADNA_FD_71478 | JGI IMG/M metagenome (GOLD analysis project Ga0075163, IMG submission 71478) | Wastewater effluent complex algal communities from Wisconsin, to seasonally profile nutrient transformation and Carbon sequestration -... | ecosystem: Engineered > WWTP > Effluent > Algae...
CACCGGTGGCCTCGGCGCGGCCGGTTCGGCTGCTGCCACCGGTGACGCCGGCGTCACCGCTGATGCCGGTGGGACCGGCGGGACCGGCGGGACCGGCGGTAACGGCGGTGCTGGTGGCCTGGGCGGATCCGGACTCGGGATCGGCGGTAACGGCGGTATCGGTGGCGCTGGTGGCGCCGGTGGTATCGGCGGGACCGGCGGCCAGGGTGGGGACTCCGAAGATCCCGCCATCAACGGAGGCGATGCCGGTAACGGCGGCACCGGCGGCCATGGCGGTGACGCCGGCCAAGGCGGCGCCGGCGGCACCGCAACCTCCGGCCTCAGCGATAACGGCACCACCGGCGCGACCGGCACCGGCGGTAACGGCGGCACCGGCGGCGACCCCGGCACCCGCGGCGGTAACGGCGCCACCGGCACCGAAGCCCACCCCGACGGATCCACCGGCGGCAACGGCGCCAACGGCGGCACCGGCGGCCAAGGAGGCAACGGCGCCACCAACGGCGACACAGGCGCAGGCGCCACCGCCACCAGCCACGGCGGCAACGGCGGCGACGGCTGGAACAACACCGTCGGGGGGACGGCGGGCGCTGGGCGGGGCGGCAACGGCGGTAACGGCGGTAACTATGGCAATGGCGGTAACGGCGGTGACGGAGGTGACGGGGACGCGCCGGAAGGAACCCTGGGCAGTTACGTGTTCGGTGGTAACGGTGGTAACGGCGGTAACGGCGGGGCTGTGGCCGGTAACGGTGGTAACGGCGGTAACGGCGGCAGCGCCATCAGCCGTGATCCCGCCACGGCGGAGGCCGGTGGCGGTGGCAACGGCGGCCACGCACTCGGTGACGGTAACGGCGGTAACGGCGGTAACGGCGGCGATGGCAATGGTGGGACGGGCGGCACTGCCTACGCTTATTACGGCGGTAACGGCGGCAACGGTGCCGGTGCCGGTAACGGCGGTAACGGCGGTAACGGCGGCTCCGCATACATTGCGGGTGACAACATCGCCTACGGCTATGACGGTGGCAGAGGTGGTGACGCCCTCGGTTCAGGTAATGGTGGTAATGGTGGTAACGGCGGCGACGCTGTGAGTACCGGAGAAGGCAGCGTCGTCACCGGGGGTGTCGGTGGCGATGGCGGTGATGCGCTGGGATCGGGCACCGGTGGTAATGGTGGTAATGGTGGTAATGCCGTGGGTGCCGGAAGCGGCTCCACCGCCACCGCCGCCGGCGGCGGTGATGGCGGTGATTCCTACGGGGCGGGTAACGGCGGTAACGGTGGCAGCGGTGGTGGCGGTACAGGCACATACGGCAACGTTGCCGGCGGTGTTGGTGGCGACGGTGGTGAAGCCTTCGGCGACGGCAACGGTGGTAACGGTGGTCATGGCGGCGACAGGCACTCCATTACCAGCGATGCCTATGCCGAGTACGAGACCGGTGATGGCGGGGCCGGCGGGGATGCGCACGGCGCCGGTAACGGCGGCGACGGTGGTGATGGCGGCGATGTCGTGGGCGAGTACTACGTCTACGGCTCCTACGGCGGCAACGGCGGCAACGCGCTGGGTACCGGTAACGGCGGTAACGGCGGCGATGCCGGCGATGGGTTCGCGGTGGACGCTGCCAGCAACGACGGCGGCGACGGCGGCGCCGGCGGCAGTGCGGTCTCCGGTAACGGTGGTAACGGCGGTAATGGCGGCGCAATGTCCGGCACCTACGGCCAGAGCTACGAAAGTGGCGACGGCGGTGCTGGCGGCGACTCGGTCACTGGTAATGGTGGTGACGGCGGTGACGGTGCCAGCGGCGACGTGACCGGCGTGACCGGCGCCAACTTCTACGGCGGTGACGGCGGGGATGGCGGGTCGTCTACCGGTGTGACCGGGACCGGTACCGGGGGTAACGGCGGCAATGGCGGCGACGGCGACAGCAACGCAGAGGCCTACGGCGGTGAGGGCGGGCGAGGCGGCGACTCTTACGGCACGGGCAACGCCGGGCACGGCGGTAACGGTGGGCAGGGTGGTTCCACCGCATCGGCGGCCACCGACGCCCGCGGCGGCCAGGGCGGCGACGGTGGCACCGCGTTCGGTGACGGTAATGGTGGTGACGGCGGCGACGCCGGCACCGCGATCGCCAATGGTGACGGTGGCTACGGTGTCGACAGCAACTACAGCGGTGGTCGTGGCGGTGATTCACACGGCGCCGGCAACGCCGGTGACGGTGGTCGCGGTGGCGACGCGGCTGTCGCCGGTGACGGGTCGTACAACCAATCCGGGCGCGGTGGTGCTGGCGGTGATGCGTCTGGCTCCGGCAACGCCGGCAATGGCGGGACGGGCGGCAGCGTGCTCAGTGGAACGGGTGCCACCTCCGATACTTACGCCGGCGACGGCGGTCGAGGCGGCAATTCAACCGGTACCGGCAACGCCGGCAACGGCGGTAACGGCGGCCTCGCCTTCGCAACCGTCGATACCAGCAGCACGCGCTTCAACGCCGGCAACGGTGGTGATGGCGGCGACGCCACCAACGGCGGTAACGCCGGCAACGGTGGGCAAGGCGGCAGCATCACCGTCGGATCGGATGGCGCTGCGGTGACCGGTGGCAACGGCGGAACCGGCGGTGTCGCCAGCGGCGGAACCGGAGCCGGGGTCGGCGGCAACGGCGGTGTCGGCGGCAACGCAACCGCCACCGGCGCCACCGCCAACGCCCAAAGCGGCAACGGCGGCAATGGCGGCACCGGCTCCGCAGGCGGCGGCACCGGCGGAACCGGCGGGAACGCGTCGGCGACTGACAACGCTGAAGGCGGCAACGGCGGCAACGGTGGTGGTGCCACGGTCAGCGGGAATGGCGGCCATGGCGGCACCGGCGGTGCTGCGGGCACGACGGGTGCGGGTGCGGCTATCGGTGGAGCGGGTGGTAACGGCGGCAACGCCTACACCACCGGTGACGGCGGCAACGCCGGTAGCGGTGGCACGGCTGCCGCCAATGGGGGTCCTGCGACCGGCGGAACCGGCGGCAACGGCGGTGACTCCGGGTTCGCCGGTGGCGGCACCGGATCCGGCAATGCCGGTAATGGTGGTAACGGTGGTGATGCCTTCCAGGATGGTGTCGGTTACGGCCAAGGCGGCGCGGGCGGCAACGGCGGGAACGCCCACGCCGACGGTGATGGTGGTAACGGTGGCGACGGCGGCGACCTGGACTCCTCGGATGGATACGGTGACGGCGGCAACGGTGGCCAGGGTGGCAGCGCCGGTGTGCTCGACTCCACCGGCACCGGCCGCGGCGGCAACGGCGGCGACGGCGGTATCGCAGAAGCCAGTGGCGGCGCTACCGGATTCACCGACGCAACCGGTGGCCAAGGCGGTACCGGTGGCGACGCGGTCGGTGGCACCGGCGGCGACGGTGGCGCCGGTGGCGGGGCGTTCTCGGAAGCGGGCATCGCAGACGGCGGTGACGGCGGCGCCGCCGGCGGTGGTCCCGGTGGTGGCGGCGCAGGCGGTACAGGCGGCGCAGCCGTCGCTGTCGGAACTGCCGCAGCCCTCGGCGGCGACGGTGGCATCGGCGGTGACGGTATCGGCGGTGGCAACGGCGGGGCCGGTGGTGCTGGTGGCGTCGCTGTCAACTTCGACACCGGTGACGCGTTCGGAGGCGCAGGCGGTGCAGGCGGGGAAGGCTTCGCCGCCGGCACCGACGGCGGTAACGGCGGTGACGGCGGTAACGCCACTGCGGGTGGTGAGGCCACCGGCGGTAACGCCGGCAACGGCGGTGACGCCACTGCCACCGGCGGCAACGGCGGCAACGGTGGTACCGCTACCGCGACCGGTATCGGCACCCCGGCCACGGGCGGTAACGGCGGTACGGGTGGTACGGGTGGTACGGGTAACGGTGGTAACGGCGGTAATGGTGGTGGTGCTACCGCTGACGGGGATGCTCTCGGCGGTGACGGCGGTGACGGCGGCAGTTCCAGTGGCGCGACCGCCGGCCACGGTGGCGACGGTGGGACCGCTACCAGCAGTGGTGGCAGCGCAACCGGTGGAAACGGTGGTCTCGGAGGCGATCCCCCAGCCACCGGCGGTAACGGCGGTGACGGCGGCGATGCGATCGCGCACGGCATAGGGAACGTCGCAATCGGCGGTGACGGCGGTGACGGCGGCCCCGGCGGTGACGGCGGTAACGGCGGTAACGGCGGTAATGCCACCTCCGACGGCGACGCATTCGGAGGTAACGGCGGTAACGGTGGTCAATCCACCAACGGTGTCGGCGGGGCCGGCGGTGACGGCGGTGACGCCGACGGCGGCGACGCCGCAACAGCCGAAGGAGGCGACGGCGGTAACGGAGGGGCGGCCATCGGAACAGCCGGAGGCTCCGCGGTCGGCGGTGAGGGCGGTGACGGCGGTGACGGCACCAGCACCGGGGCCGGCGGTGATGGCGGCTCAGCGACCATTGAAGACGGCGCCGGAGACGCTTTCGGCGGTAACGCAGGTGCGGGTGGGAACGGCACTCTAAGCGGTAACGGCGGTAACGGCGGTAACGGCGGTAACGCCACGAGCCTCTCAACCGGGGCCGCTCAAGGCGGCAACGGCGGTGACGGTGGTAACGGCGGAAATGGTGGCAACGGTGGTAACGGCGGTGAGGGCGGTGACGCCGTCGCCACCCCCATCGGTAACGCCCCCGGCGGCGCGGCAGGCCCCGCTGGTGTCGGCGGTATCGCCGCGAGCCTCTCGACCGGAACCGCTAAAGGCGGTGAGGGCGGCGGCGGAGGAGGTGGTGGCAACGATGGTAACGGCGGAAATGGCGGTAACGGCGGTGACGCCGCCGCCACCCCCATCGGTAACGCCAGCGGCGGTGGTGGCGGCGAGGCCGGTGCAGCTGGACCCGGCGGCGACCCTGGCACCCCCGGCACTGAAGGCACCGCATCAGAACCCCAAACCGTCGTCATCATCCCCGCCGCACCCGGGCCGTGGGGGGTGGCGGTCAGCCCCGACGGCGCCACGGTCTACGTCACTCACTACAACAGCAGCGACACCGTGTCGGTGATCAGCACCGCCACGAACACCATCACCAGCACCATCACCGTCGGTGGCCAACCGGCGCAGGTGGTGTTCAATCCCGATGGCGCCACTGCCTACGTCGCCAACCAGACCGGCGATCAAGTGGTGGTGATCGACACCGCCACCAACACCGTCACCACCACCATCGCCGTCGGCGATAGTCCCACGACGGTGGCGGTCAGCCCGGATGGCGCAACCCTCTACGCGGTCAACACGCCCGACAACACTGTGTCGGTGATCGACACCACCACCAACACGGTCACCGCCACCATCACCGTCGGCAACTTCCCGTATGGGGTGGCGGTCAGCCCCGACGGCACCACTGCGTATGTCGCCAACAGCAACTCAGGTTCCGTGTCGGTGATCGATACCGCTACCAACACCATCACCACCACGATCGCTGACGCCCTCCTCCTCGGCGCAGGCTGGGTGGCGGTCAGCCCAGACGGCACCACCCTCTACGTCACCAACGGGTACTACACCTATGTGTCGGTGATCGACACCGCCACCAACACCGTCACCGCCACCATCCCGATCGGTGCGGCGCAGCCTGCAGTGGTGTTCAGTCCGGACGGCACCACCGCCTACGTCACCGCCCTGTACAGCGCTGACGTTTCGGTGATCGATGTCGCCACCAATACCGTCACCGGAACTCTCGACTCCGTCGCCGGCAGCCTTTTCCTGGCGATCAACCAGGCGGGCACCAAGCTTTACGTCACGACGAACTTGGAAAATGTCAATGTGTACCCGGTGTGAGGTGGTTGATCGATGATCTTCGCGTGGCCCACACAGATCCGGTGAGGATCAGTCCGAGTCCGAGGAGATGCCACCAGGTGACGGGTTCACGCAGGACGATTGTTCCGGCGAGCAGTGCGACGGCGGGGTTGACGTAGGTGATGATCGGCGCCTTGGTGGGTCCGACTTCGCGAATCAGCGCGAAGAACACGATGAATGCCAAGGCGGTGCAGATGACGGCGAGCGCAACTATCGCTACAAGTGCGCGGCTGGAGGGAAGTTCCCGCGGCCACACCGGAATCGCAAGCGGAAGGCACGCCAACGCCGCGAGCCCCAGTGTGGCGGCGGTTAGAGCCGGCCCCGGGACGTCGGCCAGATAGCGGGCCGCAATTAGGGGGCCGGTCGCGTAGCAGACGGCGACCAGCAGCACTTCGATGACGGGCCAGGCGCTGCCGGCCCCGATCTCGGGTCCGGCGAGCACGGCGACCCCGCCCAGGCCCACTCCGAGGCCGATCATCTGGACTACGGCCAAGCGCTGCTCGCCACCGGTGAACCTGTCCAGCAGTGCGGCGATAATCGGCGTCGCAGCGATGAGCAGACCTGTCAGGGAACTCGTCAGGTGCCGTTCCGCGTCAGCCAACAGCAGCCATGCCGCTACCAGTTCAACCAAGGCGAATGCCACCACAGGTTTCCAGTGCCGGGCGATCGTCGTGCGAATCCCGCGGGACAGAGCCAGCGGAAGCAAGATAACGGCCCCGATCGCTGACCGGGCGAACACCAGGACCGGCACGGACACCTCGTCGACCGCGACTTTGATCAGCAAGTACGGGATTCCCCAGATCACACCCATCGCGGCGAACAGGGTCCATCCGCGCGGGCTCACCGATTCACCCTACGAACCCGGTGCATGAACCCGGTCACCGAACCCGGCAGATGCCACGCGGTTAGCCTGTGGTGTGTCCGAGAGCCTGTTCGATGCGCCCGCCGACAGGCAGCCGATTCCGCCGGCGTCGGCGCCGCTCGCGGTCCGGATGAGGCCGGCGAACCTCGACGAGGTGGTGGGGCAGGAGCATTTGCTGCGCCAGGGTTCGCCGCTGCGGAGGCTGGTCGAGGGGTCGGGCGCGGCGTCGGTGATCCTCTACGGGCCACCCGGTACCGGTAAGACGACCCTCGCCTCGCTGATTTCCCAGGCCACCGGTCGTCGTTTTGAAGCGCTGTCTGCACTGTCTGCCGGTGTGAAGGAAGTCCGGGCTGTGCTGGACGACGCGCGCCGGGGGCTTCTGGTCGGTGAGCAGACGGTCCTTTTCATCGATGAGGTGCACCGCTTTTCGAAGACGCAGCAGGATGCATTGCTGGCGGCCGTCGAGAATCGGGTGGTCCTGCTGGTCGCGGCCACCACCGAGAATCCGTCGTTTTCGGTTGTCGCACCGTTGCTTTCGAGGTCGCTGATCCTGCAGCTGCAGCCGCTGTCGGCGGACAATGTGCGGGCGCTGGTGCTGCGTGCTGTGGCAGATCCTCGTGGTTTGGGCGGCAAGATCACCATCGAGGACGACGCGGTTGAGCTTCTGGTCCAGCTGTCGGCGGGCGATGCCCGGCGGGCGCTGACGGCGTTGGAGGTGGCGGCCGAGGCCGACGGCGGGATCACGGTCGACGTCATCGAACAATCGCTCGATCGGGCGGCGGTTCGCTACGACCGCGACGGCGACCAGCACTATGACGTCGTCAGCGCGTTCATCAAGTCGATTCGGGGCTCCGATGTCGATGCGGCGCTGCACTATCTGGCCCGGATGCTGGTGGCGGGGGAGGATCCGCGCTTCATCGCCCGACGGTTGATGATCTTGGCGAGCGAAGACATCGGCATGGCCGATGCCGGTTCGCTGTCCATTGCCGTGGCTGCGGCGCAGACCGTCCAGTTGATCGGTATGCCCGAGGCGCAGCTGACTCTGGCGCACGCGACCATGCACCTCGCTACGGCCCCTAAGTCGAATGCGGTCACCGTGGCGCTGGCTTCGGCGATGACCGATATCCGTGCGGGCAAGGCGGGGATGGTGCCGGTTTCCCTTCGGGACGGCCACTATTCCGGGGCCGCGCGGCTTGGGCACGCGCAAGGCTATCGGTATCCACACGATGATCCGGATGGTGTTGTGGCGCAACAGTATCCACCTGATGATCTGGTCGGCATCGACTACTATCGGCCCACTACTCATGGCCGGGAACGGGAGATGCAGACCCGGCTCGACAAGCTCCGCGCCATCATTCGGAAACACCACTAGAGAGGGGGCCGCGTCATGAAATCCGGGGCAACTCACCCTCACCGCGCATCCGGGACTTGAAGCCGGGGCGAATCGCCGAGCGTAACGCCATGGCGGCTTTCAGGCTCGATCACCACCCTGGCGTTACTGTCGGCGAACTCGACCGAAAGCGCGCCCCAGCGGGCGGAATTTGCCGACCGGTAGGGTAGGGCGGTCGAAGTGACAGTCGAGCCGCGTGTCGAGCGGCGCTCAAACCCGAGAGAAGTCAGCGTGCAGACACACGAGATCAGGAAGCGGTTCCTGGATCACTTCGTATCAGCCGGGCACACCGAGGTCCCCAGTGCGTCGGTGATCCTCGATGACCCGAATCTGTTGTTCGTCAATGCCGGCATGGTTCAGTTCGTGCCTTATTTCCTGGGCCAGCGCACCGCGCCGTATGCCACTGCGACCAGCGTCCAGAAGTGCATCCGAACTCCCGACATCGACGAGGTCGGAATCACCACCCGTCACAACACTTTCTTCCAGATGGCGGGCAATTTTTCGTTTGGCGATTACTTCAAGCGCGAAGCCATCGAGCTGGCGTGGAGCCTACTCACCAATTCCGTCGACGACGGCGGTTACGGATTCGATCCGGAGCGGCTCTGGGCAACGGTCTTCTACGACGACGACGAAGCGGTTGGCCTCTGGCAGGAAATCGCCGGTTTGCCATCGGAGCGCATCCAGCGCCGCGGTATGGCGGATAACTACTGGTCGATGGGGATTCCCGGTCCGTGCGGACCGTGTTCGGAGATCTATTTCGACCGGGGACCTGACTACGGAATCGAGGGCGGGCCCGAGGCGAACGAGGACCGCTACATCGAGATCTGGAATCTCGTCTTCATGCAGAACGAGCGGGGTCAGGGCACGTCGAAGGATGATTTCGAGATCCTGGGTCCGCTTCCGCGTCAGAACATCGATACCGGCATGGGGGTCGAGCGGATCGCGTGCCTGCTGCAGGACGTCGACAACGTCTACGAAACCGACCTGGTCCGTCCCGTGATCGACAAGGTTGCGCAGTACGCGCCGCGTGGCTATGGCACCGGGAATCATGCGGACGACGTTCGCTATCGGATCATCGCCGACCACAGCCGGACGGCCGCGATCATCATCGGTGACGGTGTCACGCCGGGAAACGAGGGCCGGGGCTACGTACTGCGCCGCCTGTTGCGCCGGATAATCCGAGCGGCCAAACTCCTCGGTGTCGAACAGCCCGTGATGGCCGAGCTGATGGCGACGGTCCGAGACGCGATGGGTCCGTCGTACCCGGAGCTCGTCACCGACTTCGATCGCATCAATCGGATAGCGATTGCCGAGGAGGTGGCGTTCAACCGCACGCTGGCGTCGGGGTCGAAGTTGTTCGAGGAGGCGGCGAGTGCCACCAAGTCGGCGGGTGCGTCCGTGTTGGGTGGTTCGGAGGCGTTCACGCTGCACGACACCTACGGATTCCCGATCGAGCTGACTCTGGAAATGGCGGCGGAGGCGGGGCTTTCCGTCGATGAGCTGGGATTCCGGGAATTGATGGCGGAGCAGCGTCGCCGCGCGAAGGCCGATGCCGCCGCCCGCAAACATGCGCACGCGGACTTGTCCGTTTTCCGTGAGCTTGTGGACGCCGGGCCGACGGAATTCACCGGTTTCGACGAATTGACTTCGCGCGCAAAGATTCTCGGAATATTTGTGGATGGCAAGCGGGTGCCGGTGGTGGTGCACAACTCTCGTGTGCACTCCGAGGCTCCGCCGCCGGAACGTGTGGAGATCGTGCTGGACCGTACGCCTCTGTACGCGGAGTCGGGCGGGCAGATCGCCGACGCCGGCTCGATCACCGGGACCGGCGGCAGCGCTTCGGCGAAGGCGGCTGTCACCGACGTGCAGAAGATAGCCAAGACGCTGTGGGTTCATCGGGTCAATGTGGAGTCCGGTGAATTCGTTGAGGGTGACACGGTTGAGGCTGCCGTCGACCCGGGCTGGCGGCATGGATCCACCCAGGGGCATTCCGGGACCCATATGGTGCACGGTGCGCTGCGACAGGTGCTGGGCCCCAACGCTGTTCAGGCCGGCTCGCTGAATCGTCCAGGTTACCTGCGATTCGATTTCAATTGGCAGGGCCCGCTCAGCGAGCGGCAGCGGATCGACATCGAACAAATCGCCAACGAAGCCGTGCAGGCCGATCACGAGGTGCATACCTTCGTCACCGAACTCGATAAGGCCAAAGCCATGGGTGCCATGGCGTTGTTCGGTGAGCAGTACCCGGATCAGGTTCGAGTGGTCGAGATCGGTGGTCCGTTTTCGCTGGAGTTGTGCGGCGGCACCCATGTGCGCAATTCGGCGCAGATCGGTCCGGTGACGTTGTTGGGGGAGTCGTCGGTCGGTTCGGGTGTGCGTCGTGTCGAGGCGTATGTCGGATTGGATTCGTTCCGGCATCTCTCGAAGGAACGGGCGTTGATGGCCGGGCTGGCTTCGTCGTTGAAGGTCCCGTCCGACGAGGTGCCTGCGCGGGTCGCGACCCTGGTGGAGCGGCTCAAGGTTGCCGAAAAAGAGGTTGAGCGGATGCGACTGGCTTCGGCGAAGGCCGCGGGCGCCAATGCCGCTGCGGGTGCTGAGAAGGTGGGTAAGGTCCGACTCGTGGCACAGCGGATGGCGGCGGGGATGAGCGCGGGTGATTTGCGTTCGCTGGCCGGGGACATCCGCGGAAAGCTGGGAGGCGAACCCGGGGTGGTGGTGTTGATCGCCGAGGCCGACGGCGCGGTGCCGTTCGTCGTGGCGGCCAACCCGGCCGCACAGGACGTC
>Ga0075163_10012955_pt1 | contig 10844 bp, 3 predicted proteins | sample JI1023141ADNA_FD_71478 | JGI IMG/M metagenome (GOLD analysis project Ga0075163, IMG submission 71478) | Wastewater effluent complex algal communities from Wisconsin, to seasonally profile nutrient transformation and Carbon sequestration -... | ecosystem: Engineered > WWTP > Effluent > Algae...
CCTGCATAAAGTGCGGATCTGCTACGACCATTGCTTCAGGAGCACGATTCTCCAGACGAAGCGTAATATTTTTGGGATGCGCATACTCTCGATATAAATCCACAACCGCTTCCACCGTCGTCCCCAAGCTAAACTCTATGCTTTGAATGGTTAATTTCCCACTTTCGATTTTGTTCACATTCAGCAGTTTGTTGATAATATCCAGCATTCGCTCTGCTGTCACATCAATATCTTTGAGCTTTTCGGTGATTTTTTCGGCAGTTGCGGGGAGCACCGACAGTTGCTGCTCTTCGACCTGCCGCAAGCGGTGGCGGACAATCTCTGTGGCAATCATAATGCCGGCAATCGGATTTTTGAGGTCGTGAGCGGCAATACCCAGAATTTCATCTTTTTCGCGGTTTAATTCCTGAAGTTCCTGTGTCCGCTCTTCTACACGGTCTTCCAAGACCTGCGTCCAAATCTGTAACTCCTCTTCGATACGCTTGCGCTCAGTGATTTCATACCGCACCGAAACATATTGATATATTTCCCCTTGTCGGTCGAACATAGGACTGATAGCGGTTTCTACCCAATAATGGGAACCGTCTTTGGCACGATTCCGTATTTCGCCGCGCCACGACTTCCCGGATGTGATGGTTTCCCACATCTGACGAAAAAAACCTTGCGCATGATAACCGGAGTTCACCAAGGTATGATCGTTGCCAATCAGTTCTTCGACGCTGTACTTGGATATATCCGTAAATGCCTTATTCGCATAGACAATTTTGCCGTGCGCATCGGTCATCGAGACAATGGCGCTTGTTTCGAGAGCGGTGCGGAAGTTTTGTGTTTCCACATAGCTCTGCATTAGTGCTTCGTTTTGCTCTTTTTCATGCGTACTATCTTGTTCAATAGCGATAAAACCTTGTAGTAATCCTGCTTCATCAAAAAATGGGTCGGCTTTGATATGCACCCAATAGAGCCTACCGCTTTTGGAATAATTGATAATCTCCACTTCAAATGATTGCCCTGCACGAATAGCATTACTCATTTGCCGCACGGTCGCCGCATCGGTACGTTCTCCCTGCAAAATTTCGCCCGGTTTTTTACCAATCACTTCTTCTCTGGTGAACTCCGATATTCGCAAAAAGCCTTCATTTACCCACGTTGTAGTTCCCGCCGCATCCGTGATAATAACGGCATTGCTTGTTTTGCTTGCTACCATCGAGAGAAGACTTAACTCCTCTTCGGCATGCTTGCGTTCGGTGATATTGATAAAAATGGTTGCGAATCGCCCATTTTCAGGTAAGGTGGTCACGATATCGAACCATCTATCGGTCGGCTGATGATAAAACTCTGTGCGAGGGATAGTGGTCAAAGCAATATGGTTCTTCCACCATGCGCGAATAAAATCCACATCCATTTTGTAAAGATCGGTCGCCCGTCTGCCGAGTGCTTCAGTCATCGTATAGGGCGAGTGGCGCTCGAAGGCAGGATTGACATCTATAATAATATAATCAACCACATCACCGTTTTCATCGAACACCACTTCATTGATAGCGACTCCCTCTTCTAGGACATTAAATAAACTCCGATAGCGCTCTTCACTTTCGCGCAAGGCTTTATCCAGTGCTTTGCGCTCGGTAATATCATAGAGAATCACGAGATGCAGGTCTTGAAATTCTTTTCCCAGCGGAACCGCACTGACAAGTGCAGTACGTATGCTGCCATCTTTGCAGCGAATCATTAGCTCTAATTCTTCAAATTGTATTCCTTCGCGCTGTGCGGTCTCCACGTTCTTGCGCCATGTCATCTTTACCCATTGGCGATAGCCTTCGTCGGGATAGGCTTGGAGCCACCACTCTGATAAAGTCGGAATGTCGCTCTGGGTATAACCAAAGGTTTGAATAAAGGCAGGATTGAGATAGGTGATATTATGATTCTTGTCGTTGAGGGCGTACGGCACGGGCGAGGAATCAATAATGCTGCGAAACTGTGCTTCGCTGTGCTGCAAGTCCTCATACGCCTGCTCTCGCTCGGATACATCACGGGAGAACGCTTCAAAGCGAGCAACTTCTTGCGTTCCGGAAACAAGCACGGGTTTTAGTTTGCTCTCCAGCCAGATGTAGCGTCCGTCTTTACGTTTGGCACGATAGGTTATTTGCTGCTCTTTGCCATCTAAGACGTTTCGCAATGCTGCCTCTGTACGCTCGGTATCGTTGGGATGGTGGAATATACGAGCGTTCGCCCCTATCATTTCTGACGGCTCATAACCGAGAGTATTTGCGACCGAGGGAGTAATGTACAATATTCGCCCGTCGGGTTCGTGCAGAGCAATAATATCAAGACTGCCTTCAGTGACCGAAGCGAGTAGTAGTGCTTCCTGCTCGCTCTCGCGTAAGGCAAATTCTACGGCACTGCGTTCGCGCTCCAAACGTTTTTCTTCGGTTCTGTCCAAAATAATAGCAAGCGTAACCGATTGTCCGTTCAAAACCACTGTATGCCGATGCACCTCCACATCCAAGACTAGACCATCTTTTCGTCGGTGTTGTTTTTGAATTTGTTCATATTCATCATCAACTCTTGTTGTCAGCACTTTCTGATTTGACTCTTCCACACGAATACTACTCAACGTCATAGCAAGAAATTCCTGCTTGGAGTAACCGTAATGGCGCACGGCTGCATTATTCACATCAAGAAATCGCAGCGTTTTGGGGTCGAAGTACCACATCGGCACGGGCGCATTGTCGAATAGTGCATGATACCGCTCACTCTCCCTGATATATTCAGTCTCGGTTTTGGTGCGTGCCCTATCCATACGGCGCACCATCCAGAACAGTACAACACCCGTTACAGCAATAAACAAAAGCCCCTTCACCGTTTGTGATACGCCCGTGATAACAGTAGGATAGACGATATAGCTGAGAATAGTGTCAGAAATAATAATCCAGAGGCTTCCTAAAACCACATAGAATATAGCCACTTTGCCGGAAAGGGATAAAAAATTCATGCGGCAACACAAAGTGTGAAGATAGTGAACTTGTTGACCTCAAAATTACACATTTTTGGGTAACTCAACAATAAATTTTGCGCCGCGCCCAAGTTCCGACTCGCACCAGACGCGCCCACGCATGGATTCCACCATTTTTTTGACGATGCTCAAGCCCAGTCCCGTCGAATGTTCGCCGCCCGTGGGACGCGCCGAAAGACGAATAAATTTGCCAAAGAGGAGCTTTCGGTCATCATCGCTTAGTCCTGGTCCTTCGTCGGTTACCAAGATTCTACAATGCTCGTTGCCCGCTTCGATACTCAATCTGACACTTGTATTAGGCGGTGAGAACTTGAGTGCATTGGAAAGAAGATTTTCCAGCACAGTATAGAGCATCGTGCTGTCTGCCTGAGCGTACAAGGGCGGCAATGGGAGCGCTGCGTGCAGAGCGATAGACTTTGCGGTGGCGCGTTCCTTATATTCATGCACAAGCATTGCGACGACTTCAGAAACATTGACTCTTGTGATAGAAACTGCAAGCAATCCGTTCTCCAGAGCATTATCATTCAAGAGGTTGGTGATAATGACCATCATTCTTTCCACGATAAGCGAAATATGCTTTAGACGCTCGTCTTTTTCAGCATCAGACATTTTGACAGAAAAACGTTGCAGCATATCAGCAGTAAGCCGTATTGAGGCAAGAGGATTTTTCAAGTCGTGTGCCACAATACCAAGAAATTCATTTTTCTCGCGGTGCAGCTCGCGGAGTGTTTCGTTTCGCGCATCCAGCTCACTATTGATGCGGCTCAGTTCGTCAATGTACGAGTGTAATTCCATATTGGCGGTGTCCAACTCAATGTTCGTATCTGTCAGCCGTGCATTATTTTCCTGTAGCTCCGAGTTCATCTCCTCAATCCGACGTGCCTGCTCTTCCAAGCGTGTTTGCTGCTTCTGGATTTCGCCATTCGTCTGCCGTAGCCGTTCTTCCGAGCGAACTTTGAGACGATAACGATTATACAGAACGCCGGACAATCCGACAAGCAGTATTCCAACCGCAATGACTGCATTACGAATAATCATCTCCTGCCGATGTGCCGATTCAAGCAGCACTCGTACTTTTTCATTTTTTTCCTGCTGAAATGCCCGTTCCATCGTAGCGGCTTTTTGCGCCGATGCTACACCGGAGGTAGAGTCTTTCAGCGCAACCGAACGCTTGTAGTACTGCAAGGCAAGAGCGGCATTGCCCAATCCGGCATGAATATCCGACAGCAAGGCAAAGGTCGCGTCCTTTTCTAACCCAATGTTGTAGCTGTCCGCAAGCGCAAGCGCCTTTTCTGCATAGACAAGGGCTTCAGGATATTTTTTTTCTTCAACAAAAATCCGCCCCAGCCCACGATAGCAATAACTCATCCCGACAAACTCGTCCAGATACCGCTCCATTGCTAATGCCTGACCGAAATATCGTCGTGCTTGTCCGTATTCGCCACGTTTGCTATGCACAAGAGCGATATTTTGCAAAACAATTGAAAGAAGGTACGGGTCTTGGCGATTGTACGCCCGCGCAATGTCCAATGCGGTTCGGAGGCTTGTGAGCGCACTATCGCTTTGCCCTAACTCACGCTGAATAGAGCCAATATCGTTCAGCGCCTGTCCACTCTTCAGCGTATCGCCGAGTGCGGTGCTCAGAGCAAGAAATTTACGACTATATTCTAGCGCAGCAGCATAGTTTCGTTCACTGAAATAACTCTGCCCGATTCGCCGCAGAGCCAGCATTTGCACACGATTATCATGCAATTCCTCTCCCAGACGCAGCATAGCAAGAAAATACTCCATGGCAATAGTGTAAAGACCTTCCACGCGATAGGCACGCCCAACACTTTCAAGCGCATGAGCCAGCGCCCGTCGGTCATCGAGAGATTCCGCTATCACCTTAGCGCGTTGCGCGTACTCAAGCGATTGCGCGGGGTTCATACCTAGCAATTCGTAGGACAAATCACACAAGAGGTTCACAATGGCAGTATCAGTACGGTGCTCTTGGTCGTAGCGTTCCAAGAGGTGCAACAGGGAATCTCGCCTTACAGAACTTACTTGAACGGATTCTTTTTTTTCAACAACCATTGCCGCAACGGTGCTCGGTTGAAGCCCATCGGCGACCCACAACATTGCAAGCCCACAACTCATCATCAATAATACTCTCATACTGATTCCGAACGATTACACTGTGGCAAAAAAACGGCTTTGTTAGTCGGTACGACGTATCATACCGCATTGAATCTGATCGGTATGCTATCTGCCATGACAACCACGAGCCTCTAACCGACGCTTGTTTTGAGAGGAAACAATTACGATTGTCGCTCTTGGCGCATTTGAAAAAAGACAGAAAGAACCGACTGAACAAATGATACGGCAAATGGCGGATAAAAAGCGGTTTCATTCTTGATGTAACCGATGGCAAACCCGCCCGACAATAAAAGCAGCCGCACAGCCGCACCGTCTGCCATATCTGAAGATAAATCTTTGCTGCAACGAATTTTTATTTTTTTGCCCGATGACCGCATTGTACCTTGCCCCTGCGGAGTTAGTTCATACACGGTATAAGCCTGCAAGCGAAGAAAGTATTTTTTTGCCGTGCTACCCTTCCCGCCGTCGCGCTCGGTGAGCTTTTCATAAAACGTGCCCTCCACTATTGACAACGGACGAGTGGCGTACCGAAGCCATGTCCAACCGTTTGTGCAAGCAAAAATAACACTTGCCGCCGCTACCAGATACGAAAACGGCTTTATCTCGTCCAAGGGCACAAGCCACAGACCGGCAGCGATGAGCAAATATACCGACGGCGCTAACCACGTGCACGTGCGGTAAAATCGGATTTGACGCTCATTTTCTGTATGCAGTTTTGCATAGACACTATTCCAAGCCACAGTTGACATATCCGTACCCAAAAAAGTTTTGACCGCACACCGCAAGGAATCACGCGGTCGAATAGCACCTTCGGCAGATAGAAACTACAATTTTTTTTGTAATCTCCAAAACACTATCGGTTCGTATTATTGCAGACCAAATGTGAGACCACCAACGACAAGACCATTCGAGAATGTTAAAAATTTTGACTCGGACTTCTTTCTACGAGCCGAACTTCCGTTCGGACTCCACAAAGCGCTTCTGCAAAAGTGCTCTCTTTCTCTCTCTCTATTGTATGGCGCTTGGTAGCTCAACAATAAACGTTGCGCCTTTGCCAAGTTCCGACTCGCACCAAACTCTGCCGTTCATGGCTTCGGTAAGTTTTTTAACGATACTCAAGCCCAGACCAGTACTATTCTCTCCGGCAGTGGGGCGTGCAGAAAGGCGAGCAAACTTACCAAATAACCGTGTCTTGTCCTCACGACTCAGCCCCGGTCCGTAGTCCTGCACCTCGAATCGCACCGTGCTCTCCCGTGCGAGCAAACGAACATCTATCGGTAAGTCCGGCGGCGAATACTTCACGGCATTAGAAACCAGATTTTCAATAATTTCTTGGACAAATTGCGGGTCTGCATGAACTTGCGCATCCGGTGCTTGATTCTCCAAACGCAGTACAATATTTTTTGGTCGTGCGTGTTCTGCATAAAAGTCCACCACCGCTTCAACGATTGTCCCTAAGCTAAATTCCACATTCTGTATTGTTAGCGTGCCGCTTTCAATTTTGTTGACGTTCAAGAGTTTATTGATAATGTCCAGCATACGCTCTGCTATGCCGTCAATATCGCCCAACTTGCCGATAGCTTTTTCCATGCCGACAAGTATATGCTGCTTCTCCATATCTTGTAAGCGATGACGAATAATACCTGTGGCAAGCAAAATACCGGTTATCGGATTTTTCAAGTCGTGTGCCGCAATGCCCATCAACTCGGTTTTCTCCAAATCAAGAACTTCAAGACGGGCGTTTTTGAGCGTCAGTTCGGTGTTATTCTCCGCTAATATTGCCGTTTGCTGACGAATAATTTCTTGATTGGTAATGTTCTTCGCTGTCAAAAGGAACGATGTTCGCGCCAGAAGCCAAGCAATGATAATCATTGCCAGAGTGTTTGTGTAATGCCCACTATAATTGGGTTCGGGCAGCATAGAGGCAACCGCCAGCATAAAGACTACCTGCACCGAGGCGAACATTACCAAAGATTGCATCGGCGGGAAATAAAAGGAGGCAGCAATACCGAAAATAGCAATTACATATTCGGTAATCAAGCCATGCTCGTGCTGATTCACCCAACCTGCCAGCAGAGCGCACCAAAGCAAGACAAACCACGCGAAAGAACCGTTATACACATCTCGCCAGCGCTCCCGTTTCTGGGGCAAGCGCTCCATGGCAAAAGACAGCAAAAGAAAAAGTGCCGTGCCCACGACCAAAATGACGTGCATCGTGCATAAATGCTGATACCCTATGTTTCGCACCCAATAACCCTCCACACGCAAAACAGTAATATCGCGGTAGAGTAAAAAACAATGAACCAAAAAAAGAACAAGCGCAAATAAGCGAACGCGACCGAAATTTATTCGGGCACATTCTCGTAGAATCGTTGCGCGTTCAATCTGGGGAGAATTACTCGTATGCGTTTCCATGAGCCTCTTGCTGGTGATAATATAGCGCGGAACAGACAAAATACAGCAAGTGCAGGCAATTACCAAATCAAGAAACACCAAGCGGAACATTCATCATACATGGACAATCGGAAGTCGAACAATAAACGTTGTGCCTTTGTCCGGCTCAGACTCGCATTCAATCTCGCCACCATGCCGCTCAATGATTTGCTTGGATATGCTTAGCCCCAAGCCACTATTGCCGGCAGCTTTGGTCGTGAAAAACGGCTCGAATATCTGGCTTGCAGTCTTTGCCGACATACCCTTGCCGTTGTCGGTCATCCGTAAAACAACCATCGAATCAGTTTGTGTGGCGGTCATCGTGATTCGTGTTGCGCCGGCTTGGGCGGCATTGACCAGCAGATTCAGAAACACCTGATTGATTTCGCCAAAATTCGCACGGATAAAGATAGCGGGCGACGTGTCCGCTACAATTTCAACGGTATGAAATTGCATCCGAAAGAGACTGAAGGTTGACGCTAATTCGGCGACAAGATTTCCCGTTTTACCGCCTTCTTCCTGATGTTTGGTCATGCCCTGCAAATTTGCCACAATCGTTTTGACGCGCCCCGCACCCTCAGCGGCGAGTTCAAGACGTGAAAGTGCGTCATTGCTTAATTGTTGGTATTTTCGCACTTCGGCAGATTCTTTGCTCTCGTCGTCTAAGAGCGACAAGAAATACGTCACCATCTCCTCAAGTTTAGAGCGGGCTTGGGTAATGGCAGAGTATGCAATCGCATTGGGATTATTGATTTCGTGCATCACGCCTGCCGCCAGCATACCGATAGCATTCATGCGCTCGGACTGCACAAGCTGTGTTTGCGTCGTTTTCAAGTCTTGCAGTGTTAAATCCAGTTCACTATTGGCAAGCTCAATTTCACGTGCTTGCGCATCTTGCACCTCCATTTGCCGTTTGATTTCCGAGTTCGCCTCCCGTAACTCTTTCGTGCGCTTGTGGACTTCCACTTCGAGCAGACGGTTTTGCACCTCCACTCCCCGCACGCGCACGCGCACAATCATCACTACACCGCCAATAAGCGCAAGCCCGCAGAGAAGCAAAAACCACCAGCGCTGATACCATGCGGGCTGCACGGTCACGAAAAGCACGATGCCATTTTCACTCCATACGCCATCGCTATTGCAGGCTTTGACACGAAAAATATAATCGCCCGGCGAAAGGTTTGTGTATTTGGTTTCGTGCTTAGGTGAAGGCTCCGTCCAGTCTTTATCGAATCCGTCTAATCGCCATGAATACCTGTTTAGTTCCGGCGCAGTAAAATCCAGAGCTGCAAACTCAAAGCTCAGTGTATTGCTCTCATGCAACACATTCACCGAGCGAAGGTCGCCAGTCGCAGTATCGCTCTGGAGCGGTTTGCCCATCACATGTATCGCCGTCATTCTGACCCGAGGTGGGTGAGGATTATCGCGCAGACTGTCGGGATGGAACAAGTTCAACCCATCCGTACCGCCGAAGTAGATATAGCCACCGCGCGTCTGATGAAACGCCATTCGGTTGAACTCCCAGCCTTGCAAGCCGTCTTGGGGGCTGTACTGACGAAATTTTTTGGACATTGGATTATACATCACCACTCCCTTGTCGCCGCTCGTCCATATCATACCGTGACTGTCTTCAAAAATGCCATAGACGTTATTATTCGGCAGTCCATCTTTTTCCGTAATATTTGTCACTCGGTCATTGGTATCACATCGGTAGATTCCATCGCCTTTCGTCGTTATCCAGACGTTTCCGGCGCGGTCTTCGGTCATGGAACAGATCATATCGGCACGACTCAGGGGTGGATTTAACCGCAGTGTATCCCATGTCTGTTGCCGTTTGTCATACCTTAAAACTTGCGGGCTGAAGAGTGCAAACCAAAGCCTGCCGCGTCGGTCTTGAAGCGCGGCATCAAGACGGACGATGTTTTTTGCCATCGTCTTTTTCGGGAGAAACTGCACTCTATCGGCACGAACCGTTCCGAGAAAACTTGGCTTGCCGACAAGAGAGTCCATCGTCCAAATCACTCCCTCGCGGTCTTGCAGCATGAACCTCCTTGCAATTATAGGCAGTAAGCGGAAACGCTCGGTGGCAGTGTTCATCTCTTGGCAGAATAATTCTTTGTAGAGCCAGATTCTATCATGCCCCGCAGCATCTTTGCCCAAGGGCAATATCCCCCAGAGATCGTTGCTGATAAGTCCTGTTTGCGGCTTTCTGCTCCCGCCCGCTTGATACTGATACCGTCGCACTCCGCCCGTTTCGCGGTTAATACGATTCAATCCGCCGAATTGTGTGCAGACCCATGCCGTTCGGTTATCGTCCTCCCAAATACCGCGAATATAGTCGTGGCTAAGGCTATTGGCATTTGCCGGATTGTGCCGCCAGAGGCGAAATTTGGGTTTGTAGGGCGACCACACCGCAAGCCCTCGCACATTATCGCCCAGCCACAAGACTCCTGTTCTATCGGAAAAACCACACTGCAAGCCGCTATTATTCAAGACATTCCGCACTGAAGCCGTATGCTCCTTAATCTCGGTGGTGCTGGGGTTGATTGTCCAGGCCGTTTGCCGAAATTGAAACCATATCAAGCCGTCGTAGGATTGGCAGAGTAAATATCCAATGTTTTTGTTTTCTAAAATACCCGGTGCAGCAGAAAATCGAGATTTGGGAATGGTGCGAATAACACGCTCGGTGCTTGGGTCGAAGACAAAAAGGGTATCGGTGGTGCCATACCAAAAATGCCCGTCGCGGTCAAGTCGGGGCATAGCATTGACAATGCAATGGTCGCTTATGCGGCGAAGACGCTCTGTCTGTCGTTCATAGACAAACAGCCCTTTGACGCAGGAAATCCACAGATTTTTTTGCGCATCCAAGACCGCCTGCCCTGAGAACTCCGGACGTTCTCCCAGTAAACGTTCATCAACAATACTCCGAACGGAAGAATCGTTCTTGTCGAGAGCAAAGACTCCCGCCCCAAGCGCAACGTACATCGTGCGACCGTCTCCCGCATCCAGTATTGCACGAGCATAGTGAAACTGAACCCTCGTCGGCAGTTGGTACGAGACAAATATTCCGCCATCACCTTTTGGAATAAACCGACAGCAATAATCCTTTGTTCCCACCCACATATTGCCACGTGCGTCTTCGGTAATGTGTGTAACGATATTTTGCGGCAAACTTGTCCCGTCGCCCTCGCGGTGCCGATAGACGGTAAATTTATTGCCATCGTAAGAATTTAAGCCGTCAGGAGTACCGAACCACATGATT
>Ga0075163_10012956_pt1 | contig 10843 bp, 5 predicted proteins | sample JI1023141ADNA_FD_71478 | JGI IMG/M metagenome (GOLD analysis project Ga0075163, IMG submission 71478) | Wastewater effluent complex algal communities from Wisconsin, to seasonally profile nutrient transformation and Carbon sequestration -... | ecosystem: Engineered > WWTP > Effluent > Algae...
CGCAGCGCGTACCTGACCCGGGACGCTTACTCGCCATCGCGCGTGCCCACTCGGCCCCGCGCAGCTTCGTCGCCTGTCAGTACATTTCGCGCCCTGGTGAGGGGGAGTTGTCCGATGCAGAGCTCGACGCAAAGCTCGAAACGGAGCTCCAGGGAATGGGAGTCCGTATCACCGCGCGGCGTGGCGGTGCCCGCTGGCTCAAGTACTTCCCTCATCTAGCCGTCGAGGATCTAAAGCGGGGGACCCTGCAAGAGATCGAGTCGCGGCAGGGTAAGAATCGTACGTTCTACACGGGCTCCTACCTTGCGTTCGAGACGCTGGAGCACGTTGCGCGTCATGCTGAGGCCATTGTTCGTTCGTTCTTTTGAGGGCTGGGGTGATGTGCTAGCGCGATGCTCACGCTGCGGACGTCGGGATCGGCAGCCAAGCCCCCGTGCCAGTCCCATGATCCCGACTTGACACGGGGCACAGCCCCCATCGTATTCAGAGTGTCTGGAAGGCGGAAAGCCATCATTGGCAGATCGGCAGGTGCCGACGGTGGCTCGGTCTTCCGAGGCGCGGAGTGCCAGGACTGCACAGCGATGCAGACTTTGCACTGCGACGGGCCCCCTTGCACGGCACTGAGTAGCTCTGGGATTCGGCCTGCCACATGCCAATTTCAGCTTGCTGCCCAACGCCTTGTCAGCTCGTCAAGCCGTTCCCCGCATAAGTCCCGCGAGTCAGTTTTTGCATGAACATCCTTCATACCGTAGCTCGTGGCTGCTTGGCTTGAGGTGTCCATTAGACTGGGGGAGGGTCACTCCCTGTGGAACTGCCAGCTCGCTGCTACGCGATGCTGAAGGGCTGCTGCCGCTCGAACGCTGGGTTGCTGGCGCCGGTCAGAAAGAAGTTCGGCTGCTGCGATGCCGGCATGCGGGTGATGATTTGGCGGTGAAGATCGCGGTAGCTGCCGGTGAATTTGCCATTGCTCCAGACTGTGAGCAGCGTCGCTGTGAACAGACCATTGTGCGGACCATCGAGGGATGTCTGCTTGTCCTGACACCCAGAGATCAGCAGCACGCTGGCTCCGACGTTGAGTCCCCGTGCCGCGTTGGCCACCCAGCACAGACCATCGTACAGAGACTTGTGCTGTGCGCCGACCCGTGTGGCGATCTCTCGGGGGATCTCGCGTGCGAGGGCGGGGGCAGGCATGCCTGGCACTGGGTCCATGAGGTCGCGAGTCACCGTGCCGCTGTGGCAGCTGTCAGAAAGCACGACGATGCGCACGCCGGCTGCGAAGCGGCTCCACATCGCATACAGCTCGTCGTCGAGCACTTCCCGATCGAACGCCACCCACGTCTCGCTCAGCCGGTCGTTTTCCTGGCCCGTGGGGTCCGGTAGCTGCCCGCCATGGCCCGAGTAGGTCAGGAAGAAGACATCGCCCGCAGCCAGCTCACGGGCAGCGGCTCCGATCTCTTGCAGAATGGCCCCGGCCGTCGCCTGTGCGGTAAAGAGGGTCTTGCTTCGCTTGAATCCTTTGGCCTGGGCAATTGCGAGCATGTCACGAGCATCCTGCTCGCATGCGTTGAGCTTCCCATCCCACCCTGAGTAGTGTTTTGGGTCGACAGAGTTTATTCCAATATGTAGCGAGATTCCTTTGGGCATCGGGGTACGTCCTTTCTCGTTGGGGTGATCTGGGAGTGATGGGGCGCTAGATCACGTTTGGCGCTAGAGCGTCTTCATGTGCTCGATCAGGGCGAGCTTTTCTTCGTCGCTGAGCTGCGTTCCATACAGGTGGCCTGCGTTGCTATTGCCCTGCAAGCTCGTGCGGAATCGGAAGGGTCTCTCGCACGACCAGCCAACCTTCTTTTGGTCGAAGGTGTCGCAGCCTCGTCCAAGCTCTGCTGGGCGCTTGTCCGGAGGCTGAAGCAGGTCCCACAGCGTCGGCACCGAGCCGTTATGTAGATAGGGTGCGCGGGCCCAGATGCCGTCGAGCCAGACGTTCAGATACCCGGCCGTGCTGCGATAGTGGGTGATGTGCCACGGTCTGCCGACGCCCAGCGTCTTGAATCGCTCGGCCACCTCGGGCGTAAAGAGGACGTTGCGCCCTGGATCGACGCCGATGTCACCTCGCGGCGTGATCTGACCAGCCTTTTCGCCGCCGAATTCATGGCACTCCGCACACTTCTCTGCGTGCCAGATCTTCCGCCCTTGCTCGGCCTTGGCGGAGTCAATCGGGAACGGATAGCGCGGGGCAGGCAGATCCACAATCCAGTCTGAGACTCGCTCGATTGCCGCGATGTCGATCGAGTCCTCGGTGCAGCCCGAGGCAAGCGCCGATGTATAGGTGCGCTCGCGAAAGGAGTCATTGTCTCCATCCCAGTGCTGGCCGCCGCCGGCTCTTGCCCGAGGCCCCTGGTTCCACAGCGATGGATAGTCCACTGGCGCGGCACGGCTGTCGCTTTCGGGACGAAGATGCAGCAGCATGCGGAAGGCGTTTACCGTATCGGTGCGCCCGGGGCCCTGGTCAGGTCGCAGGTTCATCCACGCGTAGGCCTGCTGCATGGCGGCGGCTTCTTGCTTGGCGCGGCCAACCACTAGATAGCGGTAGACGAGACGATCGTAAAAGGGCATCGAGATTCCGGCCCGCTCGATCTCTGTCATGACGATGTCAGGAGAGAATCGATCGCTGGTGGTGCAGCGCAGCACGAAGCGGTTGTAGCCCTGCGAGTCGAAGCGCGGGCTTGGCATGCCGGGAACATAGGTTCCGCCCTTTTCGGGGCCGCCACCGATGGTGCCGGAGTGGCAAGCGGCACAGTTCAGACCGACGCGCGGCACACCGAACTTGCGCAGCGAGACCCCGACCGGCAGATCGTGCCCGGGCTCGGTATGGAAGCCGAGCTGGGCCCAGCCCAGAGGCAGCAGGTCTGGGCAGATCTGCGGCAGCACCTTCCAGATTGGATACGGCATGCCGGTCTTTTCTGCGCCATAGGAGCCGTACTTGAAGTGCAAGAGTGCATCGCCGTATCGCTCCGCGGGCGCATCGCGAATATAGCGATGCCAAAACAGGAGAAACAGGACCGCTGATCCGGATAGTAGCAACGCACCGATGGCAATGAGCTTCCGCATGGGCTGGTTCCTTTCGCTTGCGTCACCTCGCAAGCGGGGAGCTTGGTACTCCGAAGCTCTGCTGCGGCGGCTGACTCTGCGCTGGCGGTGGGCGCGGACCGTCTATGCCGTTGTCTTTGCTGTTCTCAAGCTCTTTTCGCTGCTGCACTTCATTTTTGAGGTTGATGAGGCGAGACAGCGTGTTCAGCCAGAATGGAGCGCCCAGCGACAGCAGGACACAGGTAAAGAGCAGCCCACTGAGCCAGCCAAGTACGTCCAGAGTGAGCTGCCCCAGCGACGGAGGCTGAGGGTCTGCGCAGAGGCCGCGATAGGCGCAGAAGCGCTTGACGATCCAGCTATCCCTCCAGCCCAGCGAGAGCCCTGCCTCCGACAGCAGCGCCAGTGACTTCTGCATATCGAGGAGCCGGGCCTTGTTGTTCTGCGATATCGACCCCGAGCCATCTTCGTTGGCGGGAGGCTCGCTGGCAGCGAGGCGTGAAGAGACGAGGCGCAAGTCATCAACCCCCTGCACGAGCGCCGCCCGCACCGTGGTCTTGCTGTGGAGCTCCGAGAGGATGCGGATGCTGTCGATATTGAACACGACCACGATGAATGCAGCGACGACAAAGGTCAGGCGCCTGACGAGCAGCTTGTAGCGCTGTGCAGCGGTGCCCTCGATGGTCGAGAACCAGCGACCGACATACGCAGCGAAGTTCGCTGTCGTGGCGTACTCCTTGGGCTCTGTCTCGGAGCCGCCGACCCACTCCTTTGGCAAGCTGAGGTTCCCGCTGGGACTGTCCGCTTGGGCCACGATCTCGCGGATGCGCGTGGGCGCATGGACTGCCTCGACCGGTGGCGCCCAGGGGGATAGGTCATCGATGCTGCGGCTGCCGGCATGACCGTGCTGAGCCGGCGGTCCATGGGCGGGGTTGGTAGCGATATTGTAGGCCAGCGCCACCAGATCCTGTTCATCGATGTAGTCGATCTGCCGCGCCAGTGCGGCCGGGTTTTCCTGATAAGCAAGCTGGATGTCGCGGGCATGCAGCACAGGGTCGCCGAGCACGTCGTTTACGAACGTGAGCTCCGTATCGGCGCAGGCTTTCTTTTGCGCCTCTGTAGCGCCCGGTCCGTCGGCGGCCAGCGCTTGTGAGTCATTGTGGAAGACGCGGAACCCGTGAATCAGAGCCCGCAGCATGTCGATCAAGATGGTGGCGCGATAGCGCCCAATGGTTGAGATCCACTGCACCGCCGCGCTGATGAAGAGGCTGACGGCAAGCATCGCTGCCGCAAACGCAATCGCCGTCTCTAGCAGAGCAAACATCGCTGCCTCCTATAGCGTCTTGAGATACTCAACGAGATCCGCGCGCTGAGCGGCGGGTACGGAGTATGGGTGTCCACTGTTGCTGTTGCCGGGAATCGGCTGATCCTTTTCATCCACGGTGCGATACAGGAAGAGCTCCCGGTTTCCGTCTCGTGGCTGGTCGGAAATCCATCCCATCTGCGCTGTGTCATGGCGTCTGCTGCCTCGAAAAAAACGCTTGGGACGCTCTTGGGGAGGCAGGAGCAGCGCCGCCAGATTCGGCACCGAGCCGTTGTGTAGATACGGTGCGCGCGCCCAGATCCCGTCGAGCGGCCCGGACAGATAGGCACCGGTGGCGCGAAAGGCGTCTCTGCGCCACAGCGCTCGCTTCTCACCGAAGTCGTTGAGTGCCGCTGCAGCGCTGGGGAGAAAGCCTTTCAGTCGCTCGGGGTCGGTACCTACCTTGGGGTCTACCCGCATATAGCGGCTGTTCTCGACCTCGCTGATCAAGCCAGTGCTTCGATCGTAAAGACCATGGCAGCTTGCGCAGTGGACGCGGAAGGACAAAAGCCCACGCGCCACGCGCTCTGGATCCGGCTTTTCGAACGGGTACTCGGGCGCGGGCAGGAAATCGAGCCACGCGCCGACCGCCAGCACCTGACCCTTGGGGATCGACAGGAACATCCCACCCACGCCGAGGATCGAGCCGAAGTTGCGGGCGCGCGAGTCATCGGTATTGCCATCGTAGTGGTGCCAGCTTCGGACTTCCTTGCGCTGGTTCCAGATCGGCGGAAAGTCGACCTGGGACGCACTGCTATCGTCGGGGACGCCGATGATTTCGAACTTGAAGGCATTGAACGGATCGATACGCCCAGGCCCGTTTTCTGCGCGCTTGTCCATCCACGAGTTGTCCGGTGCGAGGTCCGGAAAGAGCTCCGTTGCGGACCGGAGCCCCTGCACGATCAGGACATAGACGATCTCTTCATATCGGGTAAGGGGTGGACGATGCTCTTCCTGCGTCAGCACAGTGTTGATCTCTTGAATCACCCGCTGCGGCGTAAAGCGTGGGTCCTTGAAAGATCGGGTGAAGAATCGCTTGAAGCCCTGCAGGTTCGCGGTGTGATTGGGCATGCCATCGGCGTAGCGGATGCGGCCTGCCTCGTCCTGGTATTCACCGCGGTGGCAGCCAGAGCAGTTGATCGCCACCCGCTTGATGCTGGCGGTGAGCTCGTACGCTGGCAGATGCAGCGTGGAATCACTCAGCACCAGGCCTCGGCCGACCGGGCGACGGAAGTAGTAGTCATGGCTGTCTTCTCCAAAGCCGAAGTGCTCGTAGCCCTGCCCCTTGAACTCCTCGTCGAAGATGCGCGGCATGACACGAAACACCCAGTACGGGATTCCGGAACGGAACTCCGTGCCCGTGTTCCCGTAGCGGAACAGCCACACCGGGTCGCTCGTATCGATCGCCTGCGCCGGAATCTCCTTGGGAATCGCATCCTCTGATGGCAGGCCCAGGCCGATACTCTGCTGCGAGAAGATGCGCGGGTTCTTGGCCGCGGTCCCGATGAAGCCCAGCAGCAGCGCAAGCGGGACCAAGATCGCGAGCCGGCTCGCTCCAAGCCAGAATGCGATAGCGGCTGGGATGTTCTTGATTCGCGACAAGAGTGCCCGGATCCACTGGGGCAGCGGCATGCGCGCTGCCAGCCCAGGGACCTCGCTCAAGGCTGCCGCTACCGATGCACCGTCTTCGACACGCCCTGATTCAGAGCCAGGGTCATGGGCGTTCACGGTAGCCTCCCTTGGGACTGCTCTGGTCGCGCGCCGCGTGCCGATGCATTAGGCAGAAGGTGTACGCTCCACATCGGGCGGAGTGGGTGCGGCCTGCCGCAGCCCCTGAAGCAAGTTATGGCGTTGGTCATCGTCGCGCTCCCTTTCACGCAAGGTGCCTACGCATGGCAAAGCACGCTGCGTGCCGAAGCCAGGCAGGCCTGGCAATCGGCTCATTGCGTCGGCGGACGCAGGTGCGCTCCACTCTCCGCAGTGCACAGCTTGCAACGCTGGGCAGATTCTGCACTCAAGCGCGGCCACGTCTGAGCTGTTCCAAGAGACAGCTCCGGGTCCTGCCGTGGGCCGCTCGCAGCGCACAGAGACGCAGTGAACATACCTGCCTACATGTCGAGCTGCCCAATCCAGGAGTCTGCATTGGCAACGAGCGCCTGGCATAGCCGATGCACGAGAAGGCTGAAGGATCCGCGCCAGCTGGGTAGAGCACTCGATGCCTTCCTGGCCATACATGCTCGGAATCGAAAGAAGGGGGATCAATGGGCGAACGATTATTTGTCATCTCCGATCTGCACCTTGGCGGCGAGCCAGGGTTTCAGATGGTGCTGCCGAGTGGGCAGGCGCGCCTCGCTGCATTCATCCGAAGAGTCACCAGCCAGCACAGCCGGGATCGGGCTGCACACCTAGTCCTAGCTGGTGACATTGTGGACTTCTTGTCCGAGGCACCGTTTGCGGCGTTCACCGCAGATGACGGCGAAGCGACGCGCAAGCTGGGTCGTATCTTGAGTGATACCGCCGTGATCTGGGATGCCCTGTGCGCCCATGTACAAGCAGGTGCACCGCTGACCGTCATGCTGGGTAACCACGACATCGAGCTGTCGCTGCCAGGGCCACGTCGACTACTCATGAATCGGCTGTCGCGCGGGGCAGTGGACTTCCTGGATGATGACCGCGCGTTTACGCGTGGGCCCCTGCTGGTCGAGCATGGGAATCGCTATGACGGCTGGAACGTCGTTGACCACGATGGCCTGCGTCAGCTGCGCGCAGCGGCGAGTCGGCGCGAGGCGGTCAGAGGGCCTGTCATCCAGCCGGGCAGCGAGATGGTGGCCACGCTGATGAACCCGCTCAAGCAGAAGTACTCGTTCATCGATCTGCTGAAGCCCGAGACAGAGACCGTGCCGCCGCTGCTGGCCCTGCTGGAGCCCGCGCTGCTGTCGGATCTGCGACACATCTATGATGTGGCGCGGCTGGCTCGGCGTGCCGGACAGGCAAGGACCTCGCGAGATCTCGATGGGCTAGATGCCCCTCCCGATGCGGCTGCCGTGCGCAGCGCGAAGATGCTGGCCCTGACCGAGGACCTCGCTGCGCCAACCGCAGAAGTTGGGAGCCCGGCCGAGGATCCCGCGCAGGCCTCTGCTCTGGGTCGCAGCCGTGGCTTCAGCGAGCTGCTGGACTTTGCCAGCATGTGGATCAGCGCTCGCTTCTCGGCCGATCGCGGAACTCCACTGCTGCGCAAGCTGCGCACCGCGCTGCTCGCCCATGCTGGATCCGCAACGGTGGCAATGCATACCGGCTTCGAACAGGACAGCTACCTGGACGCAGCACGCGAGGCCGCTGGTCGTGGCTTCCAGGTCGTCATCTTTGGACACACGCACTTGGTCAAGCGCATCGATCTGGGGGGCTCTCTGTACCTGAATACGGGGACGTGGGCCGATCTGATGAGCCTACCGAAACATACGCTGGATCTTGCGGCCGATGAGTCGCTGGCGCTGCGCGAGCTCGCCGAGTTTGCCGACGACCTGGCGAGCAACCGGCTCGATCGATATCGCAGTTCCTTTTCGACGTTTGCCTGCATCGATCTGACCGATGACCTGCACCTTGCCGGCGCGGACGTTCTTCGATTCACAGACCAAGGAGAGTCCGAGGCGATTCCAGACGGTGTCCTTCGGCTCGACCAGTTGCTTAGCGAAAGAAGGGAGAACGGAACATGACTACTGAAAAGAAGCCGCAGAAGCCGACGCGCCGGGGGCTCCTCATTGGTATCGATAGCTACCCGAACATTCCTGGAGCCAACCTGGAGGGGTGCGTGCAAGACGCGGTCAACTTGGCCAAGCTGCTCCGCGAGCGCTTTCAGTTCGCGCAGGAGAATCTCGCTCTGCTCCTGAATGAACAGGCCTCGCGCGCCCGCATCCTTGCTGCGCTGGACGATCTCGCGCAGCGCACGGAGGCCGATGACGTGGTAGTCGTGCACTACTCCGGCCATGGCTCGCAGGTCGTTGACCTGGCTGGCAACGAGGGCGATGGGCTCAACGAGACCCTGGTGGCAGCCGACAGTGGCCGCGGGCAGTTCCCCAACCGCGATGTCATCGATGACGAGCTGGCACCCCTATTCAAGCGCATCAGCGCAAAGACTCGCTACCTGACCGTCATCTTCGACTGCTGCCACTCGGGCACGGGCACGCGCGATGTCTTCGGCGCCAAGAGCCGCGGCCTCCCTCCCGATCTGCGCGATGCCTCGGCGGCGGCGGTGCCGCAGCAGCGCTCAATCGAGAGGCCCTCCTCGAATCGCCTGGGATATGCCTTCATCGGTGGCTGTCGAGACGATGAAAAGGCGTTCGAATACCAAGCGCGGCTCTCTGAAGGTGTGCTTCATCAAGGTGCGCTCAGCTACTTCCTGCATCGTGAGCTGGCCACGGTGAGCGGTCCCGTGTCGCTCCGCACGCTGTTCGAACGTGTCGCGCGCCACGTCTCAGAGTCCTATCCCTCGCAGCACCCGCAGGCCGAGGGAGATCTCGATCGCGCGGTGTTCGGTACGGAGGATCTGCCAGCAATCGAAGCGAGCGAGATCGGCTCGCGTACCGGCAACAGCGTTGTCCTTCACGCAGGTGTCGTACACGGCGCGACCGTTGGCTCGACCTACACGGTGTTTCCTTCGCGGGAGCAGCTTGCACCGGCTTACGCACTGGGGACGGTCGAGATCCAGAGCGTATCCGCCACCACATCCAGCGCGCGCATCCTAGAGGAGCGGCAGCCAGGCGCAATTACCGCGAGTGCCTGCGCCAGGGAGCTCCGACACGCGCTGGGTGAGCCAGGGCTGACGATCGAGGTCATGCCATGTGCAGGAGAGCTTGCAAGTGCGCGTGTGGACCTGCTCGCCGCGCTTTCGCGCTGCACGAACTTGCGGGTCACAAGCGATGGCTCGGCGATGGTGCGCATCTATGGCCTGGGCGCCCGTGTCCAGTGCGCCGCCAAAGATCCCGTGCCGCAGCTTGGCGCGCTGACAGAGCCCGTGTGGGCCGCCGTGGAACGGGACGGCGAGCTGATGCTGCCGGCGCTGTCGCTTGGGAACCCGAGCTCCGCCACCGCGCTGGCCTCGGCGCTGGGCCAGCTGGCACGGAAACGGGCGCTGCTGCTGCTCGAGAACACAAGCGCGACCGCGAGCCTGCGCGGCGCGGTGACGTGCGAACTCCTGACGCAAAGTGCTGGAAAGTGGAACCCCGTCTCGCCGAATGCGACGGGTCAGATTCCACTGGTCGAAAAGACGCGCGTCGCGGTGCGAATCACCAACCGATCGACGCAGCCGATCTATCCATTTCTGTTTTACGTCGGCATCGAAGGCAGCATCGATCTGCTGTTCCCAAGCGAAGTCCGCTGGGAACAGTGGCTGCCCGGGCGCTCGTTCATTTTTGGCGGTACCGATGACACCAAGCTGGAAGTCGAGCTCCCGGAAGGCTTCCCCTGGCACGGCGCAGCCAGACCTCACGGCCTGGACGGCGGAACCGGGTACCTGAAGTTGGTCGCGACCGTGCGGCCCGTTGATCTGGGCGCCGCACTCAGCCAGGGCTCGGCGGTCCATGAGCTGCGAGCGGCCGGCGTGCTGGCCAGCCACCGTGATCTCGAGGGTGCTGCAATCGACGAGCTTTTGTCCGGAATGCTCAGCGGCACTCGCAACATACGCATCTCGCGCTCTGGATTCGCCGAGAGCTTCGAGACCGTGACGCTGCCGCTGTTCATGTATCGGAAGGCCGAGAGCGAGCCTGTGTCGACGCAAGGGAAGAGCGACCCGATTGGCAGTACACCGCAGCAGCAGACCACGAACGAAGACCACTTCGAAGTCACACGTGACATGCTGAGAGACGAGGATGCAGCGTCGCGTGACATCACCATCAGCAGCGACCGACCCGAATATCCCGGGGCATCCTTTTTTGCGCCGGCCGCTCCTTCGAATTTCCGCCGCTGGACCAGCTCATCGCCGCGCAGTGTGAGCACGATCGTCATCCACATCACGGATGGGCGCGAGAAGATTACCGGCCCCATCGGCCACTTTCAAGAGCCGGGCTTACAGGCCAGCGCCCACTACATCGTCGGGCGAGACGGTCAGGTGGTGCAGATGGTCCGCCACCGAGACATTGCCTGGCATGCAACCACCGCGAACAGCACTAGCATCGGCATCGAGCACTGCGCCCGCTCACCCAAAGAGCTGGGTCGCGATGATCCCGGCTTGCCGGTCACGCAGGCGCAGTACCAGGCGTCGGCCAAGCTCGTGCGCTTCCTGTGCCAGCAGCTGGGGGTTCCCATCGATCGGGTCCACATCAAGGGCCACTGCGAAGCGGCCAAGACCACGCACGAAGACTGCCCCAACCGCATCTGGGACTGGGGCTTCTACATGGGGCT
>Ga0075163_10012957_pt1 | contig 10843 bp, 12 predicted proteins | sample JI1023141ADNA_FD_71478 | JGI IMG/M metagenome (GOLD analysis project Ga0075163, IMG submission 71478) | Wastewater effluent complex algal communities from Wisconsin, to seasonally profile nutrient transformation and Carbon sequestration -... | ecosystem: Engineered > WWTP > Effluent > Algae...
TACGCGCAGCTGAGCTACGGCTTCAACTACTACGGAACCATCGGCACCAACCGCGACGAGTTCGTCGTGGTGCGCAAGATGGACAAGGTCGACTGGCTCGACACCCCCCGCGACGACGACCGCATCGAAGCCGTTCAAGCTCAAGGAGAGAACGCATGAACCCCCAACCTCGCTTTCGCTCGGTACCCCCCAAGGGGGCTGCCTTCCTCGAGCAAGCTCTGTGGGAGGCCGCATGAAGGTCAGAGCCCAGATCGGCATGGTGCTGAACCTCGACAAGTGCATCGGCTGCCACACCTGCAGCGTGACCTGCAAGAACGTGTGGACCAGCCGGCCCGGCGTCGAGTACGCCTGGTTCAACAACGTCGAGACCAAACCCGGCATCGGCTACCCCAAGGAGTGGGAGAACCAGGACAAGTGGAACGGCGGCTGGATCCGCAAGGCCAACGGCAGCATCGAGCCGCGCCAGGGCGGCAAGTGGAAGCTGCTGATGAAGATCTTCGCCAACCCCAACCTGCCGCAGATCGACGACTACTACGAGCCGTTCACCTTCGACTACGACCACCTGCAGTCGGCGCCGGAGATGAAACACGCGCCGACCGCGCGGCCGCGCAGCCTGATCACCGGCCAGCGCATGGAGAAGATCGAGTGGGGCCCGAACTGGGAGGAGATCCTCGGCGGCGAGTTCGCCAAGCGCAGCAAGGATCGGAACTTCGATGACATCCAGAAGGACATCTACGGGGAGTTCGAGAACACCTTCATGATGTACCTGCCGCGCCTGTGCGAGCACTGCCTGAACCCGGCCTGCGTGGCTTCGTGCCCCAGCGGCAGCATCTACAAGCGCGAGGAAGACGGCATCGTCCTGATCGACCAGGACAAGTGTCGCGGCTGGCGCATGTGCGTCAGTGGCTGCCCGTACAAGAAGATCTACTACAACTGGAAGAGCGGCAAGGCCGAGAAGTGCACCTTCTGCTACCCGCGCATCGAGGCCGGGCAGCCCACGGTGTGCTCCGAGACCTGTGTCGGCCGCATCCGCTACCTGGGCGTGCTGCTGTACGACGCCGACCGCATCGAGGCCGCGGCCAGCGTCGAGAAGGACAAGGACCTGTACCAGGCGCAGCTCGACGTCTTCCTCGACCCCTTCGACCCGAAGGTGATCGAACAGGCTCGAAAGGACGGCATTCCCGACAACTGGCTCGAGGCGGCGAAGAACAGCCCGGTCTACAAGATGGCGGTCGAGTGGAAGGTGGCGCTGCCGCTGCACCCGGAGTACCGCACGATGCCGATGGTCTGGTACGTGCCTCCGCTGTCGCCGATCACTGCGGCGGCCAATGCCGGCCACGTGGGCACCAACGGCGAGATCCCGGACGTGAACCAGCTGCGCATCCCCGTGCAGTACCTGGCCAACCTGCTGACCGCGGGTGACACGGTGCCGGTGGTCAACGCGCTGGAACGCCTGCTGGCGATGCGTGCCTACCAGCGCGCCAAGCACGTGGATGGGCAGGCGAATCAGGCGGCGATCGACCAGGTCGGGCTCGGCGTGAACCAGGTCGAGGAGATGTACCGCGTGATGGCCATCGCCAACTACGAGGACCGATTCGTGATCCCGAGCACGCACCGCGAGTACGCCGAGAACGCGTTCAACGTGCGTGGTGGTTGTGGCTTCAGTTTCGGCAACGGGTGCAGCGAAGGGACGACCGAAACGAGCCTGTTCGGCAGCGAGAAGAGACGCACCATCCCCATCAAGGCGGAGATCTGACATGAGCCTGTTTGCCTCTTCGCCGCGACCGATGGCGCTGACCCTGCGTGTGCTGGCCCGACTGCTGGCCTACCCCGATGCCGAACTGCACGCCCACCTGGGCGAAATGCGCGATGCGCTGCACGACGAACGCGCGCTGACCTTTGGTCGGCTGGCCGAGATCGATGTCCTCATCGACCGTCTGCGCGCCTTCCCGCCGCTGGAGGTCGAGGCCGCGTATGTCGAGCTGTTCGACCGCGGCCGCGGCACCGCGCTGCACCTTTTCGAGCATGTGCACGGCGACTCGCGCGATCGCGGCCCGGCGATGGTCGACCTGATCAAGACCTATGAAGCCGCCGGCCTGTTCATCGCGCCGGGTGAACTGCCGGACCATCTGTCGGTGGTGCTGGAGTACGCCTCGACGCAGCCACCGGCCGCGGCGCGCGAGTTCCTCGCCGAGATCGCGCACATCCTGCAGGTGATCTTCGGTGCGCTGCTCAAGCGCGAGAGCGCCTACGCCAGCGTGCTCGGCGCGCTGCTGGACCTGGCCGGCCAGCCCTGCCAGGCGGTCAAGCTGCCAGTCGAAGAGACGATCGACGAAGCCTGGGAAGAGCCGCCGGTGTTCGGTGGCTGTTCCACGCAAGGCCAGGCCCGCCCCGGCCAGCCGCAGCCGATCCAGATCGTGCGCCGCTCGGCACCCACCCACGCTCCGGGAGTCCGGTGATGAACACCACGCTGAACAACATCCTCTTCAACGTCTACCCCTACCTCTGCCTGGCGGTCTTCTTCATGGGCAGCCTGGCGCGCTTCGACCGCGACCAGTACACCTGGAAGAGCGATTCGTCGCAGCTGCTGCGCAGCGGCCAGCTGCGCTGGGGCAGCAACCTCTTCCACGGCGGCATCCTGTTCCTGTTCTTCGGCCATCTGTTCGGCCAGCTGACGCCGCACTGGTTGTACGAGATCTTCGTCACCGCCTCGCAGAAACAGCTGCTGGCCGTGCTGGCCGGAGGTGTCGCCGGGGGGGTGTGCTTCGTCGGCCTGACGATGCTGCTGCACCGGCGCCTGTTCGACCCGCGCATCCGCCTGACCAGCCACCGCACCGACATCGCGATCCTGGTCATCCTGTGGGTGCAGTTGGTCATCGGCCTGGGCACGCTGCCCTCGTCGCTGCACCACGTGGCCGAGCCGACGACGATGCTGCGCCTGGCGACCTACCTGCAGGGCGTCGCGACGCTGCAGCCCGATGCCGGCCTGGTGGCCGGCGTCGAGTGGCACTTCAAGGCCCACATGCTGCTCGGCATGACGATCTTCCTGCTGTTCCCGTTCAGCCGGCTGGTGCACGTGTGGAGCGGGCTGGCGTCGGTGACCTACCTGTTCCGGCCCTACCAGCTGGTGCGCTCGCGCCGCCTGAACGTGCCTCGTTGAACGAAGGAGCACCCCATGGCCCGGACACTGACTTCCCCTCGCATCAACCAGGTTCTGCTCGCCGAACCGACCGAGTTGCTCGACGACGCCACGCTGCGGCAGCGCGCCTGCAGCGAGTTGCTGCGCCAGGCGGCCATCGCCGCCGGGCTGCTCGCCGCCGACGACCCGGAACCCCAGGCCGGCGCGATGAGCGAGGCCGCCAGCGCAGCGATCGAAGACCTGCTCGACCACGAGCTTCAACTGCCCGAGCCCTCCGAAGAGGCCTGCCGGCGCCACCACGCGGCACATGCGGCGCGGTACGCCGTCGGCGAGCGGGTGCACGCGAGGCACGTGCTGTTCGCGGTGACGCCGGGCGTCGAGGTGGCTGCACTGCGCCAGCGCGCCGAAGGCTGCCTGCTCGACCTGCGCTGCCAGGACCCCGGCACGGCCGACCGCTTCCCCGAGGTGGCCGCTGCGACGTCCAACTGCCCGAGCGGTGCCGCCGGCGGCGACCTGGGCTGGCTGAGCGCCGCCGACTGCGCCCCCGAGTTCGCCCGCGAGTTGTTCGGCCAGCCCGAGATCGGCGTGTTGCCGCGCCTGGTGCACAGCCGCTTCGGCCTGCATGTCGTCGAGGTGCTGGCGCGCGAGCCGGGCACCGTGCCGGCCTTCGAGAGCGTGCACGCCGCGGTGGCGCAGGCGCTGCGCCAGCAGGCATTCGCGACGGCCTTGCGGCAGTACCTGCAGTTGCTGGCCGGCCAGGCCCGTGTCGAAGGGGTCGAACTCGACGCGGCAGCCTCGCCGCTGGTGCAGTAGCGGGACCTGCGATGGCCGATGACCTGCTGGAGCGTCTGCAGCGCTTCCAGACCGAAGCCTTTCCGCAGCAACGTTCGCACTTCAGGATGCTGGTCGACGACGGCCAGCATCCGATGACGCTGTTCATCGGCTGCAGCGACTCACGCCTGGTCCCCTACCTGCTGACAGGCGCCGGCCCGGGCGAGCTGTTCCTGGTGCGCAACGTCGGCGCCTTCGTGCCACCGTACGACCAGTCGCACGGGTTCCACGGCACCGCGGCGGCGATCGAGTTCGCGGTGCTGAACCTGCACGTGAGGCGCATCGTCGTCTGCGGCCACAGCCACTGCGGCGCCATCCGCGCGCTCTACGGCGAGGTGCCGGCGGCGGCGCAGAACCTGGCGCGCTGGCTGGAGCTTGGCCGCGAGGCGGTGCTGCCGGTGGCCGAGCCCGGCGTCGAGGCGCTGCGGCGCACCGAGCAGCGGGCCGTGGTGCTGCAGCTGGAGCGGCTGATGGCCTACCCGATGGTGCGCGAGCAGGTCGAGGCCGGGGCCTTGAGCCTGCACGGCTGGCACTATGTCATCGAGGACGGCGAAGTGCATGTCTTCGACGTGCAGCGCGGCGGCTTCGTTCCCGCCGCCCAGGCCGACAACGCCGGCACCGGGCCCTACCTGCCGCACCCGACGGCGCTGGAACTCGACCCGAGCGGGGTGCCATGCGCGCCGTGAAGTCCCCCCAATCGGAGCAAGCCTTGACCGGCGAGGTGGCACGTGCAGGCTGCTGCCAGGCCGCCATTGAAGCCAATGGCCGTGTCCTCAGTTGCAGATCAGGCGGTGGGCACATGCGCCGGCCGCCCTCCCTTGCAACTTCAGGAGCCGACCATGACACGCCGCGTCTTCACACTCAGCCTCATCGCCGCCAGCACCTTGTGGGTCGCCGGCTGTGCCACCGGGCCGGCCCAGCCGGGTGTGTACGTGAACAATCCGCAGGGCACCGAGTTCACCTACCTGCGCAAGAGCAGCGGCAGCTATGGTGTCGCGGACGGCCCGGTGCACTGGAAGCTGACCACGGCCCAGTGGCAAGGCCGCACGCTGGTCGCCTCGGTGTCGCCCGAAGCCGGCAGCAACCTGCTCGACCCGGCCAACCATGCGCTGATGGCAACGCTGAACACCGCCGGCAAGCCGGTCAACAGCTTCGAGCCCGGCCTGGGCTTCCGCTATCCGATGGCGGTCGGCCAGACCTGGACCGACAAGATCCAGCTGACCCTGCATGCCCGTGGCCAGACCATCCCGTACGAAGTGCGTTACACCGTCGAGGCCTTCGAGCCGGTGACGGTGCCGGCCGGCACCTTCCAGGCCTACCGCGTGTCGACGGTCGACTCGATGGGCGAGAAGACCACGCAGTGGACGGCACCCTACCTCGGCTTGAACACCGTCAAGCGCATCCTCGAGCGCCCAGCCACCCATCCGGCTGGCGCCGGCCAGCTGGTCGGCGAGCTGAGCGCGTTCGTCAAGCCTCGGTGACCCACCCTCCCGGCGGCCGCTGCGGCCGCCGCACTGCCACGGAGCCTGCATGACCACGCCCCTGATCCTGCACCGCACCGTAGCGGTGGGTTTCGACCAGCCCTTCGAGATGCTGCACGAGTGCCACGGGCGCGTCGAACGCATGGTGGTGCTGCTCGAGCGCCTGACGGCGCATCTCGACCAAAGCGGCCATGACGACCAGGCGGCACAGGCCGCGCGCGACGTGATGCGCTACTTCGACCTTGCCGGTCCGGCGCACCACCAGGACGAGGAACTCCACCTGTTCCCGTTGCTGCGCGAGCGTGGCGAGCCGGCGCTGGCCGGGGTGGTGGAGCGACTGCAGCGTGACCACGTCGCGATGGGCGAAGCCTGGGCCTCGCTGCGCATCGATCTGCAGGCAGTTGCCGATGGTCACCTGGCGCTGCCGCTCGCCGGGCCCGTGCGCGCGCGCTGGACGGCCTACGCGCAGCTCTACCGCGAACACATCGTCGTCGAAGAGGCGCAGGCCTATCCGGCCGCGCGGGCGCTGGCCGGCGCCGACGAGCAGGCCGCGATGGGGCAGGAGATGGCGCAGCGGCGCGGGCTGCGCTGAAGGGTCTTCGCAAGCCGTACAGTCCGCCGATGCGCCGCCCCTGGACCCTCTCGACCAAGCTCGGCGCCATCGGCGGCACCTTGCTGCTGGTGGCGCTGGTGTCGATCGGCCTGACGCTGTGGGTGACATGGCAGCTCGAGGGCGGCGCGGCGGCGGTCAACGAGGCCGGCCGCATGCGCATGCAGACCTGGCGTCTGGCGCAGACCCTGGCCGCGGGCGACGCGGCACGCATCGAGGTGCTGCTCGAGCAGTTCGACCAGAGCGTGGCGGTGCTGCGCAGCGGCGACCCGTCGCGGCCGCTGTTCGTGCCGCGCGACCAGCGTTCGCAGGAGAGCTTTGCAGTCGTGCAACACGACTGGGCCACGCTGCGCAGCGGCTGGTCGGCGGCGGCGCGCCCGGCCGCCGCCGAGGTGGCGCGCCAGGCCGAAGCCTTCGTCGAACGCATCGACGCCTTCGTCTCGGCCATCGAACTTCAGCTGGCGCAGCTGACGGCGATCCTCAACGCCTTCCAGTTCGTGCTGGTGGCGCTGGCCATCGTCAGCGCGGTGACGCTGCTGTACTCGGCCTACCTGTTCGTCTTCAACCCGCTCTCTCGGCTGCAGTCGGGGCTGGCGCGGGTCGGCGAGGGCGACCTGGCGGCGCGGGTCGAGGTCGGCAGCAGCGACGAGTTCGGCGCGCTGGCGATCGGCTTTAACCGGATGGCCGAGACGCTGCAGGGCCTGTACCAGAACCTCGAAGCCAAGGTGCAGGAAAAGACACTGCGGCTGGAGACGCAGCACGCGCGGCTAGCGGCGCTGTACGAGGCGGCGGCATTCGTCAGCCACGCCTCGACGCTGGACGCGCTGGCGCAGGGCTTCGCGCGCCAGGTGCGGCGCGTGGCGCGCGCCGATGCCTCGGCGGTGCGCTGGAGCGACGAGGGCAATCAGCGTTACCTGATGCTGGCCTCCGACTGCCTGCCGCAGGCACTGATCGACGAAGAACACTGCGTGCCCACCGGCGACTGCTTCTGCGGCCAGGCGCAGGGCCAGGCCCAGACCCGCGTGATCCCGATCCGCGCCGAGGGCGCGACGCCCTTGCTCGGCCATTGCCAGCAGGCCGGTTTCGAGACCGTGGTCAGCGTGCCGGTGCGGTTGCAGGAGCGCATCGTCGGCGAGCTGAACCTGTTCTACCGCAGCGCTGCGACACTGTCCGACGAAGACCGGGCCTTGCTCGAAGCGCTGGCCAGCCACCTGGCCGGTGCCATCGAAGGCTTGCGGGCCGGCGCGCTGGAGCGCGAGACCGCCGTGGCCGAGGAGCGTGGCCTGCTGGCCCGCGAGTTGCACGACTCGATCGCGCAGAGCCTGGCCTTCCTGAAGATCCAGGTCGGCCTGTTGCGGCGTGCGCTGGAGCGGAAAGACGGCGCGCTGGTCGAGCGCACGCTCGGTGAGCTCGACGCCGGGGTGCACGAGAGCCTGTCCGACGTGCGCGAGCTGCTGGTGCATTTCCGCACCCGCACCAACGTCGAGGACATCACCCCGGCGCTGCAGACCACGCTGCAGAAGTTCGAGCACCAGACCGGCCTGGCCACGCACCTCAGCGTCGAAGGCCACGGCCTGCCACTGGACGCCGACGTGCAGGTGCAGGTGCTGCACGTGGTGCAGGAGGCGTTGTCGAACGTGCGCAAGCACGCCCAGGCGCGCGAGGTCTGGGTCGAGGTGCAGCAGGCGCCGCAGTGGCGCGTGGAGGTGCGCGACGATGGGCGCGGCTTCGAGACCGATGGCAGCGCGCCGGACGAGACGCATGTCGGCCTGCGCATCATGCGCGAGCGTGCCCTCAGCATCGGCGCCACCGTCGAGATCACCTCGGTGCCCGGCGCCGGCACCTGCGTCGTGCTGGCGCTGCCCGAGCGGCAGCGGATGGCGGCATGACGATGGTGCCGGTGCGCGTGCTGGTGGTCGACGACCACACGTTGTTCCGCCGCGGGCTGATCGCGCTGCTGGCCGGCGACGCGCGCTTCCAGGTGGTGGCCGAGGCCGGAGACGCCGGTGAGGCGCAGCGCCGCGCGGCCGCGACACAGCCCGACGTGATCCTGCTCGACAACCATCTGCCGGGTGTGACCGGCGTCGACGCACTGGCCGGCCTGCACGAGGCGGCGCCGGCCGCACGCGTGCTGATGCTGACCGTCAGCGAAGACGAACGCGACCTCGCGGCGGCGCTGCGCGGTGGCGCGCGCGGCTACCTGCTGAAGACCGTCGACAGCGAGATGCTGGCCAGCGCCATCCTGCGCACGATGGGCGGCGAATCGGTGGTCAGTCCGGAGATGACCAGCAAGCTGGTCAGTGCCTTCCGAGCGATGCCGCCCGCCGAGGCCGCCGCGCCGGCCCAGGCCGCGGCCGACCCGATCCACAACCTGTCGCCGCGCGAACGGGAGATCCTGCGCCACATCGCACGAGGCGCGAGCAACAAGGAGATTGCCCGCGCGCTCGAGATTGCCGAGACCACGGTGAAGATCCACGTGCAGCACATCCTGCGCAAGCTCAACCTCAGCTCGCGGGTGCAGGCGGCCGTGCTGGCCAGCGGCCTGGACGCCGGCCGCCCACCGGGAGCTTGAGCAAGGACAAGGCGGCCGCGCTGCAAGGGCATCCAATGGCGTCACGCGCGGTGCCACTGCCTGGCCACCGCGAAGGAGTCCTCATGAAGCTGCCCACCGTCCTGCGCTGTTCCGCCGTCCTGCTCGTGGCCTCTGCAGGCCTGTGGCCGGCGGCCCATGCCGCCACCCCCGCCGAACTGCTGGCGGGTTACACCGCACAGGCCGGATCGCCGGCCTCGGCCGAACGCGGCAAGAAGCTGTTCACCACCAACTTCGGCAAGGAGCTCGGGCTGAGTTGCTCGTCGTGCCACACCAACAACCCCGTGAAGCCCGGCAAGGACGAAGTCACCGAGAAGCCGATCGCGCCGCTGGCGCCGGCAGCGAACGCGGCGCGCTTCACCGACAAGGCCAAGGTCGAATTGAAGTTCAAGATGAACTGCCGAGACGTGGTCGGCCGGGATTGCACGCCTGCGGAGAAGGCCGACGTGATGAGCTGGCTGATCTCGCTCAAGCCCTGAGCCGGCGAGCGTGAGTTCCGGCGGGTTGCTGCCGGAATGACGGGACTTTGCCCCTGAACTCGAGCCATCGCGGGGCGCGTGGCCGTCGATAGTGAAGGCTGTTCAGGCTTTCATCATCGACATCGCCATGAGCTCTCGCCGGATCATCCCCGACCGCGCCGAATTCGTCGACGCGCTGCGTCTGCTGCGCCGAGGCCACATCCTCGTGCGCGCCAGCAACGAGCCCGGCGGCTGCCTGCTCGATGGCGGCATCGTCTACCACTCGTATCCCACGCTGCTTCAGTACGGCTTGATCGACGAGTTCCGCAATCCGCGCGGCTTTCCGCATGCACGCTACTACCGCATCTCCGAGCGCGGCCGCGACTTCGCCGACCGCGCGTGCCAGGCCTGGCAACAACGGCCGCTTCTTCAGCGCGTGGCCGTGCGCCTGACCGGCTGAGCCGCCGGCCTGGCGCGCCGCGTCAGCCGGCGTGCTTGTGCATGCCCTTGCCCTGGCGGCCGTGCATCAGCCGCTGGTCGGCCAGCGCCTTCTGCTCCGGCGACAGCACGGCGTACAGCGCCTTGCGGGCGGCGTCGCCTTCGGCCCTGTTCTTCTCGTGCAGCTTCATCATCGCCTCGCGCTGGGCAGCGTGGTCGGGGCTGGCGGCCGCGGCAGGGTCCTGCATGCGGGCCTGCATGCTGGCACGCATGGTCTGGCGGGCCTGCGCGTGTTCACGCACGACGCCTTCGAACTGCTGCCAGGCAGGTTCCTGAGCCGCGGTGATCGCCAGCTCGGTCTTCAGCGTCGCCAGGCGGGCCGCGACGTCTTCCGCCGTTTGTGCCGAGTGCTTTCCGCCGTGCATGCCCCCGTGCATGCCGCGGGGCGTGCTGCCGTCACCCTGGCCTTGCTGGGCGAAGACGAGACCACCCGCACCGAGTGCGATGGCGGCGATGGCGGTGGTGATGATCTGGGTCGAGGTCTTCATGGTGCATTCCTTCAAGGGGCGGGTGGGCGGTGGTGCCGGGGTGTCGTCCGGCGCCACCGCGTTGTCGAAGATGCTTTCGCAACGGCCTCATTGAACGCCTGCTTTGTCAAGGCGCCGTGTCGTGCGAAGGCCGTTTTTGTCGCGCCCCATGTCGCACCGGCGCCTTGACATGCTGTGATACGTTGTCACCGGCCCACTCCAGGCCGCAGCAGGGTGCAATGGCAACCATGGCCTCGACGATCGAACGCAGCGACCACATCCTGATCGTCGACGACGATGCGGAAATCCGCAGCCTGCTGACCCGCTACCTCGAGAAGAACGGCCTGCGGGCCACGGCCGTCGGTGACGGCCGGGCGATGTGGCGCGCGCTCGACGCCGGCGCCTTCGACCTCGTCGTGCTCGACGTGATGTTGCCGGGCGACGACGGCCTGACGCTGTGCCGTACGCTGCGCGCGAAGTCGGACATGCCGGTGCTGATGCTCACGGCCCGCGGCGACGAGACCGACCGCATCATCGGCCTGGAGATGGGGGCCGACGACTACCTGCCCAAGCCCTTCAACCCACGCGAGCTGCTGGCGCGCATCAAGGTCATCCTTCGCCGCACGCGCAGCCTGCCGCCCAACCTGAAGCCTGCCGACGAGGCCCGCCTGCGCTTCGCCGGCTGGGTGCTCGACACCGCGCAGCGCCACCTGGTCTCGCCGGCCGGGGAAGTGACGGCCATCGGCGGCGCCGAGTACAAGCTGCTGCA
>Ga0075163_10012958_pt1 | contig 10843 bp, 10 predicted proteins | sample JI1023141ADNA_FD_71478 | JGI IMG/M metagenome (GOLD analysis project Ga0075163, IMG submission 71478) | Wastewater effluent complex algal communities from Wisconsin, to seasonally profile nutrient transformation and Carbon sequestration -... | ecosystem: Engineered > WWTP > Effluent > Algae...
CGGCGGGAAACACGGTCCGAATCGTCATTGAGACGGATCGACTCGGGTTTGCTCCAGCGTAATTTTTTCCAGGCCGCTGGAAGACCGAAGGTGAGGCGGAGATTTTCAACACCCTGCTAGTTGTGAAGAGTCAAGACGTTGTTTCGATCACGCGGTAGCCGAGAGCTGGGCGTTTTGCAGCCGATGCCGTGGTGAGGTCGGTGCCAGTTGTAGAAGTGATTCCAGAGGGGCAAGGCTTCGCGGCGTTGGTCCGAGTTGGCGTAGGGGTGCCCGTAGGCCCATTCGCGCAAGGCAGACTGGATGAAGCGTTCGGCCTTGCCGTTGGTCTGGGGCCGATAGGCTCGGGTGAATTTCTGGCGGATGCCCAGTGTGCTGCAGGCAACGCGGAAGGCGTGAGACCGGAAGGCCGAACCGTTGTCGGTGATCACCCGCTCGATGGGGATGCCCAGGCTGGCGAAGTACTCGCTGGCCGCCTGCACGAAGCTGACGGCGCTCTCCTTGCGCTCATCCGGATACATCCGGGTAAAGGCGATCCGACTGTGGTCATCGATGGCGACGAACAGGAACTCCCATCCAATACCGCGGGTGGCCTGAGTGCGATCACCTGTGATCCGGTGGCCGATCCGCTCGAAGCGGCCGAGTTTCTTGATGTCGATGTGCAGCAGCTCGCCTGGCGTCTCGCGCTCGTAGCGCTGGACAGGCGCCTTCGGTTGCAGGTCGCTGAACCTCGAGAGCCCGGCCCGGCGCAGCACCCGGCTGACTGTCGCCCGGGAGACGCCCATGTACGTGGCGATACGCGCCTGAAGGAAGAGCTGGCGGCGCAGCGCCACGATCGCCAGCGCCGTGGCGGGGGAGATGGCCCGGGGCGAGCAGGCCGGGCGCGAGGACTTGTCGCACAGACCGGCCGCCCCTGACGCCAGATAGCGACCGAGCCACTCCCGGGCGGTTACGGCGCTCACGCCATGCGCGGCGCCCGCCTGCGACGCCGACAGGCCCCGTTCGGTGATGTCCTGAACCATTTCCAGGCGACGAAGGTAGGTCAATCGGGCATTCTTACGGGTGTTCATCCGGGGCGGGCTCTCGAGGTGACTGGGGGTTTGGCGATTTCCAGTCTCTCAGAATCTCTCCGGGCGAACACCCGAAACAACCTATTGAGCCTTTACAGCTAGGCCGCACCAGAGTCTGACGAATCCGAACGACGGAGGCCCTCCCAGAATCGGTTCCCGAAGCGTGCTTCCTCGCGGATCAGATGGCTGATCGCGGGTGTCAGCAGGGTTCGCCAACCTTGCAGAAATCCAGGGTCGAAATCGACCGCGAAGCCCTGGCTCTGCGCGTAAGCCGCTACGGCCTCCCGTGTTGGCGCGCTGCACGGCAGCACAAACGCGCGGTTGGGACGGGCTTCACATACTATGCAGAGCACCTCAATCAGGCTGGCGGTGCTGGAAGCATCCGCGCGGAAACGCACGAAAGACATATGCAGCGTCTTCCGGAACGCTCCAAGCTGATCAATCAACTCGAATGGGTCGGTATCCACCTCCACCAGCCAGCGTGGTACCAACGGTACGCCGTGTTGTGCCCACTCGTCGGCCCAAGTCGGTACTTCGATCACGGACGACGACAGCACCGCGACCGGCACGGCCGGTGCTGCGTGCGCCACGATCTTTGCGAGCTGAGACAGCTGTACCAACAGGAACTGCACGCTGGGCGGCCCGTCCGGCGGCAGGTAGCGGCGGCGCAAGGCTGTCAGCACTTCGCCTGGAAACGCCTCCACGGCTTCCCATCCACCTTCTGGCGCGTAGAGCGCGGCAGCCTTCGCCTTCGGCATCGCGACGATGTGCACGTAGGCCGCTTGCTCGAAGTTGCCCACGAAGGGTTCGATCAGTCGAAGGCTGTGCCGATTCGCACCGACAAACAGCGCCGCGTCGCGTCCCTCACGCAACACTAAACGCTCGTGGCGGTAGTTCGCCATCACGGCGGTGAGATCCTCCTGGAGGTCCTCGGGCACCGCAAAGGTCATCTGCAAGCGATTGCCCGCATACGCCTGAACGATGGCGATAACGTCGAGCAGATTGCGGCGCTGATCGTCGTACCCTGGTGCGGGTGCGCCTAATGCGACCAGCGAATGCGCGAACGCAGCGTAAGAGGCTTGGTTCAGGGCCTCGACGGCTGCGATTGGTGCTCGGGCCAGCATCTCCATTGCTTCCAGAGGAGCCAGGATGGGTTCGCGCAACCGGATCAGGGGCTCCCCCAGGGTGTTCAGTGCGGCGTCGATGGCGCTCAGTGCCGCCGCCGCTGGCTCGGCCTGTAGCAACCGTGCGAACCGCCAATCCGGGTGCTGCTCCTGGGGCCAAGTCAGCGTGGGCCAATCGGTGCAGGGCGACGCCAGCAACTGCTCGAAGATCGGGGTCTGCATTGCCACGCGAGCGCAGGATGTCAGTGCAAGTGCGGCCAGGATCGGCCGTTCACTGCCGAATGCCTGCACGAAACGCTCCAGGAACGCGTGGTAGTCCGGATAGGCCGCAAGCAGTGTGGAGTCGATCTGGCCGCGGGCTGCGGCGCACAGTGCAGCGACCGTGGCATAGGTCTCGTGCGTCTCGACTGCTGCGCCGATCATGTGCTCGACCCAGTCGGCGAAGCCAGGCTCTTCGATCTCTGCGAGGGCGGCCGCGAGCATCATTGCATTCCCGAACGTGGTGCTTGCGTTCAGGAAGGCGTGGAAGCCCTCATGCAGGGACACCATGCGAGCCTCGGCCAGAGCATGGTCCTTCCCCAGTCGGACGAAGCGCTCGTTGCGAATGACGTCGTACAGCCCGTCCGGCGCCTCACCGGACGGGCCTTGCTTGAGCGCCGCGCGCAGGCGCGCTGCGCGGGCGGGCGTCGACTTGGTCATCAGGCCGATTGTGGGACCAGTTCCGGCAGCTCGAACACTCGCTGTTCGAGCTCGCCGGCAAACTGGAACGTATCGAGCCGTGTCGTCAGGAAGATGCGCTGCAGCCAACGCTGGGCCCGCCCCTGCGCATCGAATTGCGGTGCAAAGGAATCGCGGGAGTGCAGCGTATAGGCATTGGGGATGTAGACCAGCATGCCAGGCAGGATGGTCAGTGCAGCCGCACAGGCTTCCAACTCGACCTCAAAGGCCACGAGCGCCTGTCCGGAACGCTCGTCCACCGGCTCCATCATGTCCCCGTAAAAGGCTGCGGTGACGATCTCGGAGCCCTCGGGGCCGGTCAGGATCGGTGACGCCTGCGTGCGCACCACCTCAGCGCCGCGGCGCTGACGCAGGGGCAGCGCAAGTCGCACGCAGGGGCCACGCAAGATTGCGCGGTCCTCAGGCCTCAGGCGTGCTGCCGCGATGCGGCCGCTGGCGACCAACGTGCGCGGAGCGCCGGTCCCTGGCGCCACGATTCCGAGCAGCATTAGGGCATGCGGCGATAAGTCACGATCACGGATGAGCCAACGGTGGGCCGCGTTCTCGGTGTGCATACCCAGCCGCAGCCCAGAGCCGTTGCCCGTCAGGCGATTGCGGTCAGCCAGCGTAGGAATCAGATCGTTGACGAGCCGGGTGCCTTCGCCGGCGAGGCTGTAGGGCTCGCCGGCGAGAGCGCCGAACGTCACCAGCAACACTTCGCTGAGGTCGCTAGACTTGAATTTGCGCGCGCCCTCACCGGGCGCAGGGGCCGACGCGACCGGATCGCTCGGCAGGCCACTGAGGACCAAGGCCGTAGGCGCGAACACACCGCTACGCAGACTCTCGAACACGGCGAGCAGGTCGTCCGGCAGGTATCGGTAGGCCTCGCGTCTCAGCCGTGCGACGTGGGCCTGCGCCGTTTCGCCGGGCAACTGGCCTTGGGAGGACAGACGGCGCAGCCATTTAGCCAGGGCATTGCCAAGCTCGAGGTGCGCAACTCCAGTCGAGACATCCTCCCGCAGTTCGAACTCGCGGGCGGGGTTGGTTCCTTGGTAGTAGAGCATCACTATCTCCGGTTGGGTTAAAGTGGCTCCAATTTAATAATCCATCAGCCGGCCTTGGAGGGACGAATACCTTCCAAAACAGAAGGTATCCACTGCAACCACCATGTCGGCACACCATGTCCCGCCCGTGCATGTGGCGCATCTGAAAGCCAAGTTGGCTATTCTGTACAGTATGAGCACTGACATCCATAGCGATGCGGAACTGGGACGCAGGTTCGCTGGCGTCGAGGAGCCAAAGGGCATCTCAGCAAAGGCCGTCGGTCATTGGATATTCGGCGATGAGACTCGCGAGGCTGGCGATGTTCCGGCAGCCCGCTTTGAGCAGCTTGTCGCCATCTTCCAGCAGCGGCTGCCTGGTGCTCGTTCGATGGCAGAGACACGGGCACTTGTGCTGAGTGCGTCCTTGCAGGATCTGGTGGTGGCCTTTCTGGCGCAAGGACCTCGTGCGGACTGGATCAGCCTAATGCTCGCCGCGCGCCCAGCAGCCGTGCGGCTGCTACCGGCCCGGAAACCCAGCACGTTGAGCATCACGACACGGCGGGCGCTGGTTGACTCGTTGGACGCGCGGCTGGAGTTTGGTGTTGGGCAGCCGTTTCGCCTGCAGATCGAGGCGGCAAGCGATGGCTGGCTCACGCTTGTGCAGTGGGGACGCGGCGGCTGCCATGGCGTCGAGCTCGACGACGACGTGGTCTCGCTGCATCCCATCGCTGCCGAGACATTGCTTCCGCTGCAGCAGCCGTACTTCAAGGAAAGCGAGGCCGGCCCCAAGCGCTTCCTGTTCATGCATAGCAGAGTTCCACTTCCGCCGGACCTCCTGTCGCGCTTGGTCACGTCGGCGCGTGCACCGGCAGACTTAGACGGCGGTACGCTAGAGAGGCTTGCTCATCTGGTCTCACAACCGGAAGGGATCGAGCTAACGGCGCTTGATGTGCATTTCACTGATGGCACAAACTGCTGACTGAAATTTAGCCACAGAGGGAAGGCGGGATCGCCGGGCGCTTACCGATTGAGCGCAGCAAACACGCGTCCAAACGTGTCGTAGGGGCCAGTATCAAGACCAAGCCGATACTGGCTGCCACGTCCGACACGTTCCGGGTTGAGCGGCTCGGCTTCATGACCTCAATGTGCGACGGCCCTATCGACAAACACGTTGCAGTCCACCTATACTGAAGCCACGACTTAAGGAGCATGCTATATGTCAAAATTAGAGAAGGAAGATGAGCCGTCTTTGCCGGGGCACCAAAATGATAACGACGGTGAAAATGATCGGAAACGGGATTCGGAGTTGGTTGAAGCCGCCCTGTTCCATAAACGCATCGTGATGATCACGGGACAAATCAACGATAAGTTGGCTCGTGCCGCCACAGAACGGTTGCTCGCTCTAGCGTCAACAAGCGACGAGGCGATTAACGTCTTTATCAGTTCTCCCGGAGGGCACGTAGAGTCGGGCGACATGATCCACGACGTGATTCGTTTTATTAAGCCTAATGTCAACACCATTGGCTCCGGATGGGTAGCCAGCGCTGGGGCCTTGATATTTATCGCAGCTCCGCGAGAACGACGGCTCTGTCTTCCGAATACGCGGTTTCTCATTCACCAACCGGCTGGAGGTGTGGGAGGGAATGCCTCCGAGATTGCGATTCAAGCTGAGCAGATCAGCCAGATGCGCCAGCGGTTCAATCGCATCTTTGCGGATGCCACAGGTCAGACGCCTGAGCGGATTGCGGAAGACACGAAGCGTGACTTTTGGTTGAGCACATCAGAGGCTCTATCGTATGGTTTGCTGGGCTCTGTTATTCATTCTCAGTCCGAGCTTGAAGCATTGACTAAATAGCTTTAGTCGGCCCATTTTCGCAGAGGCCCCTACTCTTAAGAAGAACCATTAGCATGCCTCTGCGGATCTAGACTACTAGACCGCATATTGTATCCCATTGCCCGTGGACCTTGAAGTTGTGGCGTGCCAAGTATAGACCGCAAGATCTAGTTCCCATTGTGTAAAAAAAACGGTATCCCATGTTCATAAAGCCCGATATATTACACCCGTTGCGATCTTCCGCAATTACTTTTGACTTTTCGGCGTCTGTTTTTTGAAGCACCCAATAGCGCCCTTTAGCAGCATCTTGGGAAGCTGAAATCAATCGCTGAAGGCAAACTGCAGAGGTGTCATTGCTGAGCCTATATACAGCACGCCCCCCCCAGTTAATGCTGGTATCCATGCCACCGTACTTTAGGTAGTAGTCCCTAGAGGAACGGGGCAGGCGTGAGAACTCCGTAATGTGCGTCAAGCCATCGAAGAGCAAACCGTCTTCCATTACTACCGTTGTCGGGTTGATGGTCAATCGGACTTCTTCGTCGAAGAACGAAGACGTTAATTTCCCGAAGGGAAACGAGAGTGGGACTTTCTGATCAAAGATACAGAGGGGGGGCAGGTCAAAAATCGCTTTCCCTTTTTGTACAAGTGCCAACCGTTTCTTAAAGAGATTTTCCGCGACCAACCCTTGAAAAGAGTGCGATCGGATAAAATTGCAGTCTTCCGATCCCAAGCCGTCCAGACCAAAATACCGGAGATACGGTCGGGTGGCCGCAATAAAGTAATGCATGCCAACCGGCAGAGAAGCATTATCAAGCAAGTGCAGGACATAGGGTTCGGCCACTCGGGAATTGACGGCCTCGACAAATGCCGACGCCATGTCTGCACTATCTTCGATCGGTGAAATGCGCTGAAGATGAAGGCGCTGCAGGGCTAGGGCTTCGCCCCACATCGAACCCGGACATTGCACTTCAGAAACCTTGCCGATCGTCGTATTGTCGGTGCGGAAGAACTGCGGGATGTCTCGCGCAAGAGGTGGCACTTCCGAGTGAAATGCGGGGCCCATATTTTTCGGGCAGTCTCCATAAATGAGGCGTGAAATATCTTCCGGCAGCGTCCCTGCAATTACGGCGTTCTGGATCGCCAGTAAACCCATAAGATATTTTCTTACTGCGCGGTCCTGACGCTCGAGTACATGACGATCTCCCTCGCCTAGTTGCCGGCTGGCACCAAGATGCATTGCAAATCCAACGGTCGGATGAACTCCTGCGTTAAACAATGCATCAAGATGCTCATAAGCTTGAGTTGAATTCATTCGAACCTCTGAACAAGCCCGACACTAGCGGCTCGCATCTGACTGCAAAAAGGGGCAGATAAGACCCTTCGCGTTGGGTCCTTCTCCACTCTCGCAAATGCGCCCCCAAAGACGCCCCCGAATATGAATGGTGAAATTACTGCTCGTGCGTGATACACCTTGGTCTGTCCTGTACCAGGTAACAAAAACTGAAGCGGATAGGCTTCCGACTCCAAGAGCTCCTGCAGTACCGAAGTCTTCGGATTCGCGCAAGCAGCATCGATAAGGGACGACCACTCTTGCGAGGCGCACTCCCTGCCTATCCGGACATGCTGGCCAACGCGGCTGTTCAGCCGCTTCAGGACCAAGCCATCCTTTCGAGCCAGCGCATACTTTTTCAACGGCAGAACATCACCATCCAATCTTACTTTTGCATCCTCCATTAACAGCGTGGTCGGGATCAGGCGGGAAATCGCAGCGGCAACCGGTGCATCAAACCGATCACGATGCTGAAAACAATATGCGAGAGCTCCTTTATCCTCGATGCGCAAGTCGGCAATCGGATTGAGCAGCAGCACATCGCGCGACACCGCACTCTGCATAATACGTAACATTGACGCGACTCGGTCGTCTGCGTGCATCAGCGTCGCGGCACGGACTAGCAAATTGGCATCGTTTGGCACGTTCGACAACCCGTAGACACCAACGCACCCCAAATCGGATATCCAGTCGCACAGTTGTGTGACCACAGCGTAGTCGTCGTCAGAGCTGTCATCGTAAAGGACCAAGGCGATTCTCACCGAGTCACCGTCAGCACGAATACGGCGAGCCTGGTTTTCGATGAAGCCTCGAAGAGCATCTTGAGGCGACGGAAAATAGATGCTGTCCCGCGCCATGGGGCGACACAGCGATTGGATGAACTCATGTTCATTGATGCCGCCGATACCCGAATCCACATTCAGTTCAAGTAGTTTGAGTTGACCACCGACCACGATGCCGTCAGGTCTAAGCATTGAGCGGGCAAAACAATGCGCAGAACCGCTAAAAAAATTTCGGTAGTGAAGAGAAAAGCGCCCTTCGGTTACATTTCCGTGGTAGTCAGCTTCATGTGCCATCAAGCCTTGAACAAGCGTGCTGATATCTGCCACCCAGCTATCGACAGACTGGGCGTCTAGAGCGATCGGAGTCACCGCCACGTCTTCCGGCTTAAAAGGAAACCCCCATCCCCTTGCCTCGTTAATGCGAGATATAAATGAATTTGGGTCCCAACCACTAAGAGGGGAGCCTTTTGTCGTCAAGTTATGCACGGTACGTAGCAATATAACTTTCGGCATGCCTGGTGGAGCGTCGTGCGTCCATGATCGAAAGGGCCACATAAGCGAAATCGACGGCCCCGTAGGCGATGTGCATAATGTGATGAACGCGCAGCAGATCGTCGTCAGAGAGATCCTGCCAGCGATCCAAGCGCTTAACGAACAAAGCATCCGACCATAACCATTGAGTTCCTGCGTCGGTTGAGATGGAAAGAGGCTTTAGCAGTCGAGTGCCGTACCCAAGAAACTTTACGAACTGAAAGCCGTGGGAGCGCATGAATAACTCGACCTCCGAAAACAACGGCTGCCCGACGTACTGCTCAACAAACTCGACTTCGCACTCAACCACCAGAGCACCTGACAGCGTCTCGAGGCCTTCAGCAAGAATCATCAATTCAGATCCTTGCGTGTCAATCTTGATGAGGTGTGCACCTAGGGCTTGTGGAACGTTATCAAGACAGATGGTCTCATGGACGTGCTCGTCAACGACAAATAGGTCATCAAGAGAGTTTCCATACAACCTCGCCAAGGTCTTGTTCGGCTCATACAGCGAAGATTTTCCGGGGTGACGGCAAAGGCGAAACGTCTGTGGCCTCCCATCCCCCAGCAACACTTCAAGGTAAGTACGCGCGTTATCGCCTGAGTACCGAGCCACCAGCCGCGCGTATTCTGTCGGATTCGGTTCGATACCCACCAGTCTACTCTTAGGATGGCTGAGAAGCGCCTCGTAGCGGTGAATTGTGGAGTCGAACTCAGCCGCCCCGATGTCAAGAATCAGCGTAGAGGGGAACGGAACTGCTGTGACAACTCTCGATCCCAAAGTAATCACCCTGTACTTGTTAAAGCCATATCCATGGCGTTTGAAACGAGACGCTTTCCAGTTGCGGTCAGCCGAGCGTGCTGAGAGAGAGTCAGCCAGCAATCATTGAGCTTGACTTCGAACGATGCGGTATTACCTGAGTTGTTATACGCAGAATTTATTTGATCGCGGACTGCGTCGTAAGAGGGATGCGATATCAGGCAGTTCTGCGCCCTAATCGTCCGAGCAAGCACAAACAAGGCGTGGAGAATTCCACTTAGCGGCCTCGGCTCCCTGCGAAGTGGTGAGGAATATAGCCCAGAATCCTCGTTCTCTATAAGCTTATCGACCAGAAATATGTGATTGAGATGCTGATGAGCGGTTTCGTGAACCAAGTTCTCAAAATAACGGCCCCACGATTGCTCCGGCTTTATGTGACTGATCCTGATGATACCGAGAGCGCAGACAGAGGTTGATGCGTTCATCGTCATGGAATGGACTACGAAGACGTCACTGACGTAAATCATCATCTCGCGCCACGAATCGGGATCAACAGTTTTCAGACGTCGAAGAGCCGTCTCCGCGGTCTTTACCGAAGTCCCAAATTCTTCGTCGCAAGAAACTTTAAAATCAACTTCTGACCCATAGGTCCGACGATAGCTTCTCGAGACAGCGTCTACGTAAAGCGAGTAGGCATCGAAAGGGTACGTCCGGTCGTAAAGACCTCCCACCGAAACCTCCGCCCGTCCTAAACGTAGTTCGCAAAGAACATCCAACGCCTTCTGTGCTGCCCGACTGTCCCTATGACGAATCGATCCAACCAGCGTATCGTTGATAACGTGAAGCATGCCGCTGAATTTCCGCGAAACATCAACCGCGTCAAGGTACTGCTGCGCACGTTCGCCTTGCAACCCTAACGCTTTACCGACATCAAGCAAGTAACGCAGGCTCGCAAGCAGCCTATTATTCGCAATGGTCCGCAGGTCGCAGGCCAACTCAGCATCCGGTACAGGTAGTGCCACGTCTTTCATGCCAAACCACTTTCACCTTTAACACAAAACAGGCAAAAGAAAGCCGCGCCTCACCTTCGGCGGGCGCGGCGGCAGCGCAATTAATTCGATTGGTCGCTGATGGGCTGAACTGAGTCACTCATGGGCGCAAAGAGCTTGCTCGGATCAAGCTCAATCTCTTCGCCGAGCGCTTTTTGGATTTCATTTGTCTGCAATTCGATCTCGTCCATTGACATCTCCTATTAGAAAAACGATTCAGGGAACAACAATATTCAACATAGCACAACTTAATGCTCCTGCCAAGTTCGAACCCTTCAAGGCCAAGGTGGCACTTGAGGCGGACAACGACCACACGGCGGTGGTCGAGATCACGCAAAAGCGCGGGGGCCATACAGCCCAACAACATGAAGTTGCCCCCGCCCCGCGGGCACCTCGCTGGAACGTCTCAAACGCCACCTCGCAGCCGAGCGACAAACGCTGGGCAGTTGACACCTAATCACCGAGCAGCTCGATCCCGAACCTCGGTAAGCCACATGTCTCGGCCATACCGATAACCTGGAAAAGCCTCCTCGACCGTCACTTCCCGCTTGGCGAGCCTCCTTGCCAGAGAGGCAAGGCGGCGAACATCATCCACACCACATACTT
>Ga0075163_10012959_pt1 | contig 10843 bp, 10 predicted proteins | sample JI1023141ADNA_FD_71478 | JGI IMG/M metagenome (GOLD analysis project Ga0075163, IMG submission 71478) | Wastewater effluent complex algal communities from Wisconsin, to seasonally profile nutrient transformation and Carbon sequestration -... | ecosystem: Engineered > WWTP > Effluent > Algae...
CCGTCACCACCGCCACACGATTGGAAAGGTCCATGAGATCTCTTTGAAGGTTGTTGCACTGCAACATGATCTTAGGGGCGCTGCCCATTGCGAAACTTGCGTTAGGTTAATTTCGGTGGGTCCCTTGCACGTCCAGCTGGCGAATTCGACGCTGCGCCGCTTCATCAAGCGGTTGCACTTCCCGCTGGAGGTCATGCTGGCGTGTGTTCGCTGGTCCGAGCTGGCGGGTGGACGAGACGTATGTGCCATTGGGCGGCCAATGGAAGTACCTTTACCGCGCCGTCGACAAGCTCGGCCAGACGGTGGATTTCCTGCTGACCGCGCACCGCGACGTGACGGCCGCGCGGCGCTTCTTCGAACGTGCGATTGACCTGCATGGCGTTCCTGCGAACATCACCATCGACAAGAGCGGCGCCAACACGGCGGAAGTGCGAGGGCTGTTGGCCTCATTGCTGATTGTTGGTCTGACTCCGGACCAGTAGCTGCGGTTTACGCGATGCGAATTTCCTCCGACGGTCTTTCATTGGTTCCGACAGACTTTATTTGGCGCCATCACCGCGCCGCAAGCCCCTGCCCGTCATTCGACGGTCACGGACTTGGCAAGGTTTCTCGGTTTATCCACATCCGTCCCGCGCGCGCATGCCGTGTGATAAGCCAGCAACTGCAGCGGCACCACGTGCAGGATGGGTGACAGCGGGCCGTAGTGTTCGGGCATGCGGATGACGCGGATCCCGGGGCCGGACTCGATGAGCGTGTCGGCATCGGCAAACACGAACAGCTCGCCGCCGCGGGCGCGCACTTCCTGCAGGTTGCTCTTCAGCTTCTCGAGCAGTGCGTCGTTGGGCGCGACGGTGACCACCGGCATGGCCGATGTCACCAGGGCCAGCGGGCCGTGCTTGAGTTCGCCGGCCGGGTAGGCCTCGGCGTGGATGTAGCTGATTTCCTTGAGCTTGAGCGCACCTTCCAGCGCGATGGGGTAGTGCAGGCCGCGGCCCAGGAAGAGCGCGTTCTCCTTGCGCGCAAACTCTTCCGACCAGGCGATGACCTGCGGCTCGAGCGCCAGCACCGCCTGCACGGCGGACGGCAGGTGGCGCAGGGCCTTGAGGTGCTGGGCCTCCTGCTCTTCGCTCAGGCGGCCGCGGGTCTGCGCCAGCGCCAGGGCCAGCAGGAACAGCGCCACCAGCTGGGTGGTGAAGGCCTTGGTGCTGGCCACGCCGATCTCGACGCCGGCGCGGGTGATGAAGCCCATCTTGCATTCGCGCACCATGGCGCTGGTGGCCACGTTGCACACCGTCAGCGTCTGCAGCATGCCCAGGCCGCGCGCATGCTTCAGCGCGGCCATGGTGTCGGCGGTCTCGCCGCTCTGGCTGATGGTGACCACCAGCGTGCGCGGGTTGGGCACGCTGTCGCGGTAGCGGTACTCGCTGGCCACTTCGACCGCGCAGGGGATCTGCGCGATGGATTCGATCCACTGCTTGGCCACCATGCCCGAATACGAGCTGGTGCCGCAGGCCAGGATCAGCACCTGGTCGACGTTCTTGAAGCTCTGGAAGGCCGCATCGCCAAACAGCTCGGGCGACACGCCGCCCACGCCTTCCAGCGTGTCGGAGATGGCGCGCGGCTGCTCGAAGATCTCCTTCTGCATGTAGTGGCGGTAGGGGCCCAGTTCGGCGGCGCCGGAGTGCGCATGCACCGTGCGCACTTCGCGCTGCACCGGCTTGTGCGTGCCGTCGGGCTGGCGCGCGACGATCCAGTGCTTGCCCAGTTGCAGGTCGACGATGTCGCCCTCTTCCAGGTAGGCGATCTGGTCGGTGACGCCGGCCAGGGCCATGGCGTCGCTGGCCAGGAAGTTCTCGCCCTGGCCCACGCCCAGCACCAGCGGCGAGCCCTCGCGGGCGCCCACCACTCGCTGCGGCTCGTCGCGGCAAAACACGGCGATGGCGTAGGCGCCCTTCAGGCGGTGGGTGGCGCGCTGCACGGCGTCGAACAGGTCGCCGTCGTACAGGTGGTTGATCAGGTGGGCGATGACCTCGGTGTCGGTCTGGCTCTCGAACACGAAGCCCTTGGCCTGCAGCTCGGCGCGCAGCTCGTCGTGGTTCTCGATGATGCCGTTGTGCACCAGCGCCACGCGGGCCACGCCGTTGGCGCCATTGGAGAAATGCGGGTGCGCGTTGTGCACCTCGGGCGCACCGTGGGTGGCCCAGCGGGTGTGGGCGATGCCGGTACCGCTGGCCACCGATTCGTGCGCCACCTGGGCGTCGAGTTCGGCCACGCGCGAGGTGCTGCGGGTGCGGCGCAGGCTGCCGTCCTGGTGCACGGCGACGCCGCAGGAGTCATAGCCGCGGTACTCGAGCCGCTTCAGGCCCTCGACCAGGATGGGAACGATGTTGCGCGAGCTGACCGCGCCGACGATGCCACACATCGATGAACTCCTCTGCCGTTTGAACGAGCCCGGATCGTAGGCACAATCGTTTGGCTTGTTTGATCAAGTTTCAGCACAATTTGACGAATTCATTCACCATCGTCATTGACTGCAATTTTCAATCAAGGATGATTGATACATGAACGAAAATGCCACTGCCGTCGACCTGGATTCCGTCGATCTGCGCCTGCTGGGCTTGCTGCAGGCCGATGCCTCGCGCTCCAACCTCGAACTGGCCGAGCTGGCGCACGTGTCGCCCGCCACCTGTCTTCGGCGCGTGAAGCGCATGGTTGAGGCCGGGGTGATCGAGCGGCGTGTCGCACTGCTCTCGCCCGAACGGCTTGGCGCCGGCCTGACGGCCCTGGTGGAGCTGAGCCTGGACCGCCAGGGCGCCGAGCACCTCGACCGCTTCGAGGCCCGCGCCGTGGCCGAGCCGCAGGTGCAGCAGTGCTACCGCGTGTCGCCGGGCCCGGACTTCATGCTGGTGGTGTGGGTGCCCGACATGGCCGCCTACCAGGCGCTGGTGCAGCGCCTGTTCACGCAGGACGCCAATGTGCGCAACGTGAAGGCCTTCTTCAGCGTCAAGCGCGGCAAGTTCGATCCGGCCATCCGCCTGCCGGGCATGGTGCCGCCCTGACCGGGTCGGCGGGCCCGTCGGCTCACACCCGCACGATCGCCAGGCCCTTCAGGTACTCGCCCTCGGGAAAGCAGATGGTGGTCGGGTGGTCGGGCGCGGCTTCCAGGCGCTGCAGCAGGTAGCCGTCCACCTGCGCATCCAGCCCGGCGCCGGCCACGATCTTGTGGAACAGGTCGGCGTTGATGCCGCCCGAGCACGAGAAGGTCAGCAGCAGGCCCCCGGGCGACAACAGCATCAGCGCCAGGCGGTTGATGTCCTTGTAGGCGCGCGAGGCGCGCTCGGCGTGCGCCGCGGTGGGCGCGAACTTGGGCGGGTCGAGCACGATGGCGTCGAAGCGGCGGCCGGCCTGCAGCGCGTCGCGCAGGTACTGGTTCACGTCGGCATCGGCGAACTCGCAGGCCGCCACGTCCAGGCCATTGATTTCGACATTGCGCCGCGCCTGCGCCAGCGCCGGCTCCGACGAATCCACGCTGGTGACCGCCGTCGCGCCGCCGGCCAGCGCCGCCACGCTGAAGCCCCCCGTGTAGCTGTAGCAGTTGAGCACGCTGCGGCAGCCCAGGCTGCGCACCAGGTCGGCAAAGCGCTGGCGGTTGTCGCGCTGGTCCAGGTAGTAGCCGGTCTTGTGACCCTTGGCCACGTCCAGGCCCAGGCGCCGGCCATGCTCGGTGATGACGAGTTCGGTGTCGCCCTCGCCCTTCAGCCAGCCGGTGCGCGGCTCCAGGCCTTCGAGCCCGCGCGCGCTGGCGTCCGATCGCTCGTACACGCGGGACAGGCCGGTGATGGCGGCCAGCCGCTCGACGATCACCGTGCGCCAGCGCTCGGTGCCGGTGGAGCCGAACTGCACGCTCAGCACGTCGCCATAGCGGTCGACGATGAGGCCGGGCAGGCCGTCGGCCTCGCCATGCACCAGTCGCACGCCGTCGCTGGCCAGCAGGCCACCGCCGGCCAGGCGCTCGCGCAAGGCGATGGCACGGCGCAGGCGGCGGTCGAAGAAGGCCTCGTCGATGCGCTCGGCCTCTTCGAAGCTCCACGCCCGGGCGCGGATGCTGGACGCCGGGCTGAACGCAGCCCAGGCCAGGAAGCGGCCGTCGTGCGATTCCACGCGCACGGTCTCGCCGGCATCGCCGCCACCTTTCAGGATGCTGCCATGGAAGATCCATGGATGGTGGCGCAGCACAGAGCGTTCTTTCCCCTCGCGCAGTCGGATGGATTTCATGGGCGGCATTCTCGCAGCGGCCCCGCGCGCGGGCTGGCCCGCTTGACAGTGCGCGCCGTCGCCACTACAAGCCGCAGGGCCCCGGCCCCGAAGAAGGAGCGCCCCATGCGCCATGCCCGTTTGTCGGCCCTGTTGGTATCGCTCGCGCTGTCGATGGCCTCGTGCGGCAGCCTGTCGCCCTGGGTCGACCGCGCTGCCAGGGCGCCCGCCCTGCCCGGCTTCGGCGAGGTGGCGATGCCGATCAGCACCGCCTCGCCCGAGGCGCAGCGCTGGTTCACGCACGGCGTGCTGCAGGCCTATGCCTTCAACGAGCGGGAGGCGGTGCGCTCGTTCAAGGCCGCGCTGGCCGCCGACCCGGCCTGCGCCTTGTGCGCCTGGGGCGTGGCCTGGCAGCTGGGCCCCAACATCAATGCGGTGGAGCGCGGCGACCTGGGCGAGGCCCGGCGCTACGCCCGCTTTGCGCAACGCCTGGCGGCGCAGGCCACGCCGCTCGAACGCGCACTGGCCGATGCGATGGCGGCGCGCTACGCCGATGCCTCGGACAAGGCCGCCGCAGCGCCCTCGCTGGCCGCGGTGTGCGGCAGCGCCGGCGGGGCCGGCAAGGCCGACCCGCTCGACCTGGTCTACGCCCGCGTGATGCGCCAGCTGGTCGACCAGCACCCCGACGATCCCAACCTGCTGTCGCTGTATGCCGAGGCCGAGATGGTGGCCACCCGCACCGATTGGTGGGACCGCAAGACCGGCGCGCCGGCCGGGCGCATCGGCGACTTGTCCGATCGGCTGGAAAGGCTGCTGGCCCGCCACCCGCTGCACACCGGGCTGAACCACTACCTGGTGCATGCGGTGGACGCGTCCAACGTGGCCGGCCGCGCCGTCGCGGCGGCCGACCGCCTGGGCGCGCTGGCGCCGGCCTCGCCGCACCTGGTGCACATGCCTTCGCACATCTACGTGCGGGTGGGCCGCTATGCGGACGCCGAGCAGGTGAACAGCGCCGCCGTCGACGCACAGCAGCGGCTTGACGAAACCGTCAAGGCCGACGGCTTTGCGCAGACCAAGAACTGGAACGGTCACAACCAGCACTTTCTTTGGTTTGCCGCGCTGTCGCAGGGCCGCAGCGAGCTGGCCCTGCGCACCGCCGGCACCGTTGCCGAGCGCGCCGCCAAGTCCACCCACGAATGGGGCGCCTACCTGCGCGGACTGCCGCTGCTGACGATGCTGCGCTTCGAGCGCTGGGCCGACATCCTCGCCGCCACCGCCAACCCCGCCGACGCGCAACGCATGCCGGGCATCTTCGAGCACGCCCGCGGCATCGCCCTGGCCCGCAGCGGCCGCGGGGCCGAGGCCGAGCCGCTGCTGGGCGCATTGGACGAGCGCTGGAAGACGGCGCGCGCCGCCATGAAGCCGGACGACGACGACACCCGCGACCGGGCCGAGTTCATGGCCATCCTGTCCAACGGGCTGAGGGCCGAACTGGCCCTGTCGCGCGGCGACACCGATGGCGCCATCGCGGCCCAGCGCGCCGCCGTGCTGGCCGAGGACACGATGGGCGAGACCGAGCCGCCGATGCTGGCCGCCGGCACGCGCCAGGCCCTGGGCCGGCTGCTGCTGCGCGCCGGGCGGGCGGCCGATGCCGAGGCGGCCTTCCGCGGCGACCTGGGCCTTCAGCCCGGCAATGGCTGGGCACTGCGCGGCCTGCACGAGGCCCTGCAGGCCCAAGGCCGTCGCACCGATGCAGCGCAGGTGCTGGGCGACTGGCGGCGCAGCTGGAGCGCGGCCGACGCCGCGTTGAAACCGGGCTGAGCCGACGCCAGGGTCGACGCCTGCCGCGGCCGATCAGGTGCGGCGTCGCGCCCTCGGGTGCGCCGCGTCGTACACCTTGGCCAGATGCTGGTGGTCGAGCTTGGTATAGATCTGCGTGCTGGCGATGCTGGCGTGGCCCAGCAGCTCCTGCACCGCGCGCAGGTCACCGCTGCTTTGCAGCAGGTGCGACGCAAAGCTGTGCCGCAGCATGTGCGGGTGCACGCCGGTGGGCAGCCCGGCGGCCAGCGCCAGGGCCTTCAGCCGCGAGCGCACCTGGCTGGCCGACAGCCGCGTGCCGCGCTGGCTGACGAACAGCGCGGTCTCGCCGGGCCCGGCCACTTCGGCCCGCGCTTCCATCCAGCGCGCCATCGCCTCGATCGCGGGGCCTCCGATGGGCACGCTGCGCCGCTTGCGGCCCTTGCCCAGCACGTGCGCGGTGGCATCCGGCGCATCGATCCAGCCGCTGGCCCGGTCCGACGCCACGGCGTCCAGGCTCACCAGTTCGCCCACCCGCAGGCCGCAACCGTACAGCAGCTCGACGATGCAATGGTCGCGGGCGGCCAGCACGGGCGAATCGGTGGGCGGCGCCTGCTGCGCCAATGCCACGGCCTGGTCCACGCCCAGTGCCTTGGGCAGCGGCTTGGCGGCCTTGGGCGGGCGCACGCCCTCCACCGGGTTGGCCGAAACCAGCCCCTCGCGGCCCCAATAGCGGTACAGGCCGCGCCAGGCCGACAAGGCCAGGGCAATGCTGCGCGCGCCCAGGCCACGCTCGCGCAGCCGCGCCGTCCAGCGGCGCAGGTGATGCGATTGCGCCTGGCGCAGCGCCACGCCGTCGGCCACGGCCAGCGCCTGCAGTTCGGCCAGCGCGCTGCGGTACAGCGTCAGCGAGCGCGCAGCCAGGCGCCGCTCGAAGCTCAGGTGCCCGATGAAACGCTCGACCTCGGGATCGGGCGAAACGGCATCGGGCATCGCGGATCAGGCCGGTGCGCGCAGCCGCGACAGCCCCGCCGAGGCCACCTCGCCGATGCGAGTCAAGAATTCGGTGCCCATGTCGGCGGTGTAGCGCGTCGGGTCGGGCGACCCCAGCACCAGCAGGCCGAAGGCGTCGGTGTCCTCGCCCGCGCGCAAGGGGATCAGCGCGGTGGACAGCACCGTGGCCGAGTCGTCCAGCCAGCGCGTGGCCTCGAACCCGGAGTTGATGCCGCAGTAGGGCAGCGTGAGGCTGGAGGCAAAGCTGCGCACGTCCTCGCTGACGCCCTGGGCAAAGGTCTGCGAAGCGAAGGCATCGCCGATGCCCCACAGCCGCACCGCCGCCTGCGGGATCATGAACTCGTGCCGCAGCGTGGACACCAGCACCTCGGGCAGCGCGGCCGCATCGACGGCCAGCAGGATGGCGCGCGTCCAGCGGTGCAGGCGGTCGGCGATGGCCACGTTGTCCTGTCCGTGGCGGATCATCTCCATGATCTTCTGCTCGAGGCCCTTGATCTTCTCGCGCAGCATTTCCATCTGCCGCTCCTGCAGCGACACGGCGCGCTGGCCGTGCGGGCTGGTCAGCTGCACCGAGGACAGCAATTCGGCGTGCCGCTCGAAGAAGCCCGGCGTGTTGGCCAGGTAATTGGCGATGTCCTGCTCGGTGATGGCGCCTTCTAAGCTCACAGTTCGATCTCCCCCTGGTAAACCGTTTCGGCCGGGCCGGTCATGCGCACGGTGTCGTCGTCGCCGGGCCACTCGATGGTGAGCAGCCCGCCGCGGGCCTGCACGTCGACGCGGCGATCGAGCCAGCCCAGCCGGATGCCGGCCACCACCGCGGCACACGAACCTGTACCGCAGGCCAGCGTCTCGCCGGCACCGCGCTCGTACACCCGCAGGGCCACCTGCTGGCGCGACAGCACCTGCATGAAGCCGACATTCACGCCGCGCGGAAAGCGCGGGCTGGACTGCACGCGCGGCCCCAGTTCGGCCACGGGTGCCTCGCGCACGTCGAGCACGCGCTGCACGGCATGCGGGTTGCCCATCGACAGCACCGCCACCTGCACCTGCCGGCCCTCGCCCACGTCCAGCGGCCACAGCTCGAACTGGCCCTCGGCGCGCGACGCGAGGCCGCTGGCATCGAAGGGCACGCGCGACAGGTCGAAGATGGGCTTGTTCATGTCGACCGTGACGCGGCCGTCGTCCTGCAACTGCAGCTCGAGCAGGTTGTTCACCGTCTCGACGCGCACCTGGCGCTTGGTGGTCAGGCCCCGGTCGTGCACGAAGCGCACGAAGCAGCGCGCGCCGTTGCCGCAGTGCTCCACCTCGTCGCCGGTGTTGTTGTAGATGCGGTAGCGGAAGTCGACGCCGGCGGTGCGGCTGGGCTCGACCATCAATATCTGGTCGGCGCCCACGCCGAAGCGCCGGTCGCCGAGGCGGCGCAGTTGTTCGCGCGTGAGCTCGATCGGCCCGCGCGTGGCGTCGAGCACGACGAAGTCGTTGCCCGCGCCGTGCATCTTGGTGAACTTGAGGAGCATGGTGTCGGATTATCGGGCCCGGCGCTGCCGCGGCATCAGTACAGGGAAGGCTGGCCCTCTGGCCGCGTCTTGAATCGGCGATGCACCCACAGGTATTGCGCCGGATTGCGCCGGATCTCGGTCTCGATCCAGTGGTTCATGCGCTCGGTGGCGGCCAGGTCGTCGTCGCCCGGGAAGTCGTCCCAGGGCGGCAGGAAGCGCACGCGGTAGCCTTGGCCGCCCGGCAGCATCTCGGCGATCACCGGCTGCACCACCATGCCCAGCGAGCGGGCCATGCGGGCCGGCGCCAGCAGCGTGGCCGCGCTGACGCCGAAAAAGGGCACGAAGGCCGCGTCGCGCGCGCCGAAGTCCATGTCGGGCAGGTTGAAGAAGGCGTGGCCCCGGCGCACCGCGCGCACCAGCGGCAGGGCCTTTTCGCTGCGCGCGAAGACCTGGCCCTGGGCCCAGCGCAGGCGGCCCTGGCGCATGGCGGCGTCGAACACCGGGTTGCTTTGCGCCTGGTAGATCGAGGCCACCTGCTTGGACTGGAACAGCTGCGTCGCCGTGCCCGCCACGTCCAGCGCGACGAAGTGCGGCACCAGCCACATCACCGGCTTGTCGCTGCGCTCGGCAAGGCCCACGTCGCCCTCGACGTGGATCAGCTGCTTGAGGCGCTCGGCCGGGGCATGCCACAGCAGGCCGCGCTCGAGCAGGCTGCGGCCCAGCCAGCCGAAATGCTCGCGCACCAGCGCCTGGCGCGCGGGCTCGTCCAGCTCGGGCAGGCAGAGCTCGATGTTGCGCAGCGCCACGCGGCGACGCGAGCCGGCCAGGGCGTGCAGCACCGCACCCAGGCCCCGGCCGATTGCGGCCTGGGTACCCAAGGGCAGGCCCTGCAACACGCGCAGCAGGCCCAGCACGGCGTGCGCCGTCATGCGCGAGGCCCAGCTCGAGATCGGCCCCTTCATGCCTTGGGCCCCGCGGTTTCGGGCGCGGGCATCGGCCGGGGCTGCTTGTAGCGGTGGTAGCCCCAGAGGTATTGGCCGGGGCATTGGCGGATCAGTGTTTCCATCTCGGAGTTGATGCGTGCGGCACAGGCCACCTGCCAGGCAGTGTCGTCGCCTTCGTTGGCGGGCAGCGGCTGGCCCAGGGACGTCACCCGCAGCACGAATCCGGCCCCGCCAGGCAGCCGCTCGGCCCAGATGCACAGGGGCACGGCGCCGGTCTGCTGCACCAGGCGCTGGGCCAGCGTCATGGTGTAGGCCGGCCGGCCGAAGAAAGGTGCCCACACGCCCATGCCGTCGGGCGGCACCTGGTCGGGCAGCACGCCCACCATCTCGCCCCGCCGCAGGGCGCGGATCATCTGGCGCACGCCGGCCAGCGCGGCCGGCGCGGTGTCCAGGCCGGGGCGGTGTCGGCTGGTCTCCTCCAGCTCGCGCAGCCAGGCCTGGCGGGCCGGGCGGTACATCACCGTCAGGGGCGCTTGCGTGCCGAAGCGCTCGACCACGGCCTGGGCCGCCACCTCGAAGCAGCCCAGGTGCGGGGTCAGCAGCAGCACGCCGCGGCCGCCGCGCAAGGCGGCCTCGACCAGCTCGTCGCCCTGCCAGCGCACGCGAGCGCCCAGGGGCTGGTCCAGCGGGCGCAGCCACAGCCAGGGCAGCTCGGTCACCAGGCGGCCTGCCGAGGCCACCGCCTCGCGCCGCTGGGCCACGGTCAGGCCCGCCAGGGCAGCGTGCGCGTCGAGCCGGCGGCGGTAGGTGCCGGACAGGGCGTAGCCCAGCCATCCGAGCAGAAAGCCGAGTAGGTGCAAATTGCGCAGGGAAAACCGCGCAGCAGCGCGGATCAGCCAAAGCATGGTTCTTATAATCTTCAGATCGCCGAGTTAACAGGACAACTTGCGGGGCGATCGCGCAGCACGGACTGCGCCGGGCCGGAAACGGTCTGCCAAGTGCCGCTAAAGCGTTCGCCGCAACACCCCAGCAAATGGAACCGGCGACGCAGGTTTCATTCAACCCAGGAGTGTATAAGTGGCGAACGACTTTCTCTTCACCTCGGAATCTGTTTCAGAAGGACACCCCGACAAGGTGGCCGACCAGATCTCCGATGCCATCCTCGACGCGATCTTCGCGCAGGACCCGCGCAGCCGCGTCGCGGCCGAAACCCTCACCAACACCGGCCTCGTGGTGCTGGCCGGCGAGATCACCACCAACGCGCACGTCGACTACATCCAGGTGGCGCGCGACACCATCAAGCGCATCGGCTACGACAACACCGAGTACGGCATC
>Ga0075163_10012960_pt1 | contig 10842 bp, 8 predicted proteins | sample JI1023141ADNA_FD_71478 | JGI IMG/M metagenome (GOLD analysis project Ga0075163, IMG submission 71478) | Wastewater effluent complex algal communities from Wisconsin, to seasonally profile nutrient transformation and Carbon sequestration -... | ecosystem: Engineered > WWTP > Effluent > Algae...
TTTCATTCATCATCATGACGGACCCCTTGCCAAAATCCTTGTCTATCTTGTCCATCGTCAGCTTTAATGCCTTTAATTTTTCTACGTTGCTCATTTTTTTCTGTTTTAAGTGATGTATCTGTTTTTAGCCTTGTAAATGTATATGCAGATTCAAAAGTAATGCTTTTATTTTATCAACACTAATTTTTTTAGTATTTTTTTGCTAATTTTTTTATGCGGCTTTTCTTCCCGTATTCCGGTCTTTTAATCCTTATAAAAAAAAGACCCATTCCGAAGAATCGGAACGGGGTGAATGTTCAAGCATGAGAAAATAATTTTAATAAGGCAGCACAGTTTTGAGCGGATTGAAACGGGCCTTGTGCATTTGAGTTCTGTTTACAAATTGAACCCGAAATTCTGAATTTTACAATACCCTATATGTAGTAGTTTTTAAAGCCGGCTCTGGCTGATTTTAAAAAACAAAAAAGGTCCACGCAATGTGAACCTTTTACAATTATCTATTTTAAACAGTTTTACCGGATCAGTTCTTTTACCACCGCTTCATTAACCTTAACAGGATATTTTTTCTTCAGCTCTTCCAGCCATTTCTTCTCCAGTACCTGCTGGTAGTCGTTGATCACCATGCCACGTGAATCTTCGAAACTGCGCTGCTGATCGGCTTCGTAGAAACGATAATACCGGATGAACGTAGCACTTCCGTCGGCATTGATACTGATATCTGAATAAGCACCGGCTGTGGCTTTCTCGGAGCCATTGAGCTGGCTGAGTTCGAATCTTCCACTATCGCCCTGCAACTCTCCCTGCTTCAACTCTACCAGTTCTCTCCAGTCTTTTCCGGCTTTTAAACTATCCAGCGCATCTTTTGCCAGCTTTTCAGAAATACAATTCATAATTAATACATCGGCACTGGCACTCCATTTATATTGTGGCATATGTGCTTTATAATAAGCTTTCAATCCAACCGTATCATTGGCAGCCTGAGACCACACTTTCTTTTCCATCACTTCAAAAAGCATGTTTCCTTCCCTGAATTCCTGCAGCTGGTACCTGAATTCAGGACTGTAATCTTCCAGGTGTTTGCGGTAGTAATCAAGCGCTGCTACAGATTTGTACTTCTCCCAGATTTCGGGGTAAGTTTCCCCTTTGTACATTTCCGGATTGGTTTTAAAATCCCGTACAAAATTCAGCCAGTCGGCTCCCTTGGCCGTACCCTTTGCAAAGCTCAGGATATTTTTACTGCTGATCGGAAGCGTGTTGGCCGATTCACCCATCGGATCGTTCATAACGGTGTCGGCAAAACGAAAAAGATCTTCCTGCTTAACCGATGGAATAACTTTCAACCCGATTTTACTTGCTACCTCTTTGGTAAATTTTTCTTTGGCTGCCTTCACCCGGTCATCCTGCATCAGTTTCTGCTTCAGTTCATAAGCAAGTGCAGCATCCTGCCTGTCGGTTGGCGTTGGGGTAAAACCAAGTCGCTTTACAATATGTATTCCGAATAAGGTAGAAAATGGTTTTGATATATCACCATCTTTATTCAATGAGAACACTTCCTTCTCAAACTGGTAATCAAATTTTCCGGTACCGAACTCTGTCATTTCACCGCCGGTGAGATAGGTTAATTTATCATCGCTGTAAGTACGGGCCAGGCTGGCAAACTCACTTCCGTTCAATGCCAGCTGGTAAACAGAATCGGCCAGTTTTCTGGTGGCCGCTAACGTTGCTTCTTCGGCATTCGGCGGAAAAGAAAAAAGAATCTGCGCTATTCTCCATTTCCCTGCGCTCCTACGCTGCTCCGTTAGTTTGAAGAAATGCCAGGCTTTTTTAGAACGGTATGGTTTGGAAACTTCACCCGGCTTCAGGTCATAAACAATATTCTCATATACATAAGGCAATGAGAAAACGGTTACAAATCCCATATCAGCCCATTTCACATCGGGTGTTGTGAGAGTTGCATAATTTGTATTGCCGCTTTTTACCTGTCCGTATGCATCCATGAACGCTTTGTAAACCCGGGCAGAATCAGCGGGATTGCTCTCATCTATCGGAGAGGTAAAACGAATGACGTGAAGGTCTTGCTGACTGCGGATAAAAGCTTCATCGAGCAATACATTAATCGCCTTATCATCGTTCATGTAATTTTCTTCAATCTGCTGTCGGAAGTTCTGCAGATCGGTAACCAGTTGTGCCGATGTATCGAGCCGCATTGTTTCGGCAGCTTTTACTTTCAGCTTGAAATTGGCATAGAGATCGATATAATCACGGATGGATTTTTCCTTATCGGTAACCGGTGTTTTGTTCTTGTTGTAAGCACGGAGGAATTCATCTTTTCCAACAGTATTGCTTCCGTAAGTAATCAGCGTTTGTGCCTGACTGTTAGCGGATGCCAATGCCATTGCAAAAAGAAAAAAGCATTTCTTCATAGCAATTGATTTATAAGCGTTAGTTCTTTTTGGCCCATTTGGTTTCCAGGAATTCATTCAACTGTTTCCAGCTGAGTTTTTTCCCGATGATCCTTTTGTCTTTATCGAGCAGGAACAGCGTGGGTGTTGAAATCACATCATAGAGCTGGCGGTAACTCGGGCGCTGTGCATCGGTAATGGCTTTTTCCATTTCCTTGGTCTGGTAAACATGCGTCCAGTCTCCGATTTTGTGCTCCTTGATATAATTCACCCATTCTGTTTTCTTGTCTTCTGTGAGTACGGCATAGATCCGTAAACCATGTTCTTTCCAGGAAGCCCTGTAAATAGAATCAATCCTGGGAACTTCTTCCTTGCAATGGCCACAGGTGGGATCCCAGAAAATCATCAGCGTATAATCTGCTTTCAGGTCATACAATGCAGAAGGCTTTCCTGTAGAATCCACCATTTCGAGATTGGCTGCTTTTTCGCCGATGAGGTTGCTCATCTGCATATATGCCCGGCGGGTAATGGTTTCCATCTGCTTCTCATTCAGCCAGCTGCTCAGCCCCTTGCTATGATACTTCTCAAACAGGTGAACAAACACTGCATCCTGGCCCATGTATTTCGGGTTGATGTATTCATCGGTTAACCAGTTCAGGAGGAACTTATACATTTCCGGACAGGTTCTTGCCAGAAGCATTTTATAGTCGGCATCTGCAATGATGCTGTCTGCCGCCTGCGGAATCACTTCCCGGTAATACCTTTCCAGTTTGGGCAGGAAAAAAGGCGTACGGATAATGCGTTCATCCATAAACGTTACCCCATCCCAGTAATGTTTTTTATAATGGTTGTAATTGTCAATCGTATCCTGGCGGGTCATAGGTTTTTTGATCGGCACCTCCGCATCCTTCATGGCATTGAGCAAAACTGCCATCATTGAGTTCGGACTGTTCTTTACAATAGAGGCCCTGTAATCATTCAGTTCATCATTCAGCTTATTATAATTGTTCTGATGTTCCGTGGAATCTTTGCTGCTGGTAGATTGATTGTAAGCCATTCTTTCTTTCTGCATCTGGGCACCTTTCACTGCCACAAACTTCTGGTACTCCTGAAAAAGTGTATTGGCTTTGGAACCTGCAACCGTCATTTTGGTAAGATCGGCTGTATCTGCATGAATGGTGATGACCTGTTCTTTGTCGATAAAAAAATCGGCCGATAAATTCTTTCCCGGGAAAACAATCGCATAAATACCTCCCGGCAATGTTTTCTTTCCTTTGAAAACAGCCATTCCCTGGTTACTGATGGCCGCAGAATCCTCGATATTGAGGTTTTTGCCCATATGATAAGTCAGGTATGCGATTCCTGATTTATAGCTGGGCGTTTTTAATGTAACGGTATATCCTTGTCCGCTTACAGAAGCCGCAACCGAAAAGGATACAAACAGGCAGAATAGAATTCTCTTCATAGTTGTAAATAGTCAACAAATGTATTCAAAATACGCTGTTATGCAATAAGGCTTTATGCCTCAGGCGCTTAAAATTACAAATCGTTAACAAATCTGTTTTCCTCTTTTTTAGGGCTAATTTTACGGCGTGAGAAAAAAACAGAAAAATACGGTACTGGAAAATCTGACGATCACCGATTATGCAGCCGAAGGCAAGGCGCTGGTAAGGCATGAAGGTAAAGTCGTTTTCGTAAGCGGCGCCATCCCCGGCGACCGGGTGAATATCCGTTTGAGCAAGAATAAAAAAGACTGGGCTGAAGGAAAAGCGGTCGACATTCTGGAACCTTCTCCCGACAGGCTGGAGCCGTTCTGCAAACATTTCGGAACCTGCGGAGGTTGCAAATGGCAGATGCTTCCGTATGAAAAACAACTGGCATTCAAACAACAGGAAGCTGTACAAAACCTGGTGCGGATCGGCAAAATTGAGTTGCCGGAAGTGTTGCCGATTGTGGGTTCTGCCGACACCATCCATTACCGCAACAAGCTCGAATTTACCTTCAGCAATAAAAGATACCTCACCAATGCTGAACTGAACAACGAAAACATTTCCGCACAACAGAATGCCCTGGGATACCATGCCCCCGGGATTTTTGATAAAGTGATCGATATCGACGAATGCTTCCTTATGGATGACGTAAACAATCGTATACGCAATACCGTTAGAGAAATTGCAGTTGAAAATAATTTCAGCTATTACAATATCAAAGAACATACCGGCTGGCTCAGGAATATCATCATCCGTTATTGCAGTACCGGAGAACTGATGGTGAACATCTGTATCAACCATGAAGATGAGCCCAACCGCCTGATTTTACTGAACAGTCTGCTCAGCAAAGTGCCGGAAATCAGCACGCTGCTGTACACCATCAATCCGAAATGGAACGATAGTATCTATGATCTCGAACCTATTGTATATCACGGTAAGGGATATGCGATAGAAAAGCTGGAAGACTTTGAATTCATCATCAGTCCGAAATCATTTTTCCAAACCAATACCCGCCAGGCAGAACAACTGTATTCGATCACCCGTGCCTTTGCCGGCTTAACAGGAACAGAAACGGTGTATGATCTTTACTGCGGAACCGGCAGCATCGGCATTTTCCTTAGCAAACAGGCCAAAAAAATCATTGGTGTGGAAGTGATCGAAGATGCCATTGAAGATGCCCGTAAGAATGCAGCATTGAACAATATTCAGCATGCAACTTTCATTGCCGGGGACGTTATTAAAATATGCAATGACGAATTTTTTGAACAACATGGCCGCCCCGACGTTATCATTACAGATCCGCCAAGAGCAGGGATGCACGAAAAGCTGGTAATCAAATTACTGGAAATGGCCGCCCCGAAAATTGTCTATGTGAGCTGCAATACTGCTACACAGGCCCGCGACCTTTCCCTGCTCTCGGAAAAATACAAAGTGATGAAAGTACAACCGGTGGATATGTTCCCGCATACACACCACATCGAATCGGTTGTATTGCTAACACTCAAATAAATGATTAACGCCTAACTTTACTGAATGGAATACGGAAATAGCTTTCAGCGCACATCCCCGATTGTTTTAAATCTGATCATCATCAATGCCCTGGTATTTTTTGCGCAACAGATGTTTGGCGGATCGAGCATTTTGGTAGGCGGTCAGGAGGAAAGCAACCGGGTTTTTGAATTGTTTGCCCTACATCATTATAAATCTGAGTTCTTCCGGCCTTACCAGATCGTTACCCATATGTTCATGCATGGGTCTTTTTTCCACCTGCTGTTTAATATGCTGGGGCTCTGGATGTTTGGCAGCCTCATCGAAAGAATCTGGGGACCCAAAAGATTCCTGATTTTTTACCTCATTTGCGGTCTTGCAGCTGCATTTACACAAATGGGTTCTTATGCAGTTGAATTTGCCAATGTGGATTATGGAAGTCCAGACAGGATGAATAACCTTAAATACCTGATCTCTCAATACAGTTCTACCGTTGGAGCATCGGGTGCTATTATGGGCGTACTGGCCGCTTACGGTTACCTGTTCCCGAATACGCAGTTGTTCATCATGCCGATACCTTTTCCGATCAAAGCCAAATGGGCGATCCTGGGCATCATTGCTCTCGATGTTTTCGGTGGGATATCCAGGACACCGAATGATAATGTAGCGCATTTCGCACATGTGGGTGGGGCCGTTGCCGGATTTTTAATTGTATTTTTCTGGAATAAAACAAAAAAGCAAACATTCTATTAAACGTTAACAGCTTTTTGTTTTTTTCAATTGTAATTTTGACACTTCATTTAATACCTGATGGGGGAATCAGACAGATACCAGGATTATAAAAGACTCAAACGCAGGCGTTTTACACTGGGGCAGGATAATAATGCTCTGATGGCGCTGTTTACCATCAACGTTATTTTCTTCCTGCTGCTGCTTACCATCCAGGTTGTTTATTTCTTCTACCAGCAAACACCACTTCAATATTATACACAGGTAGTTCAATGGTTTGAATTGCCCGCCAGTTTAACCAGGTTAAGTGAAAGGCCCTGGACGCTGTTCACTTTTATGTTCAGCGACACCGGTTCGGGGCTGATGCGCATCCTCAGCAATATGATCTGGTTATGGGCCTTTGGGTATATTCTCCAGGATATGGCCGGTAACGACAAAATTATTCCGATATATATCTATGGTGGATTAGCCGGTGGTATTGTTTTTATTACCGCCAATTACGCAATACCTGCATTAAGGCCTTTTACTTCTGATAGTGCTTTGCTCGGCGCCAATGCTTCAACCATGGCGGTTGCGATGGCCACTACAGCGCTAGCTCCGGGGTATCGGTTTTTTACACAAATAAGGGGCGGTATACCGATCTGGGTACTGATGGCTATCTATATTTTTATTGATTTCGCCGGCGTTGCTTCTATGAGTGCAGCCCATAGTTTATCGCATCTGGCAGGAGCCCTGGCCGGTTTCCTGTTTGTTGTTTTCCTGAAACGGGGTCATGATGGCAGCGTTTGGATGAATCGTTTTTACAATTGGTTCATCAACCTCTTTACGCCTGCTAAAACCGGTAACAGCAAATCAGTTAAGGAAAAAATATTCTACAATACCGGTAACAGGAACCCTTTCAGCAAATCATCTATCATCACACAGCAAAGGATAGACGAAATTCTCGATAAGATCAATCTAAAAGGTTATCATTTCCTCACCGAAGAAGAAAAACAGATCCTGAAAAAAGCCGCAGAAGACGAAAATCTTTAATCTGCCGGAAATGCTTCCCGCAACTGTTTTTTAATTAATTTTAAAATTCCCCGTTAACAAAGGGTCAACCAATTATTTAAAAAGATCGTCATGAAAAGAATCCTCATTCCAGTAGCTGCTGCTATTTTCTTCAGTTTAACTGCCTGCAACAACAATGAACCCGATCATGATGCATCTATTGAAACGCCGTTGAAATCAAAAGATTCACTGGCTGCCAACCCATTACCAAATCCTGTTGTTTCTGCAGATTCAACGGCAGCACAACCGGTACAAACCGTAAACACACAAGCCGCTACAACTCCTCAAACGGTTGCTGCCGGTATGAACCCGGCACATGGCCAGCCTGGTCATCGCTGCGATATTGCAGTGGGCGCTCCGTTAAATTCAGCACCGGCTAAGCCCGCTACTACTACAACAACACAAACAGTAACCCCGGCTCCGGCTACCGCAACAAAAACAGCTCCCGGTATGAATCCTCCGCATGGTCAGCCAGGGCATCGTTGCGACATTGCAGTGGGAGCTCCATTAAATTCTGCACCAGCCAAGCCTGCCGCTACTCCAACAGTTACACCAACCGCCACACCTGTTGAGAAAAAAACCGTTGATGCAGAACCGGCAAAAGTACTGGCGCCCACACCGGCTAGTCCGGATAAAAAAGGGAATTAAACAGACCAGCGTCTTTTAATTTTTCTCAACCGTCTTTACAATTCTATGTTGCTTAACTTTAAGTATGGCAATCAGTTTTCTAAGAAAAGCTTCTAAAACCATACTGGTTAGCTGCAATGTAGCTATTGCATTACTGCTGCTTGCCGGTTGCTATGGGAGCTGGTTAAACCCTGATTATTTCTGGTTCACCAGTTTGTTTACCATCGCAACTTTTTATTTTTTTCTTATACTCCTGGGCTTCCTCATATTCTGGCTATTTGTGAAATACAGGCTGAGCCTGATCAGTATCATTGCCATCGTACTTTGCTGGGGTCCACTCCGGCATGTATTCCGGTTACGCATAAACGAAGATTTTGTGGCTGCCAGAAAAGATTCAGCGCTTCGTGTGATGAGCTGGAATGTAGAACATTTCGATATCCTGGAACACAAAACACATCCCGAAAAAAAACAACAGATGGTAGCGTCCATCAACAGTATGCAGCCAGATGTAGCCTGCTTCCAGGAAATGGTGGCCAGCGATTTTTCATCCAAAGCAATCAATTACCTGCCCGATTTTATCGAATGGCTGAATATGCCTTATTATCATTACAGCTATAACCCAAAACTCGATTTTGATGCCAGTCACCGTTTCGGTATCATCATCCTCAGCAAATACCCGATCATTCATAAAGAAACAATCAGCTTTCCGCCCGGTGATTACAATTCCATTTTTCAATATGCCGATATTGTAAAACACGGTGATACTTTCAGGGTATTCAATATTCATCTTCAATCCCTGAAATTTACAGCCGTAAACAGGCAATACATCGAAGATCCATCACTCAAAGATGAAGCTGATCTTCAGAAATCAAAAAATGTACTGGCCAAATTCAAAACAGGTTTCTTCAAAAGAAAAAAACAAAGTGATCATATCAGGGCAGAAATTGAGAAAAGTCCGTACCCGGTTATTGTCTGCGGCGATTTCAATGATGTTCCTAACAGTTACGCCTACCGTATCATCGGGAAGGGACTGACAAATGCCTTTACAGAAAAAGGAGCTGGTATTGGCAACACTTTCGATGGCATTTCGCCCACACTGCGCATCGACAATATCTTTGCCGACAAACACTTCAGCATTATCCAATTCACCCGTACCCGCAAAAAACTCAGCGATCATTTTCCCATTACAGCCGACCTGCTCCCGGTGAGCAATCCATAAAGATGTTGCGGGATCTGATTTTTTTATTACCTTAGTACCAATGAAAAGCTTTCCGCTTCCATATAATTTTTCCTGCTGTTGTTGCCCTTGTGGCATAGCTTAATATCTTTGTGCCCGCTCCGGCACCTTTTACCTACATTCATTCAATCATTGCCGTTCGATCCTTTACAATCATTGTTCAGAAAACAGAACAGCACAGAAACAACCAGACATGGCTTTAAAAATTTATAATTCATACAGCAGAACCAAAGAAGATTTTATTCCGATCACCGCTGGACATGTGGGCATGTATGTGTGCGGACCAACCGTTAGCGGCGAAAGTCATCTCGGTCATGCCCGGCCCTATATTACTTTTGATGTAGTGTACCGTTACCTTACACACCTCAAACTCAAGGTTCGTTATGTACGCAACATCACCGATGCCGGTCATTTTGAAGAAGAAGGCAGGGAAGCAGAAGACAAAGTGAGTAAAAAAGCACAGCTCGAAAAACTGGAGCCGATGGAACTGGTGCAGAAATACACCAACCTGTTTCATTGGGCCATGCTGCAGTTCAATTGCGTTGAACCCAGCATCGAACCCACAGCTACCGGGCATATCGTAGAACAGATCGGGATGATTGAAGAGATCATCCGGGCCGGTTATGCTTATGAAGTGAATGGATCTGTTTATTTTGATGTAAAAAAATATGCGGCTTCTCATGATTATGGCAAATTAAGCGGCCGTATCATCGACGACCTGCTTGAAACCACCCGTGAACTGGATGGACAGGAAGAAAAAAGAGACCGGGCCGATTTTGCTTTGTGGAAAGCAGCTCCCGCCGAACACATCATGCGCTGGAAAAGTCCATGGGGAGAAGGTTTCCCCGGATGGCACATCGAATGCTCGGCCATGGCCACCAAATACCTGGGAAAAGAATTTGATATACATGGCGGGGGAATGGACCTCCAGTTTCCGCACCATGAAAGTGAAATTGCGCAAAGTACGATCTGCAATCATGTATCGCCGGTTAAATACTGGATGCACAACAATATGATTACGATCAATGGCCGGAAGATGGGTAAGAGTTACAACAATGTCATCAAGCTAACCGAATTGTTCAGTGGCAATCATCCATTGCTGAGCCAGGCTTTTCACCCGATGACCATCCGCTTTTTCATTTTACAAAGTCATTACCGGAGTACGCTCGATTTCAGCAATGATGCACTCATCGCCAGTGAAAAGGCATTCAAACGGTTATGGGAAGCCTATGAGGTTTTGAAAAAGCTTGCTACTGAAGGTAGACCGGCTACAACTGATACTGAAACCGATAAAAAGATCCGTAACTGGCTGGGCGAACTGGAATCATTTATGGACGATGATTTCAGTACCCCAAAAGTGCTGGCCAATCTTTTTGAAATCGCTCCGCTGATCAATTCATTGAAAGATGGTCTTTTGCCGGCAGATGCCATCAGCAGTGAAACCCTCCTGAACCTTAAAGAACAGTTCAGGGTTTACCTGGAAGAAATTTTCGGACTCTGCAATCCCGATGGTAGCAATAATGAAAGATTGCAATCGGTGATGCAATTGCTGATCGACATCCGCAAAGAAGCAAAAGCCAATAAAGACTTTGTTACTTCCGATAAAATCAGGAACCAGTTAACGCAAATGGGCATCATGCTGAAGGATGAAAAGGATGGAACGACCAGTTGGGGGCTGGCCTGATAAACAAAAGAGATTCAGATTGTCGGGAAAAATATACAGCTCACTCCGTATTTTAATACATTTCACTCCAATCAGTCGGATTAATTGCTTTTTCTGTGTTGTTATGGTATAAAAACTATTCAACATGAAAATGCT
>Ga0075163_10012961_pt1 | contig 10841 bp, 9 predicted proteins | sample JI1023141ADNA_FD_71478 | JGI IMG/M metagenome (GOLD analysis project Ga0075163, IMG submission 71478) | Wastewater effluent complex algal communities from Wisconsin, to seasonally profile nutrient transformation and Carbon sequestration -... | ecosystem: Engineered > WWTP > Effluent > Algae...
CGACGAACGCGTTGTGTTCGCCGATCGTCACTCCGCCGTAGGTCCAGCCCTTGGTGCGAAAGTCCCAGAGCCGTTTGCCACTCTGCGCGTCGACCGCGACGACGCGGCACTGGTCGAAGATTGGCACCAGAACACGCTGGCCATCGGTACGTGCCGCGCCCATTCGCGCGGCGCACCCGGCGAAGCGCGCACTGGCGCCGTCGAAGCCCGGCGGGTCGTCGGGCCGATCCGCCATGCAGTCGGCGGACCACAACTCCTCGCCTTTGCGCAGGTCGTAGGCGTGAATCCGACCGTCGGAGCCGCCCGCGAACACCGCGCGTTCGCTGCAGGCAGGGCCAGCCACACCGCCTTCGATCGCGGTGCGCCAGAGGGTGTCGCCGGTGTCACGGCGCAAGGCAAACAACCCCGTGTCGCACCCAACCAGGACCGCGTCGAAATCGGCGGCCGGCGACAGCTCCAGGCCAAAGCCACGATTGCAGCTAAGGACCTCCTTGCTGGTCCACTTCAGGTCTCCGGACGCGGGATCGAGCGCCTGGATGTGGCCCCTGCGATCGAGCACGAAGAGGAGCCGACCGTCCGTGACGAGCCCCTCGAACGAGCAACCTGCCGGAGCATGCTTCCAGGCCACCCGGGCCTCTGGGATCGCAGGTGCCGCCGCGCCAGGTTCCTGTTGTGCAGACGACGCGCAAGGGAAGGCAATGGTGGCAATCGCGAGAGCGTTCGCCGACCAACGCCACCACGACAACGGGCGAGGAGTCATGGCGTGCAGAGTACGAAGGGACCGGCGATCCGAACAGACCCATCCGGACAGGCCATCCGGACATGGCGGCCGCAAAGACACTCGCACCTCAGCAGGAAACCGCTAGCCCACGCCGAGCACGTGCTGCAGCAGCCGCGGCAACCGGGCGCGCCAGCTGTCTTCGTTGTGCATACCGCCCACCTCTGTGGCCAACACCCGGTGACCACCGCGCGCCGCCAGCACCTCGAACAGCTGCCGACAGTGTTCGCGAATCGGCGCCCGTTCGGCATCGCCGATGTCCGCCGCAATCCGGCCTTCCACCTGCCCATTCGCCTGCACGTGGCGCAACAGGAACCCATCGCCGACCCACGCCGACGGCGACAACGCAATCGCGCCGCCCCACACCTGCGGCCGCGACAACGCGCCGTAGAGGGCGGACAGCGCGCCGATCGACGACCCGACGAGCACCCGGTTGGCCGCGCCTTCGGCGAGTCGCACGTTGCCCAATCGCCGCTGCACGGCGGGCAGCACTTCGTGTTCGAGCAGGTCGAGATAGGCATCGCCGAGGCCGCCGAACTGCACGTCCCCGAGATTGGTGCGCAACGGCACATACTGGTCCGCACGCGAACCGGAATGCGTCGCAATCGCCACCACCACCGCCGGCCGCACCTCGCCCTTGCACAAGAGCCCGTCCATCACGCGATGCAACTGCAGCGTGCCAGTCTGTTGCCAGGCGGGCACCGAGGCATGGTTGGCCGGCTCAAACACCTTGTGGCCGTCATTGACGAGCAGCACAGGCAACGGGTGTTGACCTCGAAACTGCTCCGCCGGCACGTAGATGCGCAGCATGCGCATGCCGGGCAGCCGCTGCGACTCCAGCAGGACGTTGTCGATCTCCCCGCGCGCTTCCCGGGGCATGGCCAGCGCGTGGGTTTCCGGGCTAGGCGCCAGGCCCGCGAGCAACCCGGGCACATCGTGGGGAATGCGGCACGCCATCATGGGGTGCGGAGCTTACTGCGGAGGGTTGCGTCGTGCCCACTCTCTTGGCCGGTCCGCATAGCAGGCGCTTAGAACCCGATCGTGCCGTGCCCCGCGTTGCTGACGGTGAGGCCCAGCGCATTCGCCGAAGGATCAAACGCAAACGCCTGGTTGTAGAACGACACGCCGGGCGCGTTCGGAATCGTCCACTGCCACAGCGCACTGCCGAGCACATTCGTCAGCAAGCGCAGGTCTTCCCCCGAACTCAGGATATTGCATCCGGGCGCGCCGAGGCCACCGAGCCCGAACGGCAACGGCGAGGCACCGTAGGTCGTATTGCTGATGCCGACAAACAAGAACACCGGGCCCGTGAACGGCAGGTTGCCGACGTTGGCCTGAAAGGTCTGGCCAATGTGTGGCACGGAGCCCGACTGCGCGGCGAGGGTCGGCACGCCGCGGCTACCCATGCAACCGGTGCCAAACGTCGTGTAGCTGGCGCCCGCGCCGAGCTCGAACTCCCAGGTGTCGCCGAGGGTGAAGTAGTTGTTGACCTGCGCGTTCCAGTTGTTGGTGCCGCCAAACATCACGAACTTGCCGCGGATCGGGTCGTATGCCATCGCCGCGCCAAAACGCCGCGCCGGCTCGATTGCGGTCGAAACCTGCTGCAGCGTGCCGTTGGCGAGGCTCCAGGTGTGGTTCGGTTGCGCGTTCATCACGCCGTCGAACATCACGATCTGCTGGTGCGCGGTATCCGTCGCCATCGCCCCGAGGGTCATCGGCGCCCCCGCAGGCAGCCGTTGTTGCCAGTTGGAACCGGTCCATTCGTAGAACGCGCCGGCGGGGCTGCCGGACGTCGCGAGCACGATGCGGTTGGCGACCGGATCAAACGCCATCGCCGGATTCACGACGGGCCATGGGATCACCGGCGTCTGCCGTGGGGACCAGCTGAAACCATCCCAGAGGTAGGTTTCGCTGACTGCGGTTGCAGACCCGCTCGCATATCGAGTGCCGACGAACAGCACCGTCTGGTTGCGAATCGGGTCATGGGCCAGCGCGACGTCCCGCGGATCGCCATTGGACGAAGGATTGCCGATCGGCACGTTGCGCAGTGCCCAATCACTGCCCGTCCAAGTCCAGGTCGTGCCGAAGTGGACCATCACGACTTCATTGGTCGGCGGGTGGAACACCATCGCCGTCTGGTTGGGCTGCTGAATGTAGAAACCATTATACGGCTGCTGGCTGGTGATGTGCCTCGTCCACGCCGTGCCGTTCCACGACCAGGTTTCGTTGGCAACGCCGGCGTAGAGGTTCACGCCACCAAACATCAGCACATAACCGTGCGCGGCATCCCAGCACATCGCCGGGAACGCGCGATTCGACGGGCCGGTCAGCGGATTGGCTGGCGTGCGATCCACCCAACCTTGGGCGGTGACGGCGGAGAGCAGCATCGAGACGGCGAGGGTGCGCAGCATGAAGGGGGTCCTGGGAAGAGGAACCCACCATCGTAGGCGAGGTCGGGCGCCCCGAGAAGCCCTGCCGAAGGGATCGACCGGTTCGGGGCACCCGCGTGGCCTGGCGGCTCACCGAAGCAGCACGTCCTGGGGCCCCTGATCGGCCACGCGCACACGCTGCCACGGCTCAGCCACTTCGCCTCGGCGTGTGCGCACCTCAAGCTCGGTTCCGGGTGCGAACGGCAGCTCCTGCGGCCCCGTAAAGTTGGTGTGGTTCCTGGAGTCGTGCTGGTTGGCCTCGTCGAAGCGCTGCAACGCCGTGTCGGTGACGCTGTCGCGCACGACGCGCACGTCGATCTCAATGCCGTCGCCGTCCGGCGGCACGAACCGAACCGTGACATTGCGCACGAGTGTAATGCGCACGTCGCCGAGCGGTCGGCTCACACGGGCCGGCGCGTGGTCCGGAGCGCGCACCAGAACGTCGATCGCATGGTCCGGCAGCAGGATCCAAGCGCCGCCCGTGTTGTCACTCCAATCGGTTGGTAGCTCCATGGCACCGCCGGGAACAGCCAGGAATTCGGCATGCGTGAGCGTGCGCCCGTCGGCGCCGCTGGTGGCGATGTGGATGGCGCGGGCGCTGCCGCGCAGGTCGAGACGGCTATGGTCCTCGGGCCAGAAGTTGTCGCCGGCGCGCAGTTGGAGGTCGGGCGACTCATACAGCAGACGTGCAGCAGCCCTGATGCGAAGGCGGTATCGGCCGGGGGCGAAGTTTGCGAAGGAGAACCGACCCAAACCAGCTTCGAGGCCTTCAAGTTCGCGCCCATCACTTTCCCCCATGGGTAACAACGCCGCCCGCAGCATCGATATCGGCAGCGACGGAGGCTCGATCGATAGCCACAACCGCGTGGCACGCTGCAGGTCGACATCCACCACAGCACCGGGTGAGAACGGAACGGTGAGCGCGTCGCAGGCCGGGTGGCTGCAGACCAACGACATCGGTCCTGCATCGGCGACGCCGCGCAGCAGGATGCGATCGCCGTCGCGTCGGCGCACGAATGGTCGGCTCTTGCCGTCGCTGCCGCGCAGGTCCACGACGACCTGGTCGGCGATCGAGCGACCTTCCCAGCAAACGCCGACGTTTGCGAGCAGGACCTCTCCCGCGGGACCATGCACCAAGAGGTCGCCGAGTTCCGTGACGCCCGGCGCCAGATCCCGGTCGATGACCAACGGCATGGCACCCCAAACTCGCACTTCGGCGCGGGCAGTTCGCAGGTCAGGCCCGGTCAATCGAACCGTGCAGTCGAAGCGGCCACCAGCACCCGCGGTAGTCGAGGTCGTAGCCTTGGCACCGCCGCTGGCACGCAGGCCGAGTTCGCAACGCGCGCCGTCGAGGCCGAAGCCATCCTCGCGGCACAGCCTGCCGCGGAGCTGCCAGGTCCGTTCCTGCAGAGTGAGAACAGCGCGCACGACGTCACCGTCCTGGCGCGGGCCGACGATGGACAAGGAATGGCCGTCGCGCGCTACCGCCGTGAAGGTGCGGCCGAGCGGCACCTGGGCGAATAGGTAGGGATCCTCCTGGCGGCTGGTCGGCGTGCACAACATTCCGCTCTCCGCATCGCGGAGGCGAGGCTCGGTCGGCACGGGGCGGCCGTCCTCGTCGACGACGGCAAGTTCGATCGTGCCCCCACTGGCCACTACCAGGTGGATCTGCGCGCCCGCACGCAGTTCGGCCAGGCTCACCGGTTGTCGCGTGCCCGAAAGGTGCTCGGCGTTGCACCGGAGCTGCATGGACCAGTCGACGTCGTTGGCCCCCGGTAGCCGCAGGTGCGGCTTCACGAGCAGACCCTGGGCGTCGCTGTGGCCGAGTTCGTGTTCGTGTTCGTAGTCGGTGCCCGACAGCCGCGAAGCGATCGGCAGGTGGGCCACCAACGCAACGTTCGGCACGGGTTTGCCCTGAGGGTCGGTGACCAGCACGCGCAACGTGACCTCGCGGTGCAGCAGAACGCGCAGCGGCAGCGCCGGTGGTGCCGGCTCAAAGGCGAGCTCCAGTTCGCCGTAGAACTCGCCGCAACGCACCGCGACCTCGGAGCCGTTCTCGGCATCGAAGCTCGCGAAGCCTCGCGCGTCGGCGGGCACGTATCGGCCGTTCTGTCGCAGCGCGGCCTCGAGGTCGTCTAGATGGCGCCACAGCTCCATATCGCGCGCGCGCCGCGTATCGGTGCGCGGCGGCCAGAACAGCACCTCGGCGCCAACAGCCGGCCGGCCATCCTCGGCGAACACGGCTTCGATGCGCACGGTGCGAGTGGCAGCGCGCGCCCCCTGCGGATCGAGGTCGACGGCAGTGCGCGCGGTCTGGCCGGCGTTCGCTGCGCTGGCTGCGTCGCGGGCCGGGTCCATCGCCGTGTGCAGGTCCCGCGTCCTTGACGAGGGCGGAGTCGCAGTCCACCACGCAGACCCGGGGCCCAGCCAGATCAGGGCCACGATGACGACGATGGCGCCGACCAGCAGGGAGAGCAGCAGCGCGCGGGCTCGCATCGACGCCCCAACATACCACACACCGCGGTCAGGTCGGGGCAACCCGAGCCTCTGCGAGGCCGCTCACCCCGCGATCACACCCCGCGGCGCAAACACCACCGCCTCGGGCCACACCTTCGCCACGCGCTTCGTCGATTCGAGCGACAGCAGGCGATACGTGTGCGTCGTCGGCGGGCCACTGCGCACCACGCACAGCGAACCGGCGCGCACTTCCTGCGCCTCGCGCGGCGACACTTCGAGCCACGGCAAGGTGCCATCGCCGGCCTCGAAGTAGAACTTCACGGTGCCAGGCCCCGGTTTCTTCGCGTCGTTCACGAGCACGCGCACGGCGACGAGCTCTTCGCGCTGGCGGCGGTCGATCTCGGCGCGTTCGGTCTCGCGCCGCACCCGCTCGCGCTCGCGCGCCTGCAACTGGTCGAGCTCCTTCTGCCGCTGCGCAGCGTCCTGCTCGAGGCCTTCACGCCCCTTCTCGGTGCGCTCGACGCGGGCTTCGTGGGCCAGGCGCCGCGCTTCCTTGTCGGAGAGGATGTTCGCCTTCTTGAACTGATCGCGCAGGCTCATGGGCGCCGATGCTACGCGCTGGCAGCAACCCCGCCAAGCCGCGAACTCACTCGCCGAGCAGACGAGGGTTGGGTTCGAGGAAGCGCACCGCGATGCCAACGCGGCCCTCCCCCATCGTCTCGACCCGCACGAGTTGCCCTTGCACGACTTCGTCGACGCCATCGATGCTCACCGTGACCGGGATCGAAGCGGGCGCCGTGAAGAACACCCCCTGCAGCGAGATGTTCTGGCCCGGACCGACGATCGAACCCGCCTCGAAGCGGATCGTCACCTGCTTGGACAGATCGAGCCGCGGGTCCCGGCGGTTGTCGATGCTGGTCTGCGCGCGTGGTTCGTTCATGGACAGTCTCCGCCGATGCCATCGGCAGTCTCAGCACGGCGACTAAACCCCGAGCGCGGTACGGTATGGTCCCCGCGTGGCCGAGACCCCCTACCTGCGCGAGTCGGGTTATGCCGAACGCTACCGCGATCGCCGGTTCCGCGAGGGTTCGGGATCCGGCACCGACCGCCGCGAACGGCGGGCACTGCGGACGCTGCTGGCCCAGGCGAAGTGGTCGGCGGGGCCATGGCTCGACGCCCCTTCGGGAGCTGGGCGCATGAGCGACGAGCTGCCGGGGCACGTGGTGCAGGTCGATCGCGACCCGGCAATGGTCGGGGCGTGCGGCCCGGGCCGGCCGCGCGCGTGTGCAAGCGTTCACGCCTTGCCGTTTGCCGACGGCACGTTTTCGGGGGCGCTGTGCCACCGCCTGCTGCAGCACATCGCGACACCTGTCGAACGAATCGCCATTCTGCGCGAGCTCGCGCGCGTCTGCCGCGGGCCGATTGTCGTGTCCTTCTTCGATGCGTGCAGTTTGCAACACCTGCGGCGGCAACTGCGGCGCAGGCTCGGCAAGAACCGTTCGGGTCGCAGCGCCGTGGCCCGCGGCGCCTTCCTGCGCGAAGTCCAGGCCGCGGGATTGCAGCCGGTCGCCGTGCAGGCGCTGCGGCGTTTCCTCACCGAGCAGACCCTGGTCCTGTGCATGGGCTGACACGACGGACAATGATCCCTGGGAATAGTCTCTACTCCCATTGCCGCAGGCGCCGATAGCGACGGCAGTTGGAGGAGAGCCCACGATGCCCGCTACGTTGCTTCCTGGAATAGAGCCTGTGCGCGCGCCCGAACGGACCGAACAACGGCCCGTCGTTGAGCGTTCGACGCGCATCCTGATCGTCGAAGACGAGCCGCTGACCGCCGAGGTGTTTGCGCGCGCGCTATCGCGCGACGGGCATCTCGTCGAAGTCGCCACCGACGGCCTGCAGGCGTTGCGTCGGCTGCACGATCGCAAGCCGAGCCTCGTCGTTCTCGACATGAGCCTGCCGAATATCTCCGGGGCCGAAGTCGTTCGTCGGCTGCGCAGCGAAGGGTATCACAACCTGCCGATCGTCGTGGTGTCCGGCAGCGCGCGGCGCGATGCGGAGCTCACCGCCGCGGAATTGTGGCCGGGTACCTGGCTCGAGAAGCCGATCAAGCCGCGCGAGTTGGTCGCGATCGTGCGCGACTTCACGCGGCAAGCGGACTGACCGGTTCGATCGCAGCCGCCGCCCCCCTGGCTCAACCGCCGACCACACCCGCGACGAACGTCGTGATCGCCGGGGCATATGCGCGCAGCCCAAACGGCCATGCCGGCTCCTCTCCGGGCAGCAGCGCGAAGTCACCCTGCCACTGCTTCTCCGACCGCCGCAGTGCCACGTAGTCCAGGGCGCGGCGCAGGCCGTCACTGCTCGGATATCCCTGCAGCATGCCGATGCGCACCGGCAGCGTGCCAAGACCATCGAGCACCTGGGCTGGCATGCCGCCGGAGCCAAGCAACACCAAACCCTGCAGCTGCGAGCGCAAGGCCGCCAATTGCAGCCCGACCACGGCCGCAGCTTCGCGTTCGCAGACCAGCAAAATGGGGCGGTCCCCCACGGCCCAGAGTTCGCGCAGCGACTTCAACGCTTCGCGCAGCTCGTCCGCGTAGTTGCGCCCGCCACCCGGCGATTCGAGGAACGCAACATCCCACGGCTGGCCCTTGCCGAACGTCGCGAGCTCGGCGGCCAACCAGCGTGGACTGCGCGCCGCGGGCGCCGACGGCCGCAGCGCCGTGATGTCGTAGGAAGGGGCTCCACCGGCCACCACGACGAGGGGGCGCGGCGTTGGACTGCTCGCTGGATTGCGCCCTTCGCCAAGGCGCAGCACGCAAGCGATCTTCGATGCCCCGGTCGGCAACCCGGTTGGCACATCGCCCAGCAAGCCGTGCAACACGTGCCGCCCTTCGCGCAGGTTCTCGAGCGCCGCTTCGAGCCGCGTCAGGTCGCCGGGCGCATCCGTCTCATGATCAAAGGCTTCGCCGATGTAGGCGCGCGAGACCTCGGCGGCCATGCCTTCGAGCAACGCGCGCGGGAGGGCCGACAGTTGCGGACCAAGCTGCCGCACGAGGCCAAGCGCCGCTTCACTGCGCTGCTGGTAGCCGCGCAGGACATGGAACTTGACGCGCAGCACCGGATCCGTGCTGCGCGGTGCTACGCCATCGAGCAACGTGCGCACGACGAGTTCGTAGGTGCCGTCGGCAAGTTCTTCGCACGGCACGATCGCCGCCGGTCGCGCCTGGCGCAGATCGGGGACCGACGTGTTCTCCGTGAGGACGACGGAGTACTGGACCGCACCACCACGATCGCGCGCCTCCACGGCAAACGAAATGGCCCCTGGCGCTTCCACCGTGAACGGCAGGAACACCGAGGCATTGAGCTTGCGGCAGACTTCGTTCTGGGCGATCGGATCGCAGACCTCGGGCAGCGAGAAGACCCCGACCGTCGCGCGCAGCAGGAAGGCCGGATCCGCTTCGACACCACGCAGCGCCGCGAGCGCCTGCGCGGGAGCGACGAACGGCAGGCCCTGGCTTGGCTTCGCGAGCAGATCGGCGACCTTGCTACGAGTTGCCGCATCCCGCCCGAGCAGCCCGCGCCAGACTTCGGCGCGCAGCCGTTCGAGGAACATGTATCCCCAGCGCTCGCGATAGACCGGGCCCTGGGCTGGCAGTAGTCCGAGCGCGCTGACTAACGCGCATCCAACGGCGAGTAGTTGTCTTTCACCCATTGCTGGAACGGAGCATCGATGGAAAGTGGGTTCAAACCGTAGACCGCTTGCAGGGCTTCGCCGATCGGCTTGTCCTGCTTCACGAGCCGCACGAGATCGCGCAGCTTCGCACCGCCGTGCACCGCGAGGAAGTAGTCGACGAGTGCAAACGACATCGCGTGGTCCTGGAAGTCGAGCTGGTCGGTATTGAGCTGGGAGATCTCGGCAAACGACTTCAGCTTGCCTTCATCGACGAGTTTGCGCACGGGAGCCCGCCAACGCCCACCCTTGAAGCTCGAGCCGGGCATCATGAGGATCTCTTCAAAGCAGAAGTTCGTGCACTTGCCCGTGATCTTGTCTTCAAACCAGTTCGCGACCCCTTCGTCGATCCAACCCTGCTTGCGGTTGTAGAGCACCTGCGGCGGTGTCGTGTTGCAGAGCAGCAGATGCATCACATTGTGGATCACACCGCGGTAGAGGGCCTCGTCATCCGGGAAACTGCGCAGGTCCTGCCACATGCTGTAGACGCAATCGACGCCCATGAGCTTGGTGCCCGTCGACTGGCTCGAACCGATGCCCGTCACCCGCGGGCCGATGCGCGCCTGATCCTGGCCATGACGGAACATGTAGACCTGCAGTCGTCCCGCCTGCTCCTCTTCTTTCAGATCGAAGGTCTTCAGGTACAACGCGCGCAGCGCCTCGAGGCGGTCGCCGTACAGGTGCATGAGCGGGTGCGTGTCGAGCTTCTCCTTGCCGACCATCGTCGGCCGGATGCCAAACGCGAGGTCGAAATGCGCCGTCTGCAGGTGGAAGATCGGGTCGTTGTCCGTGATCGCGTCGACGTCCTTGCGGCGCTTCTGCACCCACTCCTTCACGAGATTCTGGCGACGCTGCAGCTCCGTCTCGGCCGCCGCATTGCGACAGGTCTTGCAGTCCACGGCGAGCGCACCCGCGCAGGCTTTACAATCGGCGGCCGCACTGCAGAACACGGTGCCGCGCGACGGCTGCTCGAGTTCCCAGAGTTTGCCGTGTTTGCCGCACGGCACCGTGCCGTGGTTGCTGCAGACCCGGCAGGCGACGACCGGTGCTTCCTGGGCCACGGCCTGGGCTATGGACATCAGGAACGGCAGGCCCACGCTGGCGAGGATCCAACGAAGCATTGCGGCTGGGTAGCGCACCATGCCGAGAACGATACCCGACCTCAGGGCAGCTGCAGGGCCTTGTGCACCTGGGGCAACACTCTGACATCAAACCCGGCCCGGATCGCCGTCGCGGTGTAACGTTCGAGGTCGGTGCGCGGCACCGGCCGCAGGACCGCACCAAACGGGGTCACCGGCTGCAGCACGAGCAGCAACTTCTCGCGCATCGGGGAGAGTTCGGCGAGGGCCAGTTCGAGGCTCGGATCGCTGACCTTGTCGGTGAGCACGATCTTCACGTCGACGGTGGCGCCGCGACGCAAGGCGACCTCGCAGCACTGCCGATG
>Ga0075163_10012962_pt1 | contig 10841 bp, 9 predicted proteins | sample JI1023141ADNA_FD_71478 | JGI IMG/M metagenome (GOLD analysis project Ga0075163, IMG submission 71478) | Wastewater effluent complex algal communities from Wisconsin, to seasonally profile nutrient transformation and Carbon sequestration -... | ecosystem: Engineered > WWTP > Effluent > Algae...
ACTGCATTTCCATTTGTTCAAACTCTCTCATTCTAAAAATAAATTGCCTTGCAACAATCTCATTCCTAAATGCTTTCCCAATTTGAGCAATACCAAACGGTATTTTCATCCTCGCAGATTTCTGCACATTCAAAAAGTTTACAAATATGCCTTGTGCAGTTTCAGGTCTTAAGTATAAATCTGTAGATGTCTCGTCTAAAGCGCCTAATTTTGTACCAAACATAAGGTTAAATTGTCTTACGTCTGTCCAATTTTTAGAGCCACTTACTTCACATGCTATTTCATACTCCTCTATTAATTCTTTATATCGCTTTAAATCTACAGCTGTAGCTGCCTCTCCATAAGCTTTTTCTAAATTTAAATATTTTTGATAATCCCGGCTGGCTTTTCCTTTTTCTTCTGGTAAACTTGTTAGGGCAATACCTTTTTTATTCAATTCCTTTTCTCCTTTTATCCTAAAGCTTTCTATTTTTTCTTCTAATAATACATCTGCACGATATCTTTTTTTCGAATCTTTATTGTCTATTAAAGGATCACTAAAGCTATCCACGTGCCCCGATGCTTTCCATGTGGTTGGATGCATAAATATTGCAGCATCTAAGCCGACAATATTGTCGTTCATTTGAACCATGCTTTTCCACCAATATTCTTTAATATTGTTTTTTAATTCTACTCCAAAAGGGCCATAATCATAAACGGCTCCTAAGTTGTCATAAATTTCGCTCGAGGGAAATACAAACCCATACTCTTTGCAATGTGATACTATTCTTTGTAGTGTCTCTTTTTCTTCCATTATGCAAAGATAAAATAATTTGAAAAGTACAGGAATTTTTTATACCTATACTTGTTGAAAAGTAACAATAATTAAGTACAGCAATTTTAATTTATTATTTTTGAATTTGTATTAGTTCCGTTTCTTGAATATTAAAATAGTTGATAATCAACTTTTTAACTTAGCATTAAGCATCTTGTCATAAACGGTTTTAATAATGCCTGAGTATTTTACAGGAAATGATCTTACAATTCTATCAGCAATCTCAACCTCAATTCCTATAAGTAATCTTTCTTGCTTTTTCTGAATAGATTGGATTATTTGTCTTGCTGCCTCTTCTGCAGGTATTCGCAATAAGTTTTTTTCAAATTTTTCCAATAATTCTTCCTGTCCGTAATTAATGGAATTTTTTGCAATATTTGTTTTTATTCCTCCAGGGTGAACGCAAGTTACTACAACATTTGATCCGATCATTTCCATTCTCAAGGATTCTGAAAAACCTCTTACTGCAAATTTCGTTGTACAATATGGCACTTGTTCTGAAAGTCCTGTAATACCAAAAAGGCTCGATATATTAACGATTGAAGCTTCTGGTCTTTCAAGTAAAACATCTATAAATGCTTTGGTATGGTTAATAACTCCCCATACGTTTACATCCATTAATAGTTTAAAATCTTCCATTTTTACATCTTTTAATGCAATTTTGCCTAAAGCAAAACCAGCATTATTGATTAATATGTCGATATAACCAAATTGCTTGATAACTTTTTTTGCAAATGCATTAATTTCATTCTCTTTCGCAGCATCAACAGTAAATACATGTATTTCTCCTTTGGGAGCCATACTTTTTGTTTCATATAATGTTTCGCTATTTTTATCGGTTGCAATTACTATTGCTCCTTTTTCCAAAAGTTGTAATGTCATGCATCTACCCATTCCTGAGCCAGCGCCAGTTACTACTGCAATTTTACCTTTTAAATTTTTCATAAACAAATATAATAAAAAAAATAAACAATGCGTGCATTGTATTTGTAAAATTTATGTTTATAAATTTACATCACTTTAATTTATGACTAATAGACAATTATTTCAGCATCTTTTAGCACCAACTAGTCCCTCTGCTTTAATGTTAGAGATTGATAGGGGTGAGGGAATTTATTTGTATGACCCAAATGGGAATAAATATATTGACGCAATTTCGGGTATTGCTGTTAGTGCCTTAGGACATTGTCACCCAAATATTGTAGAGGCAATAAACAAGCAATCTAAAAAATTTATGCATGCAATGGTTTATGGTGAGTTTGTTTTATCGCCACAAACTCAATTAGCAAAATTTATTTGCTCGCTTTTGCCGTCAAATTTACAATCTGTTTATTTTACTAATTCGGGAGCTGAAGCTACTGAAACAGCAATGAAATTAGCAAAAAGGGTAACTGGTAAATCCAATTTTATTGCTTTTAAAAATGCCTATCATGGCAGCACTCAAGGCGCACTTAGTTTGATGGGTAATGAATATTTTAAATCAGCTTTTCGGCCTCTTTTGCCAGGGGTAAAACATATAGAGTATAATAATTTAAAGGATTTATCTTTAATTGACGATAATACAGCAGCTGTATTTTTTGAGCCAATTCAAGCCGAAACTGGTGTGGTAATTCCTGGTATTAATTATGTTATTGCTTTACGCCAAAAATGTAATGAAACAAATACTTTATTGGTTTTTGATGAAATTCAAACTGGATGCGGTAGAACGGGATTTTGGTTTGCCTTTGAAAAATATGGTATAGTCCCCGATATATTATTGCTTGCAAAGGGATTAGGTGCAGGTTTGCCATTAGGCGCAGTGATTTCGTCTAAAGAAAACCTGTGGACTTTTACTGAAAATCCTGTTTTGGGCCATATTACCACTTTTGGTGGCAATCCAGTTTGTTGTGCAGCCTCATTGGCAATGTTTGAGACAATAGATCAAGAAAGTCTAATTTCAACCATTTTGAAAAAGGAAGCCTTGTTTTCTAAGTTGTTAAAGCATCCGAAAATTAATGCATTTAATCATGCAGGTTTATTAATGGCCATTCATTTCGAAACTGCAGAATTTAATCAAAAAGTAATTCAAAGATGTATAGAAAAAGGTCTTATTACGGATTGGTTTTTATTTGCTCCTAATGCGTTAAGAATTGCTCCACCGTTGATAATCAACGATAAAGAAATCATTTTGATTTGTGATATTATTTTGGAATCTATTAATGAAATTGATTCATTTGTTTAAAATTCAAATCTAAAATCGATGAAGCGTTTTTTTGTTTCCAACTTATTGTTTCTTGTTTTTGTTAATTTATTGGTTAAGCCGTTTTGGGTTTTTGGAATCGATAGGGTCGTACAGTTAAAAATGGGCACCTCGGCGTATGGAATGTATTTCAGTATTCTAAATTTCTCTCTTTTGTTTTCAATTTTGACAGACTTTGGTATTCAAAATTTTAATACCAAAATGATTGCAGGAAGTAAAGTGCTTGCGAGTAAATACTTCTCTAATTTATTTGTTTTAAAATGCATTTTATCCCTTGTTTATCTTGGTATTACCATCTTCATTTCCAATTGTATTGGCTATAATTTGCAATATCAATTTATTTTGGTGATTCTTATTTTATGCCAAATACTATTGTCTTTTGTATTGTTTTTTCGGTCTGCTATTACCGGTTTTCAAAACTTTAAGCAAGAAGCATTCTTATCAGTCTTGGATAAATTGTTGATGATCGTTTTGGCTTCAACGCTTATTTTCGGTTCTTTTTTTGGAACGAAATTATCTATATTTAATTATTGCCTAATTCAGTTTTTTGCTTATTTAATCACGTTTGGAGTCAGTTTTTATTTCGTAAAAAAATTAAATTTCAATCTTTTTAATGCTATAAATTTTAAAATTGTTTTAATCATTCTAAAGCAAAGTTGGCCTTATGCTTTAATCGTTTTTTTGATGACGATTTATTATAGAATAGATGGATTTTTATTGGAAAGAATGATAAACACAGAGGCTGCAGGTGTGTATGCTAAAAGCTATAGAATTTATGAAGCCGTAAATAATTTTTCCTATTTGTTTTCTGTTTTGCTTTTGCCAATGTTCGCTTCTTTATTGTCAAAAAAGGAAGATTTTAAAGATTTGCTTCGATTGGCTTTAGGTTTGATGGTAGCAATTGGCATACCTTCAATTTTGGTTTTTAATAGCTTTAGTAGCACGCTAATGGAATTGTTTTATAAATCACCTGCGGATGATGTTTTTGGTGTTTTGATGTGTTCTATACTTCCGGTTGGCTTTATTTATATTATTGGCACTTTTTTAGTAGCTGCTGGAAAAATAAAAGTTCTAAATAAAATTGTCTTTGTTGGCGTTTTGGTTAACGTTATTTTAAATGTAGTGCTTATACCAAAATATGGCCCTAAAGGCTCAGCTATTTCAAGTTTAGCAACACAGTCAATAATGGCTTTTTTGCATGTTTTAGTTTTAAAAAAATACTTTCCCCTATCAATTAAAATTATATCCTTTCTTAGGTTTTTAGGATATGCTTGTTTGGTTTACGCTTTAATTTTTGTTGTCAATTCTCTTAATTTCACTATTAATTCATGGATATTAATGCTTTTGATTTTTACTATCTCGTTTTTATTATCATTCATTTTTCGTGTTGTTCCCACTAGATTTATGTATAATAAACTGAAAATGACGTAATCCTTATTATTTTTTTTATTTTTGCACCTTAATTTTTTTTATGTTAGAACTTTTTGATATTTGGTTTAAGTGGAAATGGAAAATTGCAATTGTTTGTTCATTGGCAATTATTGTTAGTTTCATTGTAACTTTGCCCGCTATAATGCCTCCCTATTTTGCATCTAAGGCAGAATTTTACCCAGCAAACCCATCTGCAATTGACCGAAACACCTTGTTTAGCACCGAAAGAGAAAACTATATTGCATATTTCGGCTCTAGCGACGACATAGACAGGATTATTTCGTTGGCTCGGTCTTCTGGGTTAGCAGGCTTGATAATCGATAAATATAAATTACTTGAAGTGTATGATATAGATACAACAAAAGTAAAGCAATGGAAATATGCGGTTAGAAAAGAGTTTGATGACAACTATTCTTCTGCTAAAACAGACAGAAACTCTATAGAAATTAATATTTTGGATACTGATCCATACAGAGCATCGGCCATGGTTAAGGATATTGTTACCTATTTAGATGAAACCAATATGGCCATGATTCAAAAGAATAAAATTAAAACTGCAGAAGAGTTAAAAGAAAAGATAAATCTAAAAACAACGGAAATTGAATTGCTTTCTGATTCATTAAAGGGATTGAGTGGAATTAAATCTCAATTGGTGGCACAAAAGCAAGCAGGTTTGGTGGGTGAAATAAATAGCCTAGAACGCCTTTTGAGCCAATATGAAATATCTAGTAGCTCAAAGTTTGCTTCAGTTTATATGGTTGAAAATCCTTCTCCTGCCGATAAAAAATCAAAACCAGTAAGATGGTTGATTTTGGCTGCAACGGCCATTATTTCCTTTATTTTAATGAGCGTTTTGGCTATTTTAATTGATTTCTTTAAAAAAGAAAGTATAAGTAATGCTTAAAGATTTTGTCCAAAAATATAGTACTTTAATATTTTTTGGATATGGTTTTATAGTTTTAATTGCACTAGCTTTTGGTTTATTATTTAATCAATGGGCTGCCTTTTTTGCACCTGTTTTATTGCTTTTTGTAGCAATAGGATTTTACGATTTTAAATGGTTGTATTTTTTACTTATTCTAGTAATGCCCTTGTCTATTGAGGTAAGTTTACCTGGTGGTTTTAGCACCGACTTGCCCACTGAACCCATCGTTATTGGTTTGATGTTGGTATTTGTATTTACTGCTTTTTTAAATCCAACCATTTTAAAGGGAGATTTTTTTATGCATCCAATTTCTATTTTGCTTGTCATTCATTTTGGTTGGATTTTATCTTCAAGTATATTTTCAACTGATTTTGTCTTGTCCCTTAAGTTTTTGCTTTCTAAATTTTGGTATTTAAGTGTTTTCTATTTTTTAACTGGTTTGATAATAATTAATGAAAGAATTCTTAGAGCCATAATTTGGATAATCTTTATCCCAACTATTGTTGGAATTGTGGTTATTATGGAAAGACATTCTAATTTTGGTTACCTGTTTGAATACATTAACAAGGCTGTTGTGCCTATTTATAGAAACCACGTTAATTATGGTGTTTTTATTACTATGCTAGTGCCTTTGATGGTAATGGGTAGGTTTTGGTATAAAAAAGGGAGTATCATTCGCTTAATTTGGGATTTAGGAATAATTATAACTCTTGTCGGTATTTATTTTACATATACACGTGGAGCTTGGCTAGCACTTTTGGCATGCCCAATCATTTATTTTATTGTAAAAAGGGAAAAAATGAAACAGGTTCTGATGGTTTCAGCCATAAGTGTCACTTTGTTTTTTGGATATTTAATAAGCAATCAAAATTATTTAAGATTTGCTCCTAATTACGAAAGAACCATTTACCACGCTAATCTAAAAGATCATCTTGTGTCTACTTTTTCTGGGCAAGATATGTCAACCATGGAACGATTTTATAGATGGGTGGCTGCATTTAATATGGTTGGAGAAAAGCCTTTATTTGGGTTCGGGCCTAATACTTTTGTCAAAAACTATAAAAGTTATACGGTAAATAGTTTTGTAACTTATATTAGTAGGAATGAAGAAAATTCAACTGTCCACAATTATTTTATTTTACTGTTGGCCGAACAAGGTATTCCTGGTATGCTAATCTTTGCCTTTTGGGTTTTTGTTTTGCTTACCTATGCAGAACGAATTTTTCACCAACAAAAAACAAATAAAGATAAGTGGATTGTAATGGGAGCACTGCTATGTGCTTGTGTTTTTTTAATAAATAACCTTTTTTCCGATTTGCTAGAGGCTAATAAATTAGCACCTTTGTTTTTTATTATGGCAGCAATTCTTGTAAATTGGGACATCAAGTCAAAGCAACTTTTGGAGGCAAATTAGTTTATAGGAATTTACAAGCCAACACACTAATGTCATCATTGAATAAACGATTTTCTTTAAATTTGCTTATATCTTCATGCAAAATTTTAATGAAAATATCTGTGCCATATTTGTGATTTTTTTGACAGAATTTGCTTAATCTATCCATTCCGTATTGTTCTAAATCGTTGTTTTCCAACTCAGTAAGACCATCAGTATAACACAGAATTGTAGTATTTGATCCAATTATTTCTTGTCCAAGTTCAATTTTTGGTAGCTCTTCAAAAGCGCCAAGTAAAGTGCACCCAGTTTTCAGAAATTTCTGTTTCCCATCAGCACTTATTAAAACGGGAGGATTATGTCCTGCATTTAAGTATTCTAGGGTTCGAGTTAATATATTGTATTTAGCTGCAAAGAGGGTAATAAAACTATCACCTTTCGTTATGGAGTATATTTTTCGATTCAACCGCTTCCACATATCAATTGGGTTAAGGTTTAGGCCAACTAAAGCACTCAAAGAAGCTTGTAGATTCGCCATTACAAGGGCAGCGGCAATCCCTTTGCCTGAAATATCTGCAATGCAAAATAAAAACTCATTTTTGTTGATATGAATTACGTCGTAGTAATCGCCACCTATGCCTTTAAATGGAAGATATAAACCAGAAAATTCATATAATTTATTTTTAGGCAAATTGTTGGGAATCAACATGTTTTGGATTTTTGATGCCAGGTCAATATCTTTATCCAATTGTTTTTTTTCTACTTCCCGCTTGTATAGTCTTTTGTTTTCTATAGCAACTATTATAATATTAGCCAATATCTGAATATACTCAAGTATTTCTTTTGGCTTGAGAATGGACAAGAGTTGGCTTTCTCCAATTAGAATAATGGCTAAAATCTGAAATTTATGATAAACGGGTATTACATGGGTAAAGCCTTCTAAAAAGTTTATTTCCAACGATTTAGGACTTTCAAAGGTTGAAAAGTCTTTAACGAAATTTTCTATTTGACGCAAACTAGGAGCAGGTTTTCCATTTGTTTCCAATAATTCTTTTTGCCATGTTTGGTCAAATTTATAGATACCTACTTGATCTGTTCCTAGTTGGTTTTTTAGAATTTGAAAAAATTGGTGGTATAAATCAGGCGCATGGATATTATCATTAATTGCTTGGGTTAATTTTAAAATGGTACGTAATTGTTCCCTTTGGAAGTTTTCCAAAGTAATTTCTGCCGTTGGTGTCTTTTTGAACGTTTCCACTAAACTCTAAATTCTTATTTTCTAAGGTATGATTTTATTTTAATTTTTAATGCATTTAAAAGTTTTTTTTGAGTTTTGGTTGAATTTTTTAATGTCTTATTTTTGCTAATAGTTGAAAATGAACGACTAATAATTTTATTTTATTTTAAATTTGTTAAACTTTGCTTTATGCTTTATATTTAAAGACTGTTTTTTAAATATAATTGTATTTTTATACTATAAATATTTTAAAATGTACGAAGATTTAGAGCCTGAAGAATTTAAAGAATTGCTGGAGTCAACAAATGATGCTATATTAATTGACGTTAGAACACCGGATGAAGAAGCTGAAAACTCAATTGAAGGGCATATTTTGATCAATGCCTTTAGTCCAAATTTTCCTGATAAAATTATGGAATTGGATAAGGATAAATCCTATTTCATGTATTGTAGGAGTGGCAATAGAAGCGGAAAAGCTTGTGCATTTATGGCGAATAATGGTTTTTCAAAGTTGTTTAATTTGAAAGGCGGCATGCTAGCTTGGGAAATTTATTATTAAATTATGGAATTTTTACTTTCTCCTTGGCCTTGGTATGTTGCTGGTCCTGCCATTAGTGTTATTTTGTTTTTGTTATTATATTTTGGGAAAAAATTTGGGCTTAGTTCAAATTTAAGAACCATGTGTGCCATCGGTGGTGCCGGAAAATTTTCTTCTTTTTTTAATTTTGATTGGAAACAAGATATTTGGAACCTTGTTTTTGTTTTAGGTACTATACTTGGAGGATTTTTTGCATATAATTATTTAACGGAAACTCATGATATTTTATTATCGGCTAAAACCAATGAAGCATTAAAAGAAATTGGTATTGATCAAAATAACTACTTACCTTCTTTTATCTTAGATGGATTAAAATCAATAAAAGGCATTTTAATTTTATTAGTTGGAGGTTTTTTAATTGGCTTTGGAACAAGGTATGCTAATGGGTGTACCTCAGGACATGCTATTAGTGGTTTATCCAATTTACAGTTGCCATCATTAATTGCTGTAATTGGCTTTTTTATAGGAGGCCTGATTATGACTCATTTCATCATCACATTTATTTTTTAAAATGAAGTATTTTAAATTTCTTTTACTTGGATTCTTGTTTGGGGTAATTTTAACAAAAGCAGAAGTTTTGTCATGGTATAGAATATATGAGATGTTTCGTTTTGAATCTTTTCACATGTATGGCATTATAGGAAGCGCAGTGGTGCTCGGGATTATTTTTATTCAAATAATTAAACGTATTCGACTTAAATCAATAGATGGCAATGAAATTATAGTAGAAGAAAAAGAAAAAGGCTGGAAACGGTATATTATTGGTGGTATTATTTTTGGATTAGGCTGGGCTTTAGTTGGTGCATGTCCAGGTCCAATATTTATTTTAATAGGCGCTGGTTTTTATCCTTTTTTGGTGGTTTTGGCTGGTGCATTATTGGGTACCTTTTGCTATGGTTTGTTAAAGGATAAATTGCCACATTGATTTATTCGCAAAATTATTCTGCTTTTTAGTCCTTAATTTTTTCTTTTTGTCAACAATGTTCTTTTATTTTTGAATTTATGATAATAATATTAAATATTTATTAAGCATATTGCAAGAAATAGATATATTCATTACCTTTGTGGCGTTCTTATTATTGTGAGGTGATGAAACTGGCAGCCATGCCCTCTTGTCTCGGGGGTGGAGATCACGAAATAAAGATTGGATAGAGCCCTTTAATGGGCAGGGGTTGACCACCAACTTTTGTCTGATTCCTAATCGCTCTTTGGAGGTTCGACTCCTTCCCTTACAGCTTAAAATTAAGTCATGTATTTATGCATGACTTTTTTTATTGCTTAACAAATCCAAAACTTCCAAAGGAAGTTTTGATAAAATACATTCCAACTTCTAAATCAGCAACAAGAATTTGATTTTGTCCTTCGATTAAATTGAATTCTTTTATGTTTCGCCCAACAATATCAACGATTTGAACCAATTCATTACCGATTATTTTGTCAAATTGAAAATACAATATGTCTCGTGTTGGGTTTGGAAACAAGTTAAAAGAATTGTCTTTTGCTAGTTTATTTGAAATCCCATTTCCACATGAATTAAAAGAAGGGCCTTCAGCTAAGTTGAAAAAATTGCCATCACAATTGGCTGCAACTCCCCAACTGTAATTGTGGCCGTTTATTGTTGAAATTGAAAATGAATTAGTGTTTGATTGATATATCTTCATTTCTTTAGCAGTATTGTCTATAATTGAAATTCGATAACCTGTTGTGCCTCCTACAGAATTCCATGATAGAATAGCGCTGCAGTCGTTGATATTGCTGGATAAATTGCTAGGTTTGACGCAAACCATTTCTTGAGGAATATCGTATTGCGATAAGAAATCCCATATTATTTTGTTTGCGTTGATGTCCTGATTGGTATTGCCTAATATTCCAAAAGGCTTAGCTCCTGGCCAGGTATGACCGCCATAAAGTATTTTATAAAACTCAAATGGGGCATTCGCACCACAACCCAGATAAACTGTTTTAGTTACTCTGCTATTGTCATTTACAGCAAGGTTTGGTAAGGTATCTTCAATTACAATTGGGTCGCATAAATTATCTTTAGTCCAAAATTCAACAACTTTTTTTGTAGATGGAAATTGCCCCGGAATACCATAATAACTTACCACTGGGTCGCTAGTGCCATTCATACACAATATCGGAATACGTCTTGTTGGATTGCAATCGCTAAATACTTCTTGAGTCATGCTCGATGCAACTGGACT
>Ga0075163_10012963_pt1 | contig 10841 bp, 9 predicted proteins | sample JI1023141ADNA_FD_71478 | JGI IMG/M metagenome (GOLD analysis project Ga0075163, IMG submission 71478) | Wastewater effluent complex algal communities from Wisconsin, to seasonally profile nutrient transformation and Carbon sequestration -... | ecosystem: Engineered > WWTP > Effluent > Algae...
GTGTTCTACCTCGACGGCGTCGAGGTGCTGCGGGTCGGGATGCCGGCCGGGCCGGTGACCGCGACCACCCTGGCCGCGACCACCGTCGGCGAGGCCACGCCGTCGGCGCCCGCCGTCCTCACCGCGGCCGCGCTCGGGCCCGGCCCCCACGTGCTCGCCGTCGAGGTCCACCAAGCGACCGCGAGCGATCCCGACCTGCGCTTCGACGCCGCGCTCGCGGCCCGCGCCGAGGTCGTCGGCCCGGACGACCTCGACGGGCTGGCGCTGTCCGAGATCGCGGCGGCCGGGGCCTCGGTGTGGCTCGAGCTGGTCAACCGCGGCGCGACGCCGCTCGCCCTCGGCGGCGAGGTGGTCGCGATCGCGGGCGGCGAACACGTCCTCGCCGCGGCGACCTTGGCCCCCGGCGCGACGCTCTTGCTCGACGCCGACCGGCTCGGCCTGGCCGCCGAGCCCGGCCAGCCGGTGTTCCTCTACGCCGCCGATCGGACGACCGTGCTCGATGCGGTCCGCTTCACCGGCCAGCCGCGGGCCCGCCACCCCGACGGCGACTGGCGGCGGCCCGACGTCGCGACCCCGGGGCAGGTCAACACCTTCGCGCCGACGCCGGCGGTGGTGGTCAGCGAGCTGTCGTACCACGCGCCGGACCAGCCGCTGGCCGACGGCAGCTTCACCGCCGATGACCTCGAGTGGATCGAGCTACACAATCGCGGCGCCGCGGCGCTCGACGTCGGCGGCTGGCAGCTCGTCGACGCCGTCGGCTACCAGGTCCCGGCCGGGACGACGATCGCCGCCGACGGCTACCTGATCATCGCCAGCGACCCGGCGGCCTTCACCGCGCGCTACGGCGACGTCGGGGCGCCGGTCGTGGGCGGCTTCGCCGGCAGCCTGGCCAACCGCGGCGATCGGCTGGTCGTCCGCGACGCCTGTGGCAATCCCGTCGAGGAGGTCGCCTACCACGACGGCGGACGCTGGCCCGAGGCCGCCGACGGTGGCGGCGCGACCCTGGTGCGGCTCGACGAGCGCGCCGCGTCCGGCGCGGCCGAGTCCTGGGCGGCCAGCGACGAGCGCGCAGCCAGCGGCTGGCAGACCATCGAGTACCAGGCGGTGGCGACGCCGAGCGCGGTTGGCCCCGACGGGGTCTGGCACGAGCTGGTGCTCGGGCTGCTCGACGCCGGCGTGGTCCTGATCGACGACGTCCGGGTCGTGGTCGACCCGGCGACCACGGCGACCGAGCTGTGCGCCGGCGGCGACTTCGAGAGCGGCGGCGCCGGCTTTCGCTGGATCGGCAACCATCGCCACAGCGCGGTGATCGAGGATCCCGAGGAGCCGGGCAACCACGTCCTGCGCCTGGTCGCGACCGGCCCGACCGAGCACATGCACAACCACGTCGAGGTCACGCTGGCGGGCGGCCACCGCATCACCGACGGCCGCACCTACCGCATCTCGCTGCGCGCGCGCTGGCAGGCCGGCTCGGGCCTGCTCAACACCCGCCTGTACTTCAACCGCCTGGCCCGCACGACCTCTCTGCCGGTCGCGGTCGCGCCCGGCAACCCAGGACGACCCGATCCGCGGGCCGGCAACCGAGGCCCGACCTACCGCGACCTCGCCCACGCGCCGGTCGTGCCGGCCGCCGGCGAGCCGGTGACGGTCACGGTCGACGCCGACGATCCCGACGGCGTCGCGGCGGTCACGCTGTTCCTCGCGGTCGACGGCGGTCCACCGACGTCGGTCGTCATGACCGCGACCGACGGTGGGCTCTGGACCGCCCAGGTGCCCGGCCACCCCGCGGGCGCGGTGGTGCAGTTCTGGATCGACGCGGTCGATCGCGTCGGCGCCCGCGCGCAGTTCCCGGCCGGCGGCCCGGCGGCGCGCGCGCTGTGGCAGGTCGACGATGGCCGCGGCACCGGCGACGCCCTGCGCGACGTCCGCATCGTCATGACCCCGGCCGACGCCGCCTGGCTGTTCGCCGCGCCCAACCTCATGAGCAATGACTGGGTCGGGGCCACCGTGATCTACGACGGCCGCGACGCCACCTACGACGTCGGCGTCCGCCTGAAGGGCAGCCAGCGCGGTCGCCCGACCCAGGCGCGCACCGGCTTCGGCCTGCGCTTCCCACCCGAGGGCCTGTTCCGCGGCGTCCATCGCACCGTGTTGATCGATCGCTCGCAAGGCGTCAGCTTCGGCCAGCGCGAGCTGTTCTTCTTCCAGGCCATGAACCGCGCCGGCGCGGTGCCGAGCCAGTACGACGATCTGATCGAGGTCGTGCCGCCGCGCCGCGAGCTGACCGGCCCGGCGCACCTCCAGCTCGCGCGGTTCGGCGGCCTGTTCCTCGACCACCAGTTCGAGCGCGGCGGCGACGGCGGCCTGTTCGAGTACGAGCTGGTCTACTACCCGACCACCACCGTCGACGGCACCCCGACCGGCGCCAAGCTGCCGCAGCCCGATCAGGTGGTCGGCACCGCGATCCGCGACCTCGGCCCCGACGAGGAGGCCTACCGGATCTGCTTCATCAACAAGGCCAACCGCGGCCGCGACGACTACCGCGGCTGGCTCCGCTTCGCCCAGGCCTTCGGCACCACCGGCGCGGCCTTCGACGCCCAGGTCGACGCCATCCTCGACGTCGACCAGTGGCTGCGGGCCCTGGCCTTCGCCACCCTGTCAGGCGCGATCGACAACTACGCCAGCGGCGCCGCCCACAACGCCGAGTTCTACCTCCGCCCCTCCGACGGCAAGGCGCTGTTTTTCCCCCACGACCTCGACTTCTTGGGCAGCGCGCGCGGCCCGGTGATCGGCAGCGCCGATCTGGCCAAGCTGATCGCGGCGCCGGCGCGCCGCCGCAGCTACTACGGCCACCTCCACGACATCATCACGACCTCGTACAACGCGACCTACCTCGCGCCGTGGGCCGCGGAGCTCGGCGCGCTCCTGCCCGGCCAGGACTTCGCCGGCCACCTGGCCTACGTCGCGGAGCGCGCGGCCTGGGTCCGCGATGGCGCGCCCGACGCCATCACCCGCGCGATCCCGCCGGTCGGCTTCGCGATCGCGACCAACGGCGGCGCGCCGCTCGCGGTCGCCGCGGCCACCGTCGACCTCGAGGGGCCGGGCTGGGTCGACGTCCACACCATCACCGCCAGCGGAGCAGCGCTGACCGTGACCTGGCCGGCGGTCTCGACGTGGCGGGCCTCGGTCGGGCTGGCGTGCGGCGCCAACGCCCTCGCCCTCACCGCGCTCGATCGCCGCGGCGCGACGGTCGGCACCGACACCATCACGGTCACCCGCACCGGCCCGGGCTGCCCGTGACGCGGGCGGGCACCCGATCCCGATCCCGACCCGATCCCGTTAGCCGGCCCGGCTGGTGATCGCCGCGCTCGCGACTAGCTCGTCGAGGAGCGCCATCGTGGCCCGGCCCGAACAGGTGAACGGGTCTAGCGTGGGCTTGTCGGAGTACTTGAGGAGCAGGGCCGGGTTGACCTTCCCCAGGTGGACCTGCCCCATCGTCCAGTGCGCGAACCGCCGCTCGGCGATCTCCTCGAACAGGAGGATCCGGACCTGGGCGTGGCGGGGATCGCGGGCGATCGTGACGAACAGATCGCTGACCTCGTCGCGGCCGCCCTCGAGGACCTGGATGAACAGGTCGTCGCTGACGCACAAGAGGCCGGTGATGCCGAGCTTGGGGTTGTTGCGCCGCGACTGCTCGAGGATGGCGTCGACTTGTGGCCCGAGCGGGGCGGCGGCGCGACTGGCGTAGAGACAACGGACGAGCATGGCGGCGCTAGCCTTTCTGGTGGAGCAGCGACAGGAACTCGCGCCGCAACGTCGGATCCTTGAGGAACGACCCGCGCATCACGCTGTTGGTCATCTTGGTCGCGCTGTCCTTCACGCCCCGCCAGTGCATGCAGAAGTGGTCGGCCTCCATCACCACCGCCAGCCCATCGGGCGTGACCTTGTCCATCAAGAGATCGGCGAGCTGGGTGATCGCCTCCTCCTGGATCTGCGGCCGACTCATCACCCACTCGGCCAGGCGGGTGTACTTCGACAGGCCGATCAGGTTGGAGTGCTCGTTGGGCATGAGCCCGACCCACAGCCGGCCCATGATCGGGCACATGTGGTGGCTGCACGCGCTGCGGATCGTGATCGGCCCGACGATCATCAGCTCGTCGAGGCGGGCGGCGTTGACGAACTCGGTGACGTTGGGCGCGGGCGCGTAGCGACCGCGGAACACCTCGGTCACGTACATCCGGGCCACCCGCTTCGCGGTCTCGCGCGTGTTGTGATCGCTGGCGGTGTCGATCACCAGGCTCTCGAGGACGCCCTGGAGCTTGCTCGCGACCTCGGCCTGGAGCGCCTCGAGCTCGCCGGGCTCGATGAAGGCGGCGATGTTGTCGTTGGCGTGGAACCGACGGCCGGCGCGCTGGACGCGGGCGCGGATGCGCTCCGACACGCTCGGCGCGGGTGGGCTGGCGGCAGGGGGTGGAGTGGGGTTGCTCATGGCGTTGGCTGGCGGAGGATCGGGCGCAGCGGGTCATCGCTCCCGGCGACGGGGCGTTCGACCCGCCCCTCGCAGGCGGCGCGGGTGACCTGGTGACGGAACGCGAACAGGCGGGCGAGCTGGCGGCGCGCGATCGGTCCGCCGACCCACCGGCCGACCGCGCCGAGCGGCAGCTCGTAGTCGATGTCGTCGACGAGGACGCAGCGATCGGGCCCCCGCGGGGTCACGACGTGGCGGTGGAGCCAGCGCGCGAACGGCCCCCGCACCATGCGATCGGCGAACATCACGCCGGGCTCGTACGCGACGTGCTCGGCCTCGATGGTCTGCCACAGCGGGCCGACCTTGGTCCGCAGGATCACCCGAGTGCCGACGGCGAGGGAGGTCGGCGGCTGGAGCACCTCGGTGCGCTGCCACGGTGGCTGCAGGCGGGCGAAGGCGTCGGGCGCCTCGTGGAAGCCGAACACCACCGCGGCGCTCGCGGCGATCTCGGTCTCGGCCACGAACTTCATCGAGTGCTTCGACGCGTCGCCCGCGGATCGGTTACGCCGCCGTGCCGATCACGGCGGGATGACCGCGCCGTCCCACGCCAAGAGGGCGCCGCTGGCCGCGGGCGCGAGGCCATCGATCACCCGCAGCAGGTGCGCGGCGGCGACCTCGGGCGAGAACAGCCGCTCGGCGGCGACCCGGCCGCGGAACGGCGCCGACAACGCGGTCGCCACCGTCCCGGGGTGGAGCGCGACGCAGATCGCGTCGGGGCGGGTTCCCGCGAGCTCGACGCTGAAGGTGCGGACGAGCTGGTTGAGCGCCGCCTTCGACGCCCGGTAGGCGTGCCAGCCGCCGAGGCGGTTGTCAGCGATGCTGCCGATGCGCGCCGACAGCGCGGCGAACACCGCGCGACCGCGCCGCGGCAGCCGAGGCAACGCGTGCTTGGCGACCAGCGCCGGTCCGATCGCGTTGATCGCGAAGGCGCGCGCGAGCGCCGCGGCCTCGAGCATGCGCCAGGACTTCTCGGGCGCGAGGCCGTCGCCGTGGAGGACCCCGGTGGCGACGATCACCAGGTCGAGCACCTCGAGGTCGGACAGCGCGGCGATGATGCTGGCCTCGTCGGTGAGCTCGAGGGTCCGCCAGGTCACGCGGTCGGTGTCGGCCGGCGCGCTGGGCCCGCGGGTCGTGGCGATCACCTTCGCCACCGCCGGGTCGTCGGCCAGGGCGGCGACCAGGGCGCCGCCGATCCCGCCGCGACCGCCGACCACCAGCGCGTGGAGTGGGCGCCCGAACGAGGTCAAGCGCGGCAGGCGCGAGGTCTGAACCTCCACGATCGCTGCGACGCCGCGACGCCGGCGAAGGTTACGCGGCGCCCGGTCGGCGCCGGGTCAGCTCGGCGTCCGCGCGATCCGGTGCCAGCGCTGGTGGGCGTCGTTGGTCGTGACGCAGGTGCGATCGGTGATCGCCAGGCCGGGGGTCGTCGCGGTGAGGCCAGTCCACGCCGACGCGCACAACCCGGTCGCGTGGTCGGCCCGCAGCTTGAAGTTCCCGAGGGAGTTGCCGAGGGAGCTGCTGGACCGCCAGCGCTGGTTCGGCTGGTTGGTGCAGCCGTATTGCTGGATCGCCGCGCCCGACACCGTCGACGCCGACGCGACGTCCAGGCACAGCCCGCTGGCGTTCGAGTAGATGCGGAACGACGAGAAGGCGAGATCCCACTCGAGGTAGAACTGCTGGGCCTTGCCGCCGTGGCACGGGTACTGATTGATCGGCGTCTGCGGCGACGCGCTCCCCCCCGGGACGTCGAAGCACATCTCGGCGCCGGTGACGGTGGTGGTCGCGAGGCTGAGCGGCCCCTCGACCTGCAGGCTGCCGGCGTCGCGCAGCGCGCGGACCCGGGCCAGCTCGCCGAGGTTGGAGATCCACGCCCGCGCCGGATAGCTCGGGTTGACCCAGGCGTTGGCCGACGTGGGCGGGGGTGGGCTGGGCGGGGCCCCGGCGGCGGCATCGACGAACGGCGGCGGCGGGCCGTCGACCGCCATCGACACCAAGAGCCCGAGGAGCCGGCCGTCGCCGCGGAAGCACGGGATACCGACGTCGTGCTCGCTGAACCGGCGGCCGACCGCCGCGTGGACCACCACCGGCACCGGGTTGCCGGGCAGGTAGCTCCAGGTCCCCTGGGCCTCGAGGGCGCTGGTCGGCGAGGTCGCGGCGACGCACACCGCGGTGTTGGTCGACGCCGGCGCCGCCGGATCGGCGAGGATCAAGGTCGGGGCGCTGACGAACGGCGGATCGACTTGCACGATCGCGAGGCGCGGATCGGACGGGTGGCGATCGAGGTGGCGGCCGGTGCGGGTCTGGATCAGGCCACGGGGGTTATAGGTCACGGTCAAGGACGAGCCGACGGTCGCGGTCGCGATCAGGCTGGCGTCGAACAGCGCGCGGCGGTGATCGAGGAGCACGCCGGTGCGGAGCTGCCCGCCGATCTCGATGGCCACGACGTTGCGCGGCGCGGTCGCCGGCACGCCCTCGAGCGCTTCGGGCACCGTGGCGCCGGGGGCGTCGGCGCTGGGTTCGAGGGTCGGGTCGGTGCACGCAGCGGCCAAGAGGAGCGTGACGAGCGCGGTGGCGCGAACGGTCGAGGTCGGCATGGACCGAGCGATTGCAGCCGCCGTGCCGCGCGCGACCGCGCGCGGCGAGCGAGCGCCAGCGGGGGCGCCCCTCGTGTCCCCGGGGACAGGCGCCCGCGCTACTCGCCGCCGTAGCTGTCGCCGCCGTAGGCGTCGCCGCCGTAGCCGGTGGCGTCGACGATCTCGAACACCGCGTTCGCCGGCCACCACTCGGTCGGGCCGGCGGGCACGACGGTGCCCTTCCACGAGCCGCCGTCGCGGGTCAGCGTCATCGAGAACGGCGTGCTGCGGTCGGCGTCGGAGCCGCCGTTGCCCTGGACCTCGAGCTGGTCACCCTTGACGGCGAACGACGCGTCGAACTGCTCCCAGCCGCTGAGCTTGTTGAGCGAGCCGCCGGTGACCTGGCAGCGGTGCTCGTTCCACGGCTGGCCCTCGATGATGAAGCGGCACATGTGGTTGCCCTCGGCGATCGCGGCGGTGGCCGCGGGGCCCGAGGTGGCCGGGGCCGACTTGCCGCCGCAGGCGCCGAGAGCGAGGAGGAAGGAGCCGAGGAGCACGGTTCGGTTCATAGCCGACCATCATGCCACGATCGGCGGCGAGCCGACGGCGGCGAAGGGGCCCCAGCGCCGTCATCGCTCGGACCCAGGCCGCGGACCGGTGACCTCGACCACCATCGGCCGTACCATCGCGCGATGTGGGGCCCCCCGCACCTGAGCTGGCTGGTCGTCGCGCTACAGCTCCAGCGCGAGCGCCAGCGCTGGCACCACGCGGTCGCGCCCGCGGCCCTCGACACCGACAGCGATGACGGCGACCTGCCGGGGCATCCCGGCTGGACCTACCGCCGCCACGGCATCGGCCTGTGCCTGCGCGGCCCCGACGGCGAGCTGCTCGACGCCGACTTCCTGACCGAGACCGGCGAAGTGATCGACGTCTGGTTCTTCGCGACCCGCGTGGCGTCGGTCGCGACCTCGCCGACTCGGCTGGCCGAGCCGCGCCTGTGGCGCTGGCGCCCGCTGCCTGAGGTGATCGTCGACGGGATCCGCGAGCTCGCGGCCGCCGGCCTGGTGCGCTACACGACCACGTACGAGAACCAGCTCACGCTGGCGCCGGAGCTCGAGGCCCGCGCGGCCGAGGTCGCCGCCGAGCTGGCCACCGCCGACGGCCAAGCGCGCTGGCTGGCGCTCATCGAGCCCGAGGGCGACGCCGCCTACGTCGCGGACCACCGCGCGTGGTTGTCGACCCGGGTCCACGCGTCGAAGCGCCCGGGCGATCTCCTGCCCCTGGCCCTGGAAGGGACCACGGCCGACGAGGCCCTCGCGCTGTGTCGACCGCTGTTCGGCCGCAAGGACTGGCACGAGGGCCGCGCGATCGAGCTGTTGCGCGCGCGGCCCGACGTCGATGTGACCGCGGAGGTCGCCGAGGTGCTGCGCCGCGCCGACGTCGCGACCGATCACCCGTTCTCGCCGTACCAGGCCTGCGCCTACCTGCTCGAGCGCGACGCCGAGCCGGCGCTCGTGCGCGAGCGCTTCGACGCCTGGGCCGGCATCCCGCGCGCCGCCGGCTACGGCGGCCACCCGCTCCTCGCCGACTTCGCCGTCCTCGCGCTCGAGCGCCTGCCCGAGCGCGCGCTGCCGCTGGTGCGCCGCGCCTTGCGCGGCAGCGTGCCCATCGCCGTCCTCGAGATGGCGGCGCTCCTGGCGGCGATCGATCAGCGCTGGTGCCACCGCGAGCTGGCCGCTGCGCTGGCCGAAGAGCGCCGCGAGTCCCACGCGTACCTCGCGGCCGCGCTGCGCTCGACCACCAGCGAGCTCGCCCAGCGGCGCGGCGCCAGCGATCCGGGCCCGCCGCCGCGCGCGCCCGACGCGATCGGCTTCAGCTTCGACGAGGTGCTCCACGCCCGGGCCGACGACGATCTGACCGAGGAGCTCGACGAACGACGGACGCTCGCGGCCCGCCTGCGCGCCCGGCTCCCCGACGACTGGGCGGGGTGAGCGCCGCCTCCGCCTCCGCCTCCGTCTCGGCCTCGGTCTCCGCCTCCGTCTCGGCCTCGGTCTCAGTCTCGGTCTCGGTCTCGGTCTCAGTCTCGGTCTCGGTCTCGGCCTCGGTCTCGGCGGTCCGGCCCAGCGTCACCGGTCACCGGCGCCATTCGTAGCTGATCCCGATCGCCGGGCCGAGATTGACGTCGCGCGGGCCGCCGTCGTCGCAGTCGTGGGCGGCGATCTTGCGCGCCCGCAGCCCGCCCGATACCACCACGGCGCCGCGCGCCCCCACCCGGCGCCCGAGCTCGACCGTGGCGCGGCCGAGGACGCCGTGGGTGGTGCACCGACTGTCGTCGAAGTCATAGCGACTGGAGGACCAGGCGACCTCGAGCTGCGCGCCGACGAACACCGCGCCTGCGGTTCGCGCGGCGCCGCCGGCCCCGAGTTGCGCCGTACTCCCCGAGGTCTCCGCGCCGACGACCGCTCCGAGTCCCGCGCCGACCTGCCACCACAGCGCCGGCCCGAACCGTCGGGCGTAGCCGACGTGCAGCTCAGGGTATGCGAGTTCGTTGGTGATCGGGTTGTCGCGACCGTCGCTGTCGACCCGGAACGACACGCGGACCGCGCGGTCGGCAGGGGTCTCGGCTCGGGCCGCTGGGGTCGCAGCGCCCGCTACCGCGAACAACCCGAGCATCAGTGCGCGACACATGACCATCACTGGTAGCACGTCGCGTGCCGCCCGCCCGGCAGCGCGCGAACCGCGGCGACCCTGCGCACCGCCGCCGATCGTCGCCCCGCCGTCGCGCCGCCGTCGCCCCGCCCGGGGAAGTTCTACCGGTGCCGTCAGGTCCTGGACCGGTTCCGGCATCGCCCTCACCAGACCATGCGCCAGCGCTGGTTGGTGCCGCCGTTACAGGTGTACTGGTTGACGCGCGTCCCGCTGGCGGTGGCCCACCCGGGGACGTCGAGGCACTTCGCGCTGTGCTGCACCTGCAGACCGACGTCGGTGCGACCGCTGCCGGCCGGCGCCGGGAGCTGCGCGAACTGCTGGTTCGGGCGGCCATGACAGGGGAACTGCTGGACCTGGACGCCGTTGGCGGTGCTGTTGCCCGGGATGTCGAGACACATCCCCGACCAGTCGTTGATCACGATCGACTTGTTGGCCCACGGGATGCTGTAGAGGTACCAGCGCTGGTTGGCGAGGCCGTGGCAGGTGAACTGATTGATGAGGGCGTTGGGGCTGCGGCTCGCGGCGGCGACGTCGAGGCAGTGACCGCTGTGCAGGTTGACCAGCTTGAAGGTGGCGGGGCCGTTCTTGGTCAGGAGCCGCGTCGCGCCGGCGATGTCCCCGGGCGAGAGCTGCTCGCGCTGCACCACCAGCGGCTGGCCATCGACGCGGGTGATCGTCGGGAGGTCGTTGGCCGAGAACGCGTCGGGCGCGTAGTGCATGATCGACCCGTAGTCGTAGTCGAACATGTCCTGGCCATCGTCGCCGCTCGCGACGTAGGTCTGGAAGTTGAATTCCCTCCCGGGGCGGATGTTGCCCCAGAGGATCCTCACGAACCCATCGCGATCAGCGCGCGACTGTTCGTGCCACAGCCCGACCGCGTGGCCGATCTCGTGGATCACCGCGCCGCGGTCGCAGCCCGGGCCGAGCATGATGTCCTGGCGACCACCCTGCCGCCCCACGTCCGCGGAGCATCCGGCCGGCGTCGCGACGAAGCGGACGTAGTCGGTGTCGCCGGCGCGCGGGCGGAACCA